>JAABUT010000216.1_pt1 | contig 107989 bp, 100 predicted proteins | sample 5559281 | NCBI WGS metagenome assembly JAABUT01 (sample SAMN10711880, study PRJNA513359) | rock metagenome | isolation source: Antarctica rocks | place: Antarctica: Victoria Land, Ricker Hills nord | collected 2016-01-04 | reverse complement strand
TGGTAGGGGCTAGCTAACCTCCCGCCGCGGAACCCGCGCCACGGAGGTTATCTGAAGACCTGCGGGAATCTCTCCCGTGGGCCCTGAGGGAGTCTGTGGATGGTTGGCCGATGGCTATCACTATCCAGATTTCAAGTCGTTCATTGTTAACATTGTCAAAATCATGTTTAAATGATACAATCAATGAAGATCAGAATTGATAGTGCTTGATCTTTAAAAATAACTATAATTGAATATTAAGAATACAGAAAAAGATTGATACGAAAGCTTTTATTTATGTAATGTTCAGAAATTGTGCTAGACTTGAAAGAAATGTGTTTGTGACGTGAAAAGAAGATGATGTAAATGAACAAGATGTTGATGAAAGAAAAGAATGTTGAGAAAGAAAAAGAATGTAGAGTCAGATCTACATCAGATCTCGACTAAATCATTGACTAGCTTTAATCAATTCTGACACATTTGTAACAAAATTTTCTTATTGATTTGAGCTTGATTAAAGATAAAAATTTGATTTGCAAATGATCACAAATGTTACGATCCTAGCTACGCACCTATGTTGGTAGCTATGTTGATGACTATGTTGATGGCTATGTTCCTGGCTATCGCCGGCCGCTCGTCACTAGGCTATCGGATTGTTCCGGAGCCAACCCTATTCAGGGTTAGCTTATGTTTCCCTGAGCCATATAGATAGCCGGCCCTTCCCTCCTAGATACTTTCCTTCCTTAGCATTTATATACTCGTTACATTACACCCATATGACTCGCTCTATGCTGGCCCCTAACAACAAACATTCTGCGCGATTAATTCATCAATGAATGAATAGTCAGCTGCTTCAATGTCAATCAATGACTTTAATGAGTAATTAATTTCATTGCTAGATAATATACATTCAATAGTCAAAGATTTCAAAGCAAAAAAATCATCTGAACTGCTCATTGTTGAAGAAATTAACACATCTTTCATCGCGTCTTTAATGAAAGTCATTAGTTTTTTGTTTCATTCTTTGATTTCTTTGTAAATAATTTCTTCTCTTCTTTTGACATGATGATCTCATTGAGACAAGAGATGAATGCATGAGATGTTGAAGTACTAGTCTTCAGCTGAAAGCAATTCTTTGAAAGATGATTGAATACTTTGCAATTAAAGCAAATGATTGACATTCTTAATCATTCAGATTCAAGAATGAAAAAAGTAATGAGTTAAACATAATTAATAATTAAGACTGAAGTTGATGTTGATGAAGAAACAAAATGTTTTTTTGAAGCTGCTATCAATTTGACTGTTCATTGCTCATCATGTAGCTGATAATTAACTCGTTGTTTATTATTTACATCTTGAAAAAAGATTTAAAACTTATCAAGCAAGCTAAACTTTATGAGACAAATTGACAATATGTTCTGAAAATGATTATTGATTTTATTTTAAATGTTGTTCATCAGAATGACATCATCGTAGTTCAGAAAGCTGAATATTTTAATGAATTTTAAATAAAAAGAGCTGAAGAGTTTGTTGAGCTGCTTCAGAGCAACGTATTTGCAATGACACTTTCAAATCAGATCTGATTTTCGTAAATTTCTTTCAGATGTTTCAATAACTTTGATAATAATTGATAAAATGAGAAAGCATTAATACAATGTTTTGCATAAATTTGCTGATCAGCATCATCTTCTAGTCTGAAAATCATATAAACAATATAAATCTTTTCAGTAGAATAATGATTCACGTTGACATCGAGCTTGTCAGCTATTTTGATGTTTCATGTCTCTCAGATAGAATCATCTGTTTCGATGAAGATGAGTGAATTTGAAAGCTTGATGAACTTGTGATGATCATTCTCGTTATCAGATAGAGTAGAAGATTCTCGTAGAGAGTGAACTTCTTTCTGATTGACTCGTTGCTCAGCTGACTGAGTATCTTGACGAGACATAGATTGATCAGCTTGATGTTGTTTCGCTCTGAAGTTCAATCACTCATCTTGCAACTGATTGATCTTTTTCTCTAGCTCATCATTTTTATCAAAAGCGACTTCTAGTTGTTTTGCTTTCTTTTTGTGATCATCTTTTATGAGAAGTCAATGTTCATTGAGTTGTAGAATTAAGTCTCATTGACTTCGAAGCTAATTCAACATATTGATGACTTTGTTGAGTTAATTGCTGTCTCAATGAAACAGTTGTTCTTCGATGTTTATGTTTCATGCAATGACAGCTTTCTCAGCTTCAACTGAAGCATCAATGAATAGAAGTGAAACTCTTTTATTGACAATGCTTTTAAGCAGATGAGTTGTTCAAAGTTCAACTGACTTAACATCATGTATCATGATGAAAGAAGATAAAAGTTGTTGAGATAAAAATAAATGAGAAATTGATGTTTTGAATTGATGTTTTTTGATGAGTGAAAATTCAAAGAATCTTTTGTGAATTTCAAATAATAATTGAATGCTTTATTTGAAGAATTTCTTGCAAATTTTTCTTACTGAATAAATTGTTTCATATCATTTATTCATCAATAGCAAAGTAGTAAATGATGAACATTTATTTAATGTTAGAAATCTGTCTAGAGCGAGTCAGATAAAAATGTCACTTAACTAAAAGATAAATGCTAAAAAAGAAAAATAGTTACAGAAAAAAAGCTGATTACATATGTATATTTCTCAATCAATGCTAAACTCAATAAAGATTAATCAAGATGACAAAGTGAGAATAAATTTAACAAGATTAAAAAACTGAGTCTGACAAGACTAAAAGACTGAGTCTGATAAGATTAAAATCATGACAATTTTGAAGAAATACAAGCAACATGTATGATTAATCTTTGTCATGATGTCAGATCATTAATTCAATTTAAAACATAAATCATCAATGTTTTAAATAATTTCAATTCATTGAATCTGTTTTGCAATTCAATGAATCAAGTCATTAATTTAATTATGATCATTTTAATTTAGTTTCAACAATTCTGTTTTAATCATTTTAATTGTATGCATGAATTTTTGCAATCTTAAATCATAAAACTATTGTCTAGTCTTGATTCTGCTCAATTCATGTATATAAAAGTTAAGTTCTTATTCTTTTCTTTTGCTTTTTGTCTTTCATCTTATACATTATTTAATGTATTATCTTGTATTTAACTTTTATCAAAGTAATAATAATATCAATCTTTCATATTAATAATATTTTTAATTTAAAGTTAATAATGAGATTCATTTATATATGATGTTGACTATGAATCTCTTGATTCTATTCTGTTTCAAATAGAAGTCAGAAGAATCAAGAGATTTCAATTTGATGCAATTCAAACAATGTTAAAATGTTGCATGATCAGAAAAGTCATCATGCAGAGTTTTCACTCATGTGATAACATCTTCTTCTAATAATCACAATCAATTTACGAAGAGAATTAATGACATGTTGATGTCAGTAAAAGATGAGAAGATACTACTAGTAAAATAGTTGACTCAGATGAAAAGTCTGAAAGTCATAACTACAAGTGATTGAAGAATTTATGATTCATTAACTGCATCAATATTGAAACATCTTCATCACATCAACAATGCTGTTGAGTAATTGATGAAAAGATATCAGATAAAATAAATGAATCAGATGATGAATCTTGAGTTTGTGATTACATGTATTTGAAGAAGTAGTGACTCGTCGATTACGCTGATATATTAAAAAGACTTGAACTCATCTTTTTTACTTGACATCAAGTCATACATTTATCTACGTGAAAAATTGAGAGTGCATGAGAGCAATCAGAATGCATCTCTACTATCAATCAACTAAGCATTGAACGATTGCAATTGCACATTTATACTAACAATTCATTCAACGTCTACGTTGTTGAGATCGTGTCTAGAAACTAATCAGAGTGCGTGCGTGACTAGAATGTTTGATCAATAGAGATAGCTATAACTAAGACTTTAAGAATACAGAAGAAAGAAGATACAAAAGGCAAGAAGAACACGCTCTATATAGTAGTTACTCAGATTGATGCTAGTCTCAGAGAAGACGTGTTGAAACACAAGAAAGATGTTGATTTGAAAGATGTTTGTGACACAAAGAAATGTGTTTGTCATAGAAATCTGTTGACTATTCGTAACACAAGAAAGTGTGTTTGTTTAGAAGACAATAGAAGCTGATTAGAAGATGCTAGAAAAGAAAAAAGATGTTGAGTCATATCTGAGTCAAATCTGAGTCAGATCTAGATCAGATCTCGACTAGATCGTTAATTAGTTCTAATCATTATGCAGAGTACTCGCTAGCGTACACTGCAAATTGATTAGAGCTTCAGTCTTGTTCAGTCTTGATACGCTCGTAACATACGTGACATAAGTTAAATCAAGAGAAGAAAAGAATTACTCAATACAATCACATTTTATCTTCTCATCATGTGCATCTCTCTTTCATCACATATTTCTCTGCTCAATGAATGACAATCATTGAATAAAAGAATACAGCTTTATGTATGTTATAATCATGAGCATCACGAGTGCAAAGAAAATGTTACAAGCATATCAAGATCAATAAGATTGAACAAGATTAAAACTTTAATCAATTTGCAATGAATGCTAGTAAGTTCTCTGTGTAATAATTAAAATCAGTTAACAATTTAGTTAAAATTTGACTCAGATCTGATCTAGATCTGACTCAACATTCTTTTTCTTTCTCAACATTCTTTTCTTTTATCAACATCTTGTTCATTTACATCACATTCTTTTCATGTCATAAATACATCTTTTTCAAGTTTAATGCAGTCTTTGAACATTACATAAATAAAAATTTTTGTATTAAATTTTTTCTGTATTCTTAATATTCAATTATAGCTATTTTTAAAAATCAAGCACTATCAATTCTGATTTTCATTGATTATATTATTTAAACATGATTTTGACATTATATTAAAAATTTGTTAATCACATGATACTGATCTCATTACTCATTCAACATACTCGTTTAAACAGAATGAGTTTAAAGAAATTCATTTATTTGATGATTGATGATAATTAAAAAATAAAACAACATTAAAAAGTTGAATAAAATCAATGATGAGACTGTTTGAATTGCTAGACTACTTATTGCTCATTAAGTATACAAAGTTCATTCAATTATGAAAATCATGATAAAAAATTTTCATGAATTGTTCAAGAATTAAATCGATCAATAGATTCAATGATAAAAAATCTTCGTTGTTTGCTTAAGAATTAAATCAATCAATCAATAAATAAATCTCATCTTCTTTGTTAAAAATTGAATCTCATTTCATACATCTTTCTTCTTCAATTGTTGAACATCATTATTTGTTCAATCTTCTTTTAAATAAATTTCATCATGTTTAATCATTCATTTATTAAAGAGCATTCTGAAAAATTTTGAAATCATTTCTCTCAAATCTTTGATGCTGATTCATTGAAATCATGAACGAAATCATCAAGTGCAACATCATTCATTCATGAAAATGATGAATCATTTGCTGAAACAATGATATTTCTCATGTTTTATGAAATTTAAAAGACTTAAAGTTTAGTTCTTAATGAAGAAACAGATCAACTTTACAAGTTAAATAAACAACAAGAAGACAAAATCAAAAAGTTGAAAATTAAACTTCAGTTAAAGAAAACATTTTTTCTGATTTCATTTACTCTGAACATTCTAAATCTTAAAAATATTTGATTCTTTGCTGTTTACTGATGAAAAGAATTCTATTTGAAAAAATTAATACAAAAAAATTTGAAATAAACTAAAGATTAACGTTGATCTCTTTTTTAATGAACAAGTCAAATTGAGCTATATACATTTTAAATTATTTGATGATGCAGCTGAAATCACTTAAGCTAAACATGAACAAGACTGTGTCAATTTTTATAAGATTATCAATGATCTTTTGAAAGAATTAACTCAGTTGTTCAATGATTTGAATAAGAAAGTCAACTTTCATAGAAAATACTACAATTTAATTCAAGAATTCAAGAAATTCAATGAATTTTATACTCAGTTTCAACATTTATCTTTTTATTTAAACTATCACAAGAAGCAACTAATTTTTGATCTGAAAGATAAAATACACTTTCATTTTCAATTCATTTGAGTAAATCAACTAGTTCAATCTGATTCTTTAAAAGAAATTCATTTTTATCTGATTCATTTGAATAATGATCAGCGAGTCATTCAAGAAATCAAGAACAAGATTAAATGCATTGATGATTTTTCTAAAACTATTTTTTATAAGTTGACTGTTATCATTTAATCAATTGATCACTTGAAGTCTGATCAGCTAAAGTCGTGTGACGTAATTTTAACTAATGTCAAAGAAGCAAACATTCTATTCAAAAACTGTTTTATATGTCATAAATTAAATCATAATTTTAAAAAATATCTCGATTAATTTATTAAAATTAACACAATGAACAATGAATATGATCGCTTTGATTTCAATTCGAATTTCAATTCAAAAAACTAATAATTTCTTTAAAAGCTATTAAAGAATTTTTTTAATTTGATTTGAATTCATACATTCTTGTGACATCAATTTAGACTCAACTCATGAGAAACTTTATGCTATTTATATCAAGTGAACAAAACTCTTTGAAGAAGAAAATCACTCATCGTCTACATGATGACTTCACGTTGTTGAAACAATGATCATGAAACTATGTATTAAGTTTGCATCTATAGCTTCTATTCAGCGCATGATGCTCAAGTAAACTCTTAATGAGTGTCTGTGTTGTTCATTTATAACACATCGTCTTTGTTCTGCTCTTCATTGATAATATTTTATACAATGATGTCTTGATTTGATTCTTGATTCGAAGATGAAAGATGTTTTCTTTGCATTCGTGATGCTCATGATTGTAACGTACATAGAGCTAGCTGCGTTCTCTCACTCAATGATTATCATTCATTGCGCAGAGAAATATGTGATGAAAGAGAGATGTTCACAATGAGAAGATAAAGTGTGATTGTACTGAGTAATTCTTTTCTTCTCTTGATTTGATTTATGTCATGTAAACGTTGAATGAATTATTAGTATAAACATGCAATTGCAATTGTTCGATGTTTGATTCTGATCAATGAAAGAGAATGCGTTCTGATCATTCTTTTAAGTTCTCAATTTTTCACGTAGATAAATGCATAACTTGATGTTAAGTAAAGAAGATGAGTTTAAGTCTCTTCAATATATCAGCGTGATCAATGAGTCACTACTTCTTCAAGAACTGTAATCACAACTTTCAGACTGAGAACGACTATTTTATCTGATATCTTTTCATCAATTACTCAACAACATTGTTGATGTGATGAAGATGTTTCAATATATCTACGCAGTTGACAAGTTGCAAATTCTTCAATCACTTGTAATCATGATTCTCATACTGAGATCAACTATTTCACTAAATATCTTTTCATCTTTTACTGACATTGACATGTCATTAATCTTCTTCGTAAATTGATTGTGACTGTTAGAGAGAATGTTGTCACGTGAGTGAAAACTCTGCATGATGAATTTTCTGATCATGCAACATTCTAACATCATTTGAACTGCGTTGAATTGAGATCTCTTGACTCTTTTGACTTCTATTCAGAACATAGAATTCAAAAATTCATAATCAACATCATGTACAGATGAATCTCGTTGTTGATCAGTTATTAAAGAAATAAAAATTATCTTTTTATGCAAACTAAATGAAATTCTATTGAAAGAAAATTACTTTGAAAAGTTATTTTTAATTGATGTTCATCTTATTTCTCAAAATTGATCTTTCAATCTTTGTTTTTTAATAGACAGTGATTCAGTCATTTACATGATCATACATTTTAATTTAGTCAATAAAGTATGCAAGAAACTGAGAATTTAATTTATATCATTGATAAAAGAAAAGTTAATAAAAGATTATGATAAGAAAATATCTAAGAAAATCATCACTCATAAACTTCTACTCAATCTCATCATCAAAAGTCATAAGAAATTGACTAGATTGATCATCAAGTTGAGTTTTGAGTTGATATTTTGAACTCGAATCGATATCGAGTTGAATTGCTCACATTTTCAACTCAATTTGAGTCAAGCTGCTCATATTTTCAACTTGACATGACTCAACTCGACTAGAAATCGAGTTAACTTGACTCAACTCGTCAAGAACTTGAACTTGACGTCAAGAGCGCTAAGAATAGAAACATAGAACAACATGTTCGCTTGTTCTTTGCATTATCTTTTCACATTACTCATTGCATCGTTTATATATTGCATTATATTTTCGCATTACTCATTACATCGTTTATATACTATCTTCAAGCTATTAATAACTATTGTTGTTAATACAAACTATTTTATAAAATGTCTAGTTCGTTGACAACTTTCAATCTGTCTGACGAAAGCGTTTTGCATAGTTCATCTTCAGATAGTTTTCATTCTGAAGACTTTGCAAGTTAAGTTCAATGATTTATAAATTCTTTACATCATTTCAAAAAGAAGAAGATTAGACAAGAAGTGATGAACAAAATTCATCAGAATTTTTCACAGCTCAAGATAAAAGAAAATAACGAGTATGTTCAATGAACTTTGAATACAGATGACTTTTTTCTACGATGATGATTTCAAATCTCTGTTGTCGAAAGTATTTAAAACAAGACTCAAAAAAAGATAGTCAATTCGCTCTGATTCAAAAAAGTCAAAGACGATAAGCAATTCAATATATGAAATCACTTTATACAGTTGACTTCGATTGTTGAAGAATTGTCTAAAATCTCATGCACAATCTGTTATAAGATTATGAATCATTCAACAGCTTTTGATAGCTTTAGCACATCTGCTATGAAAAAGCATCTTGAATCAGACTTTTGCACAGCGACAGAGCGAAAATGTGAACATTTGCAATCACAGATTGAACTGACTTTCGAATGAGTAAATTATATTTGATAATGCAAATTGATAATGCAAAATTGACAAACTATTAGAAGAAAAGTCATATCGAGTTAATCTCTGTCTTCAATCAAGAGAATTGAAAATATCAATTATGCAAGATCTTTGTTGACTTGAATCTATTCTTTCGAATCTTTGATAACGAACAATTTCAAAAGCTGCTACAAATGCTTCGTTCAGATCTGCAGATTGTGCATTGCACAAAGATGACAATCATGATTCTCTCACACTATAAGAAGATTTGTGATAAGATCAGATTGAATCTTACAGAGTCACAACGTGTCTCTATTGCTTTGAACGCATGATTTAGTTCTCAAAAAGTAGCGTACTTGAGAATGTTGATATACTGAGTCGATGTTGAATTTCAGTTTCGTGAACATCTTATTGAATTTACGTTTCTTGATATTGAGCATATCGATCGTCAATTGATGATGAAGCTAATGAAAATTCTGAAGAACTACGCTATTAAGAACAAGCTTTTCGAGATTGTTATCAATAATGCAAGCAATAATAGTATCTTGAAAGAGAAACTTGAAAAGATCATGAGTCATTGCGAGTTTCGATGAAACAGAACACAGAATTTCATTAATTGCTTGACTCACATCATCAATCTTATGACTCAAGATTTTATTCAAGCTCTTGAATCAAAGACAATAGCTGATAATGTTATTGCTTAATTAAAGAATGAGCAAGTGCAAGATATTGAAACAAGCAGAGAATTATCTGTTGTGATCAAAAAGATATTGCTTTGAATGATAATGCAAAAAAGTAATGCATTTATTAATCATGAAATTAGATTCGTGCTCTGACGATAGCTGTCAACGACTCTTCTCAGCGATTAATTCACTTCAGAGCTTTTCAAGAGCAGAATGACAAAAGATCTAGAAAACTGATACAAGATATTTGCATTCGTTGAAACTTTACGTACTTGATGCTTCGTCAAGCATATCAACTACGCAAATTTGTTGATCTTTGAACAAAGAAATACTGCGAAGATTTCAAGATTGCAAAGATCAAACTTGATGAAAGCGAGTGATTGTCAGAATCGTGTCTAAATGATACAATCAATGAAGATCAGAGTTGATAGTGCTTGATCTTTAGAAATAGCTATAACTGAATATTAAAAATACAGAAGAAGATTGATACAAAAGCTTTTATTTATGTAATGTTCAAAGACTGCGCTAGATTCGAAAGAAATGTGTTTATGACATGAAAAGAAGATGATGTAAATGAACAAGATGTTAATGAAAGAAAAGAGTGTTGAAAAAGAAAAAGAGTGTTGAGTCATATCTGAGTCAAATCTGAGTCAGATTTAGATCAGATCTCGACTAGCTTTAATCATTATGCAGAGTACTCGCTAGCGTGCATTGCAAATTGATTAAAGCTTCAATCTTGTTCAGTCTTATCAATCTTGATATGCTTGTAACAGTCATCTCTTCAAAAGTCATTAAAGAAGTAGAGATTATATCTTTGTGCAAACTAGATGAAATTCTATTGAAAGAGAATTACTTTGAAAAGTCATTTCTAATTGATGCTCATCTCATTTTTCAGAAATGATCTTTCAGTTTTCATTCTTTAATAGACAGTGATTCAGTTGTTTACACAATCATACATTTCAATTTAGTTGATAAAGTATGCGAGAAACTGAGAATTCAATCTATATCATTGACAAAAGAGAAACTAATAAGAAATTATGATGAGAAGATATTTAAGAAGACAATCACTCATAAAATTCTATTCAATCTCATCATCAAAAGTCATAAGAAATTGACTGTATCAATATTGATAGCTGATATTAATCATCATGAAGTCATACTGAGTAAATTCTGAATGAATAAAAACGAAATATTACTGAATATGCAAAACGATGTCATTGTTTTTTTGAATCAATTGAATACTTCTATTTCGATTTTTTCGATTTCGTTCAATTTCAAACATTCAAGTTGATTGCAATCAAACTTCACTCTCTTCAATCACTCAGACTAAAGCTTTTATGATGCTCAAACGACTTGTTTCAATCACTGCTTATGTTAGAGATCAGCATAGAGCGAGTCATATGAATGTAATGTAACGAGTATATAAATGCTAAGAAAGAAAAGTATCTAGAAGAGAAGAATCGACTATCTATATAACTCAGAAGAACATAAGCTAATCCTGTGTTAGAAATCAGCATAGAGCGAGTCAATATGAGTGTCATTTAACTAAAAGATAAATGCTAAGAAAGAAAGATAGCTACAGAAAAGAAGCTGACTACATATGTGTGTTTCTCAGTCGACGCTAGACTCAATAGAGACTAGTCAAGATGATGAAGCTAGAATAGATCTGACAAGGCTAGAAGACTGAGTCTGACAAGACTAGAATCGTGACATTATTTCTTTTTCTTGACTATTCATGTTTGCATGAATGTTGTTTCTTAGTGCGCTTTTCTTGAATATTTGATATGAAAGTCGTCAATCATCTCTTGAGCGTTCATAAATTCATCGTCGTCAGCGTTATATCAGTTGAGATCGTTGTCATAGCTCTTTCATTTGACTCGATATTGAAGTCGTCTTCTATAGCGTCGAAAGTTCAGTATATCATCGATTTTTCATTCATCTTCATCTTTTATCACTATTGACTTCGAAGATTCATTCTTTTGATCAGGCAGAGAATCGTTGACGGCAGAGCGAAGCAGATCAGAATGAAATACATCATGAACACGCATAGACTCTGATAATTTCAGTTTATATGAAGAGTCGACGAGATCTAGATTGGTGAAAGAATCGAGCATTTTGTCATTCAGCTTCTTGAAAGATCTCGCTGTAACAATGTTTCTTTCATTCAGAAACATCTTTGATTCGATCTCGTAATTGATCTTCTTTCTATGTTTGTTAGTCTGATTCATCATTTGCTCTCGTGTTTTGATCAGAGCTTCGCGAGCGAAGATCAGTGTTCTATTCATGTGATTGAATATATCTTCGACTTGAGCGATCTGCAGACGTTCGCGAATGCTTTCATACTCGATGATGTCAGAATCGAAGCTCATACGAGAATGAAAGCTCTTGTTCATGAAGAAGAGAGTCAAGAAGATGACTGAAGACAAGACGTTATTGTCGACAAACTCGATCATGAATAGTCACTTGAATCAGTCGTTCTGCATGTACGAACAGAAGAAACGAAGATATCGCTCGACATTCTGATTGACTCGTTCGCTTTGATCGTCGATCTGAAGATGATAGACGATGAACAATCGAAGAGAAATGCTCAGTCGTTTGCAAAGAAACTTTCAAAGAATGAAGATGAACTGAGAATCTCGATCGAATACAATGAAGCTTGATAGATCGTGAGTTCGATATATTCATTGAAGCAACATTTCAGCTGTCTTTTCGACTGTGATATCTTCATCATCAGTGATGCAAGAAATATAATGTCTTTCTTTCGACAATCTGCAGATGACAGTCAGAATAGCGTTGTAGTCGTACGAATCAGGTAAATTGATAATGAAATTCATGACTATGTTCTGTCATCGCTGTTCAGATATCGATAGAGATTGAAGCAAGTCATTTGATTTATTTCTAGATGTCTTTGATCGTTGACAAACATAGCAGTTTCGAATATATCGATCTACTGTCTTTCGCATGAACGATCAATAGTAGTTTCGTTTGATGATCTTCATCGTTCTAAGAATATCGAGATGATCTATTGAGAATTGATCGTGCATCTCACGAATCAGATTCATTTGCAGAAGTTCATTGAACGAGACTCATAGCTGACTGTCTTTGTATAAGATTTCATTCTGAACTCGACAATTCTTCAGCTTGATGTCTTTGCATTGTGCTTCGTCTCTTTCTATTGCTTCGCGAAGTAGAGTACAATTCTCGTCGATTTCATTCGCGTCAAGAACTTGTTTATAGATTGACTCGCTGACGTTCTTCTCTAGATCAGCAATCTTCATTCGATTCGACGTCAGAATAGTGATTCATTGATAGCGAACGCGTTCATCATCGAAATCTCTGAGCACGAAGTCAGCTCGACGAGTTAATGCATCGATCTTAATGTTCTGTTTGTCAGATCGATACATTATCTTGAAGTTGAAATCAGCTAGCTTCTGAACTCAGCGCATCTGACGTCTACTCAGCTCTTTATTCTTCATTAATGACGTCAGAGCTTGATGATCGATGAACATCTTGATTGATAGCTCAGTCAATTTCAGCTCAGATCGTCAATGCTTGAATGCTCGAATGATCGCTAGTAGCTTCTTGTCATAAATCTCGTAATTGCACTCAGCGAGACTCAGATTCTTGCTGTAGTAGATCATCAGATGCAATGTTTCTTCGTCATCATACTGAGAAAGTATGTCATCGTTGACGTAGTCGAATGAGTCTGTTTCAAGAATAGCCTTTCTATTCTGATCAAAATGACGAAGAATAGATGCTTCAGTCATTCGTTTCTTCATATGATCAAAGATCGTTTGACAAGCGTGATCTCATTCAAATATCATCTCTTTTTGAATGAGTCGAATCAAAAGATGAACAATCTTTGAAAAGTTCTTTATAAAACGTCGATAGAAGTTGCAGAAGTCGACGAAGAACTGCATCTGAGTGAGATTTGTAGAAGTAGATCATTCGACTACTGCTTGTACTTTTCTGAGATTCATCTTTAGTTCTTCGATGAATAGCAATAGTCTCAGAAAGAAGATCTTCTGAACATGAAACTCGCACTTGTTTATATTCATCTGAAGATCAGTCTCTCGTAGTCTATGTAGAACTAATCGTACATGTCGCTTATGTTTCTTCAGTGTTTTGCTGTAGATGATAATGTCATCTAGATAGATCTGACAAAACTGATGAAGATAGTCAAATAGCACGTCGTTCATATAGTGTTGATAGAAAGTTGAGTCGTTGATTAATTCAAAAGACATCACGTGATATTTGTAGAAATCAAAAGAAGTGATAAAGATAGTCAAATCTTTGCTATCTGAGTGCATTCGCAGTTTATTGAACGCGACAATGATGTTCAATCGAGTCAGATATTTGCTTTCTTGTATACGAACGAAAGTCTCGTCTATTAATGACAAAGAATAGCGATTTCGTTTGATCAAAGCATTGAGCTTTCTGTAATCGACGCAGAAACGCAAGCTATCGTCTTTCTTTTCGACGAATAGTATGAGCGAAGCGTATGAAGCTGAGCTAGACGATATGAAGTCTTTATTCAGATGCTCGATCAGATAGTTCTTCATCTTTTGAAGCTTGTAGTCAGACATATGATAGAGACGACTTCGAGAAGATGTTTTCTCGTCGATCAACTCAATTTTATGATCGTAGAAACAATGAGAAGATAGTTGATCAGTCATCGCTCGATCAAACACGTCTAGATAGTCATGATATTTCGAAGAAAGCTTAGCTTTGACTTCTTTCAAGATCTCTTCATGTGAAAGCTCTTGTAGATTTACGTCTTCTGATTTATTTCTAGCTGTTTTTAGAAGTCGATCGATTTTCGTGACGATGATCGCGAAAGTAGTCACATTTGATCGTTTGACTAGTGATCTATATGCTGCAGCTTCTATCATTGCTATGTTCATTGAATCGAAAGGCGAAGCGAAGTTGACTGAATTAGATGATTTCACGATTTTACTGAATGAAAATGACTTCTCGCTGAGTCGAATGACAACAGAAGAAGTAGATCTCTTTAGTATTTAAATGAGAGTCGAACTCTTCTGTTCTATCGCGATTTTCTTGATGACAGAAAGAGAAATCGAATGAGCTTTGATAGAAGCTTTAATATGAGCTTCGAAACTAGAAAATTGAAGACGATCATCTCTCATATCAATAGTCATTTCGATCTTGTTCATTCATGTTTTTTCGAGAATCATCTGATGTTGATTCAATCGAGTAATCAGCATAGAGACGAAACGTTTCATATGATCTTGAACAGTCAGATTCAAATAAATCGCATGAGTAATGAGCTTTTTTGCATAATGATCATCAAATTCTCTTATTGACTTGAGCTTGATTAAAGATAACGATTCAATTTGCAAATGATCACAAACATTCTGCGCGATTAATTCATCAATGAACGAATAGTCAGCTGCTTCAGTGTCAATCAATGACTTTAATGAGTAACTAATTTCATTGCTAGATAGTACACATTCAGTAGTCAAAGATTTCGAAGCAAAGAAGTCATTTGAGCTGCTCGTTGTTGAAGAAATTAACACATCTTTCATCACGTCTTTGATGAAAGTCATTAGTTTTTTGCCTCATTCTTCGATTTCTCTGTAAATAATTTCTTCTCTTCTTTTGACATGATGATCTCATTGAGATGAGAAATGAATGCACGAGATGTCGAAGTACTAGTCTTCAGCTGAGAGCAGTTCTTTGAAAGATGACTCGATACTTTGCAGTTGAAGCAGATGATTGACATTCTTGATCATTCAGATTCGGGGGTGAAAAAAGTAGCGAGTCGAACATAGCTAGTAGTCGAGACTGAAGCTGATGTCGACGAAGAAACAAAACGTTTTTTCGAAGCTGCTATCGATTTGACTGTTCGTTGCTCGTCACGTAGCTGATAATTGACTCGTTGTTTGTTATTCACATCTTGAAGAAAGATCTTGAGCTTGTCAAGCGAGCTAAACTCTATGAGGCAAACTGACAACGCGTTCTGAAGACGATTGTTGATTTTATTCTGAATGTCGTTCATCAGAGTGATATCGTCGTAGTTCAGAAAGCTGAATATTCTAGTAAATTCTGAATAGAAAGAGCTGAAAGACTTGTTAAGCTGCTTCAGAGCAACGTATTCACGACGACACTTTCGAATAAGATTCTGATCTTCGTAAATTTCTTTCAGATGTTTCAGTAGCTCTGATAGTGACTGATAGAATGAGAAAGCATCAACACAATGCTTTGCATAGATTTGCTGATCAGCATCGTCTTCTAGTCTGAAAATCACATAGACAATATGAATCTTTTTAGTAGAATAATGATTCGCGTTGACATCGAGCTTGTCAGCTATTTTGATGTTTCATGTCTCTCAGATAGAATCATCTGTTTCGATGAAGATGAGTGAATTCGAAAGCTTGATGAACTTGTGATGATCGTTTTCGTTTTCAGATAGAGTAGAAGACTCTCGTTGAGAGCGAGCTTTGAAAGTCGAGCTTCGTTCAACTTTCTGATTGACTCGTTGCTCAGCTGACTGAGTATCTTGACGAGGCATAGATCGATCGACTTGACGTTGTTTCGCTCTGAAGTTCAATCGCTCGTCTTGTAGCTGACTGATCTTTTTCTCTAGCTCATCGTTTTTATCAAAAGCGACTTCTAGTTGTTTCGCTCTCTTTTTGTGATCATCTTGTACAAGAAGTCAGTGTTCATTGAGTTGTAGAGTCAAGTCTCGCTGACTTCGAAGCTCGTTCAGCATATTGATGACTTCGTTGAGTTGATTGCTGACTCAATGAAACAGTTGTTCTTCGATGTTTATGTTTCATGCGATGACAGCTTTCTCAGCTTCGACTGAAGCATCGATGAGTAGAAGTGAAACTCTTCTACTGACAGTGCTTCTAAGCAGGCGAGTTGTTCGAGACTCAACTGACTCGACGTCACGTGTCATGATGAGAGAAGGTAGAAGTTGTTGAGATAAGAATAGATGAGAAATTGATGTTTTGAATTGATGTTTTTTGATGAGTGAAAATTCAAAGAATTTCTTGTGAATTTCAGGTAATAACTGAGTGCTTTATTCAAAGAATTTCTTGCAAATAGAATGATGAAAAATGAGTGTAGAATCGAAGAATTTCTTGCGATCTAAAATGATGATGCAAATTTGAAGAATTTCTTGCAAATTTTCCTTACTGAATAGATTGTTTCGTATCATCTATTCATCGATAGCAGAGTAGTAGATGATGAGCATTTATCTAATGTTAGAAATCAGCATAGAGCGAGTCAATATGAATGTCATTTAACTAGAAGATAAATGCTAAGAAAGAAAGATAGCTACAGAAAAGAAGCTGACTACATATGTGTGTTTCTCAGTCGACGCTAGACTCAATAGAGACTAGTCAAGATGACGAAGCTAGAATAGATCTGACAAGACTAGAAGATTGAGTCTGACAAGGCTAGAATCGTGACACTCTGAATAGAGTTAACTTTGAAACAACTCGATAGTCTAGTGACGAGCGATCGACGATAGTCAGAAACATAGTCATCAACATAGTCATCAACATAGCTATCAACATAGATGCGTAGCTAGAATCATAACAACTTAGAAAGAGTCATTCTTGATTCAAAGCATAAACGTTGCTTCATTTAAAACATTATTGAATCATTTAAAGAAGAACAAGATTGAAGTCTTTGCTTTATTTATGATGAACATAAATAGAAAAATCGCGTACAATACTCAATGCAAACTAAATGTCATAAATGTCTTTTCAGTCAATGAAACGACTCAGAATCTAGAAGATATTAAAGTCAAGTTATCATTGAAATATCATGAGTTTCTAAATGTTTTTGATCGAGCTTAATCGAATAAACTATCTTCTCATTGCTTCTACGATCATAAAATTGAGTTCATCAGTGATTCAACGTCTTCTCGCTGTCGAGTTTATCAAATGTTCTCTGTCAAACTTCTGAAAGTAAAGAAGTACTTAAACGAGAACTTGTTGAAGAGATTCATCATTCTCAGTCAGACTCTCTATTTCTCTCTCGTTCTATTCGCTCTCAAAGCAAATAAAGATTTTCAATTCTGCGTGAACTATTGAAAGCTAAATGTCATTTTCAAAAGAAATAGATATTCTCTATCACTGATAAACGAGATCATTGATAAAATAGTGAATTGCAAGCATCTGACTAAATTGAACATCATATCAACATTCAACAAACTTCAAATGCATCTTGATAACGAGAATTACATCACTTTTATCACTGCTTTAGAAGCATATAAATACAAGATGCTATCATTCAAATTGACTAATGAATCGATCTTCTTTCAGCAATATATGTGTCACGATTCTAGTCTTGTCAGACTCAGCCTTCTAGCCTTGTCAGATCTATTCTCGCTTCGTCACTCTGACTAGTCTCTATTGAGTCTAGCGTCGACTGAGAAACACACATATGTAGTCAGCTTCTTTCCTGTAGCTATCTTTCTTCCTTAGCATTTATCTTCTAGTTAAATGACATTCATATTGACTCGCTCTATGCTGATCTCTAACATTAGATAAATGCTCATCATCTACTATTCTGCTATCGACGAATAGACGATACGAAACAACCTATTCAGTAAGGAAAATTTGCAAGGGATTCTTCAAATTTGCATCATCATTTTAGATCGCAAGGGATTCTTCGATTCTACACTCATTTTCATCATTCTATCCGCAAGAGATTCTTTGAATTTTCACTCATCAAAAAACATCAATTCAAAACATCAACCTCTCATCTATTCTTACCTCAACAACTTCTACCTTCTCTCATCATGACACGCGACGTCGAGCCAGTTGGGCCCCGAACAACTCGCCTGCTTAGAAGCACTGTCAGTAGAAGAGTTTCACTTCTACTCATCGATGCTTCAGCCGAAGCTGAGGAAGCTGTCATCGCATGAAACATAAACATCGAAGAACAACTGTTTCATTGAGTCAGCAATCAATTCAACGAAGTCATCAATATGCTGAACGAGCTTCGAAGTCAGCGAGACTTGACTCTACAACTCAATGAACACTGACTTCTCGTACAAGAAGATCACAAAAAGAGAGCGAAACAACTAGAAGTCGCTTTTGATAAGAATGATGAGCTAGAGAAAAAGATCAGTCAGCTACAAGGCGAGCGATTGAACTTCAGAGCGGAACAACGTCAAGCCGATCGATCTATGCTTCATCAAGATACTCAGTCAGCTGAACAACGAGTCAATCAGAAAGTTGAACGAAGCTCGACTTTCGAAGCTCGCTCTCAACGAGAATCTTCTACTCTATCTGATAACGAAAACGAGAACGATCATCACAAGTTCGTCAAGCTTCCGGATTCACTCATCTTCATCGGAATGAATGATTCTACCTGAAAGACATGAAACATCAAGATAGCTGACAAGCTCGATGTCAACGCGAATCATTACTCTACTGAAAAGATTCGTATTGCCTATGTGATTTTCAGACTAGAAGACGATGCTGATCAGCAAATCTATGCAAAGCATCGTGTTGACGCTTTCTCATTCTATCAGTCACTATCAGAGCTACTGAAACATCTGAAAGAAATTTACGAAGATCAGGATCTGATTCGGAAGTGTCGTCGCAAATACGTCGCTCTGAAGCAGCTCAACAAGCTCTTCAGCTCTTTCTATTCAGAATTCACTAGAATATTCAGCTTTCTGAACTACGACGATATCACTCTGATGAACGACATTCAGGATAAAATCAACAATCGCCTTCAGGACGCGTTGTCAGTTTGCCTCATAGAGTTTAGCTCGCTTGATAAGCTCAAGATCTTCCTTCAAGATGTGAATAACAAACAACGAGTCAATTATCAGCTACGTGACGAGCAACGAACAGTCAAATCGATAGCAGCTTCGGAAAAACGTTTTAGTTCTTCGTCGACATCAGCTTCAGCTTCGGCTACTAGCTATGTTCGGCTCGCTACTTTTTTCACCTTCGAATCTGAACGATCAAGAATGTCAATCATCTGCTTCAACTGCAAAGTTCCGAGTCATCTTTCAAAGAATTGCTCTCAGCTGAAGACTAGTACTTCGGCACCTCGTGCATTCATCCCTCGCCTCAATGAGATCGTCATGCCGAAAGAAGAGAAGAAATTATTTACAGAGAAATCGAAGAATGAGGCAAAAAACTAGTGACTTTCATCAAAGGCGCGATGAAAGATGTGTTAATTTCTTCAACAACGAGCAGCTCAAATGATCTCTTTGCTTCGAAACCTTTGACTACTGAATGTGTACTATCTAGCAATGAAATTAGTTACTCATTAAAGTCATTGGTTGACACTGAAGCAGCTGACTATTCGTTCATTGATGAATTAACCGCGCAGAATGTTTGTGACCATTTGCAAATCGAATCGTTATCTTTAATCAAGTCCAAGTCAATAAGAAGATTCGATGATCATTATGCAAAAAAGCTCATTATCCATGCGATTTATTCGAATCTGACTGTTCAAGATTATATGAAACGTTCCGTCCCTATGCTGATTACTCGATTGAGTCAGCATCAGATGATTCTCGAAAAAACATGAATGAACAAGATCGAGATGACTATTGATATGAGGAACGATCGCCTTCAATTTTCTAGTTCCGAAGCTCATATCAAAGCTTCTACCAAAGCTCATTCGGCTGTCCTTCCGAGCAAGAAAATCGCGATAGAACAGAAGAGTTCGATTTCTACTCAAATACTAAAGAGGTCTATCTCTTCTGTCGTCATCCGACCCAGCGAGAAGTCATCTTCATCCAGTAAAATCGTGAAACCACCTAATTCAGTCAACTTCGCTTCGCCTTCCGATTCAATGAACATAGCAATGATAGGAACCGCAGCATATAAATCACTAGTCAAACGGTCGGATGTGACTACTTTCGCGATCATCGTCACGGAAATCGATCGGCTTCAAAAAACAGCTAGAAATAAACCAGAAGACGTAAATCTACAAGAGCTTTCACACGAAGAGACTCTGAAAGAAGTCAAAGCTAAGCTTTCTTCGGAATATCATGACTATCTAGACGTGTTTGACCGAGCTATGACTGATCAACTACCCTCTCATCGCTCCTACGATCATAAAATCGAGTTGACAGGCGAGGAAACGTCTCCTCGAAGTCGTCTCTATCATATGTCTGATTACAAGCTTCAAAAGGTGAAGAATTACCTGATCGAACATCTGAATAAGGGCTTTATATCTTCTAGCTCGACTTCATACGCTTCGCTCATACTATTCGTCGAAAAGAAAGACGATAGCCTGCGTTTCTGCGTCGATTATAGAAAGCTCAATGCTTTGATCAAACGGAATCGCTACCCTCTATTCTTAATAGACGAAACTCTCGCTCGTATTCAAGGTAGCAAGTACCTGACTCGATTGAATATAATAGCCGCCTTCAACAAACTACGCATGCATTCGAGAAGCGAAGATTTGACTACCTTTATTACCTCTTTTGACTTCTACAAATATCACGTGATGCCTTTCGAATTAATCAACGGCCCGACTTTCTATCAACACTATATGAACGACGTGCTGTTTGATTATCTACATCAGTTTTGCCAGGTCTACCTAGATGACATTATCATCTACAGCAAAACACTGAAGGAGCATAAGCGACACGTACGATTGATTCTACATAGACTACGAGAGGCTGGCCTTCAGATGAATATAAACAAATGCGAGTTTCATGTTCAGAAGATCTTCTTTCTGGAACTATTGCTATTCATCGAAGAACTAAAGATGAATCTCAGAAAAGTACAAGCAGTAGTCGAATGATCTACTTCTACAAACCTCACTCAGGTGCAGTTCTTCGTCGACTTCTGCAATTTCTATCGACGTTTTATAAAGAACTTTTCGAAGATTGTTCGTCTTCTGATTCGACTAACTCAAAAAGAGGTGATATTTGAATGAGATCAAGCTTGTCAAACGATCTTTGACCATATGAAGAAACGAATGACTGAAGTCTCTATTCTTCGCCATTTTGATCAGAATAGAGAGGCTATCCTTGAAACAGACTCATCCGACTACGTCAACGATGACATACTTTCTCAGTATGACGACGAAGGAACATTGCATCCGATGGCCTACTACAGCAAGAACCTGAGTCCCGCTGAGTGCAATTACGAGATCTATGACAAGAAACTACTAGCAATCATTCGTGCCTTCAAGCATTGACGATCTGAGCTGAAATTGACTGAGCTATCCATCAAGATGTTCACTGATCACCAAGCTTTAACGTCATTAATGAAAGATAAAGAGCTAAGTAGACGTCAAATGCGCTGAGTACAAAAGCTCGTCGACTTCAACTTCAAAATCATGTATCGCTCAGGCAAACAAAACATCAAAGTCGATGCATTGACTCGCCGAGTCGATTCAGTTTCTAGAAGCCTCGAGGATGAACGATGTCGCTATCAGCGAACTACAATTCTCACGTCGGATCGAATGAAAATCGCTGATTTAGAGAAGAACATCGATGAATCAATCTATAAACAGGTTCTTGAGACTAATGAAATCGACGAGGATTGTACGCTACTTCGCGAAGCAATAGCAAGAGATGAAGCTCAATACGAAGGTACTAAATTAAGGGATTGTCGAGTTCAGAACGGAATACTATACCGAGGTGATCTTCTATGAATTCTCTTCGATGAGCACCTTCAAATGAAGCTAATTCGAGAAGTTCACGATCAACCTTCTATTGATCATTCCGGAATTCTTAGAACGGTGAAAGCAATAAGAAGATACTACTATTGATTCTCAATGCGGAAGACAATAGGTAGATATATTCGAAACTGCTACATTTGTCAGCGATCAAAAGCTTCCCGGAATAAATTCAATGAATTACTACATTCTCTACCCATATTCGAACAGCGATGAAAGAACATAGTCATGAATTTCATCATCGGTCTACCCCTTTCTGAAGGCAAAAACGTCATACTAACAGTGATATGTAGACTGTCAAAGAAACGACACTATATCTCTTGTTCTACTGATGACGAAGAAATCACAGCAGAAAAAACAGCTGAGCTAATGCTTCAGTGAATATATCGAATACACGGTTTACCCGATTTCATTGTTTCGAATCGGGGTCCCCAATTTACCTTCATTCTATGGAAGTTCCTTTGCAAAAGGCTGAGCATTAACCTTCGACTATTCACTGCCTACCACCCCCAAACCGACGGTCAAAGCGAACGAGTCAATCAGAACGTCGAAAGATACCTTCGATCCTTCTGTTCGTACATGCAGGATGACTGGGCTAAGCTACTATTCATGACCGAGTTTGCCGACAATAATGCTCTGTTCTCAGCCATCTTCTCGACCTCTTTCTTCCTAAACAAAGACTTTCATTCTCGTATGAGCTTCGAACCCGATACAATCGAATATGAAAGCTCTCGTGAACGCTTGCAAGCGGCTAAAGCCGAGAATATATCTGAACATATGAACAAGATCTTGACGTTTGCTCGCGAATCTCTAGCCAAAACAAGGGAACAAATGGTTCAACAAGCTAATAAGCATAGAAAAGAAGTTGATTATGAGGCCGGATCAAAGGTGTTCCTGAACGAACGAAACATCGTTATCGCGAGACCTTTCAAGAAGCTAGACGACAAAATGCTCGGTTTCTTCACCAATCTAGATCTCGTCGACTCGTCATATAAGCTGAAATTATCAGAGACTATGCGTGTTCATGACGTATTTCACCCTGGCCTGCTTCGTCTCGTCGTCGACGACCCCTTGCCTGGTCAAAAGAACGAGCCCCTCGGGTCAATAGTGGTAAACGACGAAGACGAGTGGGAAATCGATGATATATTGAATTCCCGCCGGTATCGAAGACGGCTGCAGTATAGGATCAAATGAAATGACTATGACAATGATCTCAATTGATACAACGCTGATGGTGACGAATTTATGAACGCTCAGAAGATCGTTGACGATTTTCATATTCGATACTCGAACAAATCGCGCTAATCGACAATTCAACCAATCATGATTGAGCAATCAATCGAGCCGAGCAGAAAATACATTCATGCGAACATGAATCGTCGAAGAGAAGAAGTAATGTCACGATTCTAGCCTTGTCAGGCTCAGTCTTCTAGTCTTGCCAGACCTATTCTCGCTCCGTCACTCTGACTAGTCCCTATTGAGCCTAGCGTCGACTGAGGAACAGACATATGTAGCCAGCTTCTTTTCTGTAGCTATCTTTCTTTCTTAGCATTTATCTTCTAGTTAAATGACATTCATATTGACTCGCTCTATGCTGATCTCTAACAATATGAATGATGTTCTATGAAACTTTCTGAACGACTTTTGTCAAGTCTATCTAGATGACATTCTCATCTATAGCAAAATGAGAAAGAAACATAGAGATCACGTCAAACTAGTATTGAAACGACTACGTGAAGCTGAACTGCAGATGAATATTTGAAAGTGTGAATTCAATGTAGAAGAGACTGTCTTTCTAGAAGTCATCGTATCTGAACTAGATCTTCGTATGAATCTCAGCAAGATGACAGTCATAGTTAGCTGAATCACTTTGATCAATCTAAAAGAAATTCAGAGCTTCGTGAGATTTGTTAACTTCTATCATCGTTTCATTAAGAACTTCTCGAAGCTAGTCAAATCATTCATTCAGCTAACTAGAAAGAACACGTCTTTTGTTTGAAATGAGATCTGTGTTCAAGCTTTTGACAATCTAAAGAAACAAGTCAGCTCAGTCTCAGTACTTCGTCACTTCGATCTCAAACAACAAGCTATTCTGAAGATCGATGCTTTGAACTATGTAAAAGATGAAATACTATCTCAGTATGATGACGAGAAAGTTCTTCATTTGATGACTTTCTACAGCAAAAGCATGATTCTCGCTGAAATCAATTATCACATTTATGACAAGAAACTGTTAGTCATTATTTGATGCTTTGAACACTGACGACTTGAGCTGAAATGCATTGAACTATTCATTCAGATGTTTATCAATCATCAGACTTTGAAGATCTTCATGAAAAACAAACAGTTGAGTCGATGACAAGTTAACTATTTGAACATTTTATTGAAGTTCAAATTTCAGATCATCTTTAGATCAGGCAAAATGAACACTAAGATCAATGCTTTAATCAGAATGTCTCTAGTGAACATCTCTGAATCAGCTCAGCGTCTTGAAGATTGTTTTCAGACTATTCTGATCTCTGATAGAGTCAATGTTTTATCTGTTGAATTGAAAGCAAATCTCTATCAACAAGTATGTATGATCAATCAAATAAATGAGTTCTGCAACAAATATAGACAAGCTATGAACGACAACAAGCTCAAATTTCATATCACTAAACTGAAGAACTGCGAAATCATTGACGACGTTCTATTTAAAAAAGATCTACTGTGAGTCTCTGAGAACATGCATACGAAATTACTACAAGAAGTGCATGATCAATCTTCAATCTTTCACTTCGACAATAAATGAATCATTGATTTAGTTCAGCGTTTCTACTATTGATCAGATCATCAAGCTACTATTCGACGATACATTTGAAACTGTCATGCTTATCAGCGAAGCAAAGTCTCTAGAAATAGCATCAATGAACTTCATCATTCTCTTTCGATTTCACAGAAACGCTGAAAAGATATAATTATGAACTTCATTACTGAACTATCTCTGTCAAAAGACTATAACATCATTTGCATAATCATATGTCATCTCATCAAAGAACATCATTATGTTCTCTGTCATTGAGAAGATGATGACATTTTAGTCGAAGAAATGATTTGAATCATGCTATGAAACGTTTATTGACTGCATGATTTACTCAGTTCTATTGTTTCAAACAAAGACTTTCAATTCATATTGACTATGTGAAAAAGTCTTTGCAAATGATTGAGAATCACAGTTAGTCTATTCACAGTTTATCATTCTGAAATCAACGATCAATTAAAACAAGTCAATCAAGACGTTGAATGCAAACTTAGAATTTACTGCAATTACATGCAGAACGACTGAGTCAAATGAATATCTATGATAGAATTTCACAACAATTTCAATATCTTCTCAATCACTTCAATGATTCTCTTCTACTTCAATAAAGAATTTCATTCTCGAATGAGTTTTGATTCAGATACAACTGACTATGAAATGACTCGTGAACAACTTGAAGCTAGAAAGACAGATGATATTATCATTCAAATGAAAGAACTACTGAGCTTTGATCATCAACAATTGAAAAAGACGAAGCTGATCATTGAAGTTTAGATCAATAAACATAAACGAAACGTCACATATGAAGTAGATGACTGAGTTTGACTATCTTTCAGAAATGTCAAGACAATGAAACTCTGCAAAGATTTGAAAGATAAACAGCTAGATCTCTATCAAATCACTGCTAAAGTGAATATCTTCTATCATCTTCGTCTATCAGTCAGCATGAAGCATCTGCATTCGATGTTCAGCTTGAAGCTACTATGATTGTATTCAGAAGATCTTCTATCAGAACAACATTCAGAATCACTCAGATCAATCACTATTGAAAATGATGAACATTGAAAGATAGATGATATATTGAACTTCAGACGCTATCGAGATCGAATACAGTACAAAGTCAAATGAAAAGATCTAGATAAAGACGATGAATGATACTATGTCAATAAAGAAAAATTCGATGACTCAGAGAAAGTTTTGAACGAATTTCATAAGTTATATTCAAGCAAATCGCGCTAAATATTGAAATAACTATCAATAAAAGTGAGCAAAGAAACTACATTCATGCAAACATGAATTTTCAAAAAGAGAAATAATGTTACAAGTGTATCAAGATCAATAAGACTGAACAAGACTGAAGTTTTAATCAATTTGCAATGTATATTAGCGAGTACTCTGCGTAATAATTAGAGCTAGTCAACGATCTGATCGAGATCTGACTCAGATTTGACTCAGATATGACTCAACATCTTTTTTCTTTCTCAACATTCTTTTCTTTCATCAACATCTTGTTCATCTACATCATCTTCTTTTCATGTCACAAACACATCTCTTTCAAGACTAGCGCAGTCTCTGAACATTACATAAATAGAAGCTCTTGTATCAATCTTTTTCTGTATTCTTAATATTCAGTTATAGCTATTTTTAAAGATCAAGCACTATCAATTCTGATCTTCATTGATTGTATCATCTAAACATGATTCTGACAAACATGATTCTGACAAACATGATCAAACATAATTTATGCAGTGAGCAAATGCAGCAGATATTTGATGAATTCTACTCTTGATCATGATTTAGCTGTCAAACAAATCATTTGATATCTAGTCAATATTGCTGAGCTGAAACTTTGATATGAATCTTTCAAAGTGAAGAAAGTTAAGAAAGCTGAATTCTTTGAATATATTGATTCAGCTCATGCGAATTGCTTGAATTCTTAAAGATTCATCTTCAACTATATATTTTTTCTATGAAATGAATCAATTAGCTGAAGCTTCAAACATCAGTAATGTGTTAGCACGTCATCTTCTGAAGTTGAATACGTTAACAAATGTAATTCAGTCAAAGAATTGATCTTTCTGATTCAAGCATTGAAAAAGATGAGATATGATGATTCAGATACGAATTCAACTATCATTTTAGCTGACAATCAAGCGACTATAAACATGAGTAGCAATCTCGTCAATCACTCTCAAGCTAAGCACATTGATACATCATATCACTATGTTCGAAATAACATAGAAGAGAAAGCAATCAGATTGAAAGACATACTCATTGATTAAATGATGATCGACGATTTAATCAAATCTCTGAACTCAGACAAATTTCTAAGATTCAGATCAGTTATGAGACTAGCTTCAAGAAATGAGACTATCTCGTCAAGTATGACGTTGACGAGTAAAAGAGCACGATATACATAGAAGATCTGAATAGCTTCACATGAAGCTTCAATTTCTAAGAGAAAGTGTTAAAAACGAGATACGTATGCACATATGTATGAACATACGTATGCTCATACATATATCTCGACGATTAGTTATTTTCGCTTCGATTGAAGCGACTTGACGCTAAAAGTATTTATTCATTCTTTCACTTCTTTCTTCATCTGTATGCTCTATCATATATGCTATATCTACTAGATAGTCAATATATTTACATGCATATATTTGCTCTGACTCTCATATTTCAATATTGTATTCAATCTTGATAGCATTTAGAGTTCAAAATGTCATCTATCTTTCAGTGCTCATCGTCTTTAATAATGAGAGACTTAAATGATTCTGAATGTTGTTTTGATAAAAAGTCATCGAGACAAGAATGTAATAGCTTTGAACTGAACATCAAATGCAGCTGCTTCATGCTTATCAATAAACAAAGATGATAGAAGATTTCAACTTTGACAGTGATTTGATAAAATTCTAGCTGTTTATCTTTCAAATTCTTACATGATTTAGTTGTTTTTATGTTTCTAGAGAATAATCAAACTCAGTCATCTACTTCATAAATAATGTTTCATTTATGTTTATTGATTTGAGCTTCGATGATCTGCTTCGTCTTTTTCAATTATTGACAATCAAAGATAAGAAGCTCTTTCATTCAAATGACAATATCATCTGCTTTTTTAACTTTAAGACGTTCATAAGTAGTTTTGTAGTCAGTTGTATCTGAATCGAAACTCATTCGTGAGTGAAAACTTTTATTGAAGTAGAATGAAGTCATTGAGATGATCAAGAAGATATTGAAATTCTCGCTGAATTCTATCATTAATAATTATTTTGCTCAGTCATTCTGCATGTAATTGCAGTAGATTCTTAATTCGCGTTCAACATCTTGATTAGCTTATTTCAATTAATCATTGATTTCAGAATGATAGACTGTTAATAAATTAGCTGTGATTCTTAATCACTTGCAAAGACTTTGTCACATGATTGATATGAATTGAAAGTCTCTGTTTGAAACAATAGAACTAAATAAATCATGAAGTCAATAAACGTTTCATAGCATGATTTAAACTGTTTCTTCGATTGAAATGTCTTCATCTTTTCAATGATAGAAAACATAGTGACGTTTCTTGATGAGTCAATATATGATTATGCAAATGACGTTATAATCTTTTGATAGAAGTAATTCAATGATGAAGTTCATAGTTATATCTTTTCAGCATTTCTGTGAAATTGATAAAGAATGAAGAAGTTCATTGATGCTATCTTTAAATGTTTTACTTCATTGACAAACATGATAGTTTTGAATGTAATGTCTAATCATTGCTCAATGATCTGATCAATAGTAAAAACGTTGAACTAGATTCATGATTCTTTGATTGTCAGAGTGAAAGATGAAAGACTGATCATGAATTTTCTTTAGTAATTTTGTATGCATTTTCTCAGAAATTCACAGTAAATCTTTTCTGAACAGAACGTCGTTAATGATTTCACAGTACTTCAATTCAGTGCTATGTAGCTTGAGCTTGTTTTCGCTTATAACTTGTTTATATTCATTGCAAAGCTCATTTATCTTGTTGACATCTTTTACTTGCTGATAGAAATCAACTTCAGATTCAATAGTTAAAACATTTATTCTATTGAATATCAGAATGATCTAATAATGATCTTCAATATGTTGAGTTAATTCAGAAACGTCAATCAGAGACATTCTGATTAAAGCATTGACTTTAGTGTTTATTTTATCTGATTGAAATATAATTTGAAAGTTGAACTTAAATAGAATGTTTAAATAATTGACTTAACGTCAAGTCAACTGTTTATTTTTCATGAAGATCTTCAAAGTCTGATGATCAATGAATATCTAAATGAGTAGTTCAGTGCATTCAAGCTCTGATCTTCAATGTTCAAAACTGTTGAAATCGTGCCTAGAATCTAATCACACTGCAGCGAGATAGTGCGTAGCTGAATAGAATGTTTGATCAATAGAGATAGCTATAACTAGAAAACTAAGAATACAGAAGAAAGAAGACACTTTCGAGCTGTATCTATAGTAGAGCGAACAAAGAGGCGAAGTAGTCAATTTGCTAGAACTCGAATAGATGAAATGTTTCAGCATATTTCAATTCGAAACATCGTTGTTTCTTGTTCACATATCGAAATCTCTAGAGTCTATTGACTAGGTTCTATTCAATGTCGACACGCTTCGTAACAAAAACATTGAATAATGATTAGTAATTTCTTGTCATAGATATGATAATTGCATTCAGCGAAGATTATGCTCTTGCTGTAGAAAGTTATTGAGTAAAGAACTTTCTCATCATTGTACTGTGATAGAATTTCATCTTTGACATAATCAGATGCATTAATTTCTAGAATAATCTGTTGTTTGAAATTGAAATGTCGTAGTACTGAGATTGAGCTGACTTGTTTCTTTAGATCATCAAAAGCTTGAACACAAACTTCATTTCATACAAAAGATGTGTTTTTTCTAGTCAACTGAGTGAATGATTTGACTAGCTTCAAGAAGTTTTTAATGAAACAACAATAAAAGTTAATGAATTTTACAAAGTTCTGAACTTCTTTTAGATTGATTGATGTAGCTCAGTTGACTATAACTTTCACTTTAATAGAATTAATACAAAGATCTTGTTTTGAAACTATGACTTCTAAGAAAACAGTTTCTTTTACGTTGAATTTGCACTTTCAAATATCTACTTGTAAATCAGCTTCTTGTAAATGATTTAATATCATCTTGATATGTTGTTGATGTTTTCATTGAGTTTTGCTGTAGATCAGAATGTCATTCAGATAGACTTGACAAAAGTCATTTAGAAAGTTTCAAAAAACATCATTCATATACTGCTGAAACGAGACAAAATCATTGATAAGTTCAAAAAATAACATCTTTGATTTATACACTTTTAAAGTGATGATAAAGATAGTGTAATTCTCACTATCAGAATGCATTTGCAGTTTGTTGAAAGTTGAAATGATATCTAATTGAATCAGATGCTTGCAATCAACTATTTTGTTGATCATCTCATTTATGAGCAATAGAAAATAATGATTTCTTTTGATAATAGTATTGAGCTTTCAATAATCAATGCAGAATTGTAGATCTTCATTTGCTTTTAGAGTGAACAGAATGAGTGAGAAATACAAAGCTTTGTTAGAAATTATAAATTTTTTGAAAAGATTTTCATTCAAATATTTCTTTATTTTCTGAAACTTGTAGAAAGACATTTAATATGCTTGACAATGAGATGACGTTGCATCACTAGTAAACTTTATCTTATGATCATACAAATGATGAGATGATAGCTTGTCTGCTTGAGCTTGATTAAAGATGTCTAGAAAATTCTGATATTTCAATGATAGTTTGACTTTAATATCTTCTAGATTCTGAGTTGTTTCATCAACTGAAAAGATGTTTATAACATCTAGTTTGCATTGAGTATTGTAGATGATTTTTCTATCGATGTTTTCGATGAACATAGCAAAAATCTCTGTTTGATTCTTCTTTTTTCATTTTACTAATGCTTGAAAAAAGATGATGTTTATGTTTTGAATCAAGAATGACTTTTTCTGAATGAATAAAACTGAGTGCTTAAGCATTTTAAAGATCTTGCTGTGAGTTGCTGAAGAGATTAAAGTTGATCGCGATCAACTTGAGTGCTTTATATTTGACGAGATCAAAAAAATCAAAATAGAAATATTTAATTGATCAGAAAATACGATAGTATCATGTTTCATGTTCAATAATATTTCATTTTTATTCATTCAGAATTTGCTCAATATAGCTTCATGATGCTTGATATCAGCTATCAACATTGACATAGTCAATTTCTTATAACTTTTGATTGTAAAATTGAGTAAAATCTTATGAGTAATAGTCTTTTTAACTAACTTTTCATCATAGTCTTGTATTAACTTCTCTTTTGCTAATGATATAAATTGTATTTCAAGTTTCTGACATACTTTATCAACTAGCTTGTCATGTATCAGCATGTAAATGATGAAATCACTATTTATCAAAGAGCGAAGACTGAAAGAATTGCTTTGAGAGATAAAAGAAGCATTAATCAGAAATGACTTCTCAAAATAGTTTTCTTTCAATAGAACTTCAATTTGACTGCATAAAAATATAATCTTTATTTCTTCAATAACTTTGAAAGAAATAACTAGTTTTTTGAATCAGAATCAAACTCAGAGTTCAATGTAAATCAATCAAATTCATCATTTTCTAATGCATTGACTTTTAATTAATCAAAGCACTCTTTAAAAGTATGATTTGATTTATGATAGATGAAACAGATTTCAGCTTGTAGATTAATGTTTTTAACGTTAGTTAAAATCACGTTGCGCAACTTTGAATGATTAATGAATGTAATGACTTCGATCTTTCTATAAAGATTCAATGAATCTCATTTCTTAGCAAAGATGACTTGCTTTCTGACTTTGGTCAAGAATTTCTTTTCTTTGATGTCATTCATGACTCGATGCTCATTGTTCAAATGAATCAGATAATTATGAATTTCATTGAAAGATTTTGACTGAATCAACTGATTACTTCAAGCTGCATGAAGATGATAAATTATCTTGTCTTATAAATCAATGATCAATTGCTTTTTATGATACTTTAAATAAAAGAACAGATGTTGAAATATTGAATAAAAGTTGCTGAATTTGCTCTTTTCTTGAATGAGATTAACATATTTTCTTCAAAAGTTTGTCTCTTTGTTGAGATCATCATATAGCTGAGCAAGTTCATTTAACAAATCATTAATCATTTTATAAAGATTCAATGAATCATGTTGATGTCAAGTTAAAATAGCTTTGACTGCGTTTTCATCAATTCTGAAGTGAATATAAATCAGTATGATTTTATCAGTATCAAAATGATCGACATTAAGCTTTAGCTTGTTACGAATTTTTTCTTGTTAATCATTTCAGAAAGATTCTGTTTCATCAGTAAATAAAGATGAATTCAAAAGCTTTTGAAATTGCTTAAATGAATTGAACATGATGAAAAAAGTAGAAGTATCTTCTTTAGTCAATTGCAGTCGATGTTGTAGTTTCATCATCTGATCTTGAAGCTTTTTAAAATTTAGATTCAATCATTCTTTTGCTTAATCAATTTTCTTGAAATGAGTCTTTCATATTTGTTCGCTGAGTATTCTATCAAATAACTCACAAGCTTCTACATTTAGATCTCATTGAGTTCAAAGATTGTTTAAATCTTCTAGAAAAATCTTTGAGTTTTGTTCAACTCAGTGTTGTAGCTGCTTTACATTTTTGATATTTCAGAAAATAGAGACTTTCAGAGATTTATTGAATGTCTGAGAATGAGACATGAATTGACGATGTTTTCATACAAAGTCAGTTCTAAGAAATTTTGATAAATGAGAAAATAACTCGAGATAAATGATTAAATTGAGGCTTTGATTACTCTTGAAGAAATCGAATTGAGTATTTACAGATGATTAAATCATGATGAAGATTTTGATGATTGAGTGAATGACGATGCTTGATAGTAGATAGTGAGATCATTTGTTAAAGTGTTTAGTCTTTAAAGAAGAGTGTTGCTGATTTGAGAAGATTTTTTGTGATTCTCAAGCAATCAATGAAGATTCTTTATCATTGATTCTATTAATCGATTTGAACTGATGCTACTGACTGAGCGATAGATTTTCTAGCAATCACACAATCATATGTTCTTGTTGATTTTATTGATCTCTTGATGTTGTTCTGTCTTTCGATGTCATCGATCATCAGATACATAAATTTCTTTATACTTGTTTCATTGTCAGTCGAGTGAATTTGAATAAATATAGAAATCAGTATCATGTGATTAACAAATTCTTAAAGTAATGTTGAAATCGTGTTTAGAAACTAATCAGAGTGCATGCGTGACTAGAATGTTTGATCTATAGAGATAGCTATAACTAAGACTTTAAGAATACAGAAGGAAGAAGATACAAAAGGCAAGAAGAACACGCTCTATATAGTAGTTACTCAGATTGATGCTAGTCTCAAAGAAGACGTGTTGAAACACAAGAAAGATATTGATTCGAAAGATGTTTGCGACACAAAGAAATGTGTTTGCCATAGAAACCTGTTGACTACTCGTAACACAAAGAAGTGTGTTTGTCAAGAAGGCAATAGAAGCTGATTAGAAGATGCTAGGGAAGGAAAAAGGTGCTGAGTCATATCTGAATCAAACCTGGGCCAGATCTAGGCCAGATCGTTGGCTAGCCCTAATCAATCCTGACACATTCGTAACAAAGAGTATCAGTCTATCAGATCTGTGAAAGCACGATGAAGATATGCATTCGTAAAAGTCTAGTCAGTGACACGTAGCGTCATTGTTTCTGCGTAATAAGAAGTTCGATGTCGATTTGCAAAGGTGAAGCGAAATGAGATCTTCATGTGACGGTTGAAAATTTCGAAATTCGTAATGAGGGCGGATTGAAGCGAAGGCAAGACGCGTTGTTACTAAGATTGTGTTTAACACTTTCCTTTAAATTCTTCGACTGTGTTCGTGATTTCTTGATAGTGGCATCATTGACATCCAGCCAACCGTATTGTACCCCTGAGTGAGCAAGTCCTATCCGCATAAAAGAACATTGCTGACCTCACAATTGAAGAAATGCCTAGCTTTTGTCCGATAAATTTACCGCGTTCAGTGAGCACCAGTCCTGCGAAACCAAATCAAGGAAGCAGCCCACCTCATGGATCTGCCCAAGAACTTCATACTACTCGGAGAAAGAGGTCTGCCGAGTCGGCTGCTGAAGATAAAGGTTTCAACCCCTCAAGGTCGAGCGAGAGACGAAGGTCAACAAGTTCCGTGCTATAGCTGTCTCAGAACATACAATGCTAATGTTCAATTGCTTCAGGAAACTGTTAAAAACTTATCATCCAATTGACCCGGCCATCGCGACACCCCTAGAAGTGAACGTTACTACCAGCAATGTCGAAAGATTCTCACGCGGAAGTATTACCTTTCCAGATCTCAGGACGCTTCCCGAACCACAACCTCAAAAAACAAAAACCATAAGAGTACTACCAAATCGGGCCGTAAAGATATTGCCTAGTGTCGAAGAACAGCCGCGACCAAGCGGACACTTAGAGATAGTTGATCTAGAGGGATCCAGTCCTGTTGTATGTGGCAGTGATAGGAATGGTTCGCGGGAGACTGAACATACGAGCCAGACAAGGGCAAGTACAGAGTTCATTACCGTCTTCCCTGACCTCGCGCTGCAGCAAGGGAACAATGGTTTCGTCTCGAACGAAGCGCTCAAGATCCCGACCAACACTCCCGAAATGTCCTTACCTCGAGGACGGTCTCAGTTCTATGGTACAACGATCATCAACTCTTCTGCCAGAATACCCACACCTCTGCCAGCAACATTTACTCCAATCAAGAACGAGTCTCGCTCCATTCGTACCGTCAGCAGCACGCCTACACGTCGTACTCAAAACCGAAAATGGAATAGTCTTATTCAAGATAACGCAGTACATATGCTCACCCCAAGAACGAAACGCCGCAAACTAGACGAGGACGGGATAGTTCAACAGCCCCAAGAAGAGTTTGGGCTGGACGTAATTCAAAGCACCCGTCAGCAGCTCAAGCGGATTGAGAGCTGCTTGTTGTCGCAGGAAATGTTTTGGCAAGGAAAGAGAAGAGACCGCGAGCTTCAAGCTGAGTCAAAGAGGCTTGCAGATGCAAAAAGAGAAAAGAGAACAGAAGGTAAAGAGCGTCACATACTACGGGGGGCTCAGAGAGTCAACAGGAACAAGTCCCGAAGATATGATAGCAATGTCAGTTACAATAGGGCTATAACTTTACCTGTCACAGAGGCGTTTAGACATTCTTCAAATACTGAGCATATACGACCTGAGCAGATCCAGAATGCAGCTGGGACGCTACATTCTGCTAGCGCCAAGCCCATGAGTGGGCAGGTTCAAGTAGAGGCTCGGAGTGGTACCAATTGGCTAAGCACGAGACAACAGAGGGAACAAGTAGCGCCTGACAATCTCACTGTCGCGCATGCACTTGATCGCGAAAATGGCGAAGTTTCGAAGTCCTCGTTGGTCCTGAGTACGGGAAAGGTGCACGAAGTCCAAAATAGGAGCCTGGCAAAGGGTGGCCGTACGCCACCGCAAGCGCAGGGTGTGGCAGGTCCCACATTCAAGAGGCCAATGACCACATCGAGCGCTGAATTGAGCACTGCAGATCGCGTCCGTATCCAAAAGCAACGGGAGAATGGTGAACGCTCAAAGAGAGGAGCCACAGTCTCCAATACCAAAAACACAAGGTATTCATCCGGCAGGCCTTGGGTATATGCCCATTTCAAACGGGAGGTCATCATGAATCATCTTCGTCGGCCATGCGTTTGCGATCTACTGCACCCGTATTTCTTACAAGCTCGGTGGTTTGAGCCCAAGCTAGAGCCTTCCCCGGCTGCAAAGCCGAATTCCTTGCCCACGCTGAGCAAATAGTCCATTGTGACGCTCATTCGAGGCAGCTCCGACATTTTTGCAGACTTCTTGTGGAGAAAGAAGATTCTACAAACTCGGTAGGAACACAGTTTGGGTTTCGATAGTTGTATATTGCTGACACACATACTGTAGGGCCCAAGCACGAACCTATCGAGCAACGACGGTGCAGCGGCAGACATGGACGTTGAGGCTGCTTGTACTTTCGCCAATCGATTCCTATCTTCACATTCGCCACCTATTGGCGGTCAGTCAACAATGGGTCCGCCCAATACTCGCAATAGAAGCCAGCATGCGGCAACGACAGTAAATGCGACGTCAAGGTCAGACCTCAGGGAACAATCGATCATCCCCCCGTGGGAGTTCTACGGTCTGGGAAGCTCGCGACATCTACCCCAACGCAACCAGCCGGAACCAACGCCTCGCCCATCCTCGCCCCCTAAGGGAGTCAAAGCCGCCAACTTTGCAGATTTAGGACAAGTCGACGCCTCATTGGACGTCGAAAATGAGGCTACAGAAGATTTCGGGACCGATGACCCTGCGACTCATGAAGCTTCAGGCGCCCTTCCGGACTTCGAGGATGAAGGTGGTGAAAGTGGTTTGCTCGTGAGCTCGCCGCCAAAACTCGATAGAGTTTTGCCATTACGGGAACTCTCGGCCAATGAGAGGATTCGCAGGCACCAAAGCATGCCGGCGCGAATAAATCGTAACATCGAGGGTCATATTGAGAGAGGATCGCTGGGAGATACAAGTGGTCTAGGATCCCTAGAAGAGGAGATTGCACGGGTACGCTTGGCGGATCGTGCGGTACCCACAGTCAGGACTGGGGTACCAGAACCGCCACGACGCAAGAGCAAGAAAAAGTGTGTAGCCGAGAGGAAGATAATCGAGCCAGGCTTGTCTAGGCATGTTCCCTTGCACCAACGGAAATCCGACGCTGAGCTTTTACAAATTGCAAGATTGATAACACCCTACCAGCGCCATCGAAGGGCTCCGTATGCCTTCAGTTACCTTGGCAGACTTTACGCCGAATATAAGCATCTGCGAGTTGCTGTCGATTACAATGACCGACTGATTCTGACGGCGCAAGAACTGAGCAGACTTTGAAGTCTGTGTCCATTTTAACATGGCTGTACTGGATATGCCCGCCAAGTGCACCATGGCACTACCGATTCGGGCACGACGGGTATGAGATCAATGGTCTTGAGTAGCCCAAAGCAACGGCGCTCGGGTCGCAGGGTAGACTGGCGATCAATTGCCTAACCATCGGCTTGTGTCCTTTTGTCCTTTCCTCCTTCCGACGTCTCCATCTCTTGGACCGCCCTTTCCCTTACGGTCGTCTCTGTTATTTCATTCTTTCATTAAAGGTAGTGCTATTGTGAATAGATTAGATTTCTAGGACTATGCTTTGTACATAGATGTTTCAACGCGGGGTGACCATAGTCTTTTGGCAATACAAATAGATTTTCCCTCGAAACGAAGGCTACGATCCTCAGAATTGATATTGTGCCTTAGGCGTCACTATTTTCTTGCGTCAACCTCAAGTATGACGCTACGGTTTGACCATTTCCAGGTCGAGGCCATTGATTTACACTGGTTCAGAAGGCTTGATATGCAATACTTGAGCCACGAAGTGCTTTTCATAGACAGAGCATAGAAGTAAAGCGGCGTTCGAAGCAGCATTCGCTTGCTTGAGCTGAAATGTTTGCGCAGCATCTGTACTCGCAAATGCTAAGAAATGTAGCAATTTTCGAGGCTTTGAAAAATCGTGTCACGACCTTTCGAAGTCGAATATTTATAGACACAAATCCTGTACGATTCGTAACCTTCTCTCGCTCTGACGATCGTTGTTCTTGCACAGAAAACGGAGATATGAATTCACATCGGAAATGTGTTTAGAAGTAGAAGAAGAAAATTGCATCACTCTTGAGCAGAATAAACACGAACGAGAAGGGACAAGGAGGGGCGACTAGGACTAAACAATGCAAAGTAGACAAGGCGATGCAATACTTATAATTCGTCGTCCCATAGACATCATCCCCTTTTCCACACAGAAACCGAACAAGCGACTGAGTCTTGAAGCCTCGTCTCATGCAGTTGTGGATCCATCATATATGTTCCCCTCCTCAACACGCAACCACTGAACCCCTTTCCATCCCATGCACGACCCCTCTCACTTCATATTGGCCCCTCCACTCTCCATTCCACTGCTGACTGTGGGTCCACTGACTCCTTTCTTCGGGCTGGGTTGCTCCCGCTTTGACACCATTCATTGTGTTTCCCGAGTCTGACGTTACTGGCCTTTCTCCCGGTGTGGAGCTCATAGTGTGACCTGGTGCGGATCGACTCCTAAACCATGCTCTGCGATGCAAGTAAAGATGTCAGTTTTGATGTTGCTAGGTAATTAGCAACCGAGGATGTAGACATACTTTGCGCGTTCTGCTTAAGGACTTCTCGCTGGCTTTTGGAGTGAGGCATTGTCAAGAAATTTTGGCAGCGGAGTATAAAGAAAGCTTGTGTTGATGGTTTATGCCTGCCAAATGTCTCGAGGGTTTTCCGGATGTAGTCATGATGTTCCCGACGATCCACGTGCAGCTTAAAGGGAACTCACTACCTATGGTCAACCACTGGCTATTCGGTCTTCCGTCTAATCTTTTGATAGAATCCCGTAGCTGAAGCATTGGACCGCGATGCGATCCTTGATGTACCGTTATGACCCCGCCGCTGCCATTAAGAAGCGCTGCGCGCGGTTCTCGAAAGGCCAATGAACGGACGGTGCGAGGCGCGCTGCTTGTTCATTGCCTGTTTCAATATCGCAGGTGTGGTGCTGTTTTGCTGGAATGACGCGGGCCAGATCGTAGACATGGTCAACTGTACGAGGTTCTAGCGTTCCAGCCATGCACCGAGTGATAGTGATCGTATCTGGAGACTGTTTCCTACCTACGGAGATACTACGTAGTAGTGTTGAGATTGTCAAGATAATCGTGGGAAGTTATTTGGCAGCGTTTGTTACCCCTATTTCATATTCTAGTGCCTGTGCCAGATGAGGGTCCACCCTCTGCAAATTTTGCCCTGCAACCAACCAATTCGCTGGAGAAGCCTAACCACCACCCCACAAACCAAATAGTCATATATATAAATCTTCATTCCATTTAGTCATGACTAAACTACAGTCAGCAAACAAACGCAGGCAATCGGCGAAGATGCGAAGCCTTCCAGAGCAGGAAACTCGAGGAGTTTGACTTTTTTGAAAAGTAGTATATTTGGTGATCGTGGATTATATAGAGTATATATTTTATTAAGTATACACTTACTCGAAAGTACCTGCCATACCAGCAAAAATAGTAGGCGTACGAAGTATTGAAAAGGAAACAAATCAATCCGTATCTATATTTACTGTTATGCCCGCATGCCTGAAGTGACCGGCTGCAATATGACCTTTGCTACAAGCTTCTACCGCCATGTGCAAATAGGCTTCAAAACTTATGTCTTCAGCCAGCTTGTAATGTCTTTTGAGCCAGGCCTTAAGCACCGAACAGAACTCTTCAATGGGGTTGAAGTCAGGGGAGTAGGGTGGCAGATATTGTAAGACCACACCGGCTCGACGGCATAGATCTTTGACTTCCTACTGATAGTTAGCGAGGCTCAGCTCGACGTCGACGTCACTCACCTGAGTGTGATGCACAGAAGCGTTGTCGAGAATCAACACCGATTTAGGCCCTGGAAAGCGACTGCATCTCGGAAGCACCTCGTTGGCCAGAAACCATTCAAAGCAAGCTTCAGAAATCTCTCCCTGATGTATATGTCTGGCCAGAATGCCGTCAGAGCAGTAGGCCGGTAGAATGCTCCATCTTTCGCTTCGTTTGACTCGTGACGATATGTCATAGGGAGCCCAGCCACGTTTACGATGCATCGTATGATCGTTGGCTGCACTCTCATCCAGAAACACGAGCATTTCGTGAGTGAACTGACTGACGTCGAGAAAGTATAAATTCCGACACTCCTGCGAGCGTATCAAGGCCTCCCGTTGAAGACATTTTCGATTAACTTTCATGACCTTTAGAGCGTTGGATAGAGTGGAAAGAGCGACGATGATGCTCCAGTCGTCGAAGAGGTAGTATAGCATCTCATTCTGATATGCCCATGGCTGACCTTCTAGGAAATGCCGAAGACCAATCCTGGCAGCAGGATGAATCAAGGGCGTCGGCCCCAGGGCACTCATTTTATTAGGAGGTGAGTGCTGACCCCATGTTTTTAATCTACCTCTGATCTTTCTGACAACTCTAGCACTGACCCCTTCCACGTCGGCAATGACCTTAGGCGACAGTCCCTGCTGTAGATGCACTGCTATCCGATTCTTGTGGGTGGAGGCAAGAGGGGGAGGCATAGAGCTCTGGAATCGCGCTGGAATTGATCCTGCAACACGTTAGATTTACATGAAGGGGCCACCTTTGTATAACCTCATATTACATACCAAATGGAAGGAAATAAAGGTCTGTGAGGTGGTGGTTAGGCTTCTCCAGCGAATTGGTTGGTTGCAGGGCAAAATTTGCAGAGGGTGGACCCTCGGGGGGTACTCGTACCAGCAGGCGCTAATAACATGCCGAGGCTAGGTACTTAGTTTACTCGACTTTTAGGTTTACACATAAGGTATAACTGATAACATATACGAAGTACGAAGAATAGAATATATGACTTTCTGATAATATTATAATGAGAAATCTCTATTCAATGATTACATTATTCTAAATTAGCAATAATGTAAACTTTATACCTTCAATAAAGCGACAATAAATCATAAAATGATTTTCTTCTTTAATAAAATAAAAATACATATAATCGTGACCATCACTATGCGACGCGAGATTCTCTAGTTTATATTAATTAAATAATTATTAATTATTAATAATTTATTATACGAAAATTACAAAAAACTTTGTACAAATAAAATATACAATGTACAATATAGACAGACCTTGTTATTTATATAAAGAATAAAATAATAAAGCTAGTATTTGAATACTTTATAATTATGTAATTTAAGTCTTTGTTTCAAACTTTTAACTCTTTTCTTTATCTTTAATTCTTTTTTTCATCATGAATCTTTTCTTGAATTCTAGTAAAAGATACTTGAAATTAAATCACAATGAAATGTAAGTGATTAATAAAAATGAAAGGTTATTTAATACTTAGTTTTCATGAATTAGGGATTAATCTGCAGAGAATGAGCAAGCCATTCAGAGCATCATCATCATCTTCTGCGCGGTCGACATCTTCGAAAGATTCGGTCCAGACCTTCTCGACGCAAGGACACCACAAGGAGGCGCGGTCTGGGAGAGTGGCCGCCGTAAGTGATTCGTGATCATTGCCTTCAAAAGTTATTGCGACCGGCAAAACTGAGGCGAACTTCAGATTCTCATTCCAGAGCCTCTCAGATACGTCCCAAATTCTTCCTCTCCGCCAAAGATACAAGATTCTGCCAGAGATGCATCTCCTCCCGCTTCAAAGCTTTACAAGGTTGTAATCAATCGTCATAACCTTCAAAATGGGCAAATTATGTTTGTTTTGGGCACTCGATTTGGTGGTATCGTGACGCGAGACTCACTGGAGGTTTCGCTGGACGAAATTGGCCAATTTGTCACTCATCAGGAGCTTCAGCGCTATGAAAATGAGCGTTTTAGGATAGAGCTTGAGGCGCAAAACGCAAAGAAGCGTTTAGGGAGGCCATCGCAATCCTCATATCTGTTCGCTGGTGACTTCAAGGCTTCATCAAGCCGCTCGCCTGAGCGCAATTCAGCATCATGGAAGAAGTCTCGCGGAAGACCCAGAAAAACAATGTTCTGTATCAGTTCTTCTGATAACGAATCTATCAAGCCAAAAGATGACCGGCCTAAGAAGATGCTAACCTTCTCTAAAGAGCTGTCAATTGATGAACTTGATCAACCAGTAACATCCGCTAAGGAACAGAGTCGGCCCATATCTAACACAATCACGGTTCAGATTCCCTTGAAAACTAAAATCCAGGTGGACGCGATACGCTCCAACATGCCATCTGCAATAGCACCCCCCACCAATGGCCACAGACGCCCTCCACCCTCACGTTCTTACGCTCCTGAACAAGACACTATCAAAGAAGCCATACAAACAGTCTTCAAGTGGAATCCTGATCTCACTCACAGCAACCCTACCTTACCTCCGATGTCACAACCATTGATCTTTGGTCCAAAACCGCTCCACAGGACCATAGCTCCAGACGTGTATTCTTCTCCAAGAAAACAAATTTCACTTTCAACAAAGGTCGCTGTCGGCTCATCTCAGCCGTCCATCATTAGCTTCGATTCCAGTAGTCTTAAGAGCTACGAATCCTGCTACGCTCCAAGTAAGCCTGACTTGCAGAGGTCTGAGAAGCAAACAGGTCAAGACATCCATAGGCAGAACATTCGCATACTCGAGAACAAGCCTGCAGAACATCATACATTATCTAACTCGCTAGAAGGTGGATCTCCCAATACAGACGTTGCAATTCCCACCGAAAACTTCGCCGAAGATTCGGATAACGAGCCTCTCAATCAAAACCTAGAGCCTCAATACGAAGATTTCTGTAAAGAAGTTTCAGAAGATGAAGTATCTCTCTTGCAACAGTTTCAGGCCTCAGTCCCTCCGTCTCGCAAGCTCTCGACCCCAAGTGCGCCAACACCTAGCCTTAGTCATCGCCCGGCCCCCTGGTTCCGGAAACATGATCCAGTTCAGATGTTAGAAAAACATGATCCACTTCAGATGTTAGGAAAACCATCATATCAAAACTACGATCAAGAAGATGTACGAACGAACAACGAAGATGATGCAGTTGCACTCCTACAGCAATTTCGGGCACCTATTCCTCTACCTTCAGCTTATACCAAAGTGTCTGCGTCAGCCCAGCTCCCTAGCCACAGCCACCGCTCCACGCCCTCGCCAAGGAAAACCCCAATCCTCCAGATATCGCCTGAGTGTCGGCGAAATGTAAGTATGACACCGCACTATCCGTCTCGCAGACCATTTGCCAGGACCCTTGGGCGGAAGGACAGGTGGGACAAAGGAAGCGGAAGGAAGCGAAAACGTGTAGGAAAGGTGGTAGTGAGTGAAAGGGGACGTGAGGAAAGCATGGAGTTATGAGCCATGGGAGAGATTGAGAGTTTCGATTTTCTTTACGTATTTCATGGGTGATGGAATATGGTTTACAATATCCTTTTTTTTTTTAGCTTGAGGGCTACCTCCGGATGAAGGTGGGCCATTTAGCTTTCGGGCAGAGAGCGAATATCTGTGTGGAAGGAGATAATGGCTTGGTCCATTTCACGACTTGGCGAGGTTTTCCCGTTGATACCTCGGTCAGATTACTTATAGTTGACTTGGTATGATTTTTCCTGCTCGCATCAGTGGAAACAACATGCTGGTGAGACTTAGGCTTACAGCTTTCTTGAAACTGACCATTGAGACTGTCACAAAAATTTATAAAAAACTATACATGGTGCCTCGGTTTGTGTCTTACGTGTTGGGACATGAGGAGCTAGTATTCAGGGAACGTCGGATCAACCTCCTTCCTCCAAGCATGTAGGCCCCCTTTGATATCCCCTTTGACCATATGTGGCGCAGTCCACTCTCGAAATCTCTGTACTGCAAACTGCGAATCGTTCCCGAATCGACAGATGCAGTATATCGGCCGGGTCAGATTTTTTCCGCAACATTGTTCTAGCACGTCGGAAAAACTGTCGCGAGCCTTGGTAAGAGCGCTTCCTTCCACTGCGGCAACTATATCTGAAAACGGTATATTAACGCTGTCCTGTACATGGCAGATGTTGAATTGGACTTCTTCTCTGACGTCTATCAATAGAGGTTCGTCGCCAGATTCTTCTCGGGCCTTGCTATATTTCTTCGCGGATATACGATCGCGATTGTCGAGTATTTGCACTGGGGCCCTCACTCCGCAAAACGTCGCGTAATCCAAGGAGCCGAAGGTCAAGGACTCACGTGTGATTGACGCATTTTCTGAGCAAGAAGGACAATGCGCTCGCTTCCCACGTAATCTTACGCTTCGAAAGGGTGGGTTACCGAATGCGGAGTACAGTAGGAGCGACTGCTTTTCCTGGTTAGGAGGCTCTGGCTTCGCCGTTCTCATTGCAGCCATGTCAGCAGGCTTGACATTGGCGACGACAATCTTCACTGCCTCCACAGCCATCAAAACTCCCATCACGCCTACCACAGGTCCCAATATACCTCCCTCGCCACAGCTCAAAACACTCTCATAGGGAGGCGGCGTGGGAAACACGCATCGGTAGCAGAAACCACTCTTGCCTTCTCCCTGTCCTACAGGCGGGCTGTTAAGAACCATGAGTTGGCCCTCCGTTCTAAGGGCAGAAGCTGACACCAGGGGTTTACCCGCTACCACTGCTGCATCTGAAATAAGGTAGCGGGACGAAGGTCGATCTGTGCAGTCGAGGATAAGGTCGTATTTGTCAAATATGTCTAGGGCGGTCGAGCATGTCAGATGGGCCGGATAGGATATGTAGTGGACCTTCGGGTTTAGTCTGGTTAGTTAGATGGAGTGAGCGCCTTGAATCGGAGGTACATACTGCCTAAGATGTTCAATAGCACTGTCCACCTTCAGCAGGCCTACCCTGTCCGTAGTATGCAGGATCTGACGATGCAAATTTGAAACCTCAACCGTGTCGCCGTCAACCAGACCTAAGGTACCGATACCAGCACCGGCAAGGTAGGCAGCAGCAGGACACCCAAGGCCACCAACGCCGACAATTAAAACGGATGCACTCATGAGATTGAGCTGGCCTGCAGGTGGATATGAGTATGTAGTACCTATGCGGCACTTGATACAAGGGCCCGACCTTGCAATCCGATGTCACGTATGATCATTTGCCTTCCATATCTCTGGTATTCTTCAGAGTCAAGAGGCCAAGTCCATTCGCCGACGAAAACACCCTCAGCTGCTTTGGTTTCAAGTAGCTGCCTTTTGAGGTACGCTAGCTCGGACTCCAGGTTATGAATTCGATGCCGCAAGGACGGAACTTTGTCGTTACTCGACATCATGCTATCTACTTGATGGTCATCGCAGTAAGGGTGTATGTGCTAAAATCTTCAATGAGTCGAGGACTGTGAAGATAGGCGATAGGGCTGGCAACTTTAGGTAGATCCACAGGGCTGGTCTAGCTCATCCCACTAAAATTCAAGGGTGATTGTATTCTGCCGTTCCAGTACACTTGTACGGCTCTGCAACGACTCAACGTATATCTGGACAGACATGGTAAGCTGCATTGCTATCCAATCGTTTTGCTTCTAACATATGTAGGCTCCTACTACTGGCAAGCGGCTCTCCGTCGGTTCCTGTGTTTCCAATTCCAGCTCCACCGTCGTCAAAACGCTTCGAAGGGAGCACAAGGGAGATGGATTTTTCAGCAATACAAAGAAGGACAAGCGTACAATCAAACACTCGGCCCTCATCTCACGCATCGAAAAGTCAAAAGCGCCGTCCAACAAGAGGAGACGCCCATCGAAGAAGCTGGTTACCACCCTCCAATCTTTGGCTGATGCATTACCTGACACAACCAACGATTCAGGTGGCGTTACCGTGGTAGGCGATGTAAAAATCAAGCATAAGAGCTTGAAAAGCCGACCTGGGGCCATGAAAAAGAAGGAGATATTGATCAATATGGAGAAAGAGAGATTCAATAAGAATTTAGCACAAATGGCAGCGTTACCGGCAGGCGGCCATACTATTACTAATGATAATGGAGTGGCGAAGGGTACAAGCAGTAGTAGTAATAGATGGGCGGCGTTGAGAGAATTCATTCAGCAAACCACAGAGCAGAGACTTGGCGCCAACCTAGCGACTACAAACACTTGATCAATGTGTTGCATTTATCTTTCTATGAACAACTTGAAACACTCCTGGTTTTGGTAAAGCAAGTTCTGGTTATGTATTCTGTTTCAACCACAATTGCCGACTAGGGGCTAAAATTTGCGATGTTGCTGACCGCTCAGCCATGTAGATCGGACATATGACGCTGAAAACCTCGCAGAACTTACCACAGGTGCGCCTTGTAAGAGTCTAGGCACCTGGAACCTAAGAAGTCATGGTTTCCGGATTATTGTGGCGGATTAGCCAATGGCGAGTCAAAACTTCTTGCCGTCCGTATCTAAGATTGTTTTAGATTTGTATTTGACTTCGCCTGGGGCATTGGAACTTTCGCATCCTATCTCTATCAGCATGGATCCAAGGAAGTTGGTTAGTGAATATAAGATCCAGCGTCACAACAGATCAAAGCCTTGATCCTAAGGCGCCCAATAATCAGATTGGCCAACTTTTATAGTAAAGTGGAACACTTGTTCAGCCACACACCTCTACATCTCGTCCTTGTCGTCTATCTTGTTTATCTCTCATCTCTGCGGCTACACGTTCTTTGCTCAAGGAACTGAATTTATGCATGATGTTGGAGGCAAAGCAAGCCTCTATCTGCAGTGTATGCTTCTAAGTACTGACATCTATGACAGGTTACCAGAAGGCCAACTGGGGCTTGGTGAATACCCTACTCCCTTTCCTGTTTGGCCAAGCTATTCTCCGTCATCATTGCTCTGTAAATTTCAGGCAACGGTGATCTTGTCTAACGAAGGCACGAAACCCGGAAAGGTAGGTATCTCTCAAATCCAATATCTAGAATGCATATCCTCAATTTTCACACCGCATTTCCCAGTCTGGTGTGTGGCAACAACACCGTTTACCACAGTACAGAGAGCTCTAGTCATCATGGTGGTCTCTTCTATCGTTGGGAAGGTGCATTGACGTCTTGAGGTCACTTCGTTTCCGACATGGCATGAAATAGGCATATGACAGGCCGAGGTTTGCTCCCCATTGGTGCGATTGAAGTATTTCTTTGAAAACGTTTGTATCCGCTAACAGCGGTGGCCATGAAAATCCCCTTAGCTCTCATGCCCTCCACGAGCGAGTGAAACTCACTTAATGGGAAAGTCGAGAAACCTTCATTTCTGATGTGTTCTTTACTATCCCTTTCCAAAAATAAAAGTATTAATGCGATCCTTTGATTTGTCCGTTGCGTTTGCTCAAATAATTTTCCCTTTCCGTCCTTACTAGCTCCTGGTTTCTAGACACACAGTACCTTACTTTGCGCCTGCATACATTTGCAGCGATAGTCCTCTATTCTCAAACATCTTGCCACACCTTGGGATTATGCCGTAATCGTTTACTTTTTTCAGACCTGGTGTCGGCAGAAGAATAGGAAAACGAGATAAAAAACGGTTATGCTGACCACAATCGGAATCGACTATGCTTGCGGCCACTTACACACTCATCATCTATCCAAAGCTTACTGGTCTCTTCCGGTCGTCCCTTTCCTCCATCCCGTTAAGGATCAAGAGGAAGGAAAAGATTGATGGTACCATTCGCCTGCGAAATCAGTATTGCGATGATTATGCAGCAGGGCTTACAGTTATGGGATTTAGGACCAGGAGCTTGAAGAGGGAACTAGAGCAGGAAATCAACAGGGTTAGCGCGATGGGCAGGAACAATAGGCAAGCGATCTCTGCTCCTTGAGGTGACTTCGACATATGACTAGCCCCGATAGTACATCACCAGCCTTGAAAGCTGATGAAGGGGATTTGTTGGTTTCAAAGGTTTCAGAGATTATACAGGCAAAAATCCCGTTATGAATATTGCTGTGAGTTAATTGAAGCTTATTGTACTTTCACCTTTTAGGCACGCGAGAATATAGACTCAATGGTCTAGTTCTTTAAAGATGAATGGTTGAGGGAAACAAACAATGCCGTTGTCGATGGGTGGACATACTTACAATCGAGACAATAAATGCCAAGCTTCCACATGAAAGATCTCTCTCTATATATCTTCCTCTGTCGTACTTCTTCTCTGCTTCGCTAACGTTCTTCCATCCTCAGCTTCAAAATAGAGACTCGATTTCCTATTGTACATACTTCAGCCATTCGCAGGAAACGCAGATCACCATCATCATGTCTTCATGGCCCATGGCAGGCTCCGAATTCGTTGAAGGGCTTTACACCCTCTCTTCGCGGCAATTGCCTCAATACGAACGAGAATGTAATCTTTGCCAGATACAGTACGATTCAAGTGCAGGAGGCCGAGAAGTTCCAATCCGGCTGCCATGCGGTCACAGTTTTGGAGACGCATGTATCTATAATTACATGTCCGAAGATTATGGCAATAACAATAGATGTCCAACGTGCGGAGCTGTCGCATACAGAAAACTATATCGCTATCTCAAGCTTTGCGACCTGATTAAAAGCGAAGAGTACCAAGAGTATCAAGAGCATGAGAATGGACACGAAGGCACAGATGAGCAAGATGAGCATGCACACTCGCCTACGGAGAGCGAGGTCAACGACGCATTGGAGCATGAGTTGAGACTCGCGCGGGAGTACGATGAGAGCCAGCGCGGGGAAATTGCTGCAAACCGTCGTATTGGCTCCCTCTCTGATCATGCCACATATCAGAAACTTCTGGCTGACGGGGCAGATCTACCACCCCTCGCTGCAACAGACCTACTTCTCAATCGCGCACAGGATCGCGCCCTCTTCGAAGAATTTCAGCGGAGGGGAGCATTCGCCAGAAGTGGAGCAAGTACGCAACAGTATGAGAACCATTCGAATTACGAGATTTACGAAAAATTTCGAGATAGAGGTTTGGGATGGAGCCCCGAGCAGGAGAAATGGGTTTGCAATTAGTCTATCAGTCGGTTTTGACGGTGAGTAATCATTATCTATCCTATGGTGTATCCCATGCAATAACGCAGTTGCGCAACAGCAATTCAATCTGATTTCATATATTCTAATATGCAGTACGAACCAATCTCTTCAGTATGCGTCTTCTTGCTTCCTTAACAAATTAGGCTAATTTAGTATTGTTACGGTCTACTTATTACGCTGATGCTGCTAAGGTACATATTCTTGCCTTCGATCTTGAAGTTTCCTAAGACGCTTGAGAATGGTGCTAGAAAACATTGTGAAAACAGCACATCAGCAATCAAACCTGTGACCATGTACACACATCGCAAGCTTTGTCGGCGCATCAGGAAGGACAACTAAACAGCTGCCAATTTGCAGAGCAGAAATTGCATTATGCCCAACAAAGATATTGTGGCTACACCCCTTTGTGCAGCAGGAGCAATTCCAGCAGTTATCGCTTTGTACTACCACAAAGGCTTTATAATTCTACCTCTTTGTTGGGCCAATTGTTGGAATCTGAACTTCTTTGTCGAAGTGATTGGAATCCAGCCCAGCTTACGTCTTCTAGGTATTTCTAATAACATTCGGTCTTCTTATCCCTTTCCCTTAGATCTTCAATTCGTCGCAACTACACTTTATCGCTCGCATTTGATATTATACACCAGCCCACACAGCCCACACAGATATCACGTCTATATTATTGTCATAGAACCCATCAGGCATGGGTTTCTTCAAGTCTTTCTCTAATGCTATGCGCAAAACCGAGCGCGATATGTATTCAGACACCAGCGCCCTTATCACCTGCGAATCCGATGATTGCCCTATTCAAGGACCTCACAAACCAGGGCCCTACTACCACAATGGAAAGTCTTTAGATACGGAACATGAGACATGGGGAGAATCGAACCCCCCACCGTTCATTTGGAGAGCTCTTGAGAGATACACGAAGGGTCGTGCGACCCCTGCAGAGATTCATGCCGTTGTTACATTTCAAGAGCTTCACTCGCACGAGTGGCTAATGGGGTAATGGTAAAGAGAAGAACGGTATAGGCGAAGAAGACAAGATGTATTGTTCTATACTATATGATATTACTTCCATGAACTCAATGTCTCATTTTTGAGAGCTGTGCTGTGCTGGTTTCGTGGTATGGTACTTGTTGACAAAAGTATAGACGCGTAGAGGTTGAGACGCAAGTTTGCTCCTCGTAATATCTTATCAATTCTACACCTGGCTTTACACTACTAAGCTAATTCTCTATCAGCTAGCTACCTTCTATGTTTGCGAGGACGGCGACATAAACATATTGTCTGATAGTAAGTTATTGTCCCAAAGCCATTCGATCATTGTTCCATTGCGAAACAAAGCATAAATTTGCTGATGAAGCTTTGATCCTCATCTTTCTACTCATTACAAAGCCGTAATACCAAAGACTGCCGGACACAACCTTCGAAACACAACCTTCGACATCACGAGACTAGTCTTCCGTAAGCCAGCCCCATCATCTGCGCTCTACGACCGACACATCTATTATGTGTCAACTCTGGAGCATCAATTATTCGTGTGGCCATAATGCCCGGTGGGAGTTTGAATACTGCTGCAACGTGTACGATGGCAAGCCATGCACCGGACAGGAACAATTGGCCCCAGAAGAGATCGAAGTGATCTGCGTAGTCTGCGCGACTGAACTTCGAGCGGAGGCTGAGAGAAGGGTCAAAGAGCAGGAAAGGGTTGAAGACCACGAAGGGACCAAAGATCGGGATTAGAACAGATGTGCCCTGTACACATAGCTAAGACATTTCTCCTCTCTGTTTCTTCACTTCTCTTGGCACGAAAACTTTCCACTGTGTAGAGTCGGCTTTGCTTGACTAATAAATAGTAGGACACCTCTTCCGGCTCAGAGCTAAATTTTGAGAGTCGAAAGAAACACATCAATCCATAAGCCGCGATTCAATAAATAAGACTCTTTAATACCTTGCAAGTATATAGTAGCTCATAAGCAGTCTTGGATGTTTGGTAAAGATCAGGTTTCATTGTCCGAACTTTAAACAACCTCATTATCGAGGTACAACCCTCAAAGTAAATATCTGTCGTACATATATGCTTCGCACCTTATCTCCCTATAATCATTCACTTTCCATCTCCAGAATTCCTCAAACATGGCAACCCCCACAACTGGCCCACAATATATGACCAGCCTGCCTACGATCAATACGACAGAGTCACCCGAAAGCCTGTACGATCAAGAATGTGCCATATGTTTGACGGCGTTCGAAGAAGGCATCCAGGACGCGGTGCAACTTCCATGTCGGCATGCCTTCAACCGGGTATGTCTCGCTGCATGGTTGTCTGAGAAGTCAGGCCAGAACACATGTCCAACCTGCCGCCACGTTTTGTTTGAGAAGCCTGATGACACAGTCGTTCTGAACATCTACAATGGTATTCGCGAACGCATTGAATTCAGTCGCCGACTAAGTGATCCAATACCGACGCACTTTTGGCGAGAGGCGTTTTCCGAATTAACATCACTCGGTTGGTTCTGCCTTGGTGGACCGCTTTGCGACGATGATTCCCACAGTGAGCACGAGGAATGATCAGGGTTCAAGTCGTTGTGCATTTCCAAAGCTTTCCCGGACTCAGTGGCCAGTACGCGCTTTGTGTATTTAGGACGGTGATTTGGATCTTGACAAGTATAAACAAGTGATGGAAATTCAGATTCATTATGCTAATTCAAATGCTGCTTTGTCTGATAGATATTATATAATTAGTGCAGGTTCGCGAATTTCTTTCTTCTATATTCCATTGTTAATATCCCGATAGGTTTTTCGGAAATCGCATGTTTTCTCTTCCCTCACAAGTCATAAGTGTTCAGTCGCTACTATATCCAACTGCTTACAAAACTTATGAGAAGAAACAATGGCAGGTCTACAATCATCTACCTTGGGAACTACATCACACCATGAACGCAAGCAAACCACTGCTATACCTCTACCCATTGAAATACGCCTCAAGATTTACGCGTACCTTCTAAAATCTCGCAGGGTCCTCCGTAAAAAAGCGGAGCTTCGCACTGTTAAGTGTCTCCTCTTTACTCCCAGTACCGGCCAGCTTCCAGATTCGGAGAGCATCCTCCACGATACTGCCATCCTTGGTACTTCGCGGACCACTTACACAGAAGCAGTCCAGATCTTCTACAATGAAAATTGTTTCCTCCATAGTATACCTTCCGCCGGGGCGCCATCCAGCGCTCCATTTCATTTACATCTTCCCATGATGAGACACATCCGCGTCGAATATAATCTCAATACGGACCTAGGACCTCGACACACAGAGCCGCGTCATAACAATTCCCAAATCGACCGCGCCATCTCCCTTCAGCTAAAGGCAATCGCTGCTCATAGTCCCCTCATACGCACCTTTGGACTAAAGCTCATATCCGGTCCTATCAATGGTGGTGACCGACTTAAAGATGCTTTGACGGGAGTCACCCTCACAGGGCCGGCACTGGGCGACCTCGCTGCCAAAGTCCATGATCATCTAAGTATAAGCTCGATTGCTAACAAGTTCTGGGCGGACGAAGAGGGGACTGAGGCATTTCATGATATCCGTCTTGCGGTGGCTGCGGACGACTGCTGGGAAACTCAGGGCTTCCTGTTACCAGAGACTTTACCGAGGGGAGTTACCGAAATTTCTGGTGAAGTATGGCTTTGCAATATCGGGGAGCTCCGAAGAAGGGGTTGAAAGTATGCAATCTTTAAGAGGCGTTCAGCGATGTTTTGGAGTCCATTACTTCTCCTTATCTATAACTAACTCGAAATTAATTACTCTTCCAATACCTGCTAATCTGCTTACTATAACTTTTCCCGATTATACAAAACACAGCTTTAGCTATGTTCATCTCGACAAGTTAGGAGATTGTATACCATGGTGAAGGCTGAGATCGAGTAGATAGAATGACAGATCTCTCATCACAGTGAATAAATCCTATTACCTGAGCCTATAAATTCCAAGCACATTCTTTTTGTTATAATTCCATCATGTTGTCTTCCTCAAACAGTCACTTCGATTAGTCTCATCAAAGCAGAGCAGTTTCTTGACTGACCTCTTTATTTGAAAAAACTCGACAGAAACTAGGAGGAAACAAGGGAGGAAAACAACGTTCAAGCGAGACCATATCAAACATGTTAACATCTGACTGAGGGTAGGTAGAGGGGGATGTGAGAACTAGTTTGGTCTTGGAAGAGATATTAATCGCTGAAATAAGAAGATTCGGAGAGAAGATATCGCAGTCAGGAAGAACAAAAATCAGGTAAAGAACAGCAAACTAACAGTAAGAATTCGAACGGTACCCCAGATGTCTATATTTTTCTCCTACCAGGAAAATTCATCTTTCCGCCATTTCTGATTATACCCCTCGGCGTGACATTCGGTGAACCTCAACACCATGTCCTTCTCCTCCTCACTCGCCTTCCCCTTTTTCTGCTTCTCGTACACCGCCCAGATCTCAGGCGGTGGGTTACAAATCCCCCAAACATGGCCCCTTCCCGAAGGGACGCCGTCGTGTTGGTAAACCCCCTCGCAATGTGGGAAATCTATTGGGCAAGTTGGGCGTTTGCACATTGTGGCAGGGTGGAGGGCAGAGTAGATTAGAGACTGTGGGACGAAAGATGGGGGGAGGGCCTCCTGATACATGTTCTCAGTAAGGCCAGGGAAGTAGACAGAGTCCCGGCTGTTGGAACTGGAAGGCGGGGATGCAACTGCCCTTCTGGGTGGGGATGATGTTTTCCTAGGTGGGGTGGGGTGAGGTGGGGATCTTCCGCGGATGAGAGAGGCGCCCGGGGCTGTTTCTGTTGAGAAATCAGGAGGGAGGGACGACTGGTAATCAAACCCGGTGAGCCCATACCAGTAGACTGACTGTCGATTTCCAGCCTGTGTAGGTGGAGACCGGTTTCTCCTGGGTGGTGGTGGGCTTTTTCGGGGTGGCGAAGGAGCTTTTCTTTGTGAAGCTGGAGCTTGCTGTGGGAGAGGGCGGTATTGGGTCGGCTGTGGTGGTATTGGACCACCGCGTGGGGGAGGTCGGTATATCGGTTGAGGGGCTGAGGGCCGACCCAAGTCTACCGGCCGTCGACCTTCTACCGGATATCGAACCTCTGGTCTCTGAGTTGAGGGTCGTGGGCGCCGTGCTTTTTCTGGTTTCCTTCTAGGCTTACTGCTGGAGGAACCCATTGTGATACCAAGTTAGTACTAGGAAGTGATGTGATGTTAAATGGCAATCTTGTGAACGCGAGTGATTGATCGTAGGTGAGTGGCTGTCTGTCAGTGGTCAACGCTGACTGTTTAGGTATCGGAGTAATCTGGAAATCTTTGGAAAAATAGATAGAGAGTTGTGACTTGCATTATAACAGGGAGTGGTTCGCTGAATCGAGCTTGTAATGGCGTAGACTGAAATGCGAAAACAATAAGGCTTGTGTGAGAATAAAGAATGTCCCAAGGAGCACAATGGCAAAAGAGGAGACATAATGATTGGAAGTACAGGCTGCGATTGCATAAAAAACCACACAAAGGAGCACAATAGTTAATGAGCGAAAAGGTGCATCACACAAATGCGATTCCCGGCAGAACGATCCAAGCCCTGTCCCTGCAATATGAGTTCAGAAACAATGTTATTGTTCGTTCAAACTTCAAGTCGGATACACGTTACTCTATAAAGAATTTTATTATAGAGATACGGAAATCATCACAATGGAGTTAGTCAAACAAGGACCATCTTGGAAGAAAGAATCATCACAATGGAGTGAGTCAAACAAAGACCATCTTGGGAGAAAGAGAGACTTATCTTGTTTGTAGGCTAGTTCACGATGATATAAGAACTCATCGTCCCTCGTCCCAACGCTCATTATATCTTCGTTCTCGACTAAGATACCATCCACGACCTTTCGATCTCGAACAATCAAATTTTGCCTCTCAACATGGATTCGCCCTATTCATATTCAGTCTTCTCCTTCAAGGCACCATGGTCATATAATTCCTACGAAAGATTTGGCGAGCCTTCTTATCCGGATCCATCCCCCTTAACCATTTGTAAAAACAGACTAATGGTTAAAGGTCTTCCTCCGTCAGCTAACGTGATGGAGCTAGAGGCTACCTTCGCACGATTTGGCCCAATAGTTCGCATTCGTATCCTGCACCATGAGGCTACAGAGCAACCGAAGGGTTCGGCAATCGTCCAGTACCCGTACGAGTCGGAGGATGTGGAAAAAGCAACGGTCAGCAGCCTTCAGTACGGAGATTATCCCCTTGAAGTCAGTTTTCTAAACCCGTCAACAGACCTAAGAACCAGCTCAACGTTCAGGGTCAACCATATCCCAGGATTCAAGGAAAAGGATCTCAGGCGACTCTTCGCGTTGCATGGCCCAATATTTGGTGTGTACGTTCCTAAAGGCAAAAGCCGAGAGCTCTACCGATCGTACGTCACATTCAAGGATGAAGACGACGCAGAGATAGCATTTGCCAACATGAATGGCAAAAAGTGTGGAAGTGTGGTGCTTGAGTTGGAGTGGGCAAATTTTGCTGACTTCTGATATTTGCAGTACTGCAGACTCATAGCATGAATTAGTAACGCCGATTAAGTCTTTCATGAATATACAGTCTGGATAGGAAACAAACCGTTATTCACCAATCTTGCCACCTCTCATTAAATCGTATCTCGAGGATCGACAGCTTAACATATTTGAACAGTTTAATGTCGCAATTCCCCACGTCCTGAGAAGCCGATATAAATAGGAAGAACCAAGCGTAGAGACCAGTTTGTAGAGAACTTGCCAACCGTTGTGCACAGAACAGACAAACGATAAAGTGCAGACCACCTTAATAAAGGACAAATCACGTAGGCAACGAAAAGAGCCATAGATTCGTCCTGTTCGATTGACAAAATACAGTAAGTCCATAGTGCGGACAACAGTGTAAGTCCGATGGATAAGCACTACGAATGCCAATGGATCAAATTCCTCATTCTTATGGAAGTTGTTTAAGAATGGCTCCGATCAAGAAGCCGCTGTGCTTCAGAGTCTCTGCTGAGGCAATCACAGGGTCAGAAAATGGGGGCCAGACCAGATATGGCATGATTGTGTTCCTTTCAGTCAGCGGCTGCTTTCGGTAGAACCTTCAGGCAATCTACGTGGGAGCGCTACCTTAATCGAAAATAGACTTAGGGATATAGTTCGGATGTACGGATGTAGAGGTAATTCTGTAAACGTTGGTGGTAAGGTTGGATTGGAAGGGGGTGCAGCGTTGAATGTAGACCTGTAGGCTTGCAAGCCTGGACTGCCCCATTCTGTTGAAAGTCGCACACAACCTTCGAGGGCGTAAAGCAGATTATGGAAATCTTGGAGCGAAACTTCTTGACAACGGATAAATACATGTTTAGAGAATGTACAAACCCACGTCTACCACCTTCTAATCGTTTGCCTCAACATAACAAAAGTACTCAGCCCTTGGGACTTTCCCTTCCTATTGGAGGATTATAGACGATCTTTCTCGTTTTGACAGGCGACCACTTGTATCTCTTGACCCATATGCTAAGTGCAAGCAAAGCAGATGCGACCACAACAGTTGCCAATCCCATTTTCTTTCTCGCATCCATCTCTGGCTCAGCGGCCCAGTTCAGAAACTCCACTACATCTTTTGCCATCTGCGAAGTAGTGGCGGGGGTTCCATCCTCATATTCGACTAGACCATCATAAAGCACACGAGCCATAGCAATGCCTAGATCACACATCAGCAATGCTCCTCATGAGCGCACAATCTAGACGTACCTGTTCCTGGGAAATAGGGATTGAAGTTCAACCCAGCGGGTACAGTAGCTCCCGGTGGGGTTTCCTCGGGATAACCCGTCAGTAAAGAGAAGATGTAATTGCAGCCGCCGTGCCTGGCCTTGACCATCAAACTAAGATCTGGAGGTAAAGCACCATTATTGGCCGCCCGAGCAGCCTCATCGTTCTTGTAGGGAGATGGAACATAGTCAGAGATTTTCCCGGGTCGCTTCTCAATCTCGCCTTCGTCATTAGGCTCAGTGTCATATTCGTTTTCCTCAGCAATGACCTTCATCTCATCAACCGTGTGGGTATTGCCAACGAACTGCCGCCATGGTAATCGAGAAAGAGAGTGGCAGGACGAGCAAACTTCGCGATAAACTTGGAAACCTCGACGTAGGCTAAGTAGTGTAAGAGATTGTTCAGTAAATGAGGGACGAGCATGGGACGGTACGCTTGATGGTCGAAGGTCTTGGTGAACTTCTCGTGCTCCCATGGATATTTGGCAGGGTGTAACCTAGCAATCGTTCAACGTTAGTATATGGTCAATCAGATATCACGGACAAAGCCGAACCCTTCTTCCACTGGTGTCATAGCATAGACATTCCGACCAAAGAGGTGGTAGTACCACACGACAGAGCCCACGGTGGCGGCAGTGGCGGCGCACCCAGCGACAGTCAATCGGAAAGGGGACTGGACAGCTTCTATAGAGGCACCAGATGATGTTGAGGCAGCAGAACGCTGGAGAGACTGTGAGTCTGAATGAATCTTAAAGTACCACTGAGGGGGAAAACATACCTTCGCCGTCCGCCCGACTATGCTCCGGGCGTTACCAGCCGTACGCGCACTGCGCAAGACTGACCCGGCCAGCATGTTGGCCAGTGGATCAATGGGCAACGAAGGAGAGACGTTGATGGGGTGCTGTTGGCGCGTAATCTATGCAAGTGGGAGGATGTAGTGATGATTTGACGAAGTCAAATCCATGAAATTGAGGCTCTACTTTCATTGCATATGATTGGCTACAGGGAAGCTTTGCCGCATGGGGTTAGGCGGTCGGAAAGTGGAGCAGACGAATTTCCTCGGCGACCTGTCATACGGATACAATGGATTTTGACTCATGGCTCCGGAATTGATAGAGAGTAAATTTTGGAATACCATTGTGAACTTTCGTAAAATCGGCTGCTCGTAAATCAGAGGCAGCTTTGATATTCAAGATGGCTGTATTACCTGATGCATTTCACTCCATTGAGAGAAGTCATACTGACTGGCGTAGTTCTACTCCGGCAACAAGAACGTGGGAAATCAAGAGAGCATTGAAGACTGGAGAAGTACTATTGTCGACTCAGTACGGTGCATGCAATGTCTAATACTGTCCAGTACGAGGGAATAACCCTTTGACACCTCCCGATCTTCTTCAACATGAAGTCCCCCAAGTACGCTCCATCTCTTCCCGAACCACGCAAGCTTGGCTTATGGTTCTAGAGCGCCAAATCCAGAGAAACAGTCCTCATTGCCCGTAGAGAAGTGGTCTCGATCATCCGAGACACCGACCCGAGGCGGCGACTCCTCGTTGTCATAGGTCCATGTTCAATCCATGATCCTGCCGCTGCTCTCGATTATGCCGACCGCCTCCTCCGTCTGAAATCGCTCTACGCCGATGATCTCCTAATCGTGATGCGATCCTACCTTGAGAAACCTCGAACAACTATAGGCTGGAAGGGCCTGATCAACGATCCAGATATAGACAATAGCTTCAAAATAAATAAGGGCTTGAGGACCAGCAGACAGCTCTTCTGCGACCTGACGGAGAAAGGCATGCCACTAGCGAGCGAGATGCTAGACACAATCTCTATACAGTTTCTAGCAGATCTGCTCAGTGCAGGAGCAGTGGGAGCGCGGACAACAGAAAGCCAGCTGCACCGAGAGCTAGCGTCTGGGCTTTCTTTTCCGGTTGGCTTCAAGAACGGCACAGACGGATCGCTGGATGTCGCGATTGATGCTATCGGGGCTGTTATGCACCCACATCACTTCCTGTCCGTTACGAAAACTGGGCTGGTTGCTATCGTGGGGACTACGGGAAACGAAGATTGTTTTGTGATTTTGAGAGGTGGGAAGAAGGGTACAAATTACGATCATGGCAGCATCTCGGAAGCGAAGGCGTCATTAGAGAAGAAGAGCCTGAGGGCTAGGTTGATGGTAGATTGCAGTCACGGGAACTCTTTGAAAGATCACAGGAATCAACCAAAGGTGGCAAAGGTGCTAGCTGAGCAGATTGAGAAAGGAGAAGAGGCGATCATGGGTGTCATGATTGAGAGCCATATCAATGAAGGTAAGATTCCGTGATATGCGCGGAAGTGGACCGATTGACTAAACCACTGCAGGCAGCCAAAAGGTTCCCAAAGAAGGTAAAGCAGGTTTAAAATATGGCGTGAGTATTACAGATGCTTGTATAGGCTGGGAAGATACGGAATCTGTTCTTGAAGTGTTGGCGCACGCTGTACGCAAACGGCGCGAGCTTCCTGGCGCCAACGGCCACGCAGAAATCAATGGGCATGCGTAACAATCTTCCTCCAAGTCCCCAATCGAACGGACTGCATAGCGGGAGCCCGGAAAAGAATGCTTAAATGCTTGACGTAGACCAATGACATTTTCAAATACCCATCATACATCAAATTCAGGCGTGTTTCGAAGTCTTACAGCCGTATATTTCCTACACTCCTTTTTCGGATTTCTTTATGTTCAATCTCTGGAAGAGACCAGTGAGCCCACACCGAAAGCAAGCCTGCGCAATGAGGCGACCAGCTCATCAAAGCCACACAGGTACTTGGGTCCACCTGCTCGTGTGCACGTACAGTCCACTACGATGTTCAGACACTCGTAAGATTAGTTATCCGGATGTCAAGGATGGGAGAGTCATTCAAGGACAATCTTCCCCTACCCATGCGAGGCGGAGCATGCCGCAGATCCTATCAACAATCTGCTTCACAGTCAATGCCAATACTATGAGGCCCCCCCGGCGCTCATCACGTGGACCCGCTGCCAGTGACCTAAGTGCCACGGAGCAAACGTCGGGCGCGTAGGCGAAAGCACATGAGGGAAGAATAACGTTGGTCTTGGACCAAGGCCTGTGCCTTGGCTAATGGTAAACGAACAAGGCTGTCGGACATGGTTCGAGACATCGCTTCAAGGAACTTCAAGGTTAGCTATGATATAGTCAATGGGAAGATCAAAAACGAAATGCAAGGCAGGTGGGCTGGGAAGCCTCTGCTTGACCAGTAGAAGTCTCTGCACTCTTATCTCAGTACTGCGGTCTCCCTCAGGTTCTAATGGCGACCGATGCTTTCAGCATTCCGAGATTTCTGATGTGATACTTCGTTATTCATTGGTTATTCACTGCAAATTTCTTCAATGATCGTACCTTAAGTTTGACTGCCTCTATGTAGCTGACTCCCATGTCAGATTGGAGCTGGCTATGACTCTCTGGCGGAGCTTCACCTGCATCTTGTATTTATAAAAAGCGCCATTGATCCTCCTCGCTCTTCCTTTCCATCGACGTGGAACTAGCTAGGTGATAGCTACCATCAACTTAACAGAAGCTATACATCTCTCGGTACTCAATACCAAATCGTTATCTATACCTTTCTAAAATTGACAATTTCCGTCACCGTCAGGCAAGCCGAAAATTTCATCAGATCCATCAACGGCTCACTCAAGACTCTCAGCTCCAACCCCATTCGAAGTTGAAGAAGCAGCAACTCATACAGCCGCCAAGATACCGAAAAGTAATCCACTAGCACAAACTGTACAACATGGTGTTCGGCGGTAAATTCCTCACCAATCTGGTTGGCTTCCGCGAGCACAACCGACGATACGAGGCAGGACTTAACCCGTGGCGTGAAGATCGTAAGTATTACAAGGACTACGAGGACCACGGTGGCTACAACCCCTACAACGATCCCTACGACCTCCCCCGCCCGCAATACTGGCCGAACCAAGGGCGAGGCCGCGGAAACGGCGGCGAACGACGTGACCCTCGCCGCGACGATTTGCCCGAGGGCCCCATACTCCCAGGTCCTGGGTATCGGAAACCAAGACGCGGAGAGAAAGAAGACCGCAACTTCCTTGATCCGGACGACCCTGAAGGGTCCCCGTACTACAAAAATAATCCAGGACTGCTCGAGAGAGAACGAGCTGCGGGATTCTTGCCTCAAAGGAATGGTCGTGGGGGTGCGAGAAATAGACACGGTGGTCCGGGGCATCCAGGGTTTCCTAGGGATAGGGGCCGAGACGGGCGGAGGAGTCGCGGCATGGATGGTGGCAGAGACCCTTTTGATGGACTTCCGGGCGGAAATGGAAGTCGACATCGCAGTATGGGTGGTGGCAGCGGTCGTGGTCACGGCGGTGGCAATGACAGTCGGTATGGCCCAGGAGGTGGAAGAATGAAGGGAGCGCCTAGTCTGGCCTCTGGAGTTCCATATTAAGGTTTTGATAAGGGTCTTGGGAGGGAAGTTAGTGTGGGGAACCAGGGAATGCTTTTGTGGATGTGGTATTTTGAAAGGGATTGGGCGGGTCGGCTCGTGGGTCGGGTCGCAAATAGGCATGCGGGTTTAGGAGAGATTAAAGATATAAATAACAGACCTTCACATGCGATACCGAGAATGTAACAGAGAAGAGTTTTCTCAACACTCGGCACTCGCAGTTTTGAGGTTTTGACACGCGCAGACAACTTGTGCTATGGATGTTGCGATCTTCGCGATCCCCTTCCATTCTGTCTTGCGTTGCTGTCTCGTGGATCAAGCTCCACGAGGGAATAGCAGTCATAGGCAGGAGTAGCGAACTTTGGCTCTGGGAATGCACACATTGGAAACCATAGTTTCAAAAGGGATATATGTATAAATCCAAGCTCAATGACTAGCTAGTGCTCGTTCCATTTTCCACCGGCCCTGGGCCATTCAAAAGATTCGCAGCCGGAGTTACCGTTTCCGTTGCGTTTGATCCTGCACTAATATTCGGCGGGCCCTTGAGGAGCTCAATGGCCAGATTACCATGTCGGCCTGCAAAACAATATAAAGATGAGGAATATGTTCTACCTCACTTCCAGCGATTCCCAAGGAGCACTTACCGAGATCTTCTGCGATTCCTGCATGTTCTGTCCTCACGCACATTGTATAGACTGCTGTTGCAGCAGCCCACTGTTTCCAGATCAGCAATTGCGTTCTTTGTGGATAAGAGGCAAGGAAGCACTGTCAGACTTACGAGCTCATACCACATGGCTGTGTCGGGTCTAGCGCCGCTGATGACGGCAGTGCAGTCTCCGGTTGCTGAAGACAGAACTTGTCAGCTGAGCAAACGACGTTGCTTCTGGGATGGTGCTCAATCTTACTTGACGTTATAGTGTATGGAAGTTCTACAGCAACATCTGGAGTCCCTGTGGGCCCGAAAAGAAGAGGCTGCTTAGTGGCAAGCATTTCCTTCAAAAGTAGGGTGCACGATAGCCAGTGAGGTGTCAATGCCGGGGCATCACAGCGAATGTTTGGCTTATAACCGCCTAAAATCACGCCCATGTCTCCTCCAGACCCTGGAGGAGATGAGTTGGGTAACAGAGTAGTTCATGGGAAGTAAATCGTGGGTTACCTATCCCAGTGACGAGTCCGCCTGTAGATAGGTTTCCTCCTGCGCATCGTTCCATAAGAAATACTGCCGCCTTACGGACGTCTAGCCAAGTCAGAGTGGCTTGAGTAACACCTCGACGAAGGATAGGTTCAATGTAGCAGGTTGCATCCGCTGCTTGCCGTCAACGGAGAAGATTGCTTCTTGATCGGTAGCCCAAGAGGGGTACATCGCTTCTCACTTACGGCTCATAAATCTGTAAGGAAGGCTAACCTCAAATCTCCCCATACCTCGCTTCCCAAACAAGGTTTCATGTTCGGTGGGTGGAATGATGTCAAGAGCAATATCGCAACTTATGACATCCACATTGCGGCCGAACCGGTCGCCATCACACGCCGCTGTAGGACGGGGGGCCAGCAAATTACTGTTGTTTTTTGAGATCGTGGACCAGGATGAATTTGAGGGAACGGTAGGTGTAGCAGCTCGGCCATAAAATTCCTGGTATGAATCAATCGCGAGCGACGATGTAATGCCAACAAAGATGGAAGATCCGACTATAAAATTAAAGCGCATATCGTAGCAACTGACCAAGGCAGGTGCAGCGACCGGTTGTCTGGAAAGAAACGTGATAATAATATAAAGCCAGCGGAGGAATAACGTGCGAGTAGTTGTTGGGCGCGGCTTATTTTTCAATCCAAGTCAGTAGTCCCACTGAAGCGTTGCGCCAAAGTCGGATGATTTGAAACAAGCAGAAGCGTAAGTCGACGAGTTCTGACGCTAATGAAAAGAAAAGTGATACTATGATAAGGAATGGCTGTTGAGGCACACACGTTTGCTCTGAAGAGAATGTTCTCCATAATCCGTCCACGGCGATTATCTAAGCCACATTGCTATATACTCACTTTTCATGGTTCAGAAATATGATTGGTACTCATACGTATCTCTTCCATGTCTTACTCCTAGGCGACATCGCTCTGTTAGGTCTCCGTTTCGGGCGCCAATATCGACACGATATTTCCGCTCCTTTAAGCTAGTTGGAATTGACTATGACATCAATCAACATCAACGCGGTAAGGACTTCTACCATTTGCCGGGGTACACAATGGAAAAAAAACCGCCCAACAGGATGTCAGAGCCCACGTGTTAAGATATTGTTCTACTTCTCTGGAACCCGGCATGAGGGCTTCCCCCTCACTCATTCAGTGTATCCGGATTCGCCAGCGTCCAGCTCGACCTGAAGCATCCCATGGATTCCTGAAGATCAAATTAATCATCAAGCAATTTCCAGTCTAGTCGTAAGTAACATAGAAGGCTCACCAATTACCATTGCAAAGCCACTTTGCCGCCCCCTGACGCACATCGCGTTTACGGCCGCCAAGGCGGAATATATATCAAACCAAGATGTGATTACTATGACCGAATTGCTGTTTTTGATACGTGCGGTACATTGGGCTGTAGGCTTAAGGTCAGTCATAGACAGGAATACCACAGATGGTCCTGTGGCCGGTGTCTTACGTTCGGTAATCGTATACGGAGTCCTCACGGTCACAGTGGGATCAATCGGGTCTCCAAAAACTATCGCTCTAGTTGAGACGTCCATCTTGTTTAAGAGTGTGTTGCAGTCGCCGAGATGCGGATATCCAGATATCGAATCGACACATTGTACCCTAGGTTCATAGGTGGTCAACGACACAACAAGATTGTTGTCCCCCCCTTCGAAGTCAGCTCCTAGTAACTAAGTCTGGCTTTGTATCCCATGACAAGGCTTACCAATATCAGTGGCGAAGCCCCCTTGCGATGGAGAACCTGCTGCGCAAGTGTTGACGAGAACGTAAGCTGCGGTGTAAAGTTGAACGCCATATGTGTGGGCGTATGGTGCAGACGGTTTCAGAGAGAGATCTATGGCACACAGCCCGTCCGCTGAAAATGGTCAGTCGGATAAAGGATATTTATGAACTTCATGTATTGCATCAGACTTTAGTGACATACAGCTGAGGTACCTATCAGGAACGTTGATATCCCATGTGCCGCTTCCACGGTTTCCAAAGCTGATTGTCTCTGTCCCACTAACGCTGGGTAGATAGAAAAGTGCGTTTAGACAACTGGCGAGTTGGAGGTTGGCACCACGTTTCGGTCCTTGACAGTAAATTGGTGGTACATTATTGGCTGACGTATTGAGCGACGAGACAGAATGATTTAGAGGCAGCGGAAGTCCCACAGGTGAGGCTGTTGTGATCAGTGGTAGTTTCAGCATAAATACCAAAGCTGGAAAAGCGAGGAGGAATATGCTGATTGTAGGAACGAAATGCATGGCCGGGTTTAGTGATCTGCACGCCCCGTCAAATGTTGATCGTAGAAGAGAGTCACATCTGCAGGATGGCGATATTCATATATGCACTGCTCCAAGCAGTTCGCCAATGCTTAGATGAGTCCAAAATTAGAAACCACATTGCGCCTAGACATTGGAGAAGCGACGATATTCGCCGCCTGTAAATCGTACATTGCATAGGGTATGACCGTATAGATGGGAGTACTGGTGGATTAGATGTCGAATTATATACCAGGCCTAGAGTATGATAAATAACATACACCTTGGCCGGCAAATTTTTCCAACCTGTCAAAGTTCATGAAGCATATGAATGATTCGGGTTCTGGACAATGCTCTGATCAAGCTGCGTTGGACTTGTAACGTTGACCTCCATGGCCGTGAGAATGTGGGCGTAGGCATGGATTCCGTTATCCCATGTATGGGGGTAGAACGTGGTAGTGGGGGTATGAAACGGGCGGCAATGAAGGTAATACAGTAGGTAGTAAGCAATATATCCGCAAAGCTATCCAAAATCTAAATCTCCTACTATAAAGGGTCGTGTGACTGATTTATTCTTCTTAATTCCTATAGCTTGATAACTTGCATACAATGGAGGGTGGCGATGATCTGATTTCGCTCAGCGTATGTCCCTGTATACGTGTTCGACAATCTCTTGGGGGTAAGCTCTTTCAAGACAACTGTAGTAATAGTGATATCGACAAAAAAAGCCTCTCATCGTGCTAAACACGGGGATAGGGTACAGCTATTTTTAGCTAACATTGTTGTAGGCCTGATCGAAAGCTGTAGGCGTTGTAGCATACTTCAGCTACTCTAGCTAGCACGTTTGGTAGGAAATCCCGCGCCCAGGTCGTGGGAGCCTTCTAACTCCTTATCAGATGGGTCCATCATGTTTGAGCGCTTCGTGCATTGCATTAGTGGCGTCTAAGATGAAGCGAAGATCTCCCAGGAGTGGTCCTGGCTGAGAAGTCACATAACCGCTATATAGCATTTGAAAATCGGCGTGATTGGAGATTTGACTAGAGCTATCATCATCCGTTGGGCTTTTATGAATTGGTATCAACTTGATGTGGGCGTAATCAATCTCAAACCCCTCGAATATAAAACCACATTGCGAGACATTAAAAGTCTGGGTAAGTATCTTCATGCAAGTATGGGCCGCGCAGAGCATATTTGAGTAATCTTGATTACCCAGCAAGAAAATATCGCTACTAAGATGTTTCCTGGGGACCAGTACTGTATATCCTGGAGCATTGGCAAACGGCGTCAGGAACGCCACATTCGAAACATCTTCCCACACTTTCCAACTCGGAAGTTCCCCACGGATTATTCGAGCGAACAAGTTCTGATCTGACTCAGGACCCAGGAAGGTTAAACTTAGTGGCTCGGTCAGACCAGACACAGCTGTGATGATCTCTCGCGTGGCGTCCAGATCGGCGTCAGATAGCTTTGGGCCTTTTTTGGAAGAAATGAAGCCAGGGAAAGTCGCGTGGTACTCGACGGTCTCGTGTGTGACAGGCTTCCACTTTTCACCAAGGCCATGGAGAGGAATAAGGGATATGCGGGTGGCACCATCAAAGACCAAGGCGCAGCGACGGGCATTGCTCACAGCAGATAGTACAATAGACAACCGACGGACTTTAAGCATTATACCCATGAACGATGAAGTTTCTCTTGCCCTAAATGGGGTAGTGTCACGTATGTCGACGACAGCATGGTATGGAGTGATTGGAGCTCGGGTAAATCCTGCAGTGAGATGTTCATCGCTGTAGAAGAGGTGCGGAGCAACGAGGTGGACGGCTTCTGATGCCATTGAAAAATAGTGTTAGTCGAAGAAGGTCGGGAACCCCCTATGAGCACACCGATAGCTGTGCGGTAAATGCTATGTTTGAAGGTGGGCACAATTTTCGGGTACAATTTCGTCCGCAGAGGATTTGGGGTGGCGGTGTGCGAGCCTATTCGGTGGTTGAAACCCTCAAAACTTCGATAGATCAAACGATCAAAACGTTGATGATGTCGAATAGTCGGATCAAAGACATAGAGCAACAGTTCTGGTAGGCATTGTTTCGGAGTACAGTTCTGATTTGTAGAAGTCAGTCTGATTACAGGTAGGATCAAGGACGGTGGCGAGGAGCGTGATTTGCCTCAGTATTACTGAGGGTATCTCAGACGTGCTAGGGCTAAGCCCCTTCGGGTTCAGTATGGTAGCTAACCCAGATGGGCTTAGCCGCAGCCGCTTACCCGCAGGGGTCTAGCGTAGCTACCCCGAAGGTGTTGGAAACAGGGAACAGTACTGTTACCCCTGTGGTTAGGAATCTCCGCATTGATCCGGCGGAGCAATCTCCGCATTAATCCGGCGCTAGTGAATGGGTATTTACCCTTCGCCCACTTCTTTCCTTCATCCTTTATCCCGTATGTTCAACCTACTAGATAGTTCAATATATATCTACATGCCTATCTGCCCTCTTGTCCTCGTATACCAAGAGAAGGGGCTTAGTTGCGTTTACACGTCTGAGGTCCTGAGGCAATAAAGAACAGACCTTCAATTCTTTCGCAATTTTCCCACTGACCACACTCAATCAATGAAGCGACAATTAAGTCGTATCAGGTCGTCGATGGTTACGAGGTGAAGGACTCCAGATCGCGTACTACCCTCTGCGCGTCTCCTCTGCTTCTTGTTTCGTGTCGAGTCTCTTGAACGATTGCTCTGACCTTGCACAGCCTTGAAGTCACGCCACATCAAGACAAATTCTAACTTATAGATTTTCCTAGACCTATCCCATACCTCTGACCGTATCAGCCATCAAGGTTCTGTCATTGACTTACAAGGCATCCAATTCATTGCCTCCAAGTCCATACGTTCCACACATGCCCGCCGATCCATTAGGTACATTGTTTCCTTTCGTGATTGTACGGATCATGATTCCTCATCTGAGACTGTCATGTTTACCATTTCTTTGCCTGGTCATATACTGGGTTCAGATCAAAGATGAAGGTCTTTCAGTTGCCTGTATCCCTCCGTGACGTCGTCGACTTAGCTATGGTATGAGGTAGCTTCAGCTTCGACAGACTCTGTACTGTGCTATCCTGGATGGGAAATCGGCTCCGCAACGTAAAAATTGCAAATACGTGCCGAACGGGAGTTGGCTATATTGTGTTGACCGGAATTCTTTGGTAGTAAACGGGAAGGTATGTCTAAGGGATCACAGCTCGCAGTTTCAAGGCATCCCGTTCGTTCGGGCTCCGTGCTTTAATTAAAGACTGAGTGTGCCGATATCGTATTTAAAGAACACTGCTATGAGCTTTTACCAGACACATAGGTTACTTGTTCAGTGTTATATTCTATTGATGAGCCTTTCAGGCTTTTCTAATCCTTAATGTGTGAAACTTTAAGAAACACTATAGAATTATGAAAATTGGTTTCAATCAAAGAGTGAAATACGAGACGGGATGACAGGATTGCATTGGCAGCTATTCGAGTATGTATGTCTTCAAAAATCATCTTCACAGTATTCGTTCCCATCAGTAACCCTAATATCAAATCCCTATATTGCTGGCTCAATCCTATCAGTGCGTGTTTGTATCCTTGACTGAGTCTACTATAAGTTTCAATTGTTCAGCATGTATGTAATCAGAAGATCGATGCTTATAGCGGCATCTCTTTTAAGCCTATCTCGATCTATACTTGCAGCTGCATTGCCGGTTGAGAGTTCAACACCGACCGTGGCCCCAAAATACCCTTTGGATAGGAGTAGACAAACGCAGATGATGGTGGGAATCCGGACGATGGGGCAGGTTCAATTCGTTCCGGTAAGCATAATGGAACCGATTTACTATGAAGCAATCAACGCTCGCAGCTTGTAAATTTCGAACCTGCCTGCTAGTAAAGCAACGTGGTATGGAGTAGACCCTGGCTCAAGTGATGCCGCGGCTACCTTCACCACCGAGTTAGGAACGCTGCCAACTGATAGTATATTACCGTCAAATATACTGACCAAGGCTCTACATGGAACGTGGATCACATCGTCGAGCTCTAAATCATCGTGGCTATGTTCAGTTTACCTAGACCGACGGTATCTGCTACATCAATAGCGGCTGACGCCTGAGTCGTGGCATCAAACGCAGCCAATACCCCTGGGACTGCTTGCAATGCGATAACTAGTGCCATCACTACAACCGACAATTTGCGTGGCATCTCAGCTTCTCTCAACAGCTTCCAAGGAAAGGCTTTTTCGTGCTTTATGCTAAACACCAACTGCCCGACTTCGGGGACAGGGGCCTCATTCTTCAAATACTTCGGCCAGCACTACGGCAAGACCTTCTTGTCAACCAGGCTACTTCGCAGAGTGTTGTTATTCAAGCGATTGCGAATACGCTACAGACCATCGCCATAATGAGCCAAGTATGAATACGTACTTCACCAGCTTCGCCAACAATGCCTACTAGGGCGCGTACAGTTACATGGGCACATGGACGGGCAAATTTTACCCTCGAGCTCGTCAGGAGTAGAAACTCTGAATAGCTACCGCGGTCTTCTTCACACTCTAGATGCTCCGGCCATCACTACGGAGATATCTGTGTTAGCGTTTCGATCCGTTGGACCAATTATGTCTTTGTTGCACGCTGTTTCTGCATCCAATGTCTGAGAATAAACATACGTAGATCTTAGCCATCGCGAATATATAATGCCTGTCTTCTATCATGATCGACTCTTATGTGTTTTGATATTACAGGCAATCAAGTCTCGAATCCGTAACAAAATTCAGGTCTACGGGATCAGCATAGGATTCATCAAGCACTGTACAGGGTGTTTGCACTGCGGGTCGAACATTGCATTAGCCCAGCCACATTTTCAAGGACCCCCCAGTACCAATTTCCACCAATCATAAGGCCGCCAATGAGGCTGAATAAGCTTCCATATTAGGCAATAACTGACGTTTGGTGCAGATTAGCTGAAGGCCTGAAGCTACCAAATCACCTCCCAAATCACCCCCTTTCTCCATCAACATCGCTACTTTCCACCAAATCCTACTTCTTACCTCGTCGGCGACCTCTATAGTACTGTACATAGACAGGCCTCCAACGCTGCGCTCAACGATGGAGATTGAAGAAGCTCTAGGCCTGCAATTCGGCCTGAAATGATTATCTTGACACGGGAATTGTTCAACAAGCTCGCTGTTGCTATGAGCTTTGAGTTTTGAGGCGTTGTTGATGTTGAATAGCTTCAGAAAGATGAGTCGGGGAAATGAGTAAACAAACAGGTCAAATTTGGGTATAAAGTGAGCTTTTCTCTCGAGCAATTTCTGATTCGTGTTCTTCAGACTTTCATCAACTAACAACGATAGCTACATCTACAGCTACATCTACAGCTACATCTACGACTACATCATGTCTAGCTCTAATACTCTCTCTACCGTGATCTTTGATTCTTTCTCTGATGTCAGCTATCAGACTTCCGGCAGTTCTACACGTTATCGAAGCTTCGTTCAAACCTCTACCTATGTGAATTTGCCTCAGCCAATTGACTTTCTCGTCAAAAACGAACCCGATATGAGCTTTCAAGACCCCGTTCTAGTCGGATCACACGAATTTATCTTTTCGAATGTTAATGATGCAGAAGAGAGCTTTCAAAGCTTTATCTTTGAAGATATCAGTAACATCGACGTCATCAACATAGATAACCTCTTTGACACCTGATTTGATGTCTCACAGGCTACAAACACTACTGGTACGGGTGAATTCATTGTCACGATCAGAATCACCTTCAGAAAGCGCACTACTGTAAAGACTCTTCGTCATTTCGGTCATATGACTCTTCGTCATATAGTCAAAGTCACGGATTTGCCTTTGATCACTGTCATCAACATAGCCAATGAGCCAGAGACCCCTCGTCGAGGACGTGACCGTCCTCGACTTATCGATACATCAATCAGAATGCGGATAATTGACTGCGTCATCGCCAGCGTCGAGGGACGTCAGATGACCTACTCGGAGGTGGGTCAACATTTAGGCCTGAATATGGCTGGAGATACTATCCGCCGAACACTAAACGAGTATGAATATCACCGTCGTTTAGCTATAGCTAAGCTCTTTCTGACGAAGGATAACATGAGGAACCGGCTTGCCTTCGCTCAGAAGTACGCTGACTACGATACATTGAACTGAGCTCGTGTTATCTTCATCGATGAATCGGCTGTTCAAAATGAAGGCACTAATCGTAGATTTGTGACCAGACAACCTGATGAGCAGTATCACAAGCACTGCCTTCGGCCTAAGTTCAGGAAGCCTTCCTACTGTATGATCTGAGGGACTATTTGCGGGCAATTCAAAAGCTCGTTGATTATTGTTGGGACCGTGCCTAGATCATCCAACCAAAGGGGCTCAGGGCTGGTATGTATGTATTGTTCTTTAGAGGTAGCTATAACAAGACATTAAGAATACAGAAGAGAAAGAGTGCGAGCTCTTCTATAAATAATGGCTTGAGGCTGCGCTAGGCCCGATACAGATGTGATGTAATAGGCCAGATGTGTTTGCCTAAAAGAATGATGAAAGGGGTGAATGAAGAAAGTGCTGAACAACTGGAAGAAGTGCTGGGGATGGCCCGAAGGGGTGCGCTAGGTCCAAACTAGGCATAGCGCCATGGCTTGCCCTAATCAAATTGATTAGGGTTAGATCTGGACCCTGGCCGGTTCAGGCATGTTCGTAACAATTATATGGAATCGAAAGAACGGGACTATCAATTTCAAGACCTTCGTTGAGCATATCTTACCTGTACGTAAGCTATGTCTAAAACTTCATCAAAATCACTGTTAATATCAGACAGACCTTACACGACTTTTGGAAGGACTGCAATGAAGACTACGAGCCAATCAGCGCTTCCGGCCAGCAATGCATCGTACAAATGAATAAAGCTTCAGCTCATAACGCTAAATTCATCAGAGCTGCTGTCGCCAATATGGGAATGAAGCTACTTGACTGGCCTGGCAACTCATCTGACCTCAATTCTATTGAAGGTGTTTGGTCACTGCTCAAAGAACGGATCAACAAGCTACGTTCGAAGCCATACATTCGAAAGCAGATAGAGAAAGCTATTCAGAAGGAGTGGGACTCTCTGAAGCCTGTGGATATCGAGGCCCTCATCGATTCTATGCCGGCGCGTATTCAGGCCGTTTTGGCTGCTAATGGTGGCTCTACTCGGTACTAGATCATCTATTCCGTACATATCTTTGCTTTCTGCTTCCAATTCGCCCGATTAGGCCTAGTTTTATATAATATCCTTGTACGCTAAGCAAATTGATATTCTTGCGTACCTACCATTTTCGGTTACCGTTGGTGTAAAACTAATGCAATGTTCGACCCGCAGTGCAAACACCCTGTAACCCAGTATCTAACAAGAATCAGTGAGAAAGTTCAATAGGTACCCAGGTAGATCTAAAAATAGAACATCTCGTTCGGACCGAACGTATCTTAGGCGTGCCACCATCTGACCTCGTCTGCCTATATTCGTAATTCGGAATGGAGCATCTCATGGCAGAGGAAGAAGTTTTGTTACACAAACATAGCATTCCTGAAGTTCCTTGGCTTGGATTTGATCATGATGTTCAAGAACATGCGCTTGTTGACTTTGCAGAGTATCCCCTACTGCGTGGCTGGTCGAAAGATCAGATTATAGCCCTCAAACATGGTGACGCATTGGCATTCGACGATGCCTCTTGTCTTGCTATGTTGCAAAGCTGGCTTGTATTTGGCTTCTTGGAGGGAATTTACAAGCGACGATTTTCTTCTTCCCAGTATGTGGTTGACACGGCGTCCGGCCGTGTAGTCGACACGACTCAGCTGAGACAGTTCTTTGATAAGTGGCATGGTTTGCTGCAGCAAGAAAGTTCTGAAAGTATGCTATCATACTGGCGGTACTCAACAATACGGCTATATGAGTTACACTCTTGGTATGCGGCCTTGGAAAAGCACTGCACCCAGGGAATCTTTCCGACAGCCTTCGATACGGCTGAATATCATTCCATCATGCGGTTAGTAGTCTTGATCGCAGATTCAATCTACTATAATAAAACCTCCGTGGCTTCCCGTTTAATGCAAATACGATCGGGCTTGAATTGGCACCACACTGAAGTGAATGGCGCAGCCCTCAGAACAAGACTTATACAGAAAGGGTGGTGTCCCGCCCTTCATGGTCTATTCATGACTTATGGGCTGGCATTTACAGAGTATGCAAGCCTCCTGGACGCAACCGATGGAAATGTTGAACGCCACAATAGGTGTGCGGATGATGCAAAGTGTCTTGGTGTCAATTATTTGGGTACCGGAGCGGGACCAAAACATATAGCTAACGAATGCCACTGCCAAATTATCAGACCTTCTTCTAGTCAGATGAATGGCATCATATCAAATAACAAGATTCCTCTCATCGACCTGGGCTCGCTCTCGCCACTGATGTCCGACTGTCCAGTCGTGGAGTGGGACCGACAGCAAAATTTTATAGCTTTCTCTCATGTTTGGGTTGATGGATTAAGTAGCGAATCGGAGATAGGGTTACCTCTTTGCCAGCTCCGCAACCTTCAAAATGTACTTTTTCAAGTAGGACCAAGCTCTCTCATCTGGGTTGACGCTTTATGTATTCCTCACGAGCCGACGATCAGGAACCTTGCCATTGACATGATGGCGGAAGTTTACAAGCGATCGACTGCCATCATTATACTCGACGCTGGTCTACGATCTCGGCCACTTGGTAAGTTCTCTACGGCAGAGCTAGCTGTCCGCCTCCTTACGTGCAATTGGATGCAGCGTCTATGGACCCTACCAGAAATTCTGTTCTCTCAGAGAGCATTTGTAGCTTTCCAAGATGGCGTAATTGATCTCAATATATTGAGGAGCAGACTTAGGCAGACGGCGAGATTTCCAATCGAGTGCGTGGGGTTTTGTACACTACTTAGGTTTGTTCATGAGGATGGTACAGAAGGTTTAAAGATAGGTGAGGTCCAGCGACTGCTCGCATCTCGGAACAGTAGTAGGCCAGACGATGAGACTCTTGCAATTGCCCCTTTACTTGATCTCAGCGCCGCAAACTTGATCGGTTATGAGGGTCAAGACCGAATGGTTCAATTCTGGCGACAACTCCGCGAAGTACCGAGAGTTGTTATTCTACTTGTATGCCCTCGATTGGACGTACCAGGGTTTACATGGGCTCCGCAGTCGCTCATTTCCACCTCGGGGAATGTTCCAATGAACCAAGAATACGGAAGTGCTACTGTGACTCAATTAGGCCTTCGAGGGACTTTCTTCATTTACGAATTGAAAACTCGAAGAATTCTAGGAAATGCAGCTTCGTTCATCATAGATCCCAAAGCTCAACATTTCATAGCATTCAGACCACTTAAGCACAAATTCGACCGGGCTCAAACCTACCCTTACCCTTGTGATGTGATCGTGTTGCTTGAGGAAAGCAGGAACGCACTGAAGCGTTCTGCCATTACCGTCATAACAGATCCTGCTCTAGGCTCAGGCGTCATTCGATACAAATACGGACGGCAGATTGTTCTGGATTTCAGTCCCCTTCCAGTATCTCAAGAGCTGTCAGCAAATTTTTCATCGATTGGGAAATATCAAGAACTTACCATTTCTTGAATATATGATAGCCACATAACCTCGATCGGCAAGAATTATCCACATTCATTCGTGGTAGTCTATGCGTGGTGTATATGCTAGAAGCTTCCCACTGACGCCGCAAAAAAGCCTCACACGACTAAGACGATCGCCAGAACAAGAGAAAATTGAGGAGAGTGATTCGATGCAGTTTTCGCGTTTGGCTTGAAATGTAGGACCAAGAAGCAACAACGCCCGCTGCTTCCCCTTGTTCGTACTGTTTCTTCAATCCGAATTGAGACCTTTCGAAAGAGCAACCTGGATGGATAGTTTCCTAATACAACTACAAGTAAATTGGCCGATGTAGTCAATCTCGATAATGCTGCCCCCGCAAAGAAGCTCCTTGAAACAGTCGGTCTGGTACTCTTTCCAGGCATGCTCTATGCCTCAATATCTTACATTCCGATCACCGGTCGAGAGATGACCGTAGGTACGTTATTCGAGTTTCTCGACGGCCGAGGAATTGACAAGACTACCATTCCATGATCTACGAGATCTTTACTATCGAGCGGAAAGCGAAGCAATTACGCAACTCATGATTTATACCGCAAAACGGAGCGATCCTTAGACTAGTACTAATAAGTTCATCGACCGCTATATTTCCAGCTCTCAAAAGTACGAAAATCTGGAGACGTTGGCATTAAAGTATGGTGACAACACCGACTAGTCTCCGGCGCTGGTTTCCTTTGCTGGAAATTGCCTAATCTACGCCACCGTGAAATTAGACTGGAGATGATCCAACAATCAATTCAACCATTGAAGATTCCTATATTGGACGCATGAAATTCTTCTCTCATGTCCCAAGTATCTCTGGCTCGGAATCGCGGCGCCCTTACTGTCCAGGTCTTTTTCTCCTTGCCCAAAACCATAGAGAGCTCACCTTTGACGTCCAAGGATTCCACGATAAGAAGCAATAGCATTTTCCTCGTCTGCGTCTTATAGCTCCCTGCATCGAAGACTTGACCGAGAATGTGGCTGTGCATACGATGGATGCTCTTCTTTACCATGACACTCATCAGCTTGGGTCTTTCTTTAAGCCTTAGAACGCCAGGCGCGATTGTGATACCACCAAGATACTGAATGCAAGGTCAATCTCGTTCCAAGCAACAACTCGGAGCCTCGCTGACAACAAATCCAGAGCCGAAACGAGGCTTGCTTCACTACAGGGCTCTATAGCGTGTTGATTGAGCTTGGTTGACAGATATCATGATTAGATTTTGCTTAGCTCTAACGGGTACATCTTTTATCTATCAATCGTGCTGTTACTACAGAGACACAGACCGACGAAGACCTATGTCATTTCACTTTTCTAGATCCTTTATGCTGCATGTGACGTTAGAGTACTCGATGATGAGCAATGTTCTGTTCGTGTAAATCAGAAGTGAAATCCTTCGAACAAGGGACCTTGGTCGGTTCGTCTACACAGGCAGCAATCTATGACCATCTGGTTCGTATGGAAGAGCCAATAAATGTATTTTCTACCGCAAACACAGCACCATCTCCTACTTCGAATCATTCAAGATCCAACGCCTCCAAAGGGCTGTCTGAAAGACCCAATGTCCAGACCATAATACTAAGCACATGCACGTTAGATAACGTCTGTTCTTCTATCTTTCTCTCTGTTTCAACCCCAATCAGAGGATACTTTCGCTTATCCATTCTATCAATTAACATGTTCACCCCCGCCATCTCCTCCACCACCTTGATTTCCGGAACCATAGTTTCGAACCTTCAAAATCCCAATAGTGAACGCAAAGAGCCTTCTACTAGGCGTCCCGAAATCCCTTGTTTTCAGCTCCCTCCCACGGTGGCCTCTAGACTCACACATCATCGTATCCGCATATCAAGAGCGTCTCAAAGCTATTGTAGTCGTTAAAATGACACTGATAAGGTTTCTTCAAATACTCGAAGCCCTCCTTGATCTTTTCCCGGTTACGCTGGACCGGAACATAGAGCCTAGAGACTTTGCAAGAAGGCTATAAGGAAAGACAGAAGCATCTTCATCACAAGATTTTCCTCTTTCCTCCTTGTATAGCCGGCTCCTAGCAGCGAGCACAACCCCAGTCACTCCGTCTGGCCAACATTTGGTGGAATTTTGACCCCCTTTCCCGTGCCCGTCGTGGGCAGTACAGCATTTTTCATCCACAGAGAAGGACGCTTCGTAGGAGTTCCCGCCGTTTTGGGCAAAGGATGAGGGTTCGCATGTTTGGTTCTGGGCAAAAAAGGTCAAACCGGTTCCTTTATTCTTGGCGAAGATAGATAGCGCGAAGGGTTAGCCGTGGTTTTTGACGTCTTCGCTAAAATGGAAGAGCATTTTTGCGGCCGAAGTTTCAGCATGGGAGTTGCAGGTTTGGAAAGACGTTTCAGACCGACTCTTCCGTTTGCGGTACAAGAAAAATCGAAAGGCGTTTTGGTTCCTTGATAGCATGCAGCATTCTGAGACAGGGATTTAATTGTACAGGATCGGCAACAAAGACCAAAATTGCAAGATATGTTAGGAATTGGTTTTTGCGAGCATTGCAGAGATACAAAGAAGATGGCCTTTACGTAAAGAACAAAGATCAGTTCCCAAGTTGATGAAACAGGATCGCGGCACCATCAAAAAGTCGGACAACACGGATTTTGTGCGAAAACGTGACGCATCTGTTGATTATTGGGTTTGTTTGTCCACTTCATGTCTTACCCAGGTCCTTCGAGGTTCCTGTCGTTCGTTCAAAAAAAGGGTTCACTTCGCAGTTCAAGATTAATTATTTCTTGTTTCCATTTGCTCACGGAGTTGTTCCTGCATCCACTGGTGCCCCTTCCGTCGCTAGATCTCAGCTAAAAGATAGTCAAACAATTTTAGGTAAACAAGCGAATTGGTTGTACATAAGAGGACTTCAGGGCTAATCAGGGCTATGAGGACTGAGGAGTGGGGGTTGAGTATGTGAAAAGTTGTACGAAAGTCGTTCTGGTCTAGGTTCTCATGATAGAAAATATGGGTATCCGTTTCGTTGACCGAGCTGGGCGAAACTAACATCCTCAAATCTCTTCGTTTACCCGCTGAGACCAGGTTTTCCGCTTACCCACTGAGGGGAGACTATTCACTTGTCGAGCCCCTTGCTGAACTTTCCAGCTTGTAGTCCTTTCGACCTAGTATTTCTCGCAGGGGGGTCTGAATCTTCCAGGCCAGCAACTTGAGCCTCTGCTTGTTTCTCTGCCACTTTATTGCCTGTTGCCTTCTTGGCCCGAGAGTTCTTGGCCTTGGTCGTTCTCGCAGGGGCTTCTGGTTCTTCTTGGCCTGCAGCTTCGTCGTCTACCACTTTGCCGCTTTTCGAGTTCTCTGCCTTAAGGCCTCTAGCCTTCCTCTTCTTCGCCGGGGACCCTGGTTTGTCCTTCTCAGACGGGCTGTCCTCTGTTGCGTCCAGCTTCCTTTTTTTATTATTAGTGGAGCTGTTAGCAGGAGATTTGGAACCCCTATCCCTCTCCCGGTCGACAGTCTCTCGTACCGTTTTATGGGTGGTGTGATCGAATGCATATCGGCACTCCCCCTTCCATGGAGCAATGTAGTGTGAGATTTCACCACCTCGAATCAGTAGTACGGCCCCCGACTTATACCCGTTGAGTTTGAGGCCGATTTGATTAAAGCACATCGCAGCGCCCTGGAAGTTCCCAATTTGGCACAGTCCTGTAAGACCCTTTTCCCAATCGAACCTGTCAACGTGCTCATCTGTTGGCCTATTCGAGATAATGACACGCAACGTATACGTCTCGTCGTGATCGTCATTCGTTGGTGGCAGGCGAGCAAACCTCGGGGAGTCCCGGTAGACCCTACGATATTCCTCTCGCAGTTCCGGGTCCCACACACCAAACCAAAAGTCGAGGACTCTCGCCATACTCCCAACAGTGTAGTGCAAATACTGGAGCAATAACTGCTTGAGAGCTGCTCCTTTGACAAGAGAGTCTGCGGTTTCAACTATGGGTTCGTCGGACGAGTGTCCTCTCGCGTGCCAATGCCCGTAGTGCTCAGAGCCGCATTCTTTTTCCTTGAGGTGTGGATTCGACTCCATGTGCAGTCTTTGCGACAAATGTCGTTTGTTTTCTTTTGGGTTTGGGATTTTCAAAGAAGGAGAATAGAAGAGCTTGGTGTCGGCCAACATCCTTGCCACAATATCTTCGCCAAAGGCCTGGTAAAGGCCCTCTGGATCAAGAAATATAAATATGCTATCATGCTTGTCTAGAGCAAGGTATAGTTCATTTTCAGGCGGAGTTCTGAGAATCCCATCTTTGGTACTTGCATACCTGTTTCTGTGGTTGATTAATATCTTATCTGTGACCCTCCACATTTTCCAATTGTCTACCACTGTCTTGAGGTACCAAGCTTTGTCCCCCTCCGATTTTGGTTCTTTACTATTGTTTAGGGTATCGAACTCCTGCTCGACCTTTGACCAGGAGTCCCGACCTGAGGCATATAGCTCTTGGTAAGCCATTTCGGCGGTCTCCAACGGCTTGTCAATCATTGAGCCTCCTGTCTTGCCTCCTTTCTTGGTTGTTTTTTTACCTTTTTTCTCGAAAAGAGCCATGGCCGTTGTGTACTGCACAGCTTTGTCTGAAGGACTGGGGTTCTCAGCAGACCAGGAAGATAGTGAATCGTTAAGGGCTGCCAAGAGATTGCTGTTTTTAGTCGGCTTGTTCAATTTCCAATCGATTTGATGAAACTTCTCGCAGTATACATTCCTACCGCGATAGACGTACTTTCGTGTCTCGATCTCACCTGATTCATCCATTTCAGACGCGGCTTCTTGTCGTGCAGCGTCCAGCTGTTTTCGAGCCTCTCGTTCATGAGCTAACCATTCCTGCTGCGGGTTATTGAATATTGGGCAGTCCGCTCTAAAAGGCTGGGGCTTGCTATCCCACACCAGCAGCTTGGAACGCAACTACAAGCTGCTATCAGCAATTGATGCCAGGGAAATCAACTCATTTTCGGCTTTCTCAACATACCGCATCCATTTTTGAGATTTCACCTGCGGCTGGCTTTTCTGCTTCAGGCTCTTCGGCATCATTGGACTCGAAATCGCCCTGGTCTGATTTTGGGTCGGCCATCTCTAATGTTCGCAGAATTAGTCAACTTTGCGCACGCTCTTTGGAAAGCCCCTGTAGTTTATAGTAGAATTTGGGTCTTTCCGAAGATTCCGAACAGAGAAAAGTAGCGTCTACGTCAAAGAATTAGAACACATATCGTTATTCGAAATCTAGATGAAGGTTTTCCGAAAGCGGTATGCATAAAGAAAGCGCAGAATCGTCCAGTCTGTCGAGAATTTCTTTGTTAATCAGGCGGTATAATTATGGAAGTTGAAAAACGCTTAATGTGCTTCATATTCTTTCAATGAGTATCGCATTCTCGAGGGTCCTTTGCGCATGAGTATTTTTTGATAGTTCTGAGCCCGATCCCCTAATTTTTCCGTTTGCGGTGATTGAGTGGTGTCACGAAGATCATGAAGGAGTCTCTGCTTTGATAAAACCCAAATCCTAGTATATGGACCAATCAGGCACTAATTTTAGATTAATTCGTTCAACGGGTAATTGAGAAGGTCGGAATAGGTGCTAATCGCAGCTGTTTGCCTTAACACAGTATAGGAATTCAATACTTGATGCGAGATTTGTTGGTCTTGCCCAAACCTTGAGGGGTAACCCTATGGTCGTCAGGCTTACCGAGGGCTACCAGATATATCTGCCCTTGCCCGCTCTATATCGAGTTGTTCCTGGGTGATTGTTGGTTTGGAATGCCTTTGTAGACACAAGCAGCTCGGTGTAGAAGTCTCATAACTTTGCATAGTACAGCGTCATGGCTCCTTGATGCACAACTTCTCTTCACCATACCATGAGCTGTTCTCGTTAAAAAGGAATCTTTCATACTTATTATAGCTTCGAGTGGTAGTGGCTGTCAAGCCCCCCAGGTCTCGCGGTTTTTTCACCTGGCCATGCCTGACTAGTCGTACCTCCCGGGATACTTGCCCTATTGCTGGTCTCTACATACCTATGCCCAGAGTAAATTCCATTAGAATTTATTCGCAAGCTTTCCAGGCTTACTACCCCATGCAAGCCAATGTACGATCAGCTACAAATTGTTGTCTGTAATCTGGTCCAAGCCAATACGACACAAATGTTCTTGACTTACAGCAGCATTATTATAGTTCAACTTTCACCAATTCAGTCTGCCTGAGGCTGCGGAACTTGTTCTCTATATCGGCAAGAGCGTGTACTGTCCTATACTGCAGAGCTTCTTTCGAGGGTTTCGCAGTGGCGGCATCTCTAGAAGAGAGAAGATCGTCAAACTCAGCCAGAAGTTTGTTGTTCTGAAACAGCTGGTCCAAGTCCTAATCAATCTGGAGAAACTATCCGCAGTATACCTTCCTGCTGTGATAGACGTATCTTCTAGTTTCGATCTCCCTGGATATCTCTCTATCAGAAGTGGCAACTTTCCGTGCAGCATCCAGTTGCCCCCGAGCTTCTTTTTCATGAGCTATTCAATTCTAAAGGGTGCTAACGGCAGGGTATATCTTGTTGAATGGTTGGGGCTTGCTGCCCCATTTGAACAAGTTTCCCATAAGCTATAAGAAATTGTCAGTAACTTAGTCGAAAACGGCATGTTCAAGTTTTCTCGACTTACTGCAGTATCATGGAAGTTCTTTTTACCCTGAATCGAGATTGGACTGGCCATCTCTATGGATCGTGAAGTGATTACCGAGACCAATTCGATACTGCAGATGGAGCAGACTGGAAGTAACGCCTTTAACAAAGAATTAGAAGGTATAGATGTCACGAGGCTGAATTTGCTGGTTGTCACGAAAAGTACGTGATGAAGAAAGACGGATATGTTGTGTTCGGAAGAAAAATGCCTTTGTCGATCAGACGATGGTTCCTGGAAAGTAGACAAGTCCTCGGGATCTTGCGTTTTCTTCAGATAGGTTGTGTTAAAGAAGTCTTTGCCCACGGTTGTTGCCTCGATAATTTCCATTCGGTGCCCTGTGAAGCTAAGTTACGTCACGGCTACCGTAACCGAGTTCCTTATACACTCAATGAAATCAACTCCCCAGATACTAATTCATCTAGCGACTCGAGAGCAAATTTTCTGCAATGAAGGACCAAAAGATTAATCATACCCGTCTATCTTAGCCACGTTGCTGATACCAAGAGCCGTATGTTGATAGTACTAGTGTTCGTTCATGTTTCGACCTCCACCTACTCCACCCTAGAGAACATACTAGGTTTTCCACGATCCAGCACATTGGAAGGAAGTAGATTCTTGGGGTTTCTAACGAACGAAAACCTCAATCTATTTCAGGGCTTAGATACATCGGCCCGTGGCTGCTTCTGCATAGTGCAGATTCCAGATGAATATACGTTCGAATGGCAGTGCTTGTCGAGCTAGGAGCTTCCAGGGCGGCAAGGCCAAAGACATTGGAAACTATAACTGTATCGACATCTTCGCATATATATAGCTTACCATACCTCGCGCCTATTATCGGAATGAAGATCTTGGTGTTATATATAGTCCTATGACCTGGTAAATACAATTGTCTTCGCCAGAAATCCTGGTGGGCGCTCTATGCCTGGGGAAGTTGATACTAGGGTCTTGATCATTACTGACCTCATATACTGCCAGTGCTTAGACGGCTGTCGGATAGCCTTCCAAAAATCGAGGATTGACCAGCAACATGGTGGTATAACCTCACCCCGCCGCATTATTTTGTAATGTTGCTCTGATCTTGTGCTCTTCGAGAGCATGTTCACAGTCAAATGGAAGGCAGAAATATAACACGAATGAATGTATCAGTGAATATCAGGATTGGCAGCAGTATTATAATTAATCTCTGCGACTGCAGCTACGGTAGCAAATAATCAGCTGGCAAGAAGACTAGGAATTAAGCAAAAACGAGACCGGAAGGTATAGAGCAAATAAGACGGCGCTTGTTGACGTATGCTCTTAAAACAAACGGACCACTGAATGGCGAGATTGATCCGCCCCCTGAAAGAAATCAATGTACCGAGACTGCAGAATTCCTGTAGAATCAAGGCCCGGAAGCTTGAATGCCTCCACCGGCTCCGTTACTGACCGCGTGTGTACTTCAGGTCGGCTGTACGATTCCACCCAGCTAACATGGCGAATAATGCTGGATAATTATCACAAGTGAAGGTCGAGGCTCATCAAATGTACAACTCGATGGTGCTAGTACTTCGACTTGTGAATTACATTTCAAGTAGTTAGAGTTCGAAGTGCGGAAGCGCATCCAACTAGTAGACAATAGATTGGGGGTTCGGTCAAACGTTGATGCCCAGTCGATGAGGCTTGCCACAAAAGATGTCTTAGACAGACCAACTCATCAAGTATCGAGTGTGCGAGTGGGCTCTCTGCTATGTTAGGAAAATTTTATATCGCACAGACGTATAGTCTGGCATCGGAGTAGTTTTAGGTCATACCTCTTGGACCAAGAATCTTGTTGTGCCCTAGACTTATACTCGATTAAGTATTGGAATAGTGATGACACATATCCTTTGCAGTTGGCACAAAGATATAAGGTTATCTTTAGTTCAAGAACAAGAATGTTTCAAACGATCTAGGCTGTTATCTCGCATTAGCAATATCTAAGGTGAGGATATCTATTGCCCCGGCCGCTGTTAGTTCGTCCATCACAGTAGCTATGTGCTTCTTCTCGACCATCGAGCTTACTGCAACCCATGCTTCATCTTCCAGGGCTGTGATGGTAGGCGCCCGTTTGCCCGGGGTGATTTTAGTAGCTTCCTCTAGCAGCTTGCGTTCGACGTTGTATTGACAGAGGACAAATCGCTGGGCAGCTTGCACGTTGTCAGCAGGGTGAATGAGGTTGCATAGAGGGAGGTGGGCTTACTGATGACCCCTTTTATTCTCGAGGCGATCATGTTTACAAGCTTTTGGTTTGATGGGTGTTTCGACTTGATCAGGACAGCTGTGCTTTCCACAACGGTATCGATAGCTTTGAGGCCGGCGGCTTTCATGGTCTCTCCAGATTCTGTGCATCTGTCAACTCAGAAATCCGTTTGTGGATGTACATGAGGCTCTGACCAACAAGATCCACAATCCCATCCGCCACACCCAACGCACAAGCAGCTTCCACACTCCCTCCAACATACTTAATTTTCGTCTTCAAAATATTTCTGATAGGAACGTCCCCATTCCTCAGCTCTTGTCCCTCCAATCGCGCAAAGTACTTTTCCGTCAACCCTACAAAGCTCGTCACCACGTTTTTCCCTACCAAATCCCTCGAATCTCTGATTTCCCCTTTCTCCGGTACCTGCACTTTCAACGCGCATTTTCCGAACTCTAGATCCAGCACTTGCTCTACGCCTGTCGTGGCTGTAGCGGGGGATATTGACTCATGCTCAGCCACTTGATCACCGCCGGTTATTCCGAGATCGACCCGGCCTTCGCCAACGAAGGTTGGAATATCGGCCGCTGGCAGGAACACAAGGGCTATATGATGGTTTTTGACGAGGGCAATATCGAGGCGGGTTTCGCGGCGGAACTGGATATCGGACCCAGCAAGGAGGTCGAGAGTGGCTTGTTGTAGGCGGCCCTCTGGATATAGAGGGTAAGCTTCTATGTGATGAATCGGAAGGGGAAAGCCCACTCTTAGGAACGGCAAATAAAAGCCGACCTTCTAGGCTTTCTGATCCATCAACTGGAAGCTCTTCTCATAGCAGGAGATTGAGCTGTGAAGTCGGAAATGCTCGGAATGCTGGACTTACTGATTCACGAGATCCATCCTCAGTACCAATTCCGCTAAGAACGGGCCCTGAGTAGATAAAGACGACCTTTTGAATGTCAAACAGTTAGATTCGTACGACTAACAATGGCCTGTATGCTGGAGCCCTAATTGTGACTTGGGAGATATGATTCAAGTGAAAACGCCTTTCGACATCTCTTTCAATGAGTTTGCGCAGGTTGAATATCGTGTGGATATTGAGAGAAGGGATTGGGCACCATGAAATCACTCAATGGCGTCGTCTTGGTCGAATAGTAACTAAAGAAAAAAGTATCCAACTGTTTCCGTTTTTGCAGGCACGCAGCCCTACCCTCCCGCTAGCCAATATCTTATCTTAGTGTTTAAAATTAAGCGAGAACCTCTAAATCGGACGCACAATCGCATTCAACATCGACAACGACAAGCACAGCTCTCTTCGTCCACGGCAAACTTCCCGCACCCAACTCAGCTACCTACGTTCAAGCCGCAGGTAAAGGGCCATACAATCTACACATAAAGCTAAGGAAGCCGTCCACATCCTAAGAAAATGGACTCGTCAAAGGTTCCGGTCAAGTTGGTGAAGGTCACTCGTGTGCTCGGCCGTACAGGTACATCTTGCGTCTTTCCACTTCCATGTCATCACAGGTTCCTCCTTGAAGCCTTTTGCTCTCTTCATGATATGCTAATGAAACACGAATGATCAGGTTCGCGCGGAGGTGTAACTCAAGTCCGCGTCGAGTTCATGGATGACACTACGCGGAGCATTATTCGCAACGTCAAGGGTCCTGGTATGTCTTCAATATCCAAAAATGGTACAGATGGGAAGATATAACTGGAGTGGTAAAGGTTTGAGGTTCACAATAGGAGAGATACTAACCGATTTTGGGAATTATAGTGAGGGAAGATGATATTCTGGTACTGCTCGAGTCCGAAAGAGAGGCAAGGAGGCTGAGATAGATATTGTTGGGAAAAAGGTGAAGATGAGAGGAGGTTTGGCAATGCTATTCTGAAACCTGCGAAGGGACGGTTACTGGCTATAATGACAATTGAAAATACTGCACAGGCTGTCTAGAAGGAGAAGCTGGAGACAATACAAGCATACCAAAACTACAGCTCACATGGTTGCGGTGAGACGAGAGTATCCCAGGCTTTCAAGATTTGAGTTGTGGCTCTGACGTGCAAGCTCAAAGTCATCTGTGTGCGGATATCGCGTGCTGTTATATTCGTTACTTAAGAAAATTGGCCAGCTCAGCAGGAAGCCCCGAAACTAACCAGCAGGCAAAGCAACTCCGACGCCTGTCGGTGATCCCAGAGGCTCCCTACCTAATGAATTACCATCCTCGAAATTGCCTCGAGTTGCAACCCTTTCTTCACACGCAAATCGGATCCGCCACCTCATGGACGTGCCACCTGCACCGTTCCTTCGACCACTCGAAAAGTTCATACATACTCCGATCCCGCTTCATCTTGTGAAATGCAAGCGCAATCCCTACCATAAACTCCATTTGAAACCCCTTGTATTTTTCCCCGCTCCCAAATATGGTCGGCAGATCTGCCTTCCTTGTGTACAGGTCCACCAGGAACCTCTTGATTGGGGACGCCCCGGATGTGCCTGACCAGGCACGGCGGATGTCCGGACCGCCAGGGAGCACCTTGAGGACTGCGTTCATTCTTATCATATGATCTATGGTCGTGTTTTGCAGCCGGTGAGCGCCGTGTGTCTCGGCGAATATATAGATCTGGATGGATGTCTCCCACCCTACGTCTTTGACAGTTTCGTCTTCCTTGAGGAAACTTCCCGTATACAGCCAGAGGTTGAACCTCTCAAAGATGCCCGCGTCTTCACCCTTGAGGACGACGACGCCCTCTTTGGCCTCCTTGAGATTACCCCTCAAAGCAGCTTTAAAGTACGAAGACTGTCTACATAGAAGGCCTCGGTGGATCCCGAATGTTGTTGCATCATCTCCAACTTTGACGTAGACAATGTTATTGTATGGGGACCTGTGGCTTTCATTAGCCAATAACAAACCGGATTACTTCAAAATTGGGCTTACTCTTTGGCAGGCTTTTTAACCTCTTTAGCAGGCTTCTTCTCCTGCTTACTTTCTTGCCTCGGGGGTCTGGGCGGAGAGCCTCTGATTGGTGCCGACATCTCAATACGCTGTGCTACAATATAAAGGCCAAGCGCATGACACCTTAGACTTATTGCTCCAGTACGCAAGTTGCTATGCAAGGAGAGATTGGGCGAGATTTTTATCTTGGTGGCTCGAAGATGAGAGGAAAGTTTGAGAGTGAGGTGCGTCCAGAATTGTAGGATCTTACAACCAAATGGGACTGCGGGTTCCTTAATTTCTAGAAACGTGCTGCGCTACAGTTCGACGACTGAGTAAGTCGCTTGACGTAGAGGAGAACAGATGGGGAGTTGTGTCTTGTGGCGCTGAATGGAGATGGCGCGCTGTTAGTAGGTGATGTCTTGACTTGCTTGAACGAAAGAGATGTCGGGGTTTCTGATCTGCGAAGGATTGCTGCACTAGAGCTTATTGACCAAACAGAGATTAAAGCCAGAGGCTTCCCGCTGTACTGCGCTAGAGATCAAATCCAAAGGAGAACTGCGTCAGAGGTGACGGGAAGATGAAATGGCGAGTCTAGAGTGAGAGAGTGTCTTGAAGCGTAAAACTGGAAGCAACCGTTGAGTTCTTGATATACGAACGCTTTAATCGACTGTATTTTTGGCTATGTACCAAGCGGGAGAAGCCTCAACAAAATTTAAAAAAGTGAACGTTTTGCAGGACCGAAGAGTGCATTTCCTGCAGTCTCGGCCCCTGAAGTAAGCCCTGGGTGATCCGATCACTTCGGCTTGAAGAAATTATGAAGGAAGGGTCCAAGGCGACCTGCTGATTTTAGATAACACTAGATAGAGGAGATTTAGAGGTGAGAGAGCCGTGATTCTGACGCTGTTATGAGCAAGTACAGAAGAATCTCAATAGCATATAGAGAAGCGTAGAGATCGCAGCGACGAGAAGTGAGAGTTCTAGGCCTCTGAAGTAAGGTTTGGGTTCACAAAGATCAGAGTTCAGTCTTGACAGTCGTGAAGAAGCGGTTCGACGTAACCTTTTTCAAAGTCTGGTAGTGGTCGACAAAAGGAGATTCAAATCGGTGTGAATCGAGACTTTGGCGGATTTAATGAGTTGGGAGGGGAGAGGAGAACGAATCTAAGAACTGCCTCTGGTTTTTTTCTGGTATGGGGAGTTTCTGTGGAAGAATATGAGAACTGCCCACTGAGATGTGAATGAATGTTTCATTAACCGGGTTGGATAGGAGATTCCCATGCCATCGTTCCTTTCTACAGGAGTCGAAGCTCACTCGATAAAGACTAGGAGACTGTGAACGGTAAGGATAGCCAGCATTGCAATTCTAATTCAACTATGTAACTGAGGATGCGAGACCTGTTCGATTTTAAGGGTGAGGATGAAGTCATGAGCGAGCCCCTTAGCTACGAGCAACGGCGAGTTATACGAACAGGATCCTAGGACTGCTCAATGAGATCGGGAAGGTCCTCGACCTTTACCTCGCCTTGAAGTATGCCTAGAGATTATTAGCACCGGGTCTGGTAAGCAAGAACGACAACCGGAAAGGCAGGTACTTACGGTACACCGCTGTCAGCAGAGGAAATTCATCTTCCTTTCCCCTCGCTTTCAAAAATCCATACACCTCATGTGCCGTCGAGGTTCCCTGTAGCATCTGCCCGTTCAATTCCTGCTTCTCCACCTCGTCGATACTGATATTCTTCTCCACGCTCATTTTTGCACACCGGTAATTCCTCCCACCAGAACAAGAAGTAATCAAATCGGCAACACCAGCGCTCTCTTCGGTAAAGGTCCTTGAGTGTACCGAGTTTTCAAAGAACATCTTCCCAAATTTGACCATTTCCAGCAGTCCAACCCGCATGACGGCTGCTTTGGCATTGTCTCCCCAGCCCATGCCTGATACGAAACCAGCAGCGAGAGCTACAATATTCTTTAAACCACCGCTTAATGACACGCCAGCAACATCGGAAACGACACGAACGTGAAAGTAGGGACGGTGGAAAAGCAACTTGAGCGTGTTGTGGTCTAATGGAGGGTAATCCGAAGGCTGTGCAACTAGCTTCACCTTTGACTTCTTGCCTGTTGAATCTTTATGATCCTCAATTCTCGTAAGATCCAGCTGGGACGATTGAGGGGTGGGGCCTTTCGGGGTTGGATTACGAGAATCCATGGGCGGAGGGTCGTACGCAACTGTTGTCTCGGAGAACTTCTCTGCTGCGACTTCGTTGGCAATATTTGCGCCCGAGAGAGCACCACAGTATATCCCAAGCTTTTCCCCTATAGATTCCGAGAAAAGTCTAACGTTGTCGCTAAAAACATTCACTCCCTTGATACATGATACTCCCCGAGCGTAGGGCACGATGTGACCTTTCAGTTGATCGCATAGCCCGCCGATAAATTGGTGGGGGAGGTTAAAAATGAGTATTGTCGAATCTTTGACCGAGTCTCGTATTGAAGGGTTAGCGTATAGGTTGTGGGGTAAAATAATGCCTGGAAGGTATTTGACATTTTCGTGAAAGTGATTGATAAGTCTGGTAAGTTTTTGAGGCTCTTTGCAGAATTCGGAGGTAGGGTTGTAGTGCTTAGAAGTCTCGGGAACTTTGGTCTCCTCCTCGAATACCCACATGTGTACCTCGGGTTCGAAAAGCTCAGGATGGTCTTTGGTGTTCTCGGCGACCATCTTGGCAATTACAGAGCCCCTTCATGGGTGTCAGCGCGAATGCCAGCTTGGCCGAGCCGAGACCCTGGCTGCAAGCGCTCACCAGTTGCCTGATCCTACCACTGTCACCTTGTGCCTCTTCTCGTGGGACCCAAGGGTCGCCATCGTGGATGATTTTCTTGATCCCGTTGTTAACTTTTTCTCTGGGCAGGTCGAGGTGCGATCACCAAGGGAAGCCGTAATCTGGGCAAGGCGCCGCAGTGACGTTCCCGTCTTGGTAGCTATGTTGGCTGATGACTTCTTGACATGAGAAGACGGCTGTAAGCAGGGGCAACTCTGGAAAGCAATTCAGTATCGGTTTGACCGGTGATAAGCTCGTAGATGGTATGTTGAGAGAATCATGGAGCTCGCAAGGCTGAACGCACAACGTTGGTTTGAGATTGAGACTAGCGCAACGCCGTCGATCTTGGTTATCTCCGAAACTAGGCTTCATTAGGACTGTTGAGGCTCAAGGCCGGTTCCTGCAGCCCAAGAATGACTTCATTGATGTGTGGACCAATGCAGTTATCGTACTCTACAATTTCAGAACGTAATTTGATTTGAGTAGACTTTTTGGAGGGTAGTTTCGTGAAGAGACCACAACATAGTTACGCGGATGAGCGAATACAAAGGAGGAAATGGTAGCGGAAGGTCTTTAACCGTTCTGCCACATACAGTAAGGCTGATCAGGGGTGGAGATAGTAACCCACCAACTATAGATGGTTGAACTCAACCGTGTGCCCTTCCGTAGCTCGAAGCTTGTGATCTTTGATCGTCAATTCCTACTCATAGTATAACATGAAGCATCTCGTACCTTTACCTCTATATTCATTGTAGGATGCACAACTAGCAAGATCAAATGCATCGTTTCCAGGAACATTGCTGGTGCCGCATCCCATTACTTGTCACTTGATCATTCTCCTTGGGGGAATAACGTCTCAGCTCAAGAATTTGCCACAGATGCCGTTAGTCTGGCTGCTTCACTGTTGAGGCGTGCAGCCTCGTTCATCAACTTGGCGGCTTGTTGCATCATTTTTGCCGCTTCAAGCCTGGTGGCTTGTGGAGTTCTGAGTGGTCCTACCTCTGCAATACGAGCCTGCTCAGTCTCGGCGATGGGAGGGCCAGGGTTCCCTTGGGGTTGTGCTGTTCGCGATGTGCGTTGAATCGCTGGACGGAAGCTACCAGTAAGAACGGGATCTAAAGGTACTTGATTCTGGGGCCCGTTGCTCATCGAAGCCGTTGGCGCTGGACCTTGCTGATTTCCAGGAGATGCACTGTTCCCGGTTTGAACAGTTTCCGGCCTGTCTTTTCCCGGACAGTTCTTACGGTTATGGCCCGTCCGGAAGCAAACCGAACAATGAGTTGGCTTTCTTGGATGCTCTTCCTCGGCCGAGCTGTTATCCGTTTGACCATCTGCATAGCCCCCTAAGTCGTCTGGAAGGTCTACATTTCCTGCTGTGACGCCATCGGATCCGGATGCTTGGCGTTGTGGACAGTCTCTTCGACTGTGATCCGTCTGTTGACAGAGCCGGCAAGGTCCCTTGACTTTTCGTGACAGTTCTCGCTTTACTTTCTGGGCCTGACGTACAGATATAGTCTGTCCATATTTATTCTTGACCGCTTGGATTATGGTTTCGGTCTTGGTTGTACGGTCGACGGTGATAAGATTGGGCACTGCATCGAGAAGAAATTTCAGCTTGCCAGGCTCAGCACGTTTAATGTTTTGAGACACCAGCTGTTCCGAAGTGGATACGCATGTATGTTTGTCGTCAACAGTCGTAACTTTCGCATTTCTGCGTTTCTCATTGTAATTTGCACGAATACGGAACGGGCAATCCGGGCCAGTTCGACAGCCAGCGCGTACTCTATGGCTGTCGCTATCAAGAATATGTGGGGTAAAGTTTCGCTCAATAGCCCATTCTCGGAGAGCTTGCTTGAAATCTTGTAGATTAGCAAAGATCTGGCCTTCAGCTATGGCTGGCATCAGACCAGGCGCGCCCACTGGATGGGGTCCAAGCCTCGCTGGTCTTAATCGTGATGAGCGACTGTGGCATAGTAGTCAGTAAGGTGCATGCCCGTATTGGCAGGGATGTCTTGGTTGTTAAAGTCACCTCTCAAATGCCACACAAATCGCAATCCTATACTCCCCTCAAATGAACCGAGAGAATCCCAGGCTGAGGAGGCTCCAGTTCGTGCTCTGGCATGGAACAACTGGGATGTCTTGGATATATTGGTCGAAACTGTGATATGGCCAAGTGTGGCATTGAGATTCCGAACGGAGCGCGGAGGAACTTTGTTGCGGCGCAATACTCTGTGTCCGAGGACGAAGCCAAACTTCTTTTCGACTGCCACATTATGGAGGACCTGGGAACATCAGTTGATTTTGTCGATAGACGACTGACCTGCTGTAAATCCTCCACTTCCCTCGCACTGGCTTCCAATCTGCTGTTCTCATCCTAATTCTATTCACCATGGCTTTTGTTCCCGCCCGAATTTCCATCTGTACTTAGGGACCCATTCTCACCATTCTTTGTTATCTGGATAACATCACAATGAAAGAACTGACTCTGTTCGACGATATGAAATCACAAGAGGTCTACCTACTGCCATTGGCAGATGATGGTACTCCAGATGTCTCAGGACAATACATATATCTGCCACCTCCCTCTCGGCCCGCCTATGTCATTCGTTTTGCCATTGAGGGCACAAGTTCGATATGCCGACAAGGGTCCCTATGGGTGAATATCCCTTCTCTTGGAGAGCGATTCCGGCGTGGTAACTTTCGGGAGTACAAGTGAGTGGTCTGAACTGATTGAGATGAAGGGGTTCCTATGTCGAGCTCTTGGGGCATTTCAAGGAATGCAGCTGATGATTTTGTTCCACGAGGCTTCATCCCGACTTTAGCCAAACACTCAAGATAGACATTCCGGTACATCTTGCAGGCGCATTTTCGTTCTATAGCACGTTCACACCCCTCCCCGAACTCTCGACCGCAGGAGGACTTTCGCCTATACCAACAACAACGCCTATTTTCTACATCAACGTGCCACCGAAGCTCACTCTAAGTCAGAATCCTCTACCTGTAGATGCGCTGTCCATTTTTTCTGTCATATCAAAATTTATGGGGGAATATCCGAAAGACTGGGAGAAGCACTTGAACGGAATAGGTCGGCGGGGTTATAATATGGTGCACTTTACACCATTAATGGAGAGAGGAAGTTCCAATTCACCATACAGCATCTACGATCAGTTGAAATTTGACCCTAAATGTTTTCCTCGCGGCGAAGAGGATATTGCAAATATGGTAGCAAGCATGGAGAAAGAGCATGGGCTGTTAGGATTGACTGATGTTGTATGGAACCACACGGCAAATAATAGCAAGTGGTTGGAAGAGCATCCAGAGGTTGGATATAATGTTGAGACCGCCCCGTGGCTTGAGTCTGCATTGGAGCTTGATAGTGCACTGCTGAAGTTCAGCGATGAGCTCAAAAAACACGGACTGCCTACTACACTGAATAATATGAGTGACTTATTAGCTGTTATGGATGGGGTGAAAAAGCATGTTTTGGACGCTCTGAACCTTTGGGAGTATTACACGGTCAATGTCGATCACAACGCTCAAGCAGCGGTAGATGCGTGGGAAAGGGGACTGACATCTTTTCCAGAAGGTCAATCTGGCCTCGACGGACTAAAGGAATGGCCTTTAAGGCAGCAGGCAGACTACCTGCGTGACAATGGTTTCAGTGGGCGAGAAGAGATTCGAGCCCGCTTCTATCGAAAAATAAACCCCCAGATTGGGGCTGGACTAATAACTTGTATGTTCGGCCCTTACGACTCAAGCGATCAAGCTGCGCCGGCCAAAGGTGCTGCACTCAGCGCAATGATGCACATTCTTAAGGAACTTAATCTACCATTCTATACCCAGTACAATTTGGACGCTACTGTGATTGTAGATCAAGTCCTGAATCGGGTCAAGTATCTGCGACTGGACGATAATGGCCCTAAGCTGGGAGCTATCACGGGAAAGAATCCACTCATCGAATCATATTTTACAAGACTTCCCTCTAATGCGACAACGAAAGAGCATAGTCCAAAGAGTCTAGCCTTGGTCAACAACGGCTGGATATGGGCTGCTAATGCTATGAACGATCATGCTGGTCCGGACTCCCGGTCGTACCTTCGGAGAGAGGTCATTGTCTGGTCTGATTGCGTTAAGCTGCGATACGGTAACTCCCCCAAGGACAATCCATTCCTTTGGGGTTACATGTCAAAATACACTCGCCTTATGGCCAAGTACTTTGCCGGATTCCGCATTGATAATTGTCACTCTACCCCTTTAGTTGCCGCCGAGTATCTGCTGGACCAGGCTCGGGAAGTCCGGCCCAATCTGGCTGTGTTTGCGGAGCTGTTCACTGGCTCTGAAGAAATGGATTATGTCTTCGTTGAACGGTTAGGGTTGAGCGCATTAATACGGGAAGCAATGCAGGCTTGGAGTACCGGTGAACTTAGCAGACTAGTGCATATGCATGGTGGTCGACCCATTGGTAGCTTTGAGATTGATGAGGCCTCCAGCGGAGAGAGCGTCCAGAGCGCTAGCCCCCAGGCTAATGGTGAATCTACGAAAAGAACTGAGAACATTCATAGAATCAAGCAGACCCCCGTTCATGCCCTGTTCATGGATTGCACACATGACAATGAGGTACCTGCTCAGAAGCGTGATGCAAGAGATACACTTCCTAATGCTGCACTCGTTAATATGTGCGCGTCTGCTACAGGTAGCGTGATGGGCTACGACGAGATTTACCCCAAACTTGTCGACATCGTTCATGAAACCCGGCTGTACTCTTCCCCATATTCAGAAGATGAAGTCAAGGTTACTGGAGGCAATGGCGGTATTGGTGGCGTTAAGAAATTGCTAAACCGCATCCATACGCTAATGGGAAAGAATGGTTACGATGAAACCCACATACACCATGAAGGTCAGTACATCACTGTCCACCGAATCCATCCCAAGTCAAGGAAAGGCTACTTTGCGGTTGCCCACACAGCTTTCCCTGGTTACGGCGAAGGTTGTGATAGCCTTTCTCCAGTACACTTGGTCGGTACTAAAGCAAGACTTCTGGGAAGCTGGAAACTCGACGTGGACGCTACAGATGCTACAAAAGCCGCTGTTCTAGCTGATAAAAAACTTCTCAAAGGCCTTCCTAGCGAAGTCTCTAATTTGTTAGGGGTTACTCTAGACGAAAAGGACGCCAAGACTGTATTGAACACACCGGCCAACTTTCCCCCGGGAAGCATAGCTCTCCTTGAAACTTGGATACCGGGCGCTGAACACTCCAAAGGCCTTGACACGTATATTACCAGCGGTGCCATGGAAGCCTTTAGTCAGCTGAGCCTCGTAGACTTGAACTTTGTTCTGTACAGATGTGACCAGGAGGAGCGCGATCTTAGTGGTGGCGGTGACGGCGTTTACGTCGTACCTAACCATGGGCCCTTGGTGTACGCTGGCTTACAGGGATGGTGGAGTGTTTTACGAGACGTTATTCGCAACAATGATCTGGGTCACCCACTATGCAATCATCTCCGCGATGGCCAGTGGGCCTTAGACTATACTGTGGCAAGACTTAAGCATATGGCCGAGCGTGACGGCTTCTCTTCACTACATAGTCCTGCTAAATGGCTTGCGGAACGGTTCAGCGCAGTTCGAAAGGCTCCAAATTTCCTTTTACCTCGTTTGTTCGCCATGGTCATTCAGACAGCCTACAATGCTGCATGGAACCATGGCCTAGAACTGATGGGTGAAGATATTTGGAACGGTCAGCCTTTTCTACAGAGCCTAGCTATGGTAAGCATCCAACAAACAGGCCATGTAAGATCGGCATCGTTGTATTCTTCAAAGCAGGTTCCCTGTATTGCGGCAGGACTTCCGCACTTTTCTACTGATTGGGCAAGATGCTGGGGTCGGGATGTCTTCCTCTCCATACGTGGGCTGTTTCTCGCTACCGGTAGATATAATGACGCCAAGGAACACATAAAGGCTTTTGCGAGCGTTCTAAAACATGGTATGGTACCCAACCTTCTAAGCAGTGGAAAATCGCCGCGCTATAATGCCAGAGATGCCATTTGGTTCTTCCTGCAAAACATCCAGGATTACACCAAGATGGTGCCCGATGGATTAAGTCTCCTTGCAGAAAAGGTTGCCCGGCGGTTCCTACCTTATAACGATACTTACTTTGAATTTGACGATCCGAGAGCGTATAGTAAGGAGTCTACCATCGAAGAGATCGTCCTTGAAGCACTGCAAAGACATGCTTCAGGGTTGTCATTTAGAGAAGCCAATGCTGGTCCTGGTTTGGACATGCAAATGAAGCCCGAGGGCTTCCAAATTGACGTTCACGTTGACTGGAACACTGGCATGATCTTTGGTGGCAATCAATTCAATTGTGGAACATGGATGGACAAGATGGGTGAGAGTGAAAAGGCTGGAAGTAAAGGCGTACCTGGTACGCCGAGAGATGGCGCTGCAGTCGAGATCACAGGCCTCTTATACAGCACGCTAGCATGGTTAGCTCAGCTTCATGATGATGGCAAGTTCAAATTCAGTGGTGTGAAGATCCACGGCGGAGGAGAAATCTCCTTCAGAGACTGGGCATCTCGGTTGGAGAAGAACTTTGAGCGTTGTTACTACGTACCCGTTGATCCCAAGGAGGATGCGCAGTTTGATGTCAACCCAGCCATAATCAATCGTCGCGGGATCTACAAAGACCTTTACAAATCTGGCAAGGAATACGAGGATTACCAACTCCGGCCAAACTTCCCCATTGCCATGACTGTCGCGCCTCAGCTATTCAGTCCATCCAAGGCTTTCCGAGCTCTCGAAGTCGTCGATTCTGTTCTCCGCGGCCCTACAGGCATGGCAACTCTTGACCCCTTAGACCTCAAATACAGTCCATATTATGACAACTCGGAAGACTCTACCAACCTTGCCACATCGAGAGGGCGCAATTACCACCAAGGACCAGAATGGCTCTGGCCGACTGGATTCTTTCTACGTGCACTTCTCAAATTTGATCTTATGCGAAGGACTACAAACGAAGGTAGGACGGAGGCGTTTCAGCAGATTACAAGAAGACTTGCGGGCTGCAAGAAGGCGATTAGAGAATCACCTTGGGCGGGCCTCACAGAGTTGACTAACAAGAACGGGGAATTTTGTCGGGATTCAGTAAGTGACTACACTATTTTACGTTGCAAGAAGTGACTGATTTGTTGTAGTCCCCAACCCAAGCATGGTCTGCTGCATGTTTGATGGACTTATTTTATGATGCTAAAGAACTTTCAATGGACGAACGACCGAATTCAAACGTCGATTAATGGCTACTGCACACTCGGCGAACAATAGAGGACGATAGCAATATATAGAGTGGAGGTGCCATACCAAGCATTGGCGTCTTAACTTTCCACTACTAAACCACCTGAACAACAATAGACCTATCATAGAGCGCATTAGAGCCCAAAGCCAAGAAACGGAGAACCACAGTATTCAGAGGACGTGAGTGTCTTTCAATGATACTGAAGAATATTCTTTTCTCGAATATCATAGATAGAATTATCATCACCGTCTTCTATGCATTAATTGGCTCAACATGCAGTGTAACATTCGTTGACCAGTCATGTGAGTGTAGGCAGTGCTATCTCGTCCCCATTGAATCACCATGACACCTTTCAATTTATCTCGCATTTGCAGTAGTCAGCTGCAGACCTGTAGCTACACTTTCAGCAGACTTCTGATACTTCTTTCCTTGATGCGCGCCGCATACATGCAGTCGCTTCTACGAAGCTTCGTGTTCCCCCATTCTGTTATTTCCGATCTGTTCTTATGCGACGAACCGAGTACGCACACTATATGATATCGTTCTCATACACGCCAACTCTGTCAAGTGGTTCTTCAGCAAACATCTAAGATATCTACTTAGCTCGAGAACTCGACGGAAATGCGTTCGTCGGACACTCTAGTGCTACTTCTATTGGAGTTGGTTCGTCCTTGCGCATGTAGCTTAGTCATTGCTCTTCCTTTTAAACTCTGCCCTTGATCCATCTTCTGCGTTCTTCATCTCAAGCTTTGGTACTGTAACTCGCGATCTTCACTGCTTCCGTCAGCTACCACATCACCCTGCTCCCATGCTCATGGACTACATCCTTCAAAGCCCAGACGTCATGACAAGCAAAACTTGATTGGTTACAGACACCCAAACCACAGCTGCAGAATGGACCTTGGGTACATGTACGGTCGAGATTGGGGTTTGGACAAAACATGCCCAAACGAACATCGTCCGCGACGGCAAGTTCTCAATATTTGAGTTTATAGGGAAAACGCAAGCTGTCGTTCAAGAGTGTATGGCTGGCAATAGGGCAGAAGCGAGACCGGTTGTGGGCTCAAGAGAAACTTTTAAGTCGTGGTTAAGCATACGAGGTGAGCGCCTCCTGAATAGACGGCTCCTATTATAGTTCAACTTGGGGGACTTCGCCCCGTCCGCACCCCCAATCATATGAATGTTGGACTTGAAACTATGCCTGTACAAGATCTTAGACAATACATCTTGCAGTCGCCACGGGATGAATGTACTGAACTTTGAAGAAACCAGTCCTTTCCGAAATTGGGACTCGATTCGTGCCCATAAAGACCATAGCAGCTACTCTATACAGCCTATCACGCTAGAAAGGAGCGTCCACTATTCGAACAATTTTTTACACATTTCTTCTCCATATGCTGGCAGCGCTCGAGTCTACCGCATTTGGTGTTCCCTAGACGAATACGTCCGTAATGCTTCAGCGAATTACTAGACTACAACTACCTTGACAAAACTCAACAGCATCAGCCATCCATCACTCCCGTCTACCCCAACTGTGCCTTTCATCTCCCGGAAACTCTCATGATCCAGGAGTCTCCAGAACCCAACAGTGGCACGCACATCCAGAATTCTGTTCTGACATGGGCGGCGAACAAGGCGCACACGTAGCACCTACCTCATTCCATCAACAAGGGGGCTTCACAATCCAAGGGGAGTTTCAAATATGCCCCTAACAATAGCATGGACTCTTTGGGAGAAGGGCTCAATACCTCAATTGCGAGTTGAGAATCCAAGTGCTTGGCTTCTCGAGACTTTGTGATAAGGCGACGTTCTGGTGATGAGCCGCAACTCAAGGCATATGGAAAATACTTGCTGGCAGATAGCGACCCCAAGTCAAGGTCATGAGCATGCTCATCCGGCACATGTGGAAAATGTCGAAATTTTATTGTTTTTGCCGCCAGAGCCGTCCAGAAGCGCTTTACCGCATGCGGTTGGTGATTACTTACCCAAAGCAGAATAGTTCAAAAATTTCTGGTGATACGCACAATTCTCTCACTCCACGGCACCTTCAGCTCGAAGGAAGCGATGTGTTATCGTTAGGACGCTGGCGGCGAATCAAGTAGAAAGTATTCTACTAAGTACTGGCTGCTTGTCTATTCATACTCGAACCGACCTTTGTAATCAGCGAATGCGTTTTTTGTGCGGTGGTGGAACACGTCACTGCGAGATTTGTGCGTGTTTTAGTGGATTATCTTATCTCGGTTGTACCTTCTCTACTTAAATATTCACGATGGAAGTCTGTCATCCTAAGCGTCTTGATAAGTCGCGCTGTTCTGGAATGCTTCAGGTTTTCCCTCATTGCTTACATTCCATCGTTTGAAACCACTCCATATCACTGCGATCATGGATTCATCAACGACTGCCTCAGGCACCACTCCCCCTCTCACTAGGACGACAACGTTCTTGATCTTGAACCTACACTGCGCCTCATGTGTGAAAAGTATCGAAACGTCCGTTTACTCTCTGCATCCAAGACCATCGTCGGTCTCTCACTCGATTATCTCCCGCTCAATAACAGTCATCCACGATGCATCCCTGTCCGCAACAACCATAGCAAAGTCACTCGATGAGAGTGGCTTCGATGTCTATGACATTTTCACTGACCCGGATGATGAGATCCACTCTAATGGTGTCTCGTTAGAAGATCGTCTCGGAACTAATTGGACCCAGCGGTTTAACGAGGCCGTCGCACGATGGAAATGGAAACACGAAGATCTTGGGAATGCCCCTCCTGAGAAACGAAGACGACACATTGAAGAATGCGAGCAATGTCGCCTGGAAGCAAATGAGAAAGAAAAACCGTCTGCTACATCGTCGGGCACGTCAAAGGACCAGCTCACATTGTACGACGAAGGTTTGAGGGGTGATAATCTAATACCAGACGCATCTTCTGATGGCACTTCCAAAAACCCAATTCTATCTTCGGTGGCTGTTAGCACTCCTTCCGACGGTGGTCTCTTCCAAGCATCGTTTACTCTTGGAGGCATGACTTGCGCCTCTTGTGTCGGCAATATCGAGCATGCGCTCACCCAAAACTCATGGGTACATGCAGCCGAGGTCGCCCTTCTTACCAATAGTGCCTCGATTACCTTTCAAGGTAGGGAGCACGTGAAGGAAATAATTGAAGCAATTGAAGACGCAGGATACGAAGCCACTTTGGTGGAAGTGAAGGAGGCGAAGCCACAAAAGAAATCAACACCAAAGGCTGAGACTGAGAAGTGGCGTGCATCATATGCTATCACTGGCATGACATGTAGCTCTTGTGTTGGAACCATTACAAAAGGGCTGCAGACAGTTGACTGGATCACCAACGTTGATGTCAATCTTATCTCGAACAGTGCAACTGTCGTTTTCACGGGAAAGGATAATTTGCCACGGATCCAAGAAATAATCGAGGATCTGGGCTACGAAGCAACTCTGAGTGAAGTGGAGGAAATTAATCTCAAGGCCATAGAAAGAGTCCAGAGAAAGGTTGCAATACTCGTCGATGGGATTTACTGTGACCACTGTCCGCTTCGGATCAAGAACGCGCTGAAGAGGGACTTTGGCGAGCAAATCACCATCGAGAGAGACTTGACCATAAGTGATCCGATTCTGGAGGTTGTCTACCTACCGCATGTCCCCGACTTCACGATACGGCGTATCTTTCAAACAATATCGGGTGTTGACGAGGCGTTTAAGCCATCCGTTTATCATCCGTTGTCGCTCGAAGAACGATCTCGAAGAATGAGGATTCAAGAGCGTAGGCATGTACTCTTTCGTCTTGGCCTTTCCGTCGTTGCCGCCATTCCCACATTCATCATTGGTATCGTGCTCATGAGCCTGGTCCACACATCAAATCCTAGTCGTCAATACATCATGCAACCGATGTGGGCTGGTCATGTCACTCGAGCTGAGTGGGCACTCTTCATTATCGCCACTCCAGTCTACCTTTTCGCAGCCGATGCCTTCCACAGACCTGCACTAAAACAACTAAGAGGTTTATGGAGACCCGGCAGCAAAACCCCGATATTCCAACGCTTTTACCGATTTGGAAGCATGAACACACTCATTTCTTTGGGAACGACAATTGCATACATTGCCTCTATTGTTGCACTGGCATTGACGGCAACTAAGTCATCGCAAATGAGTGCTACTAGTGGCTTGTCGACTTACTTTGACTCGGTTGTTTTTCTGACCATGTTCTTGCTTATTGGAAGGTTCCTAGAAGCATACAGCAAAGCCAAGACAGGCGATGCTGTTTCTCTATTAGGAAACCTGAGGCCAACGGAGGCGATTCTCGTACACAGAGGCGAGGACGCGGATTCTGAGGACGAGAAAAAGTCCGCAGAGGAGTACTCGGAACGAATCAATGTTGACTTACTTGAGGTTGGCGATTCTGTCAATGTCTTGCACGGCGACTCCCCACCGTCCGATGGTATCGTCGAGAGAGGAGTGTCCAAATTCGACGAGTCAAGTCTTACTGGGGAATCAAGGCTAGTACCAAAATCGGAGGGTGATGAAGTATTCTCTGGTACTGTAAACAAAGGTGGTCCGCTCACTATTCGGGTTTCCAAAGTAATGGGAAGCTCTATGCTCGATCAAATCGTTAAGGTCGTGCGCGAAGGTCAAGCTCGGCGTGCACCGATTGAACGAATGGCAGATCTGGTCACGGGGTACTTCGTTCCTGTGGTAGTCTTTATTGCTGTCGCCACTTGGATTATTTGGATGTCCCTGGGTCTCTCTGGTTCATTACCGCATGATTATCTCAACGTATCTGTCGGTGGATGGCCGTTCTGGTCACTTCAATTTGCCATTGCTGCATTCGTTGTGGCTTGTCCTTGCGGCCTTGGTCTCGCGGCTCCAACTGCGCTATTTGTTGGAGGAGGGCTAGCTGCTCGCCACGGTATCCTTGTCAAAGGTGGAGGCGAAGCATTCGAAGAGGCAAGTCATCTTGACTGTGTAGTGTTTGACAAGACCGGCACTCTTACGGAAGGAGGAGAACCTGCTATCACCGATTCTTTATTCAAGTCTGAGGATAAGGAGCAGGCAATTCTTGAAATGGCGATGAGCTTAGAGGAACAGAGTGGCCACCCCTTGGCCCGAGCTATGGCACTATTCTGTACCTCGAAGGAAGTATTGCGTGGTCGGAAAGTCAGTGATGTCGAGGAGATTCCTGGGAAAGGACTGAAAGGAACTTTTGCATCTAGCAATGAGCACTCAGAAGATCAGCAAGCTATAATTGGCAACGAAGTACTTCTCGCTGACCACGGCGTTTCTATCTCTGGATCCGACCATACGATACTCGAAGAGTGGAAGGCGCAGGGCAAGTCGGTTGTATTACTCGCTTCACGGCGTTGTGTGAATAATTCAGAATCGAATAAAAATCAGGCCACGGTCCCATCTTGGAAACTGGCAGCCATGTTCGCGGTCTCTGACCCCCTTCGTCCCGATGCCGCCTCCACCATTGGCGCTATCCAACGTCGCAACGTCGCTGTTTGGATGGTCTCTGGCGACAACCCTACCACCGCTCGTGCTGTTGGCGCGCAAGTCGGCATCCCAGCCGAAAACATCATCGCTGGCGTACTCCCCGAGCAGAAAGCCGAGAAAGTAAAATATTTGCAACAAACACTCTCCAAACGTCCTCGGTCTGGCTGGAAGAAGATAAAAGGTGGTGCGGAAGGGAGGGCAACTGTGGCATTTGTGGGTGACGGCATCAATGACTCCCCCGCTCTTACCCAAGCGGACGTCGGTATCGCCATTGGCTCTGGGTCTGACGTTGCGATTTCTTCTGCCGAATTCGTACTCGTGTCTTCCCATTTGAGCAGCATCCTCACTTTAATTGACCTAAGCAGAGCGGTTTTCAGGAGAGTAAAGTTCAATTTTGCGTGGGCGCTGGTCTACAATCTTATCGGGTTACCTGTTGCGGCTGGCGTGCTATATCCTGTGAGGAGCGGGGGTGGGCATGTGAAATTAGATCCGGTGTGGGCGAGTTTGGCAATGGCGTTGAGTAGTGTTAGTGTGGTGGCGAGTAGTTTGCTTTTGAAGAGTAGGTTGCCGCTTGTGGGAGTTAGACTGGGGAAGCCGGTGTCTGGGGAGGAGTGATGGGTTTACAACTTTGGGGCTTTGTGGGATGTGTGTCTGGGATGTCAGTTACTGGGGCTTTGGAGTATACGTTTTGTGCTTAACAGGAGGGGCGGTTACAATTAAGTAGTATAGATATTCAGAAACTGAGTATCGGCTCCCTATAATATATAGAGACCGTTTTTATATTTTATAAGTCTTGAATCTAATACAGAGGTTGCAGATGTAGAATGCCCCCTTCTATTCTGCAAATAGTGCATCTCAATATACAAGAGACGCTTGACTCATACCAAAAAACAACATCATCCATCACACCCATAAACACAACTATAACTATAACTCTTTCCTCTCAAAAAAACAGCACCACATCAGCGCCAACGAAACCCCCGCTTGCTTGCAAAAAACTCCTTTTCACATGTTCGATCGTTTTCTAAAATGATGCTTTGATCTCCTTGGGTCCTGGAAACGCTCTGGAAACCCGAACGAGCTCTTTGCGAATTTTTGCTGGGGTTTGGAGAGGAGAGGAGAGGAGATGGGGGGGAGAAGGATGGGGGGAGAAGGGTGGTGTGGGTAGGTGGTTTGATCTCCTTGGATCCTGAAAACGCTCTGGAGACCCGAACGGGCTCTTTGCGAATTTTTGTGAATTTTTAGGTTTGGAGAGGAGAAGAGATGGGGGGGAGATGTAGGGGGTGGGTGGTGTGGGTAGGTTGTGTGGTTTGTATAATTTGGATGTAGTGAGCGTGTTTTTTGTGGTCTGCCATTGGTGGTTGGTGGGAGGGATGGAGGTGTGAGGGAAGTGTGGTAGGTCGGGGGGGAGTCGTGGAGGATGGTTTAGGGGAGAAGGTGGTGCATCTTTCGTGCTCGTCTATGTATTTCTTGTTTTGTGGGATTACGTGGTTGGTTGGTTTGCGGAGCTGGGCTTGGGATTTGTTTCTGGACGGCACGTTTGGGTTGGGTTGGGTTGGGTTGTTCTTATGTTTCCAAGTCTGCAGATGATAGGATTTTGGAACAAAAGAACAGAAAGACTGAGATGTTATTTGGACACTGGCGAGAGGGAGGAGAGGAGAGGCGAGGTGAGGTGAGGGTGGGAGAGGGATGGGGTGTAGGTTTTAGTGTGAGATGATGGGGTATTGATGGAGGGGGGGGATGGTAGAAGGGGGTTTGGGTTCTGGAGAGGACGTACATATGTGTAAAGGGGGAAGTGTGGTATGTATGTGTGTGGGTTGTAGGAAGGGGTTATGTAGATGCAGACTTTTCTTGTAAAAGCCTTTTTTTTGGCACAGGATAGGCCGCCTTTCTACACAAAGCATAGGATTTGCCATCTTTGCAGTTCTTCATCGATAGTATCATTGGGGCATTCTGCATAGCGAAAAGATGGAAAAGAAGGAAAGGACTGCGACGGATCATGTTCTGGCTTTGGGATGCCGTTCCCTTTTTTTTCAGTTCAGTATTGTACACTATTAGTGACGAGCTAGGATGAACGTCTTGAAGCTAAAAAAGTCGATGATATAACAGTCAAGATGAAAAGAACTTTTTTTTCTGTCCCTTCACGCACATGCGTTGAGCTCACAGCAAACCCCCTGATGTGAGCCACTTTACATGTCGGTAACGACACTACCTACCCTTCCCGCCCCCCGCGCCCACCTCCACGCCCTCCCCCCCTAAACCCTCCACAAGCGTAACCATCATCCCGCTTATAGCATGCCACTGCACATGACAATGCAGCAGCCACGCTCCCGGATTGTCCGTTATATATCTGTACCCTCATCATCAGTCATCATATCCCTCAAAGCATACAAAATGAAGGGTGAGCATGTTGATCTTACCGTATAGCCAACCATCCCGACCCGGGGAGCTCGACCGTATCGCGGTAAGGTGGGTTTTTGGTGTTGATGAGGGGGGTGGAAGCCTTGATGAGAGTGGGAGGGGAGCCGGTGCCGGAGCCGAGGACCCAGAATTTGTGGCCGTGGAGGTGGATTGGGTGGGACATCTGGGGGTGGAAAGTTAGTATGGAAAGGAGGGAGGGGGGTGGTGGAGGTGGACGGATTAAGAAGACGTTAAAAAGATTATCCATGTGGAAGATGACGGTATGGGAGATGATGGTGTGGAAGATGGCTGTCTGGAAGATGACAGTGTGAGAGATGATGTGGAAAATAGCAGTGGAGAAGATGTGAAGGTAGAAAATATCGGGGCTTTTTGGAAATGTTTCTATGTGGAAGAATTCAAGATGAAAGACGTTCACTAGAAAGGACTCCAGGTGGAAGTTGCCCAAGAGGGACAGATCCAAGTGGAAGCAACCGGGATCGAAGAAGTCTGGGTGGTAGGAAGCAATATGGGCAAAATTGTAGTCTGTGCTTAAGAGACATGCAGAAAGCGGTAGACATAGGGAATGTAGAAGTTTAGACTCACCATATCCATCGAATCATTCGCAATCCTCATAATGATATCAACCGTCTTATTAGACGCAAAATGTATGGTCGTCTCTGCATTCCACCCGTCTGACGAGTTCCCGTATAGAACAGGGACTTTGGATTCAGAGTAGGGGGAGTGGTTGAGTACCCAGGTGGTGATGCCGGCTTGGTTGATAATGAGATGTCTTGTGAGATCTGCTGGCGGAGGGGGGGTTGAAGCAAAAGGGTGGAGTGAGAGAGGAGAGAGAACTGATGCGCCGGCGACTGCTGAGCCGTTTCTGAGAGTCCAAGGAGCCGCTACGTCCGTACAATTTGAACTCATGTTGTTGGAAGACATCGCGTCCATCTAAAATGTCAACTATTAGCGAGATTATTTGCCGGTCTGTCATGGGACTTGCAATGTATTCCACAACCGCTTTTCCTTCAATAACTTGCTGCATGTCCCCCATCGGGAAGCTTTCAAACCTCAAATAATATTTCCCAACCGGCTGGTCCAACTTGATCATTACAGAATATCGTTGTCCAATCTCGATATAAAGAACCTTTATGAAGACATCATTAGCCCAATTCTATGCTTCCTTGCACATCAGTGATGCTTACGTTAACCTCCTCTAACCCCACATATTCTCCGTCAGCCGCATATACGACCATCGAATGCCCGTCCAGCGAAATTGCCAGCTTGGTCACGGCACCCGAGTTGACGAGGTTAAGAGAAAGCCAGCCGAGGCTCTGGTTTGCGGCGATATGGACGAAAGGAGAGGTAGTGTTGACGCAAGGTTGAAGGGCAAAAGAGGTAAGGTTGTAGCCAGGCTTGTACATCATTGGGGGGACGCATCCTTTTGGATTCAATGTAGTCATCGCTTGCATGCCCGACATTGCGCTGGTGGAAGAAGCCACCGCTGTAGTCGACATAGAAGGCATAGTAGACGCCATGGTTTTTGCAACTGAATTGTCCATGCTCATGTCCATCGTGGAGGTATCCATCGAAGAGCTGCCCATCGAGGAACCGCCCATCGAAGAGCCGCCCATGGATGATGAATTCATTCCCATGGTAGTGATAGAGGGTGAGTCAAGGCCAAGGCCCGGCCCAGCTTGAAGGATAGAATCAGGGAGACATTCCACCCTCCCATGTCCATTCGCCAAGAGACTATCGACGCAATACGGAAACACGCCGGTCTGAAAATACTGCGCATAGATGGAATCCGAAAGATCATGCGTCCAGTCATTCAGCATTACTGGCATGGCATCGTGTTCGGCATGAAGAAGCTTATTGAGTTCGACCTTGCTCGAGGCAAGGCTCTCGAAAGGGCGACGACGCGATGGGGACGGGTGTATAATCAGTGGTCCTCGGATTCCATCGTCATAGTAGGCCTGTACATGGGTATGGTACCAGTAGAAGCCATACTGGTCTCTGGTGGAGAAGCGGTAGGTGAAGTCTGCGCCCGGAAGGATGGGATACTAAGACAGAAGCATAAGCTACGTACTGCTCAGGTATGCCAGTAAACGTATATAGTGATCTGACCTGGGTAACGCCGGGGACACCGTCCATCTGTGGCGTTCCACGTTGAAGCAGGCCTGATGTGGATAGTTTAGTCTCCAATGGTAGGAAGAACCTCTTTCGAAGACTCACCATGCCAATGGAGGGTCAGGTTCACATGTAAGTTATTTCGGACAAATACTTCAAGGTCATCCCCCTCATCGACGTCGATCAGAGGGCCCGGTTGGTGGCCATTGATAAGGTAGACTTGTCGAGGAGTACCATCTGTGTAGCATCAGTAACATGACATTCTTCTAGTCCTCAATTGCTAGAGGTTCTAAAACTACGAAGGCAAGAATGGTGAACGTACCGGGCGCTCCAACATCAATATGAGCAGTGAAGTTGTACTTTCGCAATGCTGCCCAGGAGACATGAGTGTAGAAGAGTAAGAATGTAGCAAGGATATTTCGGATGGAGAACATGATAACCCCCTGTTGAGATAATTGCACGGAGAATGAGAGAGAGGGACATGTTAGATTCGATAGAATTGAGCGGACTATAAAGGGGACGCATTTTTCGATGTCCCGTGACCTGAGCTACCTGAGGGTTTTGTGCGTATTTTAGCTATTTTAGCTTCCCTAAGGTATGCAAGGACCCATAGCCGCTGAGGCTCGTGCTGGACAACGCACAAACCACGCACAAACCACGCAGCTGATCCTTATTTCGTCACTAATGCGCCAATCAAGTGCCTCCTTCGATTTCTGACAAAGCAAAGCATTAAGGAAATGATGATATTCCCAACTGGGGTTACAGCTGGCGGGGGGTTGGAAAAGTTGAGCCAGGGCCGGAACTTTTTATATTCATCAGATCTATCTCCTGTGTTTTCTTCTTCATTCTCGTCGTTCTGCTTGTGATTTGTATCATCACTTTTCTCATCGTTTTCGACATTTGCATTGCACGAATCTTCAGCGAGCTGAGTTTCTTTTTAGTATATGCGCGACATATGCGGACTGCGACTCTCACCTTCAAACCATTTAGCCAATCTGTTATCTCATTCTCTCAATTTTCATGCTTTCGTCGTTCATCGATGTTTCTTTATGCTCAGTTGATGCTGCGCATATGCACAGTCGAGGCCTTATCCGTACCCCGCACTTTCGCTCATTCTTCGCTTAATACTCATCGGTCATGTAACCAAATCGGCCACCTAACCAAAATTCAACCAAATGACTTCTGAAAAGGCTGTATTACAAGCAATTTCTTCAAAACAGCCTTATATAAAACCTTTCAGACCTTCTCTTTCTTCTTTCATACCTTGATATGAATCTTACAACGCTTATAAACCTTTATTAGCTCGTTGATATACTGCTTTTCGATACGCTCATCGCGAGGCTTTTGCCTTAAATACTCTAAACCTAGCCTATCACTGATCATAGATCGAGCTTCTTTGACGTATAAAATGCCTTGTAAGACCTTAGCAGATTGATCTTTATGTATATTTCGAGCGTTGATATCGACTTTCGTGACTGCTATTTTGACTTTCAATAGCTCAATTCTACGAGTCATTGCATTGATCTTCTTTGATAAATTTGACCAACTTCTGCTGAAGCTTGAATTCATAGTCGAAGCAAAGTAAACTGACTTTTCGTCTTTTCAGCTGTTTTCTAGTAGTAGAGATAGTCTTTCAGATATCGAGAGATTTTGTCATCGTGAAAGATGTAATAGAACGAGCTGAGAATCGAGTTTCTCGCATCTTATTCAAAATCACATTAAAATCGAAGAAAATTAGATCACTTTTCTTTCAAGTCGAACGTATAGTAGTTTTCTTGAAAGCTTTACTTCTGAACTTGTTAAAAGCAGCTAGAAATTTGATTTTGATAAAGATTTCGTGACTCATTTGAATTACTTCGTTAACAACTTTTGAATGTCAATGTTTCAGAGACTGAAACACATTAATAGACTCAAATCATT
>JAABUT010000215.1_pt1 | contig 107991 bp, 112 predicted proteins | sample 5559281 | NCBI WGS metagenome assembly JAABUT01 (sample SAMN10711880, study PRJNA513359) | rock metagenome | isolation source: Antarctica rocks | place: Antarctica: Victoria Land, Ricker Hills nord | collected 2016-01-04 | reverse complement strand
TGCTGCACATGGACGTCAAGAAGTTCGGGAAGTTCACCGAGCCCGGGCACGCCGTGACCGGCGACCGCACCCGACGCTCGCGCAGGGTGGGCTGGGAGTACTGCCACTCGATCGTCGACGACTGCTCCAGGCTGGCCTACTCAGAGCTCCACGACGACGAGCGCGTCGACACCGTCACCGCCTTCACCGAGCGCGCCCTGGACTGGCTGCTCGACCACGGCATCGTCGCCGAGCGGCTGATGACCGACAACGCGTTCGCCTACACCAAGAACCGCTCGCTGGCAGAGCTGCTGCACCGCCGCGCGATCTCGCACCTGCGCACCCGGCCCTACACGCCGCGCACCAACGGCAAGGTCGAGCGCTACCAGCAGACCCTGCAGCGCGAGTGGGCCTACGCCCTGCAGTACGCCTCCAGCGACGCCCGTCGGGCCTCCCTGCCACACTGGGTGCGCCACTACAACGAGCGGCGCACCCACAGCGCCCTCGACAACCGGCCTCCCACCCAGCGCGTTCGGAAGGTCACCGGGTTCGACATCTAGCGGCGGGCGGCGACGCTACGGGGCGCCCTGCCCGGGGGACGCCCTCCGGCGGCTGCGGCGGCGCGCGAGCGCATGCGCTCGGCCTCCAGGGCGGCGACCTCGCGCGCGAGGGCGGCGAGACCGCGGGGACGGGGCGCGAGGCTGTGCTCGGCGGCGATCGCCGCCGCAATGTCGCGCCGGCGGCGGCGCCGGGCGAGGAAGCCGGGTGGGCGCTGATCGCCCATGTCCCGATCCTAGCCCGACCTGGACCAGCGGTCCAGGTCGGTGGGTGCGGGACTCGACCGTCGGTCCACCCGGCGCGAGCGGGGCCTCGCGTAGGGTGGCCGGCGAGCGTGCACCTGACCCCCACCGACCAGGAGAAGCTGCTGCTGTCGATGGCCGGGATGCTCGCGCGCGAGCGCCGCGCGCGGGGGGTGCTGCTCAACCATCCCGAGGCCGTGGCCCTCCTGTCCTGCTGGGTCCTGGAGCGCGCTCGCGACGGCGACGCGTCGGTCGAGCAGCTGATGAGCGACGGACGCACCGTCCTCGCGCGCGAGGAAGTCATGCCCGGGGTGCCCGAGCTGCTCGACGACGTCCAGGTCGAGGCCACCTTCCCCGACGGGCGCAAGCTCGTCACGTTGCATCAGCCGATCTCGTGATCTGCGGCGAGGTCCGCGCCGCCCCGGGTGAGCATGAGCTGGCGCCGGGTCGCGAGCGGCGCCACGTCGCCGTGCGCAACACCGGCGACCGTCCCATCCAGGTGGGCAGCCACTTCCACTTCGCCGACGTCAACGACGCGCTGCGCTTCGACCGCGACGCCGCCCGCGGGTTCCGGCTCGACGTACCCGCCGGTACCTCGGTGCGCTTCGAGCCGGGGATCGAGCTCGAGGTCGGCCTGGTCGCGCTGGGCGGCCGCCGCCACGTGGCCGGCCTGCGCCTGCGGGGACAGGCGTGACCTCGATCGACCGCGACCGCTACGCCGCGCTCTACGGGCCGACCACCCGGGATCGCGTCCGCCTCGCCGACACAAACCTGTGGGTCGAGGTCGAGGACGACCTCACGGGTCCGCCCGGTGACGAGGCGGTCTTCGGCGGCGGCAAGACGATCCGTGAGTCCATGGCGCAGGGCAGCACGACGCGCGCCGAGGGCGCTCCGGACCTGGTGATCACCGGCGCCCTGGTCCTGGACCACACGGGGATCTTCAAGGCCGACGTCGGCGTGCGCGACGGACGCATCTTCGCACTCGGCCGCGCCGGCAACCCCGACATCGCCGACGGCGTGCACCCGCGGCTGCGCATCGGCCCGAGCACGGAGATCGTTGCCGGCGAGGGGCGCATCCTCACCGCCGGCGCCATCGACTGCCACGTGCACTTCATCACCCCGAGCCTGGTCTGCGAGGCGCTGGCCTCCGGCGTGACCACCCTCATCGGGGGCGGCACCGGCCCAACCGAGGGCACGCGCGCCACGACGTGCACGCCGGGCGCGGCGGCGCTGGCGCTGATGCACCGCGCCCTGGACGACCACCCGGTCAACGTGCTGCTGCTGGCCAAGGGCAACACGATGTCCGCCGAGGCGCTCGACGAGCAGCTCGCCGCCGGCGCCGGGGGCTTCAAGCTCCACGAGGATTGGGGCTCGACGCCCGCGGCGATCGACGCCTGCCTGCGCGCGGCCGATCGCGGCGGCGTGCAGGTGGCCATCCACACCGACACGCTCAACGAGGCCGGCTACCTGGAGAGCACCGTCCAGGCGATCGCGGGACGCACCATCCACGCCTACCACACCGAGGGCGCCGGCGGCGGCCACGCCCCGGACATCATCGCCATCGCCTCCGAGCCCTACGTGCTGCCCTCGTCGACGAATCCGACGCGCCCGCACACGGTCAACACCGTGGCCGAGCACCTCGACATGCTCATGGTCTGCCATCACCTCAACCCGCGGATCCCCGAGGACCTGGCCTTCACCGAGAGCCGCATCCGCGCGGGCACCATCGCGGCCGAGGACGTCCTGCACGACCTCGGCGCCATCTCCATGATCGGCTCGGACTCGCAGGCCATGGGCCGCGCCGGGGAGACGATCCTGCGTACGTGGCAGACGGCACACGTCATGAAGGCGAGGGCGGGGCAGCTGCACGCCGGCGAGGTGGCCGACAACGCGCGCGCTCGGCGCTACGTAGCCAAGTACACGATCTGCCCCGCCGTGGCGCACGGCCTGGAGGCGGAGGTCGGCTCCGTCGAGGCGGGCAAGCTCGCCGACCTCTGCCTCTGGGAGCCGGCGTTCTTCGGTGTCCGGCCGCACCTGGTGCTCAAGGGAGGCGCGGTCGCCTGGGCGCAGATCGGCGACGCCAACGCCTCGATTCCGACGCCGCAACCCGTCCTGGGGCGCCCCATGTTCGCCGCCGCCCCGAGCGCTGCCGGCCATCACAGCGTCGCCTTCGTGGCACCCGTCGCACTGGAGGGCGACCTGGCGGAACGCCTCGAGCTGCGCCGGCCGCTCGTCGCGGTCGCCGACGTGCGCTCGCGCACCAAGGCGGACCTGCCCCACAACGGGGCCATGCCGCGCATCGAGGTCGACAGCTCGACGTTCACGGTCACCGTCGACGGCGAGCGCATCGAGGCCGCACCCGCGACCGAGCTACCGCTGGCGCAGCGCTACAGCCTGTTCTGATGCGCGTGTCGTCCGCCGCGCTCCTGCTCGCCGACCAGCGCACGCCGACGGGAGGACACGCCCACTCCGGCGGCCTGGAGGCCGCGGTCCTCGACGGCCTCCGGGCCGTCGACGTCCCCGCCTTTTTGCGCGGGCGTCTGGAGACCGTGGCGCTCGCCGAGGCGGCCCTCGCCGCCGCCGCCGTCCGCGCGGGCGACCGCCACGACCTCGACGCGCTGGCCGTGCTGGACGCCGAGGCGTGGGCGCGGTGCCCCAGCCCGCCGTTGCGCGAGGGCTCCGGGGCGCTCGGGCGCGCGCTGTTGCGCACCGCTCAGCGGCTGGCGCCGGACTCGCTCCTGCCCGCCGCCTACCGCGCGCAGAGCGCCGGTACCCCCCGACCGGTCGCCTTCGGCGTGACCGCAAGCGCGCTGGGCATCGACCCCGCGCAGGCGGCGCTGGTGAGCCTGTACGAGGACGCGGCGGGGGTGGCGTCGGCCGCGGTGCGGCTGCTGCCGCTCGACGCCGGGCGGGCGGCGGGCTGGGTGGCCGCGCTCGCGCCGGTGCTCGAGCGGTGCGCCGGCGCGGCGGAGCGCGCGACGGAGCCGTCCGAGCTGCCCGGCACCGCGGCGCCGCTCGTGGACTTGCGCTCACTCACCCACTCGGCGCGAGGCGAGCGGCTCTTTGCGACCTGAAGGCCGGCCCATGCGCGTCGGGATCGGCGGGCCCGTCGGCAGCGGCAAGAGCTCGCTGATCGCCGCCCTGTGCGCGCTGCTCGCGCGCGGGCACCGCATCGGGGTGGTCACGAACGACATCTACACGACCGCCGACGCGGAGCTGCTGCGGGCCGCCGGGGTCCTGCCGGCAGAGCACATCGTCGCCGTGCAGACGGGATGCTGCCCGCACACGGCGATCCGCGACGACATCAGCGCCAACCTCGACGCGGTGCTGCGGCTGACCGCCGAGCACGGGCCGTTCGACCTCGTCTTCGTCGAGAGCGGCGGCGACAACCTCACCGCGGTGTTCGGTCCCGACCTCGCCGACGTGCAGATCTTCGTGCTCGATTGCGCGGGGGGTGATGATGTGCCCGGCAAGGGCGGCCCCGGGGTCGCGCGCGCCGATCTGCTCGTGCTCAACAAGACCGACCTGGCCCCGCTGGTGGGAGCCGACGTGGAGGTGATGCTCGCGGGCGCCCGCCGCCACCGGGTCGACCTGCCGGTCGCGCCGATCAGCCTGCGCGGGGAGGGCGCCGGGGCGGTGGCGCAGTGGATCGAGCACCAGCTCGCCGACTTCCGGGCCTGCCGGCTGCGGGTCAGCGAGGTGGGCCCGCCCGTGCACCATGTCCACGCCGACGGCCTCGAGCACACCCACTGAGCCGGTCGCCCTCCGGCTCGAGGTGGTCCGGCGGGGAGCGACGAGCGCGGCGCGCGTGCTGCGCTCCCGGCCGCCCCTGGCGCTACGCCCGCTGCCGGCCTCGGGCGCGACCGCACGGGTCGCGGTCGTGCAGAGCGCGGCGAGCCTCGTGGACGGCGACGACCTTTGCCTGTCGGTCGTGGTCGGGCCGGGAGCGGCCCTGGAGGTCGTCGAGCTGTCGGCCACGCTCGCGCACCCCGTCGCCGAGCGCCCGGTGCGCATCCGCGCCGACGTCGAGATCGGTCCTGGTGGGCGCCTGGTCTGGTGCGAGCGGCCGCTCATCGTCGCCGCGGGCACCGATCTCGTGCGCGAGGTGCGTCTGGCGCTTGCCGGTGACGCGCGCGCCCTGCACGGTGAGGCGCTCGTGCTCGGGCGCGACGGCGAGGATCCGGGCCACGCGCGCAGCCGCCTGCGCGTCACACGGGGCGAGGCCCCGGTGCTCGACGAGACCCTCGTCCTGGGCCCGGGGACGGCGTCGGCCTCTCCCGCCGTCCTCGGGTCGGCGCGCACGGTGACCGGGATGACCCTCCTCGGTGTCGCCCCCGGCTCGGTGGCGCTGCCGCCCGACGCCCTCGTACTCGCGGGCGGCGACGTCGCGTGGCGTCGGCTCTCGCCCGACCGGCGCCTCGGATCGGGCGACCTCGAGCGGGTCCGAAAGGACTGGACGGCCGCGGTGCTGGGTGCCGCTCAGCAGCAGGTCCAGTGGTGGTAGCCGCCGTGGGCCCAGGTGCGCATCGCGGCCAGGGCGGCCCAGCGGGGGGCCAGGCGCGAGTGGCCGCGGTACGGCGTCGTGTTCCAGAGGCGGGTGCCGAACTGGTAGAGCCCGGCGTAGCCGTAGGCGTTGACGATCCACCACTGGTAGCGCGACTCGCGGTGCGCGATGTACAGCGCGAGGCTGCGCGGCTGATGGAAGTGGACCGCGGCGCGCGTGATGAAGCAGCGCGAGACGCGGTCGTAGCGCGAGAACAGCGTCCGGCAGCTCTTCGTCCCGGGCTTGTCCTGCGTGCACAGCCGGTTGGCGCAGACGTCACGCGCCGGCGACGCCGCTCGGGAGACGGCGGGGACCGCGGCGGCCAGCAGCATCGCCACGACCCCCGCGAGGATCAGCCGCCGCATACGGGCCACGGGGACGAGCCGGATCGGGCGAGCAGGGCCGTGGCGCGCGCGTCCTGCTCGGCGGGCGAGGCGGCCGCCGGGCTCCCGGTCCCGCCCACGCTCTCCCAGGTCGACTGGGTGAACTGGTAGGCACCGTAGAAGCCGTTGCCGGTGCTCGTCGAGTAGTTGCCGCCGGACTCGCACGCGCGGATCGCGGCGAGCTGCCCGCCCGCCCCGCCCGTGCCGGACACGGTGCTCGCGCCCGTCGTCGACGGTGCCGTCGCCGCGCGGATCTCCCGTGCCTTGGCGCGCAGCCGGGCGTTCCCCCCGGTCAGGCGCGTGTCGCTCCAGTGCCGGGCCCGGGCCTCATGCCCGCGCTCGAGACTTCGCCCGCGCAGCTTCGCTACCTCATGCGCGAGCCGCAGGTGCCGCTTCACGAGGCGTCGATGACGCGCGTAGCGATCTCCGGCCCGGGTCATCTGGGCGGCGACCGACACGTGGCCGGCGAACGCGGGGCGCACCGCGGCCGTGGGCGTGGTCGTCGGGGCGGTTTGAGGCTCCTGCGTGGCGGCGAGGGCCGCCGGGGCAGGCGTGATCGTGGTCAGGGCCGCGGCAAGCGCAGCCGTCGAGGTTCTCACGTGGAGTCCCCTCCTTTGAGGGCCGGCCCGCGGGTTGCGAGGGGGCCGGACTTCAATCGCTTACGTCGAGAGCGCCCGCGTTTCTGACCCGGGACGCCCGACCTTGCCGAGACCACGGTAGGCCCGAACGTCGGTTCGTCTGTGACCCTGGTCACACTGCAACGCGACCGTCATATGCTCATCGACGATGCGCTTCGAGCTACCGGACGGCACTCCGCTGGACCTCCCCGAGGGCGCCTCGGGCGCGGACGTGGCCGCGCGGATCGGGGCCGGCCTGGCCCGGGCTGCGCTGGCGATCAAGCTCGACGGCACCCTCTATGACCTGAATCGCGCGCTGCCCTCCGGCGGCCGCGTCGAGATCATCACCGGCAAGAGCCCGGAGGCCCTGGAGCTCATCCGCCACGACGCCGCCCATGTGCTCGCCGCCGCGGTCATGGAGCTCTACCCGGGCGTGAAGATCTCCATCGGCCCTCCGATCGACCAGGGCTTCTACTACGACTTCGACTTCCCTGACCAGACCACGCTCTCCGAAGACGGCCTCCCGGCCATCGAGGCGCGCATGCGCGAGCACATCCGTGCCGACGAGACCTTCGTGCGCGAGGACGTCTCTCCCGAGCAGGCGCGGGCGAAGTTCGTCGCCGAGGGCCAGGACTACAAGGTCGAGCTCATCGACGACCTCGTGCGCCTCGAGGACGTCGACTCCGTTTCCCTGTACACGAACGGACCCTTCACCGACCTCTGCCGCGGCCCCCACGGTCCCGGGACGAAGCGGATCAAGGCGGTGAAGCTCCAGTCCGTGGCCGGCGCCTACTGGCGCGGCGATTCCGACCGGCCCATGCTCACGCGCGTGTACGGGACCGCGTTCGGATCCCAGCAGGAGCTCGACGAGCACCTCGAGCTCCTGGAGCTCGCCCGCGCACGCGATCACCGCAAGCTCGGCCGCGAGCTCGAGCTCTTCATGTTCTCGGAGCTCTCGCCCGGCTCGCCCTTCTGGATGCCGAACGGGATGGCCGTGTGGAACGCGCTCTCGGCCTTCTGGCGCGAGGAGAACGTCCGGCGCGGCTACCGCGAGGTCAAGACTCCGATCCTCTACGACGTCGACCTCTGGAAGCAGTCCGGCCACTGGGACAAGTTCCGCGAGAACATGTACTTCACGGAGGTGGAGGATCGGCCCATGGGCCTGAAGCCCATGAACTGCCCCGCCCACGTGCAGCTCTACAAGGCCGAGCGGCGCTCCTACCGCGACCTCCCGATCCGCTTCGCCGAGCAGGGTCTCGTCCACCGTCACGAGCCGAGCGGGACGCTCCACGGCCTCCTGCGCGTGCGGCACATCACCCAGGACGACGCCCACATCTTCTGCTCCCCGGACCAGATCTCCGACGAGGTGCTCGGCTGCGTGGACTTCGGGCTGTCCATCTACGAGCTGTTCGGGCTCGAGCCGCGCTTCGAGCTCTCCACCCGGCCCGAGCAGCGGCTGGGCTCCGACGAGATGTGGGACCGCGCCGAGGGCGCCCTCGCCGCCGCGCTCGAGCGCCGGGGGATGGAGTACTCGCTCGGGGTGGGGGAGGGCACGTTCTACGGGCCGAAGATCGACCTCCACATGCGCGACTCGCTCGGCCGCTCCTGGCAGCTCGGGACGGTCCAGCTCGACTACCAGATGCCCGAGCGCTTCGGGCTCACCTACACCGGGGCCGACGACGCCGAGCACCAGTCGGTGATGATCCACCGCGCGCTGCTGGGCTCCTTCGAGCGCTTCATCGGGATCCTCACCGAGCACTACGCGGGCGAGTTCCCCCTGTGGCTCGCGCCCGTCCAGGCCGTCGTCCTGCCAATCGCCGACCGCCACGTCGCCTACGGGGCGGAGGTGCGCGAGACGCTGCGCGCCGCCGGCCTGCGGGTCGAGCTCGACGAGCGCGGCGAGTCGCTCGGCCGCAAGATCCGCGAGGCCGAGCTGCGCAAGGTGCCCTACATGCTCGTGGTCGGCGACCGCGAGGGCGAGGCCCGGGAGGTCAGCGTCCGTCGCCACACCCAGAGCGCTCAGGCCTCCGAGCCCGTGGAGGCCTTCGCAGCGCGCCTCGGCCGGGCTATACTCCGTCGCGTTGATCCAGATGCCTGATCTCACCGCGCGCCCGTAGTCCCTACTTGACGCGCACCCTCCTCTCCTAGTGGCGGTCCCGAAGAAGTTTGATCGGCGACCGCCCGAGCGCGACACCACTCGCGTCAACGACCGCATCCGCGTGCCCGAGGTCCGGCTCATCGCCGACGACGGCAGCCAGGTCGGGGTCGTGAAGACCGCCGAGGCCCTGCGCTACGCCCAGGAGCGGGAGCTCGACCTCGTCGAGGTCGCGCCCGAGGCCCGGCCGCCCGTGGTCCGCGTCCTCGACTACTCGAAGTACAAGTACGAGCAGGCCCAGAAGGTCAAGGCCGCCCGCAAGCACCAGCAGCAGATCAACATCCGCGAGATCAAGCTGCGCCCCAAGATCGCGATCAACGACTACGAGACGAAGAAGGGTCACGTCGAGCGCTTCCTCAAGGCGCGCGACAAGGTCAAGGTCACGATCATGTTCCGCGGGCGCGAGGTCACGCATCCCGAGCGCGGGACCGTCCTGCTCGAGAAGCTCGCCGAGGACGTCCAGGAGCTCGGCGTCGTCGAGCAGCACCCCCAGCAGGACGGCCGCAACATGACGATGCTCCTCGGGCCCTCCAAGGCGGTGCTCGCGGCCGCCGAGGCCAGCGCCGCGGCCGCCACCACTCCTACCGAGGCACCGGCGCCCGACGGCGCCGCGGTCGCCGCTCCTACCGAGGCACCGGCGCCCGACGGCGCCGCTGCCGCCGCTGCCGACGGGGCGACGAACGCCGCTCCCGCCGAGGCGCGGGCGCCCGACGGCGCCGCCCCCGCCGCGGCCTAGAGAAGGTCCGTCTCGCTCACTCACGCGGGCGCTCGCCCGGCACGTCTCGACCGGTCGCGCGCAGGTGCCGGTTGATGAACGGCGCGAGCACCGCGAGCAGGACGACGAGGCCGATCGCGGCGAGGAACGCGGGCGACGTCGGGTCGTCGAGCGAGCTGCCGAGCGCGGCGTAGGCGAAGGTCCCGGGCACGATCCCGATCGCGGTGCCGACGACGTAGTCGCGCGTGCTCAGGCCGGTCACGCCCGCGGCGTAGTTCAGGGCGTTGAACGGGAACAGCGGGAACAGCCTCGCGTAGAGCACCGCGAGCAGCCCCCGCCGCGCGAGCCATGCGTCGAGCGCCCCGATCCGCCGGCCGGCGATCCGCTCCACCTGCGCCCGACCGAGCCGGCGGCCGAGCAGAAAGGACGCGGTCGCGCCGATCGTCGCTCCGATCAGGGTGAGCCCCGTGCCCAGCAGCGCGCCGAACAGCGCCCCCCCGGCGGCAGTGATCACCACGCCCGGGAAGAGCAGCACGGTCAGCGCCACGTAGAGCAGCACATAGACGATCGCGCCGGCCGCCGACGGCTCACCGATCCAGCCCTCGATGCGCCCCTGGCTGATTCCGCCTCCGGTGAGGATGAGCACACCGGACCCGCAGACGACCAGCGCGGCAAGCATCGCGAGCCGTGCCCGCGGCGAGGCGAGCAGCGCGCTCACGGTGCGCGGCGCCGCGGTCCCACCCGCACCGTGCAACCTGCGCTGACGTTGCCGGAGTCGAGCAGGGGAGGTGTTCTGGCGTGGTGAAGTCCCGGTTGCGCACGAGCGGCATGACGGCGCTGATCCGCAACGGCGCGCTGTGTGCCGTGTCCTTCGGCGGCGGGGGAGGCGGAGGGCTGCACGAACTGGGCCCGCTCGCACTGCTGGTCGCCGGCTTCGCGGGCGTCGGCATGTGGATGTTCCGCCGCTACGGGGGCGGAGCGAAGCGCCAGGCGCCGACCGTCGAGCCGCAGCCCGACCGCGCGCCAGGCGCCGGTGCGCTCACCGGCCATCCCGCCTGAGAGGTAGAGGACGCGCCGCGCCGGAGCTCGGCCGGCCATCTCAGGTCGACCCGGGGACCGCCTCGGGGGTCCGCTCCTCCCGGTGTGACGACCGGGCGGCCTGGACGATGCCCGCGATCGCCACCAGCACGGCTCCCGCGACGGACAGGTATCCCGCGATGCCGATGCTGGTCCCGTCGCTGCCGAAGGGTGGCTCGACGAGGCGGTAGGAGATCCGCGCGCCGGCGACGACGCCGAGCACCGCGAGGACGCCCCCGAGCGCCGAGGGTGACAGCGGCGAGCGCCCGCGGGACGCGGCGCGGATCAGCAGCAGCACGATCACGGTGATCGCCAGCACGAGGCTGCTCAAGTGTGCGGTGGGGATCCACCCGCTCCAGTTCACGTCACTCCCGTCCGTCGCCTTCGTCGTGTAGACGGTGAACAAGGTGTAGCCGAAGATGAACTGCGCGACGGCCCCGATCCCGGCGAGCCCGAGCCACGGGGTCATCCCCGGCTGCTCGGTGGCCATCGGCGGGCTCGCCGGCGTCTCGCGCGCGCGGCGGCTGAAGGCGTGCAGGAATCCCGCGGATGCGACCAGCACGCAGCCCGCGAGGGCGATCCAGATGCCGGTCAGCAGCTTGGCGTCCACCGCGTCGCCCGGCGCGCAATACCACTGGCAGCCGCCGAAGATCTCGATCGTCTGGTCGCCCGAGATCGATGCGCCGAAGGGCGGGGCGATCATGCGATAGCCCAGCTGGAGCGCCGCCAGGAGGCCGACGATGCCGATCGCCAGGCCCACGTTGCGGCCGCGCACCGGGTTGCGCCCGGCGGCAGTGAAGGCGACCAGCACGATCGCGACGAGCGCCGACAGCAGGATCAGGTCCGACGTGTGCGGGACGCCGAGCCACGCGCCCTTGGCGCCCTGCCCCTTCACGTTGTAGAAGTCCGTTCCGAGCGCGACCAGCTGGAGCACCGCCCCCGCCAGAGCCACCCATAGCCACGTGGTCATTCTTGCCATAGCGTCCGGGCTCGCCCGCACATCGCGCGGCCAGCCTCTTCCACCCCCCTTGATGTCATCCGTACGCACGCCTGTCCCCCGCCCGCCGCGGTCCTGCCAACCCTCACAGCGGGACGGCGCCATCGTATTCGGCTCCTCGCGGACCCGTAAGTGTCGCCGCCCACTAGCGTCGATCGGTCGCACACGCCGCTCTCGGTGCTTACGGTCAGCCGTGGGCGGCCGGCGTGAGCCGGGCGTACGACCTGGCGATCCTCGGCGGTGGGACCGCCGGCCTCGTGGCGGCGATCGGGGCTGCCCGCCTCGGCGCGCGCACGGTCCTGTTCGAGCGCGAGCGGACCGGGGGCGACTGCCTGTGGAGCGGCTGCGTCCCGAGCAAGAGCCTGCTGGCGGCCGCGGCCCGGGCGCAGGATGCCCGCACGGCCGGGGAGGTGGGGCTCGAGCCCTCCGAGCCGCGCATCGACTTCGCGGTCGTGATGGCCCACGTGCACGGGGCGCGCGCGGCGATCGCGCCCCACGACTCTCCGGAGCGCCTGCGCGGCGAGGGCGTTGAGGTGGTCGAGCAGGCGGCGCGCTTCACCGGCCCCGGCCGGCTGGAGGCCGCCGGGCGCCAGGTGCGCTACGTCTCCGCCCTGATCGCCACGGGCTCCTGCCCCCTGATCCCGCCGATCGAGGGCCTCGACCCTGCCCGCACGCTCACCAACGAGACCGTCTGGGATCTCGGCGAGCTCCCGCGCCGCCTCGCGATCCTCGGCGGCGGCCCGATCGGCTGCGAGCTCGGCCAGGCGTTCGCCCGGCTGGGCAGCGAGGTGACGATCGTCGAGCGCGAGCCTGCGCTGCCCCCGCGCGAGGAGCCCGAGGCGGGCCGGCTGCTCGCCGAGCGTCTCGCGACCGAGGGCGTCGACGTGCGCACCGGACGCCGCGTCACGCGGGTGGCCGGGAACGGCGAGGGCGGGTGGATCGAGCTCGCGGGGACAGACGCGAGGGTGGCGTTCGACCGGGTGCTGGTGGCCACGGGCCGGTCGCCGGTGACCGCCGGGCTCGGCCTCGAGGCGGTCGGGGTCGAGACCGACCCTGCCGGTGCGGTCCGGGTGGACGAGCGGCTGCGTACCGCCGGCCGGCGGATCTTCGCCGCCGGCGACGTGATCGGTGGTCAGTTCACCCACCTCGCCGCCTACCAGGCCGGCGTCGTCGTCTCCAACGCGCTGTTCCGGACCCGCCGCCGCGCTCCGACCGTCGTGCCCGGCGTGGTGTTCACCGATCCCGAGATCGCGCGTGTGGGTCTCACGGAGGCGCAGGCGAGCACCCGCGGCGGCCGTGCGCGACGCTTCGACCACATCGGGCTCGACCGCGCGATCACCGCCGGCGTCACCGACGGCTTCGCGAAGCTCGTGATCGGGCCCCGTGGGCGGCTGCTCGGGGCCACGCTCGCCGGGCCGTCGAGCGGCGAGTCGATCGCCGGGCTCGCGGCGGTGATCGCCCGCGACGGTCGGGTGCGCGACGTTCTCGCGACCGTTCATCCCTACCCCACCTTCTCGGAGGCGGCGAGCCGGGCGGCCGGCGAGTACCTGAGCGCCCGCCACCTGACCCCCCGCACCCGCCGTCTCGCGCGCGTGGCCCTGGCCCCGCTGCGGGGGCTCGGGCGCCTACCCTGAGCGGCATCGCGCTCGAGCCCGGGAACACCCTGCCGGCGGACCTCACCGTCCTCGACAGCGACGGGGCCGAGGTGCGGCTTTCGCGGCTGCGCGGAGAGGTCGCGCTGCTGATCTACCTGCGCCACCTCGGGTGACTGCCCTGCCAGGAGCACCTCGTCGAGGTTGCTGAGCGGGCGGACGAGATCGACGCGCGGATCGCCTGCGTGACCTTCGCCGAGCCCGCGATGCTCGGGGCCTTCGAGCGCAAGCTGGACCTGCCGTATCCCATCTGGGGCGACCCGCGACGCACGACCTACCGCGCCCTGGGCTTCGAACGCGCCTCGTGGCGACGGGTGTGGCTCGATCCGCGCGTGTGGGCGCGCTACGCGACCCTGCTCGCCCGCGGGCGCCGCACCGAGCGCTCGGGCCAGGACGAGCTGCAGCTCGGCGGTGACGTGGTTCTCGATGCCGGCGGTCGCCTCGCGTGGATCTACCGGGGCGCGGGACCAGAGGACCGGCCGGGAGTCGAGCTGCTGATCCGCGCCGTGCGGGACGCGGCGAGCTGAGAACCGTCGCTAGAGTCTTCGACCTCGTCATGCCGAAGCAGAAGACCCATTCCGGTACGAAGAAGCGCTTCAAGGTGACCGGCGGCGGCAAGGTCCGCGGCCGCTCGGCCTTCACGAGCCACATACTCGAGAAGAAGTCGGCCAGGCGCAAGCGTCGCCAGGCCCAGCCGCAGATCATCAGCGGCTCCGACGCGCACCGGATCAAGGTCCTGCTGGGGGGCAAGACGAAGTGACGCGCGTCAAGCGCTCCGTCCACGCGCGCAAGAAGCGCCGCGCCACCCTCGAGCTCACCAAGGGCTTCCGCGGTGAGGCCCACTCGAACTACAAGCGCGCCAAGGAGGCCCTCCTCAAGGCCGACCAGTACCGCTACCGGGATCGGCGCAACCGCAAGCGCGACTTCCGGCGGCTGTGGATCACCCGCATCAACGCGGGTGCGCGCGCGAACGGCATGACCTACGCGACGTTCATGCACGGCCTCTCCCTGGCCGAGGTCGAGCTCGACCGCAAGATCCTCGCGGACATCGCCGTCCGCGACCCCGAGACGTTCCGACGCTTCGCCGAGCGCGCCCGTGAGGCGCTGCCGGCCGGCTGAGACCCGCCGACAGCCTCCCGCCTCATCCGGGCGCCGCTCCTCACATCGAGGTCGGCGCCCTTCTTCTTTTCATGATCACCTCCCACCACAACCCCCAGCTCCAGCTCCTCCGCCGCCTCCAGCGCACCCGCGCGCGGCGCGAGACCGGGCTGTTCGCGGCCGAGGGGGAGGATCTGCTGGCGGCGGCCGAGGCGGCGGGGTGGGCGCCCGAGGCCCGCTGGATCGCGGGGGTGGACGTGGACGAGTCGGTGCTGGCGAAGGTCTCGGCGCTGGGCAGCGGATCACGGGTGGCCGCGGTGTACCGGCAACGCTGGGCGGAGGCGCCGACCGGCCCGCTGTGCGTCTGTTTGTGGGGCGTGGGTGACCCGGGGAACGTGGGCGCGGTGCTGCGCTCCGCGCTCGCCTTCGGGGCGGGATCCGTCGCGCTCGGTCCCGGCTGCGCGGACCCGTTCGGACCGAAGGCGGTCCGGGCGAGCATGGGGGCGATCTTCGCCGTGCCGGTCGCGCGCGTGGAGCGGGTCGACGAGCTGCCCGCGCCGCGGATCGGCCTCGACGCGCGCGCGGACGAGGCGCTGAGGGGACCCGCCGACGGGACCCTCGTCGTCGGCGCCGAGCGGACGGGTCTCCCCGACGCCGACTACGACGAGCGGCGCTCCATCTCCATCCAGGGCGACTCGCTGAACGCCGCGATGGCCGCCACCGTGGCCCTCTACGAGCTGACTAGGATCGCGCGCCCATGATCGAGCGCGTCGAGGAGCTCCGCTCGGCGGGGGAGGAAGCGATCGCCGCGGCGGCGTCGACCGCGCAGCTCGAGGAGCAGCGCGTGCGCTTCCTCGGGCGCAAGGCCGAGCTGCCGCTCCTCCTGCGCTCGGTCGCCGAGCTGCCCCCCGAGCAGCGCGGCCCCACCGGGCGGGCCGCGAACGAGGCACGCAAGGGGCTCGAGGCGCTCATCGAGCGCCGCTCGCGGGAGCTCGCCGGCGCCGAGCTCGACGCCCGCCTGCGCGAGGACCGGCTCGACGTGACCCTGCCCGGCTCACCGGCGCAGCCCGTCGGGCGCCTCCACCTGCTGACCCAGACGCGCCGCGAGATCGAGGAGGTCTTCCTCGGCCTGGGCTTCGACGTCGCCGAGGGCCCGGAGGTGGAGACCGTGGAGCTCAACTTCGACGCGCTCAACCACGCCCCGAACCATCCCGCCCGGGCGCTGTCGGACACGTTCTACACGCGCACGGGCGCCGTGCTGCGCACCCACACGTCGCCCATGCAGGTCCGCGCGATGCTCAGCGTGCCCCCGCCGCTCTACATCGTCGTGCCCGGACGCGTCTACCGGCGCGACTCCGATGCCACCCACACCCCGCAGTTCCACCAGGTCGAGGGGCTGGCGGTCGACGAGGACATCACCCTCGCCGACCTCAAGGGCGTCCTGCTCGCCTTCTCGCGGGCGATCTTCGGCCCCGAGCGTGAGGTCCGCCTGCGCCCGCACTTCTTCCCGTTCACCGAGCCCAGCGTCGAGGTCGATGTGTCCTGCTTCGTCGACCACGGGACCGTCGAGCGCTGCTCGGTGTGCAAGGGGACGGGGTGGATCGAGATCCTCGGCGCGGGGATGATCGACCCCAACGTGTTCGCGCACGTCGGCTACGACCCCGAGCGCGTCCAGGGCTGGGCGTTCGGGATGGGCGTGGAGCGCATCGCGATGCTCAAGCACGCGATCCCCGACCTGCGGCTCTTCTACGAGAACGACGTGCGGATGCTGGAGCAGTTCGGATGAGGGTCCCGCTCGCGTGGCTGACCGAGTACTGCGACCCGGGACTGCCCGCGCCGGCGCTCGCCGAGCGCCTCGCGATGACGGGGACGGAGGTCGACCGGATCGTGCATCACGGGGTGGGCGCCCTCGAGCACTTCGTGGTCGGGAGGGTGCTCGCCGCCGAGCAGCACCCGGACGCCGACCGTCTGAAGGTCTGCTCGGTCGCGGTGGGGACGGGGGAGCCGTCGACCATCGTCTGCGGGGCGCCGAACGTCGCCGTGGGCCAGACCGTCGCGGTCGCCCGGCCGGGCGCGGTCATGCCCGACGGCACGCGCCTGGAGGCGGCGAAGCTCCGCGGGGTGCGCTCGGAGGGGATGATCCTCGCCGAGGACGAGCTCGCGATCGGGACCGACCACGCGGGGATCCTGGTCCTCGAAGCCGCCCCTCCGGGAACGCCTCTCCTCGACGTCCTGCCGGGGCTCGCCACGGAGGTCCTCGAGCTCGAGATCACCCCCAACCGCCCCGATTGCCTGGGGATCTACGGGGTGGCTCGGGAGGTCCACGCGGCCACGGGCGCGCCGCTGGCTCCGCCGCCTTGGGCGGAGGATCCGGGCGGGGACGGCGAGGCGCCCGGCATCGAGATCGTCGTCGAGGTCCCCGACCTCTGCCCGCGCTTCACCGCCCGGGGCTATGAGGGCGTGCGCATGGGCCCGTCGCCGCCGTGGCTCAAGGCGCGGCTCATGGCCGCGGGCCAGCGCCCCATCTCCAACGTCGTGGACATCACGAACTACGTCATGCTCCTGACCGGGCAACCCCTGCACGCCTTCGACCCCGACCGGATCGCCGGGGGTCGGCTGACGGTGCGCGCGGCCCGGGACGGGGAGGAGGTCGAGACCCTCGACGGCCTCCTCCGCCGGCTCGACGGAGCGATGGTCGTCATCGACGATGCCGACGGCCCGACCTCGATCGCCGGCGTCATGGGCGGCGCGCGCTCGGAGGTGGGGGAGGGCACCACGCGCGTCCTCATGGAGGTCGCGACCTGGAACGGCCCGAACATCAAGCGGACCTCGGAGGCGCTCGGCCTGCGCTCCGAGGCGTCCGGGCGCTACGAGAAGGGCCTCGAGCCCGAGCAGACGCTGTGGGCGCAGGCGGTCGCCCGGCAGCTCATGGTCGAGCTCTGCGGGGCGCGGCCGGTGGGGGGGACCGTCGACGTCGGCGGCCCCGGGCCGGCGCCGGTCTCGATCCACCTCCGCGAGGCGCGCGTGGCCCGCCTGCTGGGGCGCAGGATCTCCGTTCCCCGGTGCCACCAGATCTTGTCTGCGCTGGGCTTCGACGTCGACCCCGCGGGGGACGGGCTGGACGCGTCCGTCCCCGCCTTCCGCCGCTCCGATGTCACCCGCGAGGCCGACCTCATCGAGGAGGTCGCGCGGATCGACGGGCTCGAGCTGCTGCCCGCCACGGTGTCGCCCGGGAAGGGCTCGGGGCGGCTCACGCCCCGCCAGGAGCTCGGCCGCCGCGCCGCAAACGCGCTCGCCGCGCGCGGCCTCCACGAGGTCGTGGGCTGGAGCTTCGCCGCGCCCGCCGTCGCCGACGCGCTGCGCCTCGCCGCCGATGACCCCCGCCGGCGCCGGGTCGAGCTGCGCAACCCGCTCTCGGAGGACGCGTCGGTCCTGCGGACGCTGATCCTCGGCTCCCTGCTCGACGTCGCGCGGCGCAACGTCGCGAGAGACACCGGCCCGCTGCGGCTCTTCGAGATGGGCGCCGTGTACGCGGACGTCGGGGACGACCTTCCCCGCGAGCGCCTCCACCTCGGCGGGCTGCTGCTCGGGCCGCCGCGGCCGGAGAGCTGGCGCGAGCCCCGGCTCCCGCCCGCCGACTTCTTCGCCGCGAAGGGCATCGTCGAGGCGCTGCTCGCCACCCTCCGCCGTCCCCTCACCTGGGAGCGTGCCGGCGAGCCCTTTCTCCACCCCGGCCGTGCGGCGCGGGTGGGCGATGAGGGCTGGTGCGGCGAGCTGCACCCCCTCGTGGCCGAGGCGTGGGACCTCGACGGGCCCGTGGCCGTGTGGGAGCTCGACCTCGACGCGATCCCCGTGCCGCCCGTCGCGGCCTACGCCGACGTGCCCGAGGTGCCCGCCGTCCGCCAGGACCTCGCGGTCATCGTGGGAGACGACGTACCCGCCGGCCGGGTCCTCGCGGTCGCCCGCGGCGCCAGCCCCCTGCTCGAGGACGCGACCGTCTTCGACGTCTACCGCGGCGCCCCCGTCCCCGAGGGCCGGATCTCGCTCGCCCTGCACCTGGTGCTGCGCGCGCGCGACCGGACCCTCACCGAGGGGGAGGCCACCGGCGAGCGCGAGCGGATCCTCGCCGCGCTGCGCGCCGAGCTGGGAGCCGAGCCCCGATGACCCGTACCGCCGTCATCGGAGCCGCCGGGTTCGCCGGCGCCATCGCGGCGCGGCTGCTGCACCGCCACCCGCACTTCGAGCTCGTGGCGGTGACCGCCCGGGGCGAGGACGTCGGGCGACCGCTCGCCGAGCTCTATCCGCACCACCGGGTCCCGCTCCCGCTCACCGGGCTCGACGAGCTGCCCGACGTCGACGCCGCGGTCGTCGCCTACCCCCACGGGGCCGCGGCGCCGGTCGTCGCCGCGCTCCGGGCCCTGGGCACGCGCGTGGTCGACCTCTCCGCGGACTTCCGCCTGCGCGACCGCGAGACGTACACCGCCTGGTACGGCGAGCATGGCGCGCCCGAGCTCTTCGGCGCGGGGGTCTACGGGCTGCCCGAGCTGCACCGCGAGGCGATCCGCGAAGCCGACCTCGTCGCCAACCCGGGCTGCTTTCCCACCGCGGCCCTCATCGCCCTGGCGCCGCTGCGAGGCCGGATCGTCGACGTGGTGATCGACGCGAAGACGGGCGTCTCGGGCGCCGGCCGCGCCCCCACGCGGACGACGCACTTCTCCTCCGTCGACGAGAACGTCTCGGCCTACGCGACCGCGGGGCACCGTCACGCGCCGGAGATCGAGCAGGAGCTCGGGACCTGGGCGACGTTCGTGCCCCACCTCGTCCCGCTCGACCAGGGGGAGCTCGTCTCGTGCTACGTGCGGCTCTCCGACGAGCCGGGTGACCTGGGGGCGCTGTACGCCGAGGCCTACGCCGACGAGCCCTTCGTCGAGCTCGCCCCGACGCCCCCTGGCGTCCGCGACGTGCGCGAGACGAACGTCTGCCGTCTTCACGTGACGTGCGAGGAGCGCACCGGCCGCGTCATGGTGTTCGCTGCCATCGACAACATGTGGAAGGGCGCCGCGTCGCAGGCCGTGCAGAACCTGAACCTCATGTTCGGGCGTCCCGAGGAGGAGGGGCTGGGCGTGAGCGCGACCAGGGCCATCGCCACGCCCGCCGGAGCGCGCCCGTGACGGGGTTCTTCTCCTCCCGCTGGGTCGACCGGCCGGCGCATGTCAGCGAGCGTCTGAGGGGGCTGCCCGCGGGCTTCCGCGCCGCCGGCGTCGCATGCGGCCTCAAGCCCGGCGGGGACCGCGACCTCGGCCTGCTGGTCTGCGACGGCCCCGAGCCGGCCAGCGCGGCGCGGTTCACCCGCTCGGGCGTGCTCGCCGCGCCCGTGCTGGTCTGCCAGGAGGCCTGTGACCTCACCGCCCTGCGGGCCGTGGCCGCCAACGCGGGCAACGCGAACGCGGCCACCGGTGCCCCCGGCCTCGAGGCCGCGTGGGCGATGCAGCGCGAGGCGGCGCGGGTCGCCGGGGTCGAGCCCGAGGCCTGCGCCGTGGCCTCGACCGGGGTGATCGGCGTCCTCCTCGACACCGAGCGCGTGACCCGGGGGCTGCGCGCCGCCGCGGGCGAGCTGCGCCCCGACGGCGAGGGCGACATCGCCGAGGCCATCCGCACCACCGACATCACCCGCAAGGCGGCCTCGCTCGCGGTGCAGCTTCCCTCGGGGACGGTGCGCCTCACCGCCCAGGCCAAGGGCGCGGGGATGATCTCCCCGGCCTTCGCGACGCTGCTGTGCTTCGTGCAGACCGACGCCGTGCTCACCCCGGAGACCTGTGATCTGCTCCTGGGCGTGTGCGTCAAGCGCTCGTTCGACCGCATCTCGGTCGACGGTCAGCTCTCCACGAACGACACCGCGCTGCTCATGGCCTCGGGCGCGTCCGGGGTGCGGATCGAGCCCGAGTCCGAGGACGAGCTGCGCCTCGGCGAGGCGCTCGACGCCCTGCTGCGCCAGCTCGCGCTCATGATGGTCGCCGACGGGGAGGGGGCGGCCCGGGTCGGTCGCGTCGTGGTCCGCGGCGGGAGCCTCGAGGCGGTGGAGCGCACGGCCCGCGCCGTGGCCGACTCGCCGCTCGTCAAGACCGCGCTGAACGGCGCCGACCCGAACTGGGGCCGGATCGCCCAGGCCGCGGGCGCCGCCCTGCCCGGTACCGCGCCCCTCGCGCTGGACATCGCCATCGAGGGCGTGACGGTCTGCACGGGTGGCGCCGCCGTCCCGCACGACCCCGCGGCGCTCGGCGCCGCGATCTCCCGGCCCGAGGTCGAGTACGAGGTCGGCCTGCCCGGCGAGGGCGCGGAGGCCGAGCTCTTCTTCTCCGACCTCGGCCACGGCTACGTGACGGTCAACGCGGACTACACGACGTGAGGGACATCGGCACTCTCCTAGAGGCGCTCCCCTACATCCGGGAGTTCCGCGGGCGCACGGTGGTCATCAAGTACGGCGGGGCGGCGATGGCCGATCCGGAGCTGCGCGAGGACTTCGCCCGGGACGTCGTGCTCCTGAAGTACGTGGGGATGAACCCCGTCGTGGTCCACGGGGGCGGCCCGGAGATCACGGCCTACATGGAACGGCTCGGCCTGCCCGTCGAGTTCGTGGGCGGCCTGCGCGTGTCCGACGCGCAGACCGTGGAGATCGCGAAGATGGTGCTGGTCGGGAAGGTCAACAAGGAGATCGTCCTGCGCCTCTCACGTCAGGGGCACGCGGCGATCGGGATCTCGGGGGACGACGGCGATCTCTTCCGCGTGGCGCGCCAGGCCGGCCCCGCGGGCGAGGACCTCGGCTGGGTCGGGCGGATCGAGCGCGTCGACGCCGACCTCCTGCAGCGCGTGGCGCGCGACTACGTCCCGGTGATCGCCTCCGTGGGCGCCGACGCCGAGGGCAATTCCTACAACGTCAACGCCGACGACGCCGCCGCCGCGGTGGCCCGGGCCCTGCGGGCCCACAAGGTCGTCTTCCTCACCGACGTCGCCGGCTGGCTGCGCGATCCCGCCGATCCCGCGTCGGTCATCTCCGAGGCCGACGGCGCGACCCTCGAGGGGGCGCTGCCGTCCGTCACGGGCGGGATGCGCCCGAAGCTCCAGGCGTGCCTCGACGCGGTGCGCTCGGGGGTGGGCGCCGCGCACATCGTCGACGGGCGCGAGCCGCACTCGCTGCTGCTCGAGCTCTTCACGCAGGCCGGCTCGGGGACGAAGATCTGGGAGGGCGTGGGCTGATGGCGGCGCTCATGCCCACCTACACGCGCGCGCCCGTCACGTTCGTCCGCGGCGAGGGCGCGCGGCTGTGGGACGACGCGGGCGCCGAGTACCTCGACCTCCTCGCCGGGGTGGCGGTGTGCAACGTCGGCCACTGCCACCCGCGGGTCGTCGCGGCCCTCCGCGAGCAGGCCGGGCGGCTCATGCACGTCTCGAACCTGTTCGGAACCGAGCCGGCGGCGGCGCTGGCCGACCGGCTCTCGGCGCGCTCGCTCGGGGGCAGCGTGTTCTTCTGCAACTCCGGCGCGGAGGCCAACGAGGCGGCCATCAAGCTCGCGCGCAAGGCCAACCGCGGCGGGGAGATCATCTCCGTCCTCGGGGCGTTCCACGGCCGGACCTACGGGGCACTCTCGGCCACGCCGCAGGAGGCCAAGCAGCAGCCCTTCGCGCCGCTCGTCGGCTCCTTCCGCGCCGTCCCGCCGACTCCCGAGGCCGTGCGCCACGCGATCACCCCGCGCACCGCCGCGGTCGTGCTCGAGGTCATCCAGGGGGAGTCGGGGGTGCACGCGCTCGACGAGGAGGTCCTCCGGGTCGCACGCGACGGGTGCGACGCCTGCGGCGCGCTGCTCGTGTTCGACGAGGTGCAGACGGGGATGGGCCGGACGGGGACGCTGTGGGCGTGGGAGGGGTCGGGCGTGCGGCCGGACCTCATGACGCTGGCCAAGGGCCTGGGCGGGGGCGCTCCGATCGGGGCGCTCGTGACCTCTCCCGAGCACGCGGAGGTCCTGGGCCCCGGCGACCACGGCACGACGTTCGGCGGCAACCCGCTCGTCAGCGCCGCCGCCCTGGCCACGCTGGACATCATCGACGACGAGGCGTTCCTCGCGGCCGTGCGTGCCCGGGGCGAGCGGCTCGCCGCCGGCCTGCGCGGGCTGCCCGGGGTGGGGGAGGTCCGCGGCCGCGGACTCATGCTCGCCGCCGACCTGCCCGCCGGCGACGCGCCCGGGGTCGTACGCCGCGCCCTGGAGGCCGAGCGCCTCGTCATCAACGCGACGGGTCCGCACACGCTGCGCTTCGTGCCGCCGCTCGTGATCGACGACGCCCAGGTGGACGATGCGCTCGCCCGCCTGCGCCGCCTGCTCTGAGAGAGTGCGTGGGCCGACTTTGTCGGCTGGAGGTCGACAAATCCGGCCCACGCTGGTAGGCCTCCGGCATGCGCCGCGCTCGACTCCCCCTCCTCGCCTTCCTCGCCTCAAGCTCTTCCCCTACGCGAGCGCCCAGTTCCTCGTCGGCGGCCATCGCGCCTACCGGGCCGGGGCGGTGCTCCGGCAGCCCGCGCTCGCCCGCACGCTCGACCGCATCCGGCGGCAGGGCCCGCGTGCCTTCTACCGCGGCCTCACCGCCGCCTACATCGTGCAGGACGAGCGCCGGGCGCGCCGGCTGAAGGGCGACCGGGGCGTGCTGACCCTGCGCGACCTGGCGCGCTATCGCGCGAAGTGGCGCGCCCCGCTGCGTGGATCCTTCCACGGCGCGAGCCTCGTGGCGGTGCCGCCGCCCAGCTCCGGCGGGTTGGCGATCGTCGAGATGCTCAACCTCCTCGAGCCCTATGACCTCGCGGGCTTCGGCCCCCGCTCGGCCGACACGCTGCACCTCGTCGCCGAGGCGCAGAAGATCGCGTGGGCGGATCGCGGCCGCTACCTCGGCGACCCGGGCTTTGCGCGCGTCCCCACCCGGACGTCGACCTCAAAGGCCTACGCGGACCGCCGGCGCGGCGACATCTCGCTCGCGCGCGCCCGGCGCTACCGCCCCGGCACCGTCGAGCGCCGCGGCGGCCCGACCACGCATGTATCGGTCATCGACCGTCACGGCAACGCGGTGTCGGTCACGTGCACGATCGAGCAGGAGTTCGGCTCGGCCGTGGTCGTCCCGGGTGCCGGCTTCCTCATGAACAACGAGATGACGGACTTCGGCGATCCGGGGACCGCCAACGAGCCGCGCGCGTTCAAGCGCCCGCGCTCCTCGATGAGCCTGATCATCGCTGTGCGCGGGGGCAAGCCCATCGCGGTCACGGGCGGCGCCGGCGGCTCGACGATCATCATGGGCACCTTCTGGACGCTGCTGGACCGCCTGGAGCTCGGGCAGGACCTCGCCCACGCGGTCGACGGTCCGCGGATTGACGCCCAGCTCGAGCAGGAGGACCGGGGCGGCAAGCTGCTGATCGAGGATGGGCGCATCCCCGCCCGGGTGCTCGCCGAGCTGCGCCGGCGCGGGCATCGGCTCTTGCGCGAGGGTGAGTACGCCGCCGTCCCGCGGGTTCAGGCCGCGGGGTTCCGCTCGCCGCGGACCTCGGTGAAGGACGCGGTTTCGGACCCGCGGACGGAGGCGGGCTCGTTGGCCCAGCGGCGTTAGACCCGATGGCCCTCGAGCTCCAACGGGCCGTCGTCGCGGGCGTCCTCGAGGTGACGGGCGCGGGAACGGGGAAGACGCCCCCCTGGCTCCTGCGCCCGGGGAGGACGGAGTGCCGAAGCAGTTGGTCCCTCGTGCAACGGCTCTACCAAGAGCTGACCGGCGGCGCGGAGCTTCCGGACACCATGCCGCCGCGCGAGCGGCGCAGCGTCGACTGCGTGCTCGTGACCGGCGACGCCGCGCCACGGATCCTCGAAGTGGACGAGACGCAGCACTTCAATCAGCACCGCGCCCTCACGCTGCGCGTCTACGAGCACGTGGTTCCGCTGGCAATTCCGGCCCGCGACTGGATCGCGGAGTGCGAGGCCAAGCTCAGGTTGGAGGGCGGCGGGTTCGCCCGGGCGTGTCCGCCGCTCTTTCCCGAGGCCGGCGGGCGCCACATCCAGCGCGCCTTCCGGGATGCGCTGTGCGACGTCCTGCCCGGCGAGCACGGCTGGCTTCCCACCCTCCGGATCGCCGATTTCGAAGTGGAGGCATGGATCTTCGGCCCCGACGCGGCACCGCGGATGCGCAGTCTCCTCGCCGAACGGGATCTGACCGACAGCCAACAGCCCTCGTCGGGCGGAGCGGAGCGCGCGGCACGGACGCGAGCCTCCCGCCGGGCCGTACGGGGGAGGTAGGCGTCGAAGCGCCGGGTGCCACCGAGCTCCGCGTAGCGTCCGCGGTAGGCCTCGAGCACGGCGGCGAGACGGTCGATCAGCCGCCGCTGGTCGGGGGTGAGCTTCATGGCGCTCGTGGGAGCGTGTCGGCACGTTCCGGCGTGAAGGTGTGTCCGGAAGGCCACGTACCGTCCCCGCCATGTCGTCGACCGCACTGCCCGAGCTCGACCCCGAGGAGATCGAGGCGCTCCGTTCCGCCGCCGCGTGGTATGCGAGCTCCTTCCGGGACGAGATCGCCGGCGAGGCCGACGACCCCAGCGCGTACGCCACCGTCGAGCGGGAGCGCTATCTCGCGCTCTGCCGCGCGCTGCAAAAGCTCGGGCTGCGCTTCGCGCTGCCCGACGCGCTCCGACGGGTCGCCGCCGCGGCGTGAAGTCCGGACCGCGTCCACGGGAGGGACGCTAAGGACACGGGCAGACGACTGGCCTGCGGATCACGCCAGCGCCGTCGCCTCGATGGCCTCGCTGGATCCACGGGAACGGGCCCGTCGGGACGAGAAGCGCAGGAAGGGAAGGGCCCGTCCAGGCTCACGCCGGCGATCCGCCCACGAGCACCCGGGGAATGATCCGCGCCAGGGCCACGAGCTCGTCGGCCGCGACCCACTCGTCGACGGCGTGCGCGCGGTGGGCCCGCCGCGCGGCGAGGTTGTGCTCGACGAGGCGCGCCTCGAGCCCGAGGCGCCAGGCCATGGCCACGAGCGCCTCCGCCGCGGGCCGCTCCCGGCCGGTGAGCCTACGCGTGGTGTCAGCCGGAGCCCGTCTCCCTGCCGGTTCCCGCTGCCGCTACTGCCGCTGGCGCTCCCATGCCTCGGGGTTGAGCAGCTGCTCGGGTTGCTCGTCGCGGAGCACCTTCAGGACGATGTCCACCGCCATGGCTCCGCTGGCTGTCCGCACGCCTTCGGTGTTCGGCCCGCTGTGCGGGGTGAGGATCACGTTGTCCAGCTCGGCCCAGCGCGGATCGTCCATCGGCTCGTTCGTCCAGGCGTCGATGCCGGCCCCGGCGATCTGCTGCGACTGCACCGCGGCATAGAGGGCGTCCTCGTCGACCAGATCGCCGCGCGCGGTGTTGATCAGATAAGCGGTCGGCTTCATCCGCGCCAGCATCGCCGCGTCGACGATCTTCTCGGTCTCCGGCATCGACGGCAGATGCAGCGTCAGGTAGTCGCTGCGCGCGAAGACGTCCTCCATCGCCAGCAGCTCGACGCCATGCTCCTCCACGAATCCCATGTCCGGGTAGGGCTCGTGGGCGATCACCTGCATGTCGAATCCTCGCCCCCTGCGGGCCACTGCCTGCCCGATGCGGCCGAGCCCGACGATGCCAAGCGTCTGCTGCCACACGTCGACGCCGCGCTCAGGGCCCCACTCGCCCCGCCGCATCGCCCGATCGTGGCGCGAGATCCCGTGTGCGAGGTCGATGATCAGCCCGAACACGTGGTCGGCGACGGCCCAGTCGTTCGTGCCGGGAATCGTGGCGACGAGGATGCCACGCTCGGTGGCCGCATCGACGTCGACGAAGTCGAACCCGACGCCGTAGCGCACGATCAGCCTCAGCTTCGGGCACGCGTCGTAGACCTCGGCCGTGTAACGCTCCTGGCCGGCGATCACCGCCGCGCTGTCGGTCAGGCTCTCGATCACCTCGGCCTCAGGCGTTGCTTGCCGTCCCGATCCGAAGCGCAGCTCCAGATCGGCAGCGCGCAGGGCGATCGGGATCTCGCCCAGCTCCTCTTCGGCCTGGCTCAGGTTGATCGCAACGGTGGTCACGCTCGGTCTCCTCGCATCGTAGGGGGTCTTGGCGCCGGCGCGCCCGCGGATTGCAGCGACGTCAGGGTCCCGGCGAGCAGCGAGACCGGGTCGTAGTGCAGACGCTTCTGCACGGGCGGGTCGATCGTCGCCAGCAGCTCGGCGATCGCGCGGCCCGCCGTACCGTCACCGAACAGGTAGCTGCGCGGATAGGGCCCATGCGCGATCTGGGCGCGGATCGCGTCGGCGATCTCGAGCGGGTCCTGCGAGACGTAGGTGACGTTGGGGCCGCACTCGCGATTGTGCTGGCGCGTGCCGATGCTGACGGCCGGTGTGCCGAGATAGGCGCCCTCGCGCAACGCCGCCGAGGAGTTTCCGATCATGCAGGCGCAGTGGGCCATGAGGCGCAGGAAGTCCTCGGCGGACACGTTGCGGACGAAGTGGCAGCCGCCGGCGAGACCCTGCTCGCGGAACTCGCGGATGCCGATCGAGATCTCGTAGCTCCCGGCGTCGACGTTGGGCCAGAACACGAGCGTCTGCATTCCGATCGACGAGACCGCGTGCAGCGTCGCGTTGATCTGATCCAGGCTGCTTCCGTACTCGGTCGTGACCGCATGCTGGATGACCAGCAGGAAGGGTTCGCGCGGGTCCAGCTGCGCGCCGTCACCGACGTGCCTGCTCAGCGCGTCGTGGCGGGTGCCCGGCAGCGTCCGCGCCGCAAGATCGATCGACGGGCAGCCGCAGTTGAAGACGTACTCCGGATCCTCGCCCATGGCGATGATCCGGCTTGCGCTCAGCTCGGTCGCCGGGAAGTGGACGTGTGACAGCTTCGTGACCGCATGCCGGACGCTCTCATCGATCGATCCCGACATCTCGCCGCCCTGGGTATGCGCGACGGGAATGTTCATGTAGGCCGCGGCGATGGCGGTCGCGATCGTCTCGAATCGGTCGGCGACGGTGACGACCATGTCGGGTTCGAGCTGCTCGAAGGCGGTGGGCAGCTCGAGCAACCCGAGGCCGGTGGACTTCGCCATCGTCGCCGGCGTCTGGCCCTCGATGATGAGGCGGATCCTGACGTCGGGCGTGAAGCCCGCGTCCTCGAGCAGGCTGGCGGTGCCGAAGCGCTCGAGCAACGCGGAGGCGGCGGAGATCACCTGCAGCTCGAGCGCCGGGTGGTCGCGCACCGCCTCGAGCACCGCGGTGATCCGCGCCAGGTTCGCACGGCTGGCGACCACCACGCACACCTTGCGACGCTCAGACACCTCGCCAACCCCTCACGCCGGCGGCGAAGTTAGCATCCTCGGACTGGCTCACGTGACCGGAGGCCGTCCAGGAACGCTGCCGCGCTCGCCTCGAGCGCCGGCCAGTCCGGTTCGGCGCACACGCCCGGGGCCAGCACGAAGCCGCGATGTCCGTCATCGGACAGGCGCTCGGCGACAATCGTGTAGCCGGCGAGGCCGAAGAGCGCGACGGCGGTCGGACGGGTCAGGTAGTAGGGGTGATCGATCTTGACCACCCGTTCGATGCTGCCCGTCCGGCGCGCCATGACGCCGACGTCCAGGATGTCGACGAACGCGCGGCCGCCGGGGGCGGTCATCCGGCGCAGCGCCGCCAGGGTGCCGCGCACGTCGAGCAGGTGGTCGATCGTCTGGCACAGCAACACGAGGTCCCAGCGGCGCTCGCCTGGATCGAAGTCCTCCGCCAGACCGGCGAAGGTCTCCATGCCCGCGGCGTCCGCGATCGCGAGCTCGTCGGCGGCAGGGTCCAGGATGGTCGGCCGGGCGTCCATGCTCTCGGCCAGCGCCCCGGCGACGATGCCGGTGGAGCCGCCGACGTCGAGGATCGTCTGCGGCGAGGACCCGAGCAGCGGCGCGAGGAATGCGGCAAGTCCGGCCGCGTAGTCGCGCTGTTCGCGCTGGACGCTGTGGGCGTCGATGCGGCGCCCATGGTAGGCCGAGACCAGCGGGCGGTAGACACTTGCGTAGAACTGCGCGTATCCCGTCGCGGTCAGGCGCGGAGAGAGGTACCCGAGCCCGCAGCGTCCGCACACCATCAGGCTCGCCGGGTAGCCGTAGCGGTCGCTGCGCGCGACCTTGATCGGGCGCCCGCGCGCTCCACACAGGTTGCAGGCCGCGCAGAGCTCCTTGTCCTGCGCGGCGTAGTCGTACGCGACCGCGGCGATCCGCTGCGATCGTTGTCTCCCTTGCACGTGGTCCAGCATGACGACCGGTGGGATACTGCGCCGCGTGGGGGTGCTCGACTGGGATGATGGCGTCGTCGTTATCGGCGAGGTCGGGCAAGCGCACGACGGCAGTCTCGGGATGGCGCACGCGTTCGTGGACGCGATCGCCGACACCGGCGCGGACGCGGTGAAGTTCCAGACGCACATCGCGGCCGCCGAGAGCCGCACCGACGAGCCGTGGCGCGTGCGGTTCAGCTACCAGGACGAGACCCGGTATGAGTACTGGCAGCGCATGCAGTTCAGCGCGGAGGCGTGGGCGGAGCTGCGCCGTCACGCCGAGGATCGCGGGCTCGCGTTCCTGAGCTCGCCCTTCTCGCTCGAAGCGGTCGACCTGCTGCGCCGCGTAGGCGTCGCCGCCTGGAAGATCGCCTCCGGGGAGGTCGCCAACCCGCTCCTGATCGACGCGGTGGCACAGACCGGCCAGGCGGTGCTGCTCTCCAGCGGCATGAGCGCCTGGGTCGAGCTCGACGACGCCGTCGCGCGGCTGCGCGCCGGCGGCGCCGGGCCGCTGGCCATCCTGCAGTGCACGTCCGCCTACCCCGTCGGGCCGGAGCGCCTCGGACTCAACGTCCTCGCCGAGATCCATGAGCGCTATGGCTGCGCGAGTGGGCTGTCTGACCATTCCGGCACGATCTTCCCATCCCTCGCGGCGGTCGCGCTCGGAGCGCGCGTGCTCGAGGTGCACGTGACGCTCAGCCGCGAGGCGTTCGGCCCCGACGTGCCCGCGTCGGTGACCAGCACAGAGCTGCGCACGCTCGTCGAGGGCGTCCGCTACATCGGCGCGGCACTCGCCGCCCCCGTCGACAAGGACGCGGTCGCCACCGAGATGGCACCGATGCGCACGCTCTTCGGTCGCTCGCTGGTCGCCCGGCGCACGCTGCCGGCCGGACACGTACTCGTCGCAAGCGATCTGGTCGCCAAGAAGCCCGGCGGCGGAATCCCGCCGGCACGGCTTGATGCCCTCGTCGGTAGCCGGCTGCGGCGCGTTCTCCGCGCAGACCAGCCGCTGAGCGACGAAGACATCGAGACCGTGGCCTGACGGGTGCACCCTCACTAGCCTCCCACGCCGCCATGCCCGACCGCACCCGCGTCCGCCGGATCGCCGAGCCCGGCAAGGTCCGCTCCGCCTCCTACGAGGCCGATCCCGACCAGGTCGCGCGCGTCCTGCTCCTGTACTCGGGCGGCCTGGACACGAGCGTGATGCTCAAGTGGATCCAGGACGAGTACGGGGCGGAGGTCATCGCGCTCACCGTCAACCTCGGCCAGCCCGGGGAGGACTACGACGTGGTCACTCAGAAGGCCGAGCGCCTCGGCGCCGTGGAGGCCCACGTGGTCGACGCCCGCGAGGAGTTCGCGCACGAGTACGTGGTGCCGGCCATCAAGGCCAACGCGGTCTACGGCGCGAGCTACCCGCTCTTCACCGCGCTGGGCCGACCGCTCATCGCCAAGCACGCCGTGGACTACGCGCGCAAGACGGGCTGCGACACGATCGCCCACGGCTGCACGGGCAAGGGCAACGACCAGGTGCGCATCGAGACGACGATCGCCACCCTGGCCCCCGAGCTCAAGGTGATCGCCCCCGTGCGCTCCTGGGCGATGGGCCGCGACGAGGAGATCGCCTACGCGCGCGAGCACGGGATCCCCGTCAAGGGGGGGACCGAGGACGCGCCGTACTCCATCGACGACAACCTGTGGGGGCGCTCGTCGGAGGGCAAGTGGATCGAGGATCTCTCCCACGCCCCCGAGGACGACGTCTTCGGACTCGTGACCCGCCCCGAGGACGCGCCCGACGAGGCGCAGGTCGTACGCCTGGGCTTCGAGCAGGGCGTGCCCGTCTCGCTGGACTCGGAGCGCCTCGGGCTCGTCGAGCTGCTCGACCGCGTGTCCGAGCTCGGCTGCCGCCACGGGGTGGGGATCCTCGACCACATCGAGGACCGGATCGTCGGGCTCAAGGTCCGCGACATCTACGAGGTGCCGGCGGCGACGATCGTCCTGCTCGCCCACGCCGAGCTCGAGCGGCTCGTGGGGACGATCCACCAGAACCAGTTCAAGCCCGAGCTCGATCGCAAGTGGGGCTACCTCGTGTACGCCGGGCTGTGGTGGGAGCCCCTGCGCTCCGACCTCGATGCCTACATGGACCGGGTCAACGAGCAGGTCACCGGGGAGATCGGTGTGCGGCTCTTCAAGGGCTCGGCGCGGGTGGTCACGCGCGAGTCGCCCCACGCGGTGTACGACGCGTCGCTGGCCTCCTTCGCGGAGTCGGGCGGGCTGTTCTCCCAGACCGCGTCGCCGGGGTTCATCGAGCTGTGGTCGCTGCAGTCGCGCATGGCCTGGCGGTTGCGGAACGAGGATGGCGGGAAGGAGGACGGGCATGGCGTATGAGCTCATCGGGCGGCTTGTCATGTGGGGCGGGAAGCGCTACCTGCGCAAGCGCTTTGGCGACAAGCCCCGGCAGGTCGCCGCAGGAGTGCTCGTGGCCGGCGCCGTGGTGGCCCTGCTCGTGGCGGGCCGGCGCCGGACCTGAACTTTTCGCGCTGGGTGCGGGTTCGGGTCGTGAACCCGTCCTGAAGCGCCCGTAGCCTCCCGCGGTGGTGGCCGCCCCGCGCTTCCTACCGCTCGACCCGCCGCTCAAGATCGAGCGCGTCGAGTCCCGGGACGTGGGTGGCGACATGCTGCTCGTCCGCTGCTCGGGGAGCTGGACGCATGCGACGCCCGCGCGCTCGCGACCCGTTCTCGTGGTGCGCTCCGGGGAGCGCGCGCACCGCTTCCCGGCGCTGCCGGCGCCCGGTCCTGCGGCGCCGGGGGTGTGGCGCGCGGCCTTCGCCGTCCCCGCCGCGTTGCGCGCCGCGCTGGGGGCGGACCTCGAGCTCGAGCTCGGTGGGCTCGTGCTTGCGCTGCCGGGGGCGGAGGCGGCCGAGGCCGCGTTCGCGCCGGCGAGCGCCGTGGCGGACCGGCGCGCCGAGCGGGCCGAGCAGGCAAGCCGTGAGCAGGCCGAGCGCGCGGACGAGGCCGAGACCCTCGCCGCCGAGCTGGCGGCGCGACTGGCCCAGGTGGAGGAGCGGTTGGCCGAGCGCGAGGACGAGACCGCGGTGGGCGCGGGGATCGAGCTCGGGCTGCTGCAGGCCGCGCTCGAACGTGCCCGGCAGACGGCGTTCGCCGAGACTCGGCGGCGCCAGGAGCTCGAGGGCGAGCTCGGCGCCGTGGTGCGCGCGCTGACCGGGGAACGGGAGGCGCTCGTCGCCGAGCTCGCGGCTCTGCTCGACCAGCGCGACGACCTGCGGCGGCGCGTGCGCGAGCTCGAGCGCCACCGCGAGTCGGTGGTCGCGGCGGTGGCGTCGCCGGGCCCGGCGCTCGAGATCCTGCGGCGCGAGCGAGCGCTGGCGGCGGGGCTCGCACCCGTGGCGGAGCCCGATCCGGCGGCGCCATTTGCGTCGCCGGAGCCCATCCCGCCCCCGGATTCCGCCGCCCCTTCGCCGGAGCCCGCTCCGGCGCCGGATCCTTCTCCCGAGGTCCGGCCCGCGCCCTTGGCCAGCGTGCCCGTCCCGGCGCCCGAGGACTTCGATCACGCCCTCGCGCGGCTGCGCGCCGCCCGGCCCGAGGGCACCGCCGACGCCCCGCCCGAGGCGCCCCGGCGCGGCCTCTGGGAGCGCCTCCTCGCCCTCCTGCGACCCTCCCGGCGCCGTCCGGACCGGCGGTCATAGTTCCGCCCCCGATGTCCCCGCCCGGTTGCGCGCATCTCCACGTCCACTCGGAGTACTCCCTGCTCGACGGGGCGTGCAAGGTGGACGCGCTGGCCCGGCGCGCGGCGGCGTTCGAGCAGCCCGCGATCGGCCTGACCGACCACGGGGTCATGAATGGTGCGGTCGAGCTCGTCAAGGCCGCGGCCGACCATGGGGTCAAGCCCATCCTCGGGTGCGAGGTCTATGTCGTCGACGATCACCGCGCCCGGCCCGCGGGGCGGTTCGAGCGCAACCATCTGACGCTGCTGGCGTCCTCCGACGAGGGGTACCGGAACCTCGTCAAGCTCTCCTCGGCGGGCTTCCTGCACGGGCTGCACCGGGGCAAGCCGTCGGTCGACCTCGCGCTCATGGCCGAGCACGCCCCGGGAATCATCGCGCTCACCGGCTGTCTCGCTTCCCGGTTCTGTCAGCGGTTGCTCGACGGCCGTGACGCCGACGCCCGCGCCCACGCGCAGGAGCTCATCGAGGTCTTCGGGGCCGAGGATGTGTACTTCGAGGTCCAGAAGAACGGGCTCGCGGCGCAGGACACGGTCAACGAGGGCGTCGTGCGGATCGCCTCAGAGCTCGGCCGTCCGCTGGTGGGCACCGCCGACGTGCACTACCTGCGGCGCGAGGACCACGACCACCACAACGCGCTGCTGTGCGTGCAGACGAAGTCGACCATCGCCCAGCCGAAGATGTCCTTCGAGACCAACGAGTTCTATCTCAAGAGCTCGGAGGAGATGGCCGGGGCGTTCGCCGAGTGGCCCGAGGCGATCGCCTCCACCCTGGAGATCGCCGAGCGCTGCAACGTGGAGCTCGAGCTCGACCGCCAGCTCATCCCGTCCTACCCGGTTCCCGACGGGCGCCCGGAGCGCGAGTACCTGCGCGAGCTCGTGTTCGACGGCCTCGCGGTCCGCTACGGGGATCCCCTACCGGCCGAAGTGGTCGGACGGGCCGAGTTCGAGCTTGGGGTCATCGAGCGGATGGGCTTCTCGGCCTACTTCCTCATCGTCTGGGACTTCGTCAAGTACGCGCGCGACTCCGGGATCGCGGTGGGGCCGGGGCGCGGGTCGGCGGCGGGGTCGATCGTCGCCTACTCCCTGCACATCACCGACGTCGACCCGCTGCGCTACGACCTGCTCTTCGAGCGCTTCCTGAACCCCGAGCGCGTCTCCATGCCGGATATCGACATCGACTTCTCGCCGCGTGGGCGGGAGGTCGTCCTGCGCTACGTCGCCGAGAAGTACGGCCGCGACCGCGTGGCGCAGATCATCACCTTCGGCCAGATGGCCCCGCGCGCCGCCTCGCGGGACGCTGCGCGCGTGCTCGGCCACGACTACGGCGTGGGCGACCGCGTGGCGAAGCTCATCCCCGAGCCGATCATGGGCAAGTCGCCCTCCTTCGAGAAGTGCCTCGAGCCCGGGTCCGATCTGCGGCGCGCGTACGACGAGGATCCGGCCGTCCGCCAGGTCGTCGACACGGCGCGGGGGCTCGAGGGCATCGTGCGCAACGCGTCCATCCATGCGGCCGCCGTGGTCATCGCCGACCGGCCGCTGACCGACATCGTCCCCCTCCAGCTCGCCGACGCGGGCGTCGGCGCCGACGGCCAGAAGGTCTACCGCACCGTCACCCAGTTCGCGATGGGTCCCGTGGAGAAGCTCGGGCTGCTCAAGATGGACTTCCTCGGGCTGCGGAACCTCGACGTCATCGAGGACGCGCTGGACATCGTCGAGCGCTCGACGGGCGAGCGCCCGGACATGGCGACCCTCCCCCTCGACGACCCCGCGACGTACGCGATGCTCGCCCGCGGCGACTCGGTCGGGGTGTTCCAGTTCGAGTCCGAGGGGATGCGCGAGGCCCTCAAGAAGGTCCGGCCCAGCGAGTTCGACGACCTCATCGCCCTCGTGGCGCTCTACCGCCCGGGGGCGATGGACCAGATCCCGACCTACGCGCGCGGCAAGCGCGACGCGCAGACCGTGGTCTACTCAGACGACCGTCTCCGGCCCATTCTCGAGACGACCCACGGCGTGATCCTCTACCAGGAGCAGGCGATGCGGATCGCCAAGGACCTCGCGAGCTTCTCGGGTGCGCGCGCCGACGACCTCCGGAAGGCGATCTCGAAGAAGAACCACGAGGCCATGGCCGCGCTGAAGCCGGAGTACGTCGAGGGCTGCCGCCGCTCGGAGACCTCCGAGGACACGATCAGCTGGCTCTGGGCCGCGAACGAGCGAGCCCAGGATTACTCGTTTAACAAGTCGCACGCTGCCTGCTACGCGCTGATCTCCTACCAGACCGCGTGGCTCAAGGCCAGCTATCCCGCCGAGTACATGGCGGCGCTCATCTCCTCGGTGATGGACACGAAGGACAAGGTCCCGTTCTTCGTCGCCCAGGCCGAGCAGATGGGGATCGAGATCCTGCCGCCGGACGTGAACGAGTCCGACCACGCGTTCGTGGTCGTCGACGGGCGGGTCCGGTTCGGGCTCGACGCGGTGAAGGGCGTGGGCTTCGCGGCGGTGGAGGCGATCAAGGCGGCGCGGGCCGAGGGCGGGCCCTTTACCTCGATCTGGGACTTCTGTGCCCGGGTGGACTGCCGGGCGGTGAACAAGAAGGCGATCGAGGCGCTCGTGAAGTGCGGGGCCTTCGGGTCGACGGGTGCGTCGCGCAAGGGGATGCTCATCGTCCTCGAGGCCGCGCAGGGCGCGGGCAACAAGTCCCAGCTCGACGCGCAGATCGGCCAGGGCTCGATCTTCGACCTCGGGGGGGCAGGTGGGGCTTCATCCCCCGCGCTGGCGCGTCCCACGCACCCGCCGATCCCCTCCGACGAGTTCGACCAGGCCGAGCTGCTCGCGGTGGAGAAGGAGTCCATCGGGCTCTTCGTCTCCGCCCACCCGCTCAAGCCGATCCGCGAGGCCCTGCGGGTGCGCTCGGACTGCGGCCTCGCCGCCGTGCCCGAACGCAAGGACGGCGAGTGGGTGACGGTGGGCGGGATCATCACCCAGGCCAAGCGCATCCCCACGAAGAAGGGGGGCAAGATGATGTTCGCCACCCTCGACGACCTCGAGGGCGCGGTGGAGATCCTCGTCTTCGAGAAATGCCTCATCGCGTGGACGGAGGGCGAGCTCGGGATCGACTGCGTGGTGATGGTCCGCGGCCGGGTCGACCACAAGGAGCCCGGCAAGACGTGCGTGGTCGTCGACAAGATCGAGCCCTTCGCGCCCACCGAGGACGAGATCGCCGCCGCGAAGGCCAAGGCGATCGCCGCCTCCGAGCCTCCCAAGCCCTTCCGGGTCGCCTTCGACGCCGCCAAGCTCCCCGCCTCGGTCGTCGACGAGCTGAAGGGCCTGCTGTCCGGCTTCCCGGGAGAGGCCGAGGTCGTCCTCGACGTCCGCACGAGCTCCGGCCCCCGCCGTCTGCGCCTCGGCTCCTCCTACCGCGTCGCCCCCTCACCCGGCCTGCGCGCCGAGCTCGAGCAGCTCCTCGGGCCGGCCCTGGGCGAGCTCGCGGCCTGACCGCCCTGCCGCGCGTCGCCGTCGTCACGGGCGTGAGCCGCCGGGCCGGCATCGGGTTCGCGATCGCCCGCCGGCTCCTTGCGGACGGTGCGAGCGTGCTCGTGCACTCGTGGTCGGCGCACGACGCCGAGCAGCAGTGGGGCGCGGACCCCGGTGGGATGGAGGCGGTGCTCGCCGAGCTCGGCGGCGCGGGCCCGCGACTGCAGCACCTCGAGGCGGACCTCGCCGATCCCACCGCGCCGCAGCGAGTCCTCGACCACACCATCGCGGCGTTCGGGGCGGCCGACGTCCTCGTGGCCAACCACGCGCGATCCGCACCCGGCGCGCTGGCCGAGATCACCGCGGAGGAGCTCGACCGCGCCTGGGCGGTGAACGCCCGCGCCGTCGTCCTCCTCGTCCAGGCGTTCGCCGCACGCCGCGATCCCGGCCGACCCGGTGGCCGCGTGGTCCTCTTCACGAGCGGGCAGCACCTGGGTCCGATGGCCGACGAGGTCCCCTACGCGATCTCGAAGGGAGCGGTCCACCAGATGACCAGCACCCTCGCCGACGCCGTCGCCGATCAGGGCATCACCGTCAACGCGATCAACCCCGGACCGGTCGACACGGGCTGGCCATCCGCCGCGGTGCGCGAGAGCTTGCGCCCCGCCTTCCCCGCCGGGCGGTGGGGGCGCCCCGAGGACATCGCCGAGGTGGTGGCCTGGCTCGCGTCTCCCGAGAGCCGCTGGGTTACCGGCCAGGTCATCGACGCCGAGGGCGGCTTCCGTCGCCACCGCGTCCCCGATGCATGACGGGCGGTCAGCCGGTGAGACGGAGCTCGAGGCCGAGGAAGCGCCCGACGTCACGGGCCTCGGCGGCCAGCGCCCGGGCGGCGGCCGGGCGGCCGAACCAGGAGACGGCCAGGGTGCGGCGGGGGCCCGACCCCGCGGTCCGCCAGGTGCCCGCGGCCCGGCCGCGAGCGAGGACCACGGGTCGGAGCATCCCGCCGCCGGGCAGGACGTGGTGATCGTCGGTGGCCCGGACGTAGGGCTCGCGCGTCCGGTGGCCGAGCATGGTCGTGTCGAAGGCGGCGAGCAGCGAAGCGGTGGGCGCCGGCGGGGGCTCGGCGTCGAACGTCCCCGGCAGAGCGACGAGGTCCCCCGCGACGTCCACCGCTCCCAGCGCGTCCAGGGCCCGCCGGGCGGTCATGACCCCCAGCCCCGACCACGAGGCGAGATCGGCCGCCGTCGCCGGGCCATAGCCGGCCAGGTAGCGCGCCGCCAGCGTCACGAGCGCCTGCTCCTCGCCGACCGGTGCGGGCGACTCGGCGGCCCGGAAGCGCCCGTCGGCGAGCCCGACCACGAGGCCGTGCGCGGCGACCCACGGGATGATGACGTTCACCGAGCGCGGCCCGAGCTCCTCGTGGCGGCCCCGGGCGGCGAGCTCGGCGAGCACCTCCGCCCGGGTCGCCGGTCCCCGCTCCTCGAGGACCGCGACGATGGCCCCGCGCATCGCCCGCGCGAGCTCGAGGTTGCCGCGCTTGGCGATCAGCCCGTCGAAGTACCGGCGGTTGCGCGGCCCGGTCAGCGCGTGCAGCCACGGAAGGTCGTCCACGTCGAGGAGGTGGACGGTCCCCCGCACGGTCCAGGTGCGCACGAGGCCGGGCGCGTCGACGGCGGCGCGGTCGAGGCCAACGACCCGGGAGCGCAGCGCGAGACGCGCCGCGCGCACGTCCTGCGCCTGGACACCGACCACGCGACGGGCCGCGGCCCGGACGTCGGCGGCCTGCGTTCCGGGGGCGAGGGCTTGAGCAGCCAGCCGCAATCGACGGAGGCGCTCCGCGTCGGGCACGGCGCTCATCGTGGCGACGTCCGCCATCACAGATCCCGGCGCACGAACCCTCGCAGCGCGAGGCCGCCCACCACGGCGAGCCACGCGGCCAGGAACGGCACCATCCACGTTCCCAGGCTCCGCGACGAGCCGAAGGGGCCGAGCTGGAGGATCGTGCTCGTGAAGCCCGAGGCGCCCGTCGTGAGGGCATGGAGCCCGCCCTGGTAGAGCGCCTCGAAGGGCAGCGCGAGTGCGACCACCCGCGAGATGTCCGACAGGGTGCTCGAGGAGAGCGCGTCGGCGATCGAGCCGAGCAGTCCGCCCACGAGACCGGCGCCGAAGGCCATGAAGGCCGCGATCCCGTTCGCGGTGCTCGAGAGGAACACCGAGCCCAGCAGCGACAGGGCGGCCATGACGACGACCCCGCCGACGAGGGTGAGGCCGGGCACGAGGCCGTCGCCGGGCCCGCGACCGCCCACGAGCTGGACCAGCCCCAGGCAGCACCCCCACACGACCACGACGTACGCCGCGCACACCGTCGCGGCGGCGAGAAAGCGCCCGAGGAGGAACGCCGGCCGCCCGATCGGCCGCACCACGAGCGGCTGCAGCAGCCCGCGCTCGGCGTCGCCGCGGATGGCTCCCAGCGTGAGGAACACGGCGAGCACGGTGCCCAGGAACAGCGTCGCGAACATCCCGAGGCCGAGGAGGGTCAGCGTGGCGAGCGAGCCGGCGTCGTCGCCTCCCCCGCCGGCCACGGACTCGAGGTTGCCGAACACCTCCGCGCAGGCGAGCCCGAACAGCGCGAGGAAGGCGAGCGTGAGCACCAGCACGACGAGGAACACGCGCCGGCGCAGGCTCTCTCGCAGCGCGTAGCCGGCGACGACCCGGACCCCGGCGACTCCGCTCACGACGCCGCTCCCACGTCGCCCACGACCTCGAGATAGACCTCCTCGAGCGAGGAGCGGACCACCCGCACCCCGTAGATCTCCTCCCCGGCGGCCACGAGCTCCGAGACGATCCGCGGGACGTCCTCGCGCCGCGCGTCGCCGAACCGCCGCACCCCGGTCGCGGTCTCGACCTCCACCCCACCGGCGTGGGAGAGCTCGGCCGGGCTGCCGGACGCGACCACCCGGCCCCGGTCGATGATCACCACCCGGTCGCAGACGAGCTCGACCTCGGACAGGAGGTGCGAATTGAGCAGCACCGCGATCCCACGCCCCCGCAGCTCCTCGAGCAACCCGCGCACCACGCGCCGCCCCGCGGGATCGAGGGCGCTCGTGGGCTCGTCGAGGAACAGGATCCGCGGCGCCCCCACGAGCGCCTGGGCGATCCCCAGCCGCTGCTGCATTCCCTTGGACATCTTCTCGACGCGCCGGTCGGCCACGTCGTCGAGCCCCACAAGCGCGAGCAGCTCGCCCCGCTCCGTCCCGCCGCCCTCGCTTCCCGCGAGGCGCTGGTGCAGCGCGAGCACCTCGTCGGCCGAGCACCAGCCCGGGAAGCGGAAGAGCTCGGCGAGGTAGCCGAGGACCCCCCGGGCGGCCGGCGACCCCGCGGCGTGTCCGCACACGGAGACCTCCCCGGCGCTCGGGCGCACGAGCCCACATGCCGACTTCACGAGCGTCGACTTCCCTGCCCCGTTCGGGCCCAGCAGCCCGACGAGCTCGCCCGCCGCCACCGACAGGTCCACGCCCCCCAGCGCCGTGCTCGCGCCGTAGCGCTTCTCGAGGCCGACGACGGCCAGCGCCATGTCGCTCACGCGCGCAGCGCCTTGAGCCGTCCGACCTGCGCGGCGTCGGGTCCGGCCCGGTCCTTCCCCGCGGTCTCGATCACACACGGCAGCCCGGCGAAGCGCGCCTCGCGCACCCACGCCCTCGCGCCCGCCTCGCCGAGCTCGCCCTCCCCGACGTTGGCATGGCGGTCACGGTTGGAGCCCAGGCCGGTCTGGGAGTCGTTGAAGTGCAGGGAGCCGAGCCGGTCGAGGCCGACGCGGGCGTCGAAGTCCGCGAGCACGGCGCCGAGGCCCTCCGCCGTACGCACGTCGTACCCCGAGGCGTAGAGGTGGCAGGAGTCCAGGCAGACGCCCAGCCGCGAGTCCCCTTCCGCGGCCTCGAGCAACGCGCTCAGCTCTCCGAACGAGCGCCCGAGCGTCCCGCCGGCGCCCGCGGTGTTCTCGAGGTGCAGCGGGCAGTCCTCGGACTCCGCGAGCGCCTCGGCGATCACCGTCCCGGCGCGCGGGATCGCCGCCTCGGTGTCCCCGCCCTTCAGCGCGGAGCCCGGGTGCAGCACGACCGCGGCCGCCCCCAGCGCCGCTCCCGCGCGCAGCGAGCTCACGAGCGAGGCCAGCGTCTTGGACCGGAACTCGTCCTTCTCCGAGGCGGGGTTGAGCAGGTACACGGCGTGGATGAGCAGCGCCCGCACGCCGGTGTCCTCCCGCGCCTCGTGCCAGGCGACGACCTCCCCGGCGGGATACTCCCGCGGCTTCCACGCGCGGGGGTTCTGGTTGAAGATCTGGATGGCCTCGCAGCCGCGCTCGCGCCCCCGCTCCAGGGCCTGGACGAGGCCGCCGGCGGGGGACACATGGGCGCCGACTAGCATCGCTGACCCAGACGATATGCGCCTCCGTTTCGCCCCCTCGCCCACGGGTGCGCTCCACCTCGGGGGCGCCCGCGCGGCGCTCTACAACGCCCTGCTGGCCCGCCGCCACGGCGGGACGCTCGTCCTGCGGATCGAGGACACGGATCGCGAGCGCTCGACTCCCGCGAACGTCGAACAGATCCTCGACGCGCTGCGCTGGCTGGACATCTCCTACGACGAGGGGCCGATCTCCCAGGCCGCGAGCGCGCCGCGCCACGCCGAGGTCCTCGAGCGCCTGCTCGCGGACGGGCATGCCTACCGCTCCACCGCCACCGCCGACGATGTCAAGGCGTTCAAGGCGACCCACGGCTCCGGCCACGGGTTCCGCGGCGATCCCGAGGACCGGGGCGCCGTGCGCCTGCGCGTTCCCGACGCGGGGGAGACCGTGGTCCACGACGCCGTCCGCGGCGAGGCCCGCTTCGCCCACGTCCACCTCGACGACCCCGTCATCGCCCGCGCGGACGGCTCGGTCCTCTACAACTTCGCGGTCGCCGTCGACGACTCCGACGCGGGGATCACCCACGTCGTCCGCGGCGAGGACCACCTCTCCAACACACCGAAGCAGCTCCTCGTCCTCGAGGCGATGGGGGCGCCCGCGCCGGTCTACGCGCACCTGCCGCTCATCCACGGCCCGGACGGCAAGAAGCTCTCCAAGCGCCACGGCGCCGCGTCGGTGCAGGAGCTCCGCGCCCAGGGCTTCCTGCCCGAGGCGGTGGTGAACTACCTCGCCCTCCTGGGCGCCGGCTTCGACCCCGAGCGCGAGGTCTTCTCCTTCGCCGAGCTCGCCGAGCGCTTCGCCCTGGAGAACGTCACGCGCAACCCGGCGGTGTTCGACGAGCAGAAGCTCCGCCACCTCAACGGGATCTGGCTGCGCTCGCTGCCCGCGGAGGAGCTCGCACGGCGCCTGGAGGAGCACACGGGGCGCCGCGGCCTGGCGGGCGCCGCGGAGATCTCCCAGGAGAAGATCCAGACCCTCGAGGACTTCTGGCCGCTGGCCGGCTTCTTCTTCGACGGGCCGGTCGAGGACGCCAAGGCGCGGGCGAAGGTGCTCGAAGCGCCCGGCGGGCGCGAGCGCCTCGCGGAGGCCCGCGGCGTGTTGGCGGAGCTCGAGCCCTGGGGCACCGGGGGGATCGAGTCCGCGCTCCGGGAGCTCGTCGAGCGCGCCGGGGTCCGGCCCCGCGACGTCTTCCAGCCCGTCCGCGTCGCGATCGCGGGGACGACGGTGTCCCCGGGCATCTTCGAGAGCGTCGCCCTGCTCGGCCGCGACGAGGCCCTCGCCCGGATCGACCGCGCCCTCGCCCCGGGATAGGCGGTGTCGTAAAGCGGCGGGCTCCGCCTGCCGATGAACGAGCGCGTGAGCGTTACGTCGCTGCCCATCAACCCGCGTACCTCCACGGGCGAGCACCCGGGGCTGACCCAGCGCCATCACAACGAGGGCCACGGCCGCCGCCTCACGGCCGCCTTCGAGGCGCTCGAGGGCTTCCCCGTCCTCGCCGAGTCACGCGACCGGGTCCTGAAGCTGTTCGCCCAGGAGCGCCCGCCGGTGGCCGAGCTCGTCGCCGCGGTCGAGTCCGACGTCGCCCTGGCCATCGCCGTCCTGCGGCTGGCCAACCGGGTCGAGGGCCCCTCGCGCGGGAAGGTCGAGTCCGTCGTCACCGCGGTGGAGGTGCTCTTGCCCGCGGCCGTCCAGGCCCTCGCGGGTCGCGCCCGCACCTTCGACTTCTTCGAGCGCGCCGGGATCTGGGAGGGCACGCCGGAGCGCTTCCGCCTCCACGGCGTGGCCACGCAGCGGGCGGCCGACCGGATCGCCGCCGAGATCGGCTTCGAGGACCGCAACCGGCTCATGGTCACCGCGCTGCTGCACGACATCGGCAAGCTCGTCCTCGTCCACGCCTATCCCGGCTACCCGCGGCAGATCCACGGGGAGGCGCGCACCCCCGAGGAGCGCCTCCAGAAGGAGCGCCGCGAGCTCGGGGTCGATCACGCTCTGGTCGGCGGCGTGCTCGCGCGCCGCTGGGGTCTGCCGCGCGCCGTGGCCGCGACGATCGAGCGCCACCACGCCGAGGACACCGAGGGCGAGCAGGCGCTCGTGCGCCTCGCCGACATGCTCGCCCACTACGCGCAGGGGACGGCGATCGCGCCCCAGGAGCTCCTGAAGGTCGCGCGGCGCGTGGGGATGGCGCCGGCCGAGCTGCGCTCGGTGATGTACGACCTGCCGTATCCCCCGAGCGGGGGGCGGAACCGCGTGGTCGAGCCCTGCCCGCTCTCCGGGCGCGAGATGGACGTGCTGCGCCAGCTCTCCGAGGGGAAGGTCTACAAGCAGATCGCCCAGGACCTCGGGCTGTCGACGAGCACGGTGCGCACCCACCTGCACAACATCTACGGCAAGCTCGGATCCATGGACCGCGCCCAGGCCGTGCTGCAGGCCACCGAGCGCGGCTGGCTCTAGCCGACTGCGCCGGCGCGCCGGCGTCGCGACAGCGCGAGCCGGGCCGCGATCGCCATCCCGGCGGAGTCGATGAGCACGTCGACGGGCGTCCCGTGGCGGCCGTGCACGAAGGTCTGGTGAAGCTCGTCCGTCGCCGCGTAGCCGACGGTGATCGCCGCGGCCGCGACGGGGTTGCGGTACCCGAGCGCCCGCCACCACAGGACGAAGAGGACGCCGTACTCGACGGCGTGGACCACCTTCCGTCCGATGTGGTCCCACACGCCGAGCCCGGACGAGAGGTCCGGTTGCGCCGAGAGGAAGAAGATCAGCGCCATGAGCGCGAGGGGAGGCGCGTAGCGGCCGAGCACGGCCATAGGGTTGGCGGCGGTGCTGTCCATCACCTCGAAGGGACCGTACGCGCTGCGCGCGCTCGCCGAGCTCGGCCGCGCGGGGGAGGGGCCGGTGCCGATCGGCGAGCTCGCACGCCGGCGCGACATCCCCGTGCAGTTCCTCGAACAGCTCTTCGCGGTCCTGCGCCGCGCGGGCGTCCTGCGCTCCCAGCGCGGGGTCCGCGGCGGCTACGCCTTCGCCCGGGCGCCGGAGGAGATCACGGTCCTCGAGATCGTCGAGCTCCTCGACGGCCCGATCGGCGCCCACCCCGAGCAGATCTGGGCCGACACGGCCGCGGCCGCGCGCGCCGTCCTCTCCGCCACGACGGTCCGCGACGTGATCGACCGCGAGGCGGCGCAGGCCACGGCGCCGATGTACTACATCTGAGCCGCGGCGGACCGGGGCCGCCGGGATGCGGCCGAGCGCCGGGCGTGATTTACTCCCGCCCGTCGGCCGCGAACCTGTCGCGGCGCCATCTTCATACGCGGGAGGACGGATGCCTGTTGCACGCTGCCGGCCGATCACGCTCTGGGTGATCGCTGCTCTCGTCGGCGGCCTCGCCGCCGTGCTCGCTCCGAGCGCCGGTGCGGTCACGGCAAGGAAGCTTGCTCCCCTGCACCAGGTCCGGAAGGTGAACCTGCGGCAGCTGAGCGCGGCGCCGGTCGGCTCCTCGCGTCTGCGGCTCTCGCCGGGCGCGCTCGAGATGCTCCAGCGCGAGCAGGAGGGCGACCGGAGGAGGGATCCGCGGGCCGCGCGACCCTACGTGCCCGGCGGGCGCGTGGTGGTCGATCCCGTGACCGACGGCTTCGAGGGCCTCTCGCACAGCCAGCAGGCCTTCGCCAGCGGGGTGGAGCTCGAGCCCCCCGACCAGGGCCTGTGCGGGGGCACGGCCTCCAGCACGACGTACCTCTTCGAGTCGGTCAACGACGCGCTCGCCCTCTACGACACGGACACGAACCAGCGTTCGCCGGCGGTCGGGCTCAACTCGTTCTATGGCCTGGCGCCGTCGTTCGACCCGACCACCGGCAAGTACGGCCCGTTCCTCTCGGATCCGAAGTGCTATTTCGACCCCGACACCCGCCGCTGGTTCCACAGCGTGCTCGAGATCGCGACCGACCCGGCGACCGGCGCGTTCGCAAGCAAGGCCGCGACCCTCCTCGCGGTGAGCGCCACGTCCGACCCGCTCGGCGACTACCACATCTACTCGATCGACGCCACGGACCCCGGCGGCCCGCACTGCCCGTGCTTCGGCGACCAGCCGTTGATCGGCGCCGACGCCAACGGCTTCTACGTCTCGACCGCCGAGTACAACATCGACTCGTCCGCGGGCAGCTTCTTCAACGGAGCGCAGATCTACGCCCTGGACAAGCGCGCGCTGGAGACCGGGGCGCCCGCCCCCGCCGTGCACATCGCCACGGGTACCACGCAGACGGGAACCGTCCAGCCCGCGACGACACCGACGGGACGCTACGAGACCGCCCAGGGCGGCACGGAGTACTTCCTGTCGGGGTTCGATTGCCTGCCCCCCGACTGCGCGGTGAACCCGGGTCCGGGTGATCGGATCACGGTGTGGGCGCTCACGAACACGGCCTCGCTGCGGAGCGCGTCACCGTCGGTGAAGCTGCTGACGAACACGATCAGGAGCCTCCCCTACGCCGGGCCGGTGGGCCAGCAACAGAAGCCGGGCTTCCGTCCCCTCGGCCGGTCGCTCTCCGAGCCCGTGCCGACGGTCAGCGCCAACGACGACCGGATGAACCAGGTCGTCTACGCGGACGGGAGGCTGTGGTCGGGGCTCAACACGAGCGTCCGCCCCGGGCCCCGGGACGGCATCCTGTGGTTCAGCGTCCTGCCGACGGTCCGGAGCCGCGCGGTGGACGCCACCATCGCCAACCAGGGCTACGTCGCCGCGTCCGACGCGTTCCTGTCCTTCCCGTCGGTCGGGGTGAACGACCGGGGCCGGGGCGTGATCGCCTTCAGCCTCATGGGGCAGAGCTACCACCCGTCGGCCGCTTGGACGCCGGTCGGCCGCGGCGGGGCCGACGGTGCCGTCCGCGTCGCCCAGCTCGGCTCGCGGCCCGAGGACGGCTTCTCGTGCTATCCCGAGTTCTATCCCGCCGGTACGCCGGGGCCGTTCCAGTGCCGCTGGGGTGACTACTCGGCGTCGTTCGCGCTGCCCAACGGCGACGTGTGGTCGGCGACGGAGTACATCGGCGCCGGCGCCCGGACCACGTCCGCAAACTGGAGCACGTTCGTCTGGCCGGTGCGGAGGTAGGGCGCAGCCGGTGCGAGCGCGGTCGACTGGGTCGGGCGGGGTGATTCCTTGCTCCGGCGCCGTCTCGACTCGGGCGGGTGCTACGTCTCCACCCGTCCTTCGCCCCGCCGGCCTGAACGGGGTTAGCATTGTCAGGGTGCGCCGTGCCGCCGCATCGTTCGCGCTCCTCGTGCCGGGAGCGCCTGCACGCGCGGCGCGGCCCGCGAGCGGGGCCTGGACCGGGACGGTGGCGCGCTCGACCCCCACGGTCTCCTTCCGTCGGCCCTTGAAGTACATCGCCCGGGGCCGCTTCACGAGCAGCGGCCGGCTGACGGGATACCTGGAGGAGCAGGCGGCCGGATGGGTCGGCGGGCTTCCCTGACGAGCGCATCACCGTGGCTGACGGGGGTGCGGGTCGACGTCACCGACAGGCTCTGCCCCATGACCTGGGTGACGGCGAAGCTCGCCCTGGAGCGCGCTGAGCCGGGGGAGACCGTCGAGGTGCTCTGCGCGGCGGGCTCCGAGGCGCTGGAGAACGTGCCGCGCTCGGCGCGCGAAGCAGGCCACCGGGTCTCCGTCGACGGGCCGCTCGTGACGATCGTCCGCGGGGCGTGAGCGCGCTCTCGGGCGACGAGCTCGAGCGCTACTCCCGCCAGCTCGTCCTGCCCGAGTGGAGCGAGGCCGCCCAGCTGCGAGTCAAGCGCGCCTCGGTGCTCGTCCTCGGAGCGGGCGCGCTCGGATCTCCCGCCGCGCTCTACCTCGCCGCGGCCGGGGTCGGCCGTCTCGGGCTCGCCGATCCCGACGCCGTCGAGCCCTCGAACCTCGCCCGGCAGGTCATCCACTTCATGCCCGACATCGGCGTGCCCAAGGCCCTGTCGGCCGCGGCCAAGCTGCGCTTCCTCAACCCGGACATCGTCGTCGAGCCCTACCAGGTCCGTCTCGAGCCCGAGAACGCCCGCGCGCTCGTGGCCGGCCACGACTGCGTCCTGGACTGCTCGGACTCCTTCGCAACCCGCTACGCCGTCAACGACGCCTGCTGTGCGGTCAGGACGCCACTCGTGGAGGCGGGGGTGCTCGGGTTCCGCGGGCTCGTCATGGCGATCCGGCCCGGGGAGAGCGCCTGCTACCGCTGCGCGTTCCCCGACCCGCCGGCGCCCGGGGCGGTCCCGAGCTGCGCGGAGGCCGGGGTGCTGGGACCGGTCGCGGGGGTGGTGGGCTCGTGGCAGGCGCTCGAGGCCCTCAAGCTCATCGCGCGCGTGGGGGAGCCGCTGCTCGACCGCTTCCTGGAGTGGGACGGGCTCTCGGCTCAGGTGACCGAGGTGCGCACCGCGCGGCGGGCGGACTGCCCGGCCTGCGAGGGTGTAGAACTCCGGCCATGACCAGGCTCTTCAAGGAGTTCCGTGAATTCATCCTGCGGGGGAACCTCGTCGACCTGGCCGTCGCCGTGGTCATCGGCGCCGCGTTCGGCGCCGTGGTGTCCTCGCTCGTGTCGAACATCATCACGCCGATCATCGCGGCGATCGGTGGCAAGCCGGACTTCAGCGCGCTCACCTTCACGATCGGCAAGGGCGTCTTCCGCTACGGCGCCTTCCTGAACGCCCTGCTGACGTTCCTGATCATCGCCGCCGTGGTGTTCTTCCTCGTGATCAAGCCGGTCAACGCGCTGCTCGCGCGCCTGAAGCCCGAGCCGAGCGTGGACAAGGTCACCCGCGAGTGCCCGGAGTGCCTGAGCGCCATCCCGGCGGAGGCACGGCGGTGCGCGTTCTGCACGGCCGAGGTGGGGCCCGAGGCGTCATCGGCCTAGGCGCCGCCACCGGCGGCCGCGACGAACCCGGACACGTCGCCGCGGGCCTGGAGTTCCACGGCCTCCCCGCCGCGCATCGTGATCGTCACCGACCACCAGCTCTTGGCCGCGCCGTCGGTCGTCACGCCCGCGATCTCGGCGCGCGGCACGCTGCCCAGGTGGTCGTGGACCTGGGAGAGCATCGGGTCGGCCTGCCACACGTGGAGCGCGTCCGCGGTGATTCCGAGCACCACGGCGGCGTCGAGCGGGAGCTCGGTGCGCTCCTCGGCGCGGTGGGCGGCTACGCGGGCGGCGGGGCGGGCGACGAGGTAGTTGCCCAGCGGCCCGAGCCAGCGGGCTGGTCCGAGCGGCGTGTTCACCCGGGCGTAGACCGCCGCCTCGAGCGGCGTGGCGTCCACTTGCGCGGAAAGGGTCGGTACCAGATCCTTGTCGTCGACATGCACGGGACGTACCTCCGGGACGGGAGCAGTCCGCGACACGCTAGCGGAAAGTGCTTTGCATAGTAAAGTCAAGCCCGTGACCCTCGCCTCCGAGCTCTCGCCCCGGCAGGCCGACGAGACCCTCGCCGAGCTCGGCGGGCTGCGCCGGCGGACGCGGCGCGCGGTGGGGACGCTCTGGTTCCCGCTCGTCCTCTTCGGGTCGCTGACCCTGCTCGAGATCCCCTTCGAGCTGGCCGTGGGGCCGCCGGTGATCGCGTTCTTCTGGCTCGTGGCCGGGCCGGTCGGGAGCGTTCTCGTCGGCCGTCACCTGCGGCGGGAGGGTCGCCTCCGGGGGATGACGGGCCGTCCCCGCGCGGGCGGCCTTCTCGGCGCGGGTATCTGCGTCGGCTGCTTCCTCCTCGGGCTGGTCGGCGGTTGGGCGGGCGGGGAGCGGGGGGCGCTGGCGGCGGCCGTGGTCTGGGTGACCGTCGGCTACCTGGTCCTGGCGCGTCTCACCGGGCGGCCCGTCCTGGGGACGACGATGGTGGCGGTGGCGGTGGTGGTCCTCGCGCTCGGTGCGATGTCGGTGCCGGTTTGGGTGATGGCGCTCGCGTTCGGTACGGGGCAGCTCGCCGCCGGCGCCGCGTTCCGCTGCCGCGAGGCGGCGACCGCGTGAGCCATCCCAGCCGCCGCCTCGACGACGCGGTGCACCAGCGCACCCGGCTCGGGATCCTCGCGGTCCTGGCCGAGGCGGGACGGGCCGACTTCACCTACCTGCGGGACACGCTCGAGCTGTCGGACGGGAACCTGTCGCGCAACCTGACCCGCCTGGAGGCGGCGGGCTATGTGCGCGTGGAGAAGGTGCACGAGGGACGCCGGCCGCGGACGTGGCTCAGCGTGACCGGGGCGGGCCGGACCGCGCTCGACGCCGAGGTGGCGGCGCTGCGGGAGCTGATCGGAGGCCTGGAGCGCCGGACGGTGGGAACCGTGCGGGCCCGTGCGCTGCCCGAGGCTCAGTAGAAGACGGTCCGCGTGCGGTGGCGCGGCCGGGCCTTGTACCCGGGTGACTGACCGCGGTGCCAGAGCCCCTCGTCGAGGAGGCGGGGTGGGGTGCCGGTGCGCCGGCTTAGGAGCTCCACGGCATGCAGGGCGCAGGCGCGGATCTCGACCTCCTCGCGGGACCCGGGTGCGATGAGCCGTCCGGCGTCGATGCGCGCGGCGAGGCCGTCGTCGTAGCGCAGGACCCCGTCGACCCGCAGGACGTGGGGGACGAGGTTGTCGGCGAAGATCGTGAGCCGGTCGACGTCGGGGAAGGTGGCGAGCCCGGCCTAGGCCAGGTCGTGGGGGAGGATCTGGGCGCGCTTGTAGAAGCCGCGGTCGGCGAAGAAGGGCAGGCCGCCCGCGAGCTCCGTGGCGAGCGCCTCGGCGGTGGGAGGGAGCTCGGGGTGGGCCTCGAGCCACGGCCCGAGGTCGTTGAGCGCGCGGGCGTGGAGGCCCATGAGCTCGTGGTCGGGATCCTGCCCGAGGACGGCGGCGACCGCGGTGGCATCGAGGGCTTCGAGCTCCGCGGTGGACCACACCCCGTGCGCCCGGGCGTGGTCGGTCAGGGCCGACAGGATCGTCAGCGACCCCGAGCGCCCCGGGCGCTTGCGCAACGTGGGAAACCAGCCCGAGCCGAAGTTGATCGCATTCCACACGAAGACGAAGCGGACGCGCTCCTCCTCGGGCAGCTCGACGGGGTGCAACGCGGGGTCGAGGACCGGCGGCGGGGCCGGCGCGATGGCGTCCAGAGCGCCGGGATCGAGCCGTACGAAGCGGGCCGTCGCGGCCACCTCGGCGGCGTGTGCGCGGACGTCATCCAGGAGCCCCATCCGCCGCCGGTCTGCCCGCTACCGTCGAGGATGATGCCCGCTCCCGCCGCCGCCGAGCAGCTCGAAGCGCTCCTGGCCGGCCTGAACCCCCCCCAGCGGGAGGCGGTCACCCACGGGGACGGGCCGCTGCTCGTCCTCGCCGGTGCGGGATCGGGCAAGACCCGGGTGCTGACCCGCCGGATCGCCTACCTGATGGCGACCGAGCGCGCGCGGGCCAACGAGATCCTCGCCATCACGTTCACCAACAAGGCGGCGGGGGAGATGCGCGAGCGCGTGGAGCGGCTCGTCGGCCGCCGCACGCGCGCGATGTGGGTCATGACCTTCCACGCCGCCTGCGTGCGGATGCTCCGGGTCGAGGCCGCGCGGCTCGGCTACACCCGCCAGTTCACGATCTACGACCAGGCCGACGCCCGCCGCCTGACCAAGCGCTGCCTCGACGAGCTGGGGATCGACCCCAAGCGCTTCACCCCCGCCGCGATCCACAACCAGATCTCCGACGCGAAGAACAAGCTGCGCGACGCGGACGCCTACGGAAAGCTCGTGGGCTCCTACTTCGAACAGACCGTCGCCGACGCCTACCGGCTCTACGAGTCAGAGCTCCACCGCATGAACGCGATGGACTTCGACGACCTGCTCGTCCGCGCGGTCAACGTCCTCGAGCTCTTCGGAGAGGTGCGCGACCGCTACGCCACGGCCTTCCGCCACGTGCTCGTCGACGAGTACCAGGACACGAACCACGCCCAGTACCGCTGGCTTCAGCTCCTGGCCGGCGAGCACCGCAACCTCATGGTGGTCGGCGACGACGACCAGTGCCTGGTCGCGGGGACGCCGGTGCGGATGGCCGACGGGTCCCAGCGCTGCATAGAGACGATCAGGGAGGGAGAGTGGGTGCTGTCCTCCTACGGGGACGGCGACTTTCGCCCGGCCCGGGTGACGCGCACGCATCGAGCCGGGGCGGAGTGGGGCGTCGCGATCACCACCACGAACGGCCGACGCCTCGTCTCCACCCCCGAGCACACGCACTTCGCGGGCCACTGTCCTGACTTGTGGTCGCAGGACGCCCATAAGTCAGGACAGCCGACGGTGACGCTGTGTGGAGACCACCGAGGGAGCGCGCCCGTGCACGTCATCGAGCACGGCCGCCGGACACGCGGCTTCTCCCACCTCCCCTCCCTGATCGAGGACCTCCCCCGCACCGCGCCCGTGCGCTGGCAGGCCCGCCTCGGGTCAGAAACGGTCCTGCCCTTCACCCCCGCCATCCTCGTCCGGCCCGGCATGGCGATGTTCGCCGAGGACGGCGAGCTCGATCTCGTCGAGCGCGTCGAGTGGATCCGCCTCGAAGCGCCCGTCCACGACCTCGACATCGAGCACACCCACAACTTCGTCGCGGGCGGCCTCGTCACCCACAACTCGGTCTACTCCTTCAGAGGAGCGGACATCACCAATATTCTCAATTTCCAGGACTCGTTCCCAGAGGCCCACACCGTCAAGCTCGAGCAGAACTATCGCTCGACGCAGACCATCCTCTCCGCGGCCAACGCCGTGGTGGCGAACAACCGGGGGCGGATGTCCAAGGCGCTGTGGACCGACTCGGGCCAGGGCGATCCGATCCACGTCCGCGAGCTCGAGGACGAGCATGCCGAGGCGCGGTACGTGGCCGGCGAGGTCGAGCGCCTCGTGGACGAGGGGTGCGCCCGCTCGGAGATCGCGGTCTTCTACCGGACCAACGCGCAGTCGCGGGTGCTCGAGGACACGCTCGTGCGGCGCGAGATCGCCTACCAGGTCATCGGCGGGACGAAGTTCTACGACCGGGCGGAGATCAAGGACGCGCTGGCCTACCTCGTCCTGCTCGTCAACCCGCAGGACGTGGGCGCGTTCACGCGCATCGCGAACGTCCCGCGGCGCGGGCTCGGCGCCACGTCGCTCGCGCGCGTGACCGGGTGGGGCAACACCGCCGGGCTCTCCGTCTGGGACGCCGCCGCCGAGCCCGAGCAGGTCCCCGGGCTGGGCACCGCGGCCCGCAAGGCGCTCGGGCGCTTCATGGGCACGATGCGGGTCCTGCGCGAGCGGGCCGAGCAGAACGTCCCGGTCGCCGAGCTCCTCGAGGAGATGCTGCGCGAGACGGGCTTCACCGACACGCTCGAAGCCGAGCGCACCATCGAGGCCCAGGGCCGCCTCGAGAACCTCGCCGAGCTCGTCGAGGTCGCGCGCGAGTACGACGGCACCGCGGAGGAGCCGTCGCTCGGTGGCTTCCTCGAGCAGGTGGCGCTCGTGGCCGACACGGACCAGATCCGCGACGACTCCGGCGTCGTGACCCTCATGTCCCTGCACTCCGCGAAGGGCCTGGAGTACCCCGTGGTGCTCATCATCGGCTGCGAGGAGGGCGTCTTCCCGCACTCGCGCGCGCTCGACGAGGGCGGCCTGGAGGAGGAGCGGCGCCTGGCCTACGTGGGGATCACCCGCGCGATGCGCTCCCTCTACCTCACCTCGGCGCGCACCCGCAACGTGTTCGGCGCGCGCACCTACGGCCTCCCCTCGCGGTTCCTGTCCGAGATCCCCGGCGACCTGACCGACAACGAGCAGCACCTGCCCCTCGCCGGCCCTCGTGCGCGAGCCACGAGCTGGGACTCCACCACCGACGCCGAGCCCGTCACCTACCGGGTGGGCCAGGACGTCCGCCACGCCGCGTTCGGGGTGGGAAAGGTCATCGGCCACGAGCTCGGTGGCATCGTCGTCCTGCACTTCCGCGACCACGGCGACCGGAAGTTCGTGGCCGACCTCGCGCCACTGTCGCCGGCGTGAGTGGGAACCGGCCGTGAGCGCCACGGTCATCGACGGGACCGCGATCGCCGCCGCGGTGCGGGCGGAGGTGGCGCGGGAGGTCCGGACGCTCACGGGGCCGCCGCCCGGCCTCGCGACGATCCTCGTGGGCGATGACCCCGGCTCGCACATCTACGTCCGCGGGAAGATCCGCGCGTGCGAGGAGACGGGGATCGTCTCCCTGCACCGCCCGCTGCCCGCGGGCACCCCGGCCGAGGAGATCGCGGGCACCATCGCCGAGCTCAGCGCTGCTGCTGAGTGCTCGGGCATCCTCCTCCAGCGCCCCGTCCCCGGCCTGCCCGACGGCGGTGCCGCGCTCTCGGCGCTCATCGCCCCCGAGAAGGACGTCGACGGGCTCACGCCGGTCTCCGCGGGCCGGCTCGCCCAGGGCCTCCCGGGTCTGCGGCCGTGCACTCCGCTCGGGTGCCTCGAGCTCCTCGACCGCCACGGGGTCGAGCTCGAGGGCGCCGCGGCGGTCGTCATCGGTCGCTCGGACCTCGTGGGCAAGCCGGTGGCCCAGCTCCTGCTCGAGCGCAACGCCACCGTCACGATCTGCCACTCGCGGACGCGGGATCTTCCGGCGGTGGCCGTGCGCGCGGACGTCCTCGTGGCGGCCGTCGGCCGTCCCCGCTTCGTCCAGGGCGACTGGGTCAAGCCGGGCGCCGTGGTGCTCGACGTGGGGATCAACCGGCTCGAAGACGGCCTGGTCGGGGACGTCGACTTCGGTCCCGCCGCCGAGCGCGCCGCGCTCATCACGCCCGTCCCACGGGGGGTCGGTCCGATGACGGTCGCGATGCTCATGCGCAACACGCTGGAGGCGGCGCGCGTCGCAAGCGTCCGGCGGTCCTGATCGAATTGCCCGTACCGGGGGCCGCGGCGCTCATCGCCTGCCCCGCCTGCGCACGGACCGTGGAGGGCGGGAACGTTCTGCTCGGGTCAGCCCGGACGCTCGCCCCGACGCCCCGTCCGCGCGGCGGGGTCGCCGCCTGCTCGCCCCGGCGCACCGCTTTCGCGCGCTGACCGGCACGCCGCCGGGTCGGTGAGGGTGACGAGGGCGCCCGAGTCTGCGTCGAGCAGCGCCGCCTGGCCGTAGGGCACCGGCTCAACGACGTTGTTGAGTGCCGGTCGCGGCGCGACGCCGCCACGTCCGCAGCGCAACTCGCGCGCCCGCGCGAGCACGGTGGCCGCCCGCCCGGGAGCCCGGAGCTTCACCGCGCTGTTGAGGTCCCATGCGGCGGCGAAGACCGGCACCCCTGCCCCGGCAAAGCGCTGGCGGGAGACCACCAGCAGGGTCCGTGGCTCGGCGCGCGCGAGCGTCCGGCGTACGACGGCGAGCTCGCGCGTCGACTCTCGCGCGGCCCGCTTCCACTCCCCCACGTCGCGCTCCAGTCCCCCTGCCCAGCCGCCGGCCACGAGCGCCGCGAGCGCGGGCGCCGCCCACCGTGCCCGCGTCGCCCACAGCGCCCGCACCCCCGCCGCGGCGGCGAGGGCGAAGCCGAAGGCGGCGAGGATGTTGCCGCGATTGAAGACCCCGGCGCTGAGCGGGTCGTACGGCCCGGCGGCCGGGAGGAGCATGGCCCAGGCCGCGACGGCGACGATCGCGCCCCCTCCCGCCCAGGTCAGCCAGGTGCGCGCGTCGCCGGTCGCGCGCCGGGCGGCGAGGGCGGCCGCGAGGACCACCGTCGCCCCGAGCGCCAGGGCCAGGGCGCCGGTGAGCCCGGGGATGAGCGCGCGCCCGACGAGCTCGAGCCCGTGGACGGCGAGGACGGGACCGTGCGCAACGGTGGACGGGAGCGAGCGCTCGGGATGGGACGTGAGTGCCGCCTCGGCGCCGAGGATGGGCACGAGGACGGCGGCGTCGAGCCGCCACCAGCGCCAGGCGGCCTGGCGACCGACGCGCCGGGCGTGCAGGAGCCCCGTGAGCAGGATGAGTGCGGCGGCAGCCTCGTAGGTCAACAGGCTCGCCGCGTAGGCGGTCACCGAGGCGGCGTGGAGCCGGCGCCGCCACCCCGGGTCTGGCGTCGCCAGCCCGCGCAGCGCGAGGAGGAGGCCGAGCCCGGCCAGCATGAGCGCGACCAGGTTGATCGAGGCGGTCGCCCACAGCCGGGTGGAGTCCGAGAACGGGAACAGGAGGGCCAGGACGGCCGCCCCGCCGGCCACCAGGGCGGGCAGCCCCAGCGCCCGCAGCACGACGTGGAAGGTCAGCGAGGCGAGGACGGCGAGCAGGGCGGCGAGGGCGAGGTGGAGCTCGGGCCGCGCGCCGAAGAGCAGGTGGGGGAGGGGGAGCAGAAGTGCCAGGAGCGGGCGGTAGCGCATGAGCCCGAGGTCGACCGGCCCGAGGAAGCCGTCGGCCGGGGGGTGGGCGGTCGTCGCCGCGTTCTCCCAGTCGTCCCACGCGAAGGACCCGGAGGCGACGTACGGCCCGAGCAGGAGGACCCCGAGCACGCCGAGCCCGCCCGCCACGATTGCGAGCTCACGCCGCGACGCGACTCCGGCCCCCGGCATCCCCGCGAGGGCGTACCCCAACCCGGCGGACAGAGAAACGGCCCGCGGCGGGGGCGCGCTTGCATGCGTCCGACCGGCCTGGTCTGATGGGTTGGACGTCCACCTCCTAGACCTTGGAGCTCCCTCATCGGTTTCGACTACCAGCGGCTGCGCCTCGGTGAGCGTGTGGTCGGCATCTGCGCCGTCCTGCTGCTCGTCGTCATGTTCCTGCCGTGGTACAGCGTCGGACGGGTCGACGGGACCGCCTGGGAGGCCTACGCCTACACCAACCTCCTGCTGTTCCTCCTGGCGATCTTCACGCTGGCCGTGGTCGCGGTGACGGCGACCCAGCGAGCTCCGGCGCTCCCCGTCGCGGGCAGCGTCATCGTGACCCTCTTCGCGGGGGTGATGACGCTGCTCGTGCTATATCGCATCGTCAACCAGCCAAGCCAGAACGACGTCGTCAGCGTCGAGTACGGGGCCTACATCGGCCTGCTGCTCGTGGCCGGGATCACCGCCGGCGGCTTTCTCTCCATGCGCGACGAGGGGACGAGCATCGGTGGTGCGCGCGCCCGGGCCGAAGCGATGATCGCCGAGCGACGGACCGCAGGTGGGGGGGCGACGACTACCACCGGCTCCCCGGCCTCGCCCCCAGTGGGAACCGCGCCGCCGCCCGCGGCCACGGCGCCGCCGTCGGCGACCACCCCACTCCCCGGAGAGCCGCCCCCGCCCGCCAGCCCCGCCAACCCCTGAGCTCAAACGGCTCTCGGGAGCCTGCCGATGGGTTCGGCCATGCACGGGTTGCTATGCCCGGTGCCTCGATGACATCCGCTTCGTTCGCTTGCAGGTGTCCGCCAAGCCTGATCGAATGCGTCGTATTACCACTTGACGGGAGGCCTCATGGCGTTCGACTACCGGCGGTTGCGGCTCGGCGAGCAGGTTGCCGCTGTCTGCGCCGTGCTGCTCTTCATCATCATGTTCCTTGACTGGTACGGACCCCATGCTGGTGGTCCAGGTGGCGTCGACGCTTGGCAGGCGTTCAGCTTCATTGACCTGCTCATGTTCCTCCTGATCCTGCTGGCCATTGGGCTCGCCATCCTCACCGCAACCAAGCGTGCTCCGTTGCCGGTTGCCGGGAGCGTGATCCTGATGTTGAGCGCGGTGCTGGTGACCCTGCTCGTGGCGTTCCGGGTCTTCATCGATCAGCCCGGGTTCGGGTTTGGTGTACCAGACAGTGCGATCGACAACCAGGTGGCCGCCTATCTTGGCTTCCTTCTCGTCGCCGGCATCACCGCCGGCGGGTACCTCTCCATGCGAGACGAGGGGACGACGTTGGCCGGGGCCAAGGCGCAGGCGGAGTCGATGATCGCCGAGCGGCGGACCGCCGGAGGAGGAGCGGCGACGACGACCGGCTCGACCGACTCTCCGCCGGGGGGCACCGCGCCGCCCACGGCAGGTGCGGGAACCGCGCCCCCGCCTACGGGCACCGCGCCGCCTCCCGAGGCCACGGCGCCGCCGTCGGCGACCACTCCGCCGCCCGGAGAGCCGCCCCCGCCCAGCGGCCCCGCCAACCCCTGAGTCCAAGGGCTCTCCCGAGCCTGCCGCTGGGTCCGGAGCCCTACGCGTCGCCGCCTAAGCTTCCGGGGTGATAGACCGCGAGCAGGTTCTCCACGTCGCGCGGCTCGCGCGCCTCGAGCTCGGCTCCCAGGACGAGGTCGACCGCCTGGCCGCCGAGCTCTCCCACGTGCTCGGGCACATCGAGACGATCGGAGAGCTCGACCTCGACGGCGTGGAGGGAACGTCCCATGTCGTCGACGTGACCAACGCCCTGCGCGAGGACGAGCCGCGCCCGTCCCTCCCGCGTGAGACCGCACTGGCCCAGGCGCCCGACGCCATCGCGGGCGGCTTCCGCGTCCCGCCGACCACTCCGCCCGGCGGCGGAGCGGCGTCCGGCGGCTCGGGATGAGCGCCGGGCTGCTCGACCTCACGGCCGCCCGCGTCGCGGCGGCGGTTCGTGCGGGGGACCTCGACGCCGGCGAGCTGTGGGACGCCTATCGCGCCCGCGCGGCCGCCGACGAGGACCTGAACGCCTTCACCTGGGTCGCCGAGGAGCGGCCGGGCACGCCCGAGGGTCCGCTCGGCGGCGTCCCCCTGGCGGTCAAGGACCTCTTCTGCACAGAGGGCGTGCCCAGCCAGGCGGGGTCCCGGATCCTCGAGGGCTACCGGCCGCCCTACACGGCGACCGTGGTGGAGAAGCTCCGGGCCGCCGGCGCGCCCCTGCTCGGCAAGACCAACCAGGACGAGTTCGCCATGGGCTCGTCGAACGAGAACTCGGGCTTCGGCCCGGTGCGCAACCCGTGGGACCGCGAGCGGGTGCCGGGAGGCTCGAGCGGCGGAAGCGCCGCCGCGGTCGCCGCGCGCCTCGCCCCGTGGGCGATCGGCACGGACACCGGTGGCTCCATCCGCCAGCCCGCGGCCCTGTGCGGGATCGTCGGCCTCAAGCCCACCTACGGCGCGGTGTCGCGCTACGGGATGATCGCCTTCGCGTCCTCTCTCGACCAGGCCGGCCCGCTCACCCGGGACGTCACCGACGCCGCCCTGCTCTTCTCGCAGATGGTCGGGCAGGACCCGTGCGACTCGACGTCGCTCGCCTTTCCCGAGGAGGTCGTCCTGCCCGAGGACGGCGACCTGCGCGGCATCCGCCTCGGGGTCCCCGCCGAGCTCTCGGAGGGTGGCGGGCTCGAGGACGGCGTCCATGCGCGCTTCGAGGAGACCCTGCAGATCGCCCGCGACCTCGGCGCGAGCGTCGAGACCTGCCACCTGCCCCACGCGCCGTACGGGATCGCCGCCTATTACATCATCGCGCCCGCGGAGGCGTCGAGCAACCTCGCCCGGTTCGACGGGGTGCGGTACGGCCTGCGGGCCGGCGACGACGGAGGCGGCCTGCTCGGCATGTACACGAAGACCCGCGCGGCCGGCTTCGGGCCCGAGGTCAAGCGCCGCATCATGCTCGGCACCTACGCGCTCTCCTCGGGCTACTACGACGCCTACTACGGCCGCGCCCAGAAGGTCCGGACGAAGATCGCCGACGACTTCCGGACGGCGTTCGCCTCCTTTGACTTCGTCGTCACCCCCTCGAGCCCGACCGTCGCCTTCCCCCTTGGCGCCAAGACCGACGACCCGCTCGCGATGTACCTCAACGACTACTTCACGGTGCCGATGCCCCTCGCCGGGATCCCCGCCATCTCGATCCCCAACGGGCTCTCCGAGGGGCTGCCCACGGGCTTTCAGCTCGCCGGCCCGGCGTTCTCGGAGAACCGCATCCTCTCCGCGGCGAAGGCGCTCGAGGGCGCGCTCGGCTTCGCCGGCCTGCCGGCATGAGCGCCACCGCCCACGAGTACGAGCCCGTGATCGGGCTGGAGATCCACGTCCAGCTCTCGACGAGGACGAAGATGTTCTGCTCCTGCGCGCTCTCCTTCGGAGACCCGCCCAACGAGCACACGTGCCCGGTGTGCCTCGGCCTGCCGGGGACGCTGCCCGTGGTCAACGCCCGGGCGATCGACTTCGGGATCACCATCGGGCTCGCGCTGGGCTGCGAGATCGCCCCGCGCTCGCTCTTCCACCGCAAGAACTACTTCTATCCCGACCTCCCCAAGGGCTACCAGATCTCCCAGTACGACGTGCCCCTGTGCCGCGGCGGGCACCTGGGTGACGTGCGCGTGCACCGCGTGCACCTCGAGGAGGACGCCGCCAAGCTCGTCCACGTGGGGGAGAGCGGGCGCATCCACGGCTCGGACTCCTCGGTGGTGGACTTCAACCGCGGCGGCACCCCGCTCGTGGAGATCGTCTCCGAGCCGGACATCAGGTCGGCTGCGGCGGCCCGGGAGTGGCTGACCCTGCTGCGCACGACGCTGCGCCAGCTCGGGGTGAGCGACGTGAACATGGAGGAGGGCTCGCTGCGCTGCGACGCCAACGTCTCCCTGCGGCCGGCGGGGAGCGCGACGTTCGGTACGAAGACCGAGCTGAAGAACATGAACTCCTTCCGCTTCATCGAGCGGGGGATCGAGGCGGAGATCATCCGGCAGGAGGCGCTGCTGGTCGCCGGAGAGCCGGTCGTCGCCGAGACGCTGCACTTCGACCCGCAGTCGGGCCGGATCTCCTCCCTGCGGTCCAAGGAGGAGGCGCACGACTACCGCTACTTCCCCGAGCCGGACCTCGTGCCGCTCGTGGTCACGGACGAGATGCTCGCGCGGGCCGAGGCCGAGCTGCCCGAGCTACCCGCGGCGCGGGCCGAGCGCTACGAGAACGAGCTCGGGCTCGATCCTGACCGCGCCCGCCAGCTCGCGTTCCGTGCCGATCTGAGCGACTTCTTCGAGAAGGCGCGCCAGGAGGCCGATGCGCGCCCGTTGGCCAACTGGCTCGGGGATGACGTCGTGCGCGAGGTGGGCGACGGAGACCCGGCGCAGACCCGGCTCACCCCGAGCGCGCTCGCTGGCTTGGTGATGATGGTCCGCGACAGGGAGGTCTCCCGCGACGGGGCGCGGCAGGTGCTCGGACGGCTCGTGGCCGAGGGCGGCGACCCGCGCGCGGTGGTGGAGGCCGAGGGCCTCGGCGCGGTGGGCGGCGAGGACGCGCTGCTGCCCGCGGTGCGCGCGGCGCTGGAGGCGCAACCCGAGGTCGCCGCGAAGATCCGGGCGGGGCAGACCAAGGCGATCGGGGCGATCATCGGCCACGTCATGCGCGAGACGAAGGGCCGCGCCGACGGCGGCGAGGTCACACGGCTCGTGCGCGCCGAGCTCGGGCTCTGAGCCGCCTCCGTCTCCTTCCGTGGCTGCTGCGTCGGCCGCGCCGGTTCTCCTACGGGCCTGACCGCGCGCAGCGCGCCGACCTCTATCTCCCCCGCGCTAGCGGACCCCATCCGATCGCCGTGCTCATCCACGGCGGCTCGTGGCGGGCGCGCTACGGCAAGTGGCTCATGCGCGGCCTCGCGGCGGACCTCCCGCGTCGGGGCTGGGGGGTGTGGAACGTCGAGTACCGCCAGGTCGGCGAGCGCAGCGGAGGGGGTGGAGGATGGCCGGCGACGTTCGCCGATGTCGCCGCCGGGGTGGACGCGCTCGCGGACGCGGGGCCGGATGTGGACCTCTCACGTGTGGCGGTCATCGGCCACTCGGCGGGCGGACAGCTCGCGCTGTGGGCCGCGGGGCCGCGGCGGCTCGGCCCCGGCCCGCCGCCGCGGATGCGCTTCCGGGGGGTCGTCTCCCAGGCCGGGGTCGCGGCGATGGCCGAGGCCCACGCCGGTGACCGTGACGGTTCCGTCGATGCGGTCATGGGTGGCGGGCCCGACGAGGTGCCCGAGCGCTACGACGCCGTCGACCCCGTCGGGCAGGTGCCGCTCGGTGCCCCGATCCTGCTCGTCCACGGCACGGAGGACACGACGGTCTCGATCCGGCGCTCGCGCACCTTCGCGGCCGCCGCGCGCGCGGCGGGCGACGAGGTGGATCTCGTCGAGCTGCCGGGCGGCGCCGGAGGCCACGCCCGCCACCTCGATCCGGGCGGGGAGGCCTGGGCCGTCGTGGTCCGCTGGCTGGAGGCGCGGGGGGTGTGACGGCGGCCGCGCCGGGCGCGGCCGCCGTCGACTCCCGTCCGCCTCAGCCGTCCGCCTGGTCGTTGGGGCGGGTCCCCACGATCTTGGTGTGGCGAGGGGCGGGCATGCGTGAGCGCCGGCCCTTGACCGACTTCCAGATGGCGCGGTTGAGCCCCACCTCCGGCGTGCGGTCCTCCTTCGAGAAGTCCCAGCGCCGGGACTGGCGGGCCATGGGCGACGCCACCGTGTTCGTCGGAGCCCCCGGCTCGCCGTAGGGCACGACGCTCGGCTGGCGCGCGCGGTAGGCCCGGAAGTCCGGCTCGTTCGTGAACGACCCCCACATCCGGTTGGCACGCTTGTCGACGATGCCCATCGCCGGCATGCCCAGCAGCGACTCGAGCGTCGCGATCATCGAGGCCGTGTCGTAGCGCGTCGAATCGACCTTCCCGGTCTGGGTGTAGGGGGAGATGGCCAGCGCGATGGTCCGGTGGGCGTCGACGTGGTCGGGCCCGTTCTGCGCGTCGTCCTCGGTCACGAGGATGAGCGTGTCGCGCCAGTACCGGCTGTGGGAGACCGTCTGGACGAGCCGCCCGAGGGCGAGGTCGTTGTCGGCGACGTAGGACGCCGGCGTGGCCGCCCCGGGCGACGTTCCCCGCGTGTGGTCGTTGGGAAGGCGCATGATCGAGAGCGCCGGGAGGTTCCCGCCGCGGACGTAGCCCCGGAACTCGCGCTCCCACTCGGGCTCACGCTGGGTGTGGTCCGAGCACGCGAGGTTGTAGCCCGCGAACCCCTCGTCGACGTGATCGCCGAAGCGGGTGTCGTCGAGCCGCGTGGTGTGGGAGACGTTGCCGCCGCCCGTGCACGTGCCGGGGAACTGCGTGTACTCCCCGTAGTCGCGGAACGACACCCGGTGGTCATAGGCGTTGTCCCACAGGTAGCCGCGCGTCTGCGCCGCCGCCGAGCGGGGCACGGCCGGGTCGGAGGCCAGCGGCTCTGAGGGGAACTGCTGGGCTAGGGGGACGTCCTCGAAGTCGTAGGACCGCTGGCCCTGCGGGAAGGGTGAGTAGGTAATCGGCCAGGTCTTGTCTACGTAGTCCGACGAGCTGGCCTGCGTGATCCAGTTGTGGCCGTCAGGCGACACCTCCGCGTCGGCGTAGAAGTTGTCGATGGTGCTGAAGCGGCGCGCGAGCCGATGGTGGTTCGGCGCCACATCGTCCTTGAACAGGGTGAGCGACGGATCGCCGTTGCCCTTGCCGAGGTCCCCGAAGACCTGGTCGTAGGTGCGGTTCTCCTTGACGACGTAGATGACGTGCTTGATGCGGTGGGCGGACGCCGGCTCCTTGGGCCGGCGGTCGTGGGCGCGGTTGTTGCGCTCGACCCGACGGGTCAGCTTGCGCAGCGTGCGCGCGTTTCTCGGCACCTTGACCTCGGTGATCGAGCCCTTGATCATCGAACCCGAGTACTGCGGGTCGGTCGAGGCCCGCCGGGCCTCGTCGCGGTCCGGGTCCTTGGGCGGGCAGTCCGTGCGCGGGGAGAGGGCGCCGCAGGGGTTGGGTCCGGCGCCCGAGTCGTTGGTGTTCGTCACGACGAGCTTCTTGCCGTCGGGTGTGACCTTCACGTCGGCGGGATACCAGTCGGTGGGGATGAAGCCGAGGACCTCGCGGGTGTTGAGATCGATGACCGCCACGGCGTTCTCGCCCGCCTCGGCGACGTAGAGTCGCCCGCCGTCGGGGCTGACCGCCAGGCCGTCGGGGAGAGCGCCCTTCTGGGGACCGTGCACGAGCGACACGTCGATGGTCTCGTCGAGCGTGTCCGTCCGCGCGTCGATGACCGAGACCGTGTCGGAGTTCGCGTTGGCGGTGTACACCTCGTCGCGGCGCGGGTTAGCGGCGATCGCGCTCGGGTGGTCGGCCTGCAGCGGGTTGTCGGGGGGCGAGAGCTGGACGTCGCCGACCTTGCGCTCCGTCGCCGTGTCGAGCACGGACACCGAGCGGCCCATCCAGTTCGTGACGTAGGCCTTGTCGCCGCGCCGGGCGAACGCGACGCCGAGGGGCTGCAGCGCGGCGCCGAGGTCGATCGTGCCCGTGACGGTGTTCGTCGCCGGGTCGATCACCGTCACCTGACGGCCGGGCGGGTTGCCCGCGGCACTCGAGGCGGCGGCCGAGAGGTTGTTCGCCACGTAGATCCGGTCGCCCTTGGGCGTGTGGCCATAGGCCAGACCGGCGGGGAAGTGGGGCGTGGCGATCGTGCCCGTCTCCGTGAGCCCGCTCGAAGTCACCCGGTAGGCGTGCACGACGCCCTGGCCGCCACCGGCGGCCCAGGCATGCGTGCCGTCGGGGGAGAAGACGACGCCGTAGAACGCCGCCTGCCCGAGGTCGGCGTCGTAGCGGACGTAGCCCTGGCGGGTCTGGTTGCGCAGGTCCCAGAGATCGGTGGAGTCGATGCGGGCGGCGCCGCTACTGACCGTGAGCAGCTGTCGCCCGTCGGGGGAGAGGGCGGAACCGAGAGGACCCTGGAAGCCCGGCGCGGTCTTGGCCACGCCGAACGCGTCGCCCGCCGGGCGGACCTGCCACCCCGTGGGCGTGACGATCGGTGCCGCCGGGTCGGGCTCGGCCTGTGCGGCGCTCGCCGCCGTGATGGTGCATGCCACCGTTGCGAGCACGCTCGCGATTCTGCCCCTGCTCTGCATCGTCCCTCCTGGGGTCGACAATGAATTTCGCCGTGACGCTATGCGGGTTGAGGGCGCGCGTTGTCACCGGCTTGTGACTCCGACTGCACCGCTTCGACAACTACAACTGGTCGGCCGGAGATAACCTCTGCTCCATGTCACGACTCATCCGCATGGACCAGACCGGCCACACCACCCTGGCCGAGTGGCGCGCCGACGACCCCGCCGCCGTCGAGGCCGCGGTGGAGGCCTTCCGGCGCGAGCTCGACGCGGGCTACTACGCGGTGGTCACGCGGGGCGAGGGTCACGCCGAGCAGGTGCGCGAGCTGCCCGTGGACGCGGGCACCGTGATCCTGCGCCGGCCGATCGCCGGCGGTTGAGCGCCCTCCCCGAGCTCCAGGGCGTCTACTGGCGCAAGCGCGCCAGCGATGCTTCGCTGCGCGCACGGGGCCGGGGCTGGACCGCCTCGACGGTCGCGCACACCGTGCCGTTCGTGGGCGTCGCGGGCCTGATGATCGCGCTGAACCCAGTCGCCGCGCCGGTGTCCGCGCTCGCGCTCGTCCAGGCGTGGATCCTGCCCGAGCTCTATGCCGCCCGGGGGGCGAACGTCGTGCGCCCCAAGGCGGCGAAGGAGGCCGGAGCGGAGGCGGCGGCGGTCGGACTGCTCGGTGACCTGGTCGGCCACGCGGCCCGGGAGACGCACGCCGGGACGGGGCTCGTGCCCGAGCGCGGCGAGCTCGGGGTCTGGCTCGTGGGCGAGCAGGGCGCGCTGCTCGTGCGCCCGGGCGGTCGCCAGGTGCAGTGCTTCTGCGTCCGCGCCACCGATCCCGCCCTGCCGGGCGGGGACCGGATCGCCCACCTCCTGCTCGCCCTGCGCGAGGACGAGACCGGGTTCGCCACCGTCGCGAACATGGCCTTCTCCGGTGCGCGCTGGCGGGTGCGCCGGCGCGTCGCGCCGCGCCAGCGCCCCGCGCTCGACGAGGGCGCCCGCCTGGCCAGGCAACTTGTGACCGCCGGGCCATAGGCACCCGGTCCCGCAGCGCGGATCATCCTCGCCATGTCCGCACTCCCCGCCTCCCACAGGGTCATCCTCGTACCCCGCCCCGCGCCGACCGCCCAGGGTCGTCGCCGTTTCGGCATCGCCCGCCTGTCGAGCTGCCCGCCGCCCCACGCGCCCCTGCCGAGGGGGAAGCACCTGAAGCGCGTCCACGACTGAGGAGGGTCGGACGATCGCTCCGCGGGCTCGCGCGCAGAGCTGGCGCGTCCTATCCTCTGAAGACATGCAGGCACGCATGAGGTCGCTCCTCCGCCGGCTCCTCGCGATCGTCGTCCTCGCCGTCGCCGTCTGGTTGCTGTTCAAGCTCGTGATCGGCGTGGTCACCGCTGTCGCGTGGGCGATCGCGGCGGTGGTGGCGATCGTGGCGGTGGTCTGGGCGCTGCGCCAGCTGTGAGCGGCGGGGGCTTCGCCCTCATCCCGATCCTGCTCGGCTTCGGCCTGGCCGCGGGGATGGTCGGACGCTGGAAGGGCGGGTCGTTCTGGTTGTGGTTCTTCGTGGGCTTCTTCGCTCCGTTCGTAGGGCTCGCGGCGGCGGCGCTGCACCGCCCCGAGCGTGAGGAGCTGCGCCGCCAGTGCCCCGGCTGCGGGCGCGTGGTCAAGCTCCACGACGCGCTGTGCACGCGGTGCGGGACCGAGCTGGAGTTCCCGGACGTCGCGCTGGCGGCGGAAGCCCCGATCCGCGTGGCGTAGGAGTATGTGTCGCTATTCGCGACTGGGGACCCGCCTCCGGCACCCCTAGCCCTTCTAGACTCGGGGGTCCGGATCCCACCCCCACCGAAGGAGCCCCGAACCGCATGCGAGCCGTCGACGCCCTGATGGAGTGCCTCAAGGCCGAGGGCGTCGAGGTCGTATTCGGCCTGCCCGGCGGGGCGAACCTCCCCACCTACGACGCGTTCTACGACGCGGGCATCCGCCACATCCTCGTGCGCCACGAGGCGGGCGGCGGTCACGCGGCCGAGGGCTACGCGAAGGCCACGGGGAAGGTGGGCGTCTCCATCGGCACGAGCGGGCCGGGCGCGACGAACCTCGTCACACCGATCGCCGACGCGATGATGGACTCGGTCCCCGTCGTGTTCATCACGGGGCAGGTCCGCACCGAGCTCCTGGGCACGGACGGCTTCCAGGAGGCGGACACGATCGGCATGACCATGCCGATCTCCAAGCACTCGTTCATGATCCAGCATCCGCTGGAGCTGCCGCGGACGATCCACGAGGCCTTCCACATCGCGCGTACCGGCCGGCCAGGTCCCGTGGTGGTGGACGTGCCTCAGGATCTCTCGAGAGCCGACATCCCCTACGAGCCGGTCTCCGACGTGCGGCTCCCGGGCTACCAGCCCACCACCGAGGGGAACTCCAAGCAGATCCGCCTCGCGGCCAAGGCGATCGCCAACGCCCGGCGGCCCGTGCTCTACGTGGGCGGCGGGACGATCCTCGGCAACGCCAGCGCCGAGGTGATCGAGCTCGCCGAGTCAGACCGCCTCCCCGTGACCTGCACGCTGAACGCGCTGGGGTCGTTCCCCGCGCCCCACCCGCAGTGGCTCGGGATGCTCGGGATGCACGGCACCCGGGCCGCGAACTACGCGATGGACGAGGCCGACCTCATCGTGGCCATCGGGGCCCGCTTCGACGACCGCATCACCGGCAAGCTCTCGGAGTTCGCGCCCCGGGCGAAGTTCATCCACATCGACATCGACCCGGCCGAGATCTCCAAGAACGTCCCCGCGCACATCCCCATCGTCGGGGACGCGAAGAACATCCTCCCCCGGCTGACCGCGGAGTACCGCGCGCTCGCCGCGGATCCCGCACGCCTCGAGGACTGGTGGGCGCGCATCGAGGACTGGCGCCGGCGCCATCCCCTCCAGTACTCGGACACCGAGGACACGGAGATCCGTCCGCAGCGCATGATCGAGGCGCTGTATGAGGCCACGGGCGGCAACGCGGTCGTCACCTCCGACGTGGGCCAGCACCAGATGTGGGCCACGCAGTACTACCACTACAACCGCCCGCGGACGTGGATCAACTCGGGCGGGCTGGGGACGATGGGCTTCGGCCTGCCCGCCGCGATGGGCGCCGCCGTCGGCTGCCCGGAGGAGACCGTGGTCTGCATCACGGGCGACGGATCCATCCAGATGAACATGCAGGAGCTCGCGACCTGCGCCCAGGAGAGCATCCCGGTCAAGGTGTTCATCATGAACAACGGCTACCTGGGGATGGTCCGCCAGTGGCAGGAGCTCTTCTGGGAGGGCCGCTACTCCCAGGTGGACATGGGCTCCTACCCCGACTTCGTCAAGCTCGCCGAGGCCTACGGGGCGACGGGGATGCGCCTGACCGACAAGACGGCCCTCGTGGAGGACATGCGCACGGCGCTGGCCACCCCGGGCCCGGTGATGGTCGACGTGCGCGTGAGCCGGGAGGAGAACGTCTATCCGATGATCGCCGCGGGCCACGCCGCGCGCGACATGGTCGGCTGATGGGTGAGCCGGCGCCCAACGAGGTCCTGTCGCTCGAGGAGCTCGAGGCGGCGGGGATCGGCCGCACCGGGCGCAAGCACGTCCTCTCCATCCTCGTGGAGAACAAGCCGGGCGTGCTCACCCGGATCGCCGGGCTGTTCGCCCGCCGCGGCTTCAACATCGACACGCTCGCGGTGGGGCCCACCGACGACGACGCGATCTCGCGCATGACGCTGACCCTCGACGGCGCGCTGCACCCGATCGACCAGGTCACCAAGCAGCTCCACAAGCTCGTCAACGTCCTGAAGATCCGCGACCTCGAGCCCAGGGACACGGTGACCCGGGAGCTCGCGCTGTTCAAGATCTCCGCGGACGGGGCGGCGCGCGCCGAGGTGCTCGGAGTCGTCGAGATCTACCGCGGCAAGGTCGTCGACGTGACGCGCCGCTCGGTGGTGATCGAGATGACGGGTACCCACGACAAGATCGAGGCCTTCGAGAAGCTCATCCGGCCCTTCGGGCTGGTCGAGATGGCCCGGACGGGCGAGATCGCGATCTCGCGGGGGCGCGGGGAGACGTAGGAGTATGTGTCGCTGTTCGCGACTGGGGACCCGCCTCCGGCGGCCATTTGGCCGCCTCCGGCACCCCTAGCTCGATGCCATGAGCGTCGACGCTCCTCTGCTGCGCGACACCGCCCTGCGCACCCGCGTCCGGGCGGCGCTGAAGGCGTCGCGCCGGAGCGGGGGAGAGGTGCTCGCGGCGCTCACGCTGCCTGCCGACCCGGGGCTCGACCCCTCCGCGGTGGTCTGGGCCTCGCGCCGCGGCGCCGAGCCGCTGTTCTGCCTCGAGGAGCCCGACCGCGGCGGCTTCGCCCTCGCCGGCCTCGGGGAGGTCGCCCATCTCACCGCGGGGGGCGAGGACCGCTTCGGCCGTGTCGCCGCCGCCTGGCGGCGGCTGGCCGGGAGCGCGGTGGGCGGCACTGCCGCCGGGCCGCCGGGCTCCGGCCTCGTCGCGGTGGGCGGCTTCGCCTTCTCGCCGCAGCCCGCCCCGGCCGGCTCTCCGTGGGCCACGTTCTCCGCCGCCTCGCTCTCGGTCCCGGAGCTCGCCCTCGCCCGTCGCGACGGGGAGGTCGCCCTCACGCTCACGGCCTGCGTGCGGCCCGACGACGTCGAGGAGGACGTCGTCGCGCGGCTCGAGCACCGGCTCGCCGAGCTTCACCCCGCCGCCCGCCTGCCGCTGCTCGACCCCGCGCCGGCGGGCCGCGCCCGCGTGGCCTCCGCACTGCCGCCCGAGCACTACGAGCAGGCCGTCGCCGGCGCGGTGGAACGCATCCGGGCGGGCGACCTGGAGAAGGTCGTGCTCGCGCGGGAGGTCGATGTCCACGCCCCGCGCGCCCACGATCCCGCGGCGGCGCTCGGCGTGCTGCGCGATGCCTTTCCCGCCTGCTACGTCTTCGCGGTCGCGCGCGGGCCCGCGACGTTCCTCGGCGCCTCGCCGGAGCTGCTCGCCCGTCGCGAGGGGCACCGCGCGTCGACCGTCGCGCTCGCGGGCTCCACGCGCCGCTCCGCCGACCCCGCCGTCGACGACCACCTCGGCGAGCGGCTCCTGCGCTCGGACAAGGACCGCGAGGAGCACGCGATCGTGGCCCGGCGCATCGCGGCGGCGCTCAAGCCGCATACCCTCTGGATCGCCCGGGCGCCAGAGCCCCGGGTCGTGAAGGTGGCGAACATCCAGCACCTCGCCACGCCGATCCGCGCCCAGCTCGCCAAGGCGGTGGGGGCGGTCGACCTCGCAGGCCTTCTGCATCCCACGCCGGCCGTGGGCGGGGAGCCGTGGGCCGACGCGGCGCCGCTCATCCCCGCGCTCGAGGGTCTCGACCGCGGCTGGTACGCCGGGGCGGTCGGCTGGACGGACGCCGCGGAGGACGGGGAGTTCTCCGTCGCGCTGCGCTGCGCCCTGCTCGAGGGCGCGCTGGCCCGCTGCTACGCGGGGGTCGGCGTGGTGCGCGACTCCGATCCCGCCGCCGAGCTCGCCGAGACCGAGGTCAAGCTCGACGCGGTGCTGCCGGTCCTCGCGACCTGAACGTCACTCCACGTCGCGCCGCCGGTCCACCGCCACCCCGACCGCCACGAACACCGCCGCCCAGGCCGCCAGCACGGCGAGGGCGGACCCGAAGCTCAGGTACATCTCACCCGTCGTGCCCCCGACCGCGGTCGCGGCCTGCCCGACGCTGTAGTGCCCGAGGTCGGGGCTGAGCGCGGTGAGCAGGGGCTCGACGATGAAGAACCACACGAGTGACCCGACCACGCCGGCCACCTGATTGCGCACGAGGATGCCGACTCCCACCCCGAGCACGGCAGCGAGCACGCTCGCGAGCAGGCCGCCGCCCGCCGCGCGGAGGAAGTCGCTCCCGGCGAGGTCGGGACCCCTCGTCCCCCCGAGCAGCGGGATCCCGAGACCGAAGGCGACGAGCAGCATCGGCAGCCCGATGAGCAGCGCGGCGAGGGCGTAGGCCGACGTCCGCGCCAGGTCGACCCGGGTCCGGTCTGGGGCGATGAGCAGCGCCGGCGCCAGCGTGCGATGGCGGTACTCCGACGACGCGCCCACCACGCCGAAGATGAGCAGCACCGCGGACAGCGTCCCGCCGAAGTTCACCACGCGGCGCTTGTCCTCGAGGGAGGTGGGATCCGAGGCCAGCGCGGAGATGAGCACGGTGGCGAGCACGAGCAGGACCGCGGCGGCAGCGAACCCGAGCGCCGTGCGCGTGGTGCGCACCTTGACGAGCTCGCCGCGCACGAGCGCGGTCACCGGGCCGCCACCTCCTCGTGCGTCTCCGCCGTGAGCTCGAGGAAGACCTCCTCGAGCGAAGCCCCCTGGGGTGCGAGCTCCTGCAGCGCATCCCCAGGGAGTACTTCCCCGCGCGGCGCCCGGCAGGATCCGAGAGGTCTACGAGCTCGAGCACCTCGTCCACCCGGCGGGTGGGAAACCCCGCCATCGCGGCGAGCGCCCGGAGATGGTCGCGGCCGGAGCGACCGGGGTGGAAGCCCGAGACCTCGAGCGAGGCGCCCACGGTCCGCGCCGGGTCGTCGAGCTCGCCGTAGGGGCGGCCGAGGATGAGCGCTCGCCCCTCGGAAGGGCGGGCGAGCCCGAGGACCATGCGCAGCGTCGTCGTCTTGCCCGCGCCGTTGGGCCCGAGGAAGCCGGTGACCGCGCCCGGCCGGACCGCGAAGGAGAGATCGTCGACCGCGGCCTGGCCGCCGTAGCGCTTGGTCAGGCCCTCGACGGCGATGGCGGGCTCGGTCACGGGGGGCGGACGGTAGCTCAGACGGCGGCGGCAGCGGCGGCCCACGCCCGCCGGTGCAGCGCGAGGTTCTCCGCGCGGTCCGTGCGCACGTGGACGAGGCCGCCCGCGAGCAGGTCGCCACGGGACGCGGCGCGCCGGTAGGGGAGGTCGAACAGCGCGGCGACGCGCCCGAAGTCGATCCCGTGCGGGGTCGCGACCTGCTCCTCCCAGACCTCGGAGCCCCCCGCGCCGGGGAGGAAGGAGAAGATCCCGCCGCCGTCGTTGTCGAGGACGACGATCCGGAGGGGGAGGCGGAGGCGACGGCAGGCGAGCAGGCCGCCGAGGTCGTGGAGCAGGGCCACGTCGCCGAGGAGGACGGTGGTTCCGACGCCGGTGGCGGCGACGCCGAACGCGGTGGAGATCGTCCCGTCGATCCCGTTGGCCCCGCGGTTGGACAGCACCCGCGGCGGCTCGTCGCGCACCGCGCCGAACGTCTCCACGTCGCGGACGGGCATCGAGGAGGCGACCACGAGCACCTCGTCGGGCGGCAGGGCGGCGAGGAGGTGGGCGGCGACGGCCGGCTCGGAGAGCTCGGGCTCGGCGAGCGTCTCGCGCAGCGCGGCCCCCGCGCGCTCGTCCCCGCCGCGCCATGCCCCGAGCCAGCCGGCCTCGGCGGTCTCGCTCGGCGCCAGCGCCGCGAGCGGGCCGGGGTGGACGATGCCCACCACCCCGGCGGGGTCGTGCCACGCGCCCTCGGCGTCGAGGGCCACCTGTGGGCAGGTGAGCGCGGCGAGCCAGGCGCGCAGGGGCTTGGAGGTCGGCAGGTCGCCGGTGCGCAGGACGCAGTCGGGTGGGTGGGCGCCGATCCACTCCTCGGCGCGCAGCAGGGCGTCGTAGTGGCCGATCGCCGCCTCGCCGCGCCGGGCGCCACCGAGGGGGTCGGCGAGCAGCGGCCACCCTGCCGCCAGCGCCCACGCGGCTACCTCCTCGCCCGCGGGGTCGCGCTCCGAGCGCCCGGCGACGACCACCCCGCGGCGGCCGGGCAACCCGAGCGGGGGGCCCGCCGGGCGCAGCGGGACGCGGGCGACCCACGGCGCACCGCCCGGCCGGCCGGGAAACGGGTCCTCAGGAGGCAGGGGCTCGTCGAGGAGCAGCGGCTCGCGCAGGGGGACGTTGAGGTGCACCGCGCCCGGCCGCCCGTCGAGCGCGGTCCACACCGCGCGACACGCCAGGCGCCGGATCCAGCGGGTTCCCGCCGCATCGGCTCCGGGCAGTCCCACCTCCACGAACCACTTCGCCGCCCGGCCGTAGAGGTCGAGCTGGTCGATGGTCTGCCCCGCGCCCGTGTCGCGCAGCTCGGGCGGCCGGTCGGCGGTGAGGACGAGCAGCGGTACCCGCGCCTCGCGCGCCTCGTGCACGGCGGGCGCGTAGTTCGCCGCCGCCGTCCCCGAGGTGCAGCAGAGCACCGCCGGCATGCCCGTCGCCTTGGCCACCCCGAGCGCGAAGAAGCCGGCCGCCCGCTCGTCGATGTGCGACCACGAGCGCAACCCGGGCTCGGCCGCCAGCGCGAGGAGCAGGGGCGAGTTCCGCGAACCCGGGGAGGTGACGGCGTGGCGTACGCCGCAGCGCACGAGCTCCTGCGCCAGGGCGCGGAGGAGGAGGTGGACGTCGCGGGGAGTCATGCTCATGGCCGTGGGCGAGCCCCTCGTGCTCCTGCACGGCTTCACCCAGACCGGACGGAGCTGGGACGGCGTCCGGGCGGCGCTCGGCGGCGAACGCTACTCCCCGGTCCTCGCGCCCGACCTGCGCGGGCACGGCGCCGCGCGGGACGTACGTCCGGTCACCTTCGCCGCGCTGGTCGACGACCTGGATGGCCTCGTCGGGCCGGGCGCGACCCTCGCCGGGTACTCCATGGGGGGACGAATCGCGCTGCTCTTCGCGCTGGCACGCCCCGACCGCGTCGCCCGGCTCGTCCTCCTCGGCGCGGCGGCGGGGCTCGCCGACCCGGCCGAGCGCGCCGCCCGCCGTGAGGAGGACGAGGCTCGCTCCGTCGCGCTCGAGGAGCGCGGCATCGAGCCCTTCGCCGACGCGTGGGAGCGCCTGCCCCTGTGGCACGGCCAGCCGCCCGAGGTCCGTGCGCGTGCCCGCGCCGAGCGCCTCGCCCAGGACCCGGCGGCCCTCGCCGCCGCGCTGCGCGGCCTCGGGACGGGAGTGATGGAGCCGCTGTGGGAGCGCCTCGGCGAGCTGCCGATGCCCGTGGTCCTCGCCGCCGGGGAGCGCGACGCGAAGTTCCGGGCGCTCGCCGAGGAGATGGCGGCCCGGATCCCGCACGCCGAGGTCGCCCTCGTCGCCGGCGCCGGCCACGCCGCGCACCTCGAGGCCCCCGCGGCGGTGGCCGACCTCCTCGACCGTCCGGCCCTGGTGTTCCGCACGGACATCTAGGCCGGACAGTCGACGCCGATACCCGGCCCGCTGGGCACCGCGATCCACCCCTTCTCCGGCGGGAAGGGGTCCTCGAGGTCGGCGAAGAGCGAGAGGGTGGCCAGGCCGCTCGGGCGGTCGGGCACCACGAGGGCCGCGGCGTGCAGCGCGGCGGCGATCCCGACCGGGCCGTCCAGGCTCGAGGCGAGGTACACCTCCTGGCCCGCGGCCCGGGCCTCCGCCGCGGCGGCGAGCACCCCGGAGATCCCCCCGCAGCGCGCGATCTTCAGGCACACCGCGTCCGCGGCGCCCGCCCGCACCGCGCCCGGGTCCGCGGCGGTCTCGTCCATGGCCACGGGGATGTCGGTCCGCCCGCGTAGCGCCCGGAAGGCCTCGAGGCCGGAGACGGGCTCCTCGCAGAGCTCGATCGCGGCCGGCCCGAGGACCCGGAGGGTGGTCACCGCCTCGCCCACGGTCCACGCGCCGTTGGCGTCCAGGCGGATCCGCATGTCCGGGCCCGCCGCGGCGCGCACGGCGGCGACCCGCCCCGGATCGTCGCCCGTGCCGGCCTTCACCTTCACGCAGGAGAAGCCCGCGTCCCGGGCGTCGACCGCCGCCGCGGCGGCACTCGCCCGGTCCTCGGCGCCGATCGTCGCGTTGACCTCGATCTCCGCGAGCGCCCGGTCGGCGAACAGGTTCCAGGCCGGCACGCCCTCCCGTCGTGCGCGCAGGTCGAGCAGGGCGACGTCCACCGCCGCCATCCCGGGCCCGGTTCCCGCCTCGCGGGCCGCGGCGCTGCCCATCCCCTGCTCGAGCGCGACCGCCGCCCGCTCGAGCCCCGCGCGGCAGCCCGCGAACGAGACCCCGTCGTAGGGCTCGAGCGGTGCGGCCTCGCCCACGCCCTCCACGCCGTCCTCCCCACGGACGCGGAGCAGCAGCAGCTCGCGCTCTCCTAGCTCACCCCACGCGGTCCGCAGTGGCGTGCGGAGCGCGAGCACGACCCGCTCCACGCTTGCTTCGAGCCGACCGTTCACGACAGGAGCAGCCCGACGGCGAGCAGCACGCAGAACGCGAGCTGGAGCTGCCCCGTGCCCGCGAGCGCGCCGTTCAGCGCCGGACCGTCGACGCGGTTGCGCACCGCCCGCACCAGCCCGGCGGCGAGGGGCAGCACGAGCCACGGCAGGAGCATCCAGGGTGAGAAGGGCCCGAAGACCCAGGTGACCGGCGCCGTGAGAAACGCGCCGTACACGATCCCCGCGAACAGGGTGCGGGTCGGTGGGCGCCCGAGCCGCACCGCGAGCGTCCTCTTGCCCGCGCGCCGGTCCGTGTCGAGGTCACGGACGTTGTTGACCACGAGGATCGCCGCCGCGAGCAGCCCGACGGGCACGGCGAGCGCGAAGGCCTCCCACGGCAGACCGCGGCCCTCGACCTGCACGTAGTAGGTCCCGGCCACCGCGACGATCCCGAAGAACAGGAAGACGAAGAGCTCGCCGAGCCCCTCGTAGCCGTAGGGCCGCGGACCGCCCGTGTAGAGCACCCCGGCGAGGATGGAGGCGGCGCCCACGAGCAGGAGCTCCCAGCCGGCCACGGCGACGAGGTAGGTCCCGCTCAGCACGGCGACCCCGAACGCGGCGTAGGTGGCAATGAGTACCTGACGCGGCGGCACGAGCCCGCCCGCGGTGACGCGCACGGGGCCGAGCCGGTCCTCGGCATCGGTTCCGCGCCGCGCGTCGGAGTAGTCGTTGGACAGGTTCGTCCCGACCTGGATGGCGATCGCCCCGAGCAGGGTGAAGACGAAGGCGAGGACGTGGAACTGCCCGGCGAGGGTCTGCGCCAGCGCGGTCCCCACGAGCACCGGCGCCACGGCGGCCGGCAGCGTGCGCGGCCGCGCGGCGAGCAGCCAGGTGTTCACGCCCGGCGGGGGAACGTGCTGAAGTCGGGGATGCGCTTCTCGCGGTAGGCCTCGCGCCCCTCCCGGGCCTCCTCGGAGGCGTAGAACAGGAGGTTCGTGTCGTGGGCGAGCTGCTGGAGGCCGGCGAGACCGTCCTCGGCGGCGTGGAAGCTCGCCTTGAGCAGGCGCAGGGCGAAGGGGGAGAGGGCGAGCATCTCATGACACCAGGCGACGGTCTCCTGCTCGAGTCGCCCGAGCGGGACCACCGTGTTGACGAGGCCCATCTCCAGCGCCTGGCGCGCGTCGTACTGGCGGCAGAGAAACCAGATCTCCTTCGCGCGCTTCTGCCCGATCTGCTGGGCCAGGAGGCTCGCGCCGAAGCCACCGTCGAAGGAGCCGACGCGCGGGCCGGTCTGGCCGAAGCGGGCGTTGTCGGCGGCGATGGTGAGGTCGCAGACGATGTGGAGCACATGGCCCCCGCCCACCGCGTACCCCGCCACCATGGCCACGACGGGCTTGGGGAGCCGGCGGATCTGGACGTGGAGGTCGGTGACGTGGAAGCGGCCGACCCCGCTGCCCGGCTCGGACTCGTAGCCCGCGTCGCCGCGGACGCGCTGGTCGCCGCCCGAGCAGAACGCGTCCTCGCCCGCGCCCGTGAGGACGATGACACCGACCGAAGGGTCCTCTCGCGCGCGCTCGAACGCCTGGGAGAGCTCCACCACGGTCTGGGGCCGGAAGGCGTTGCGGACCTCGGGGCGGTCGATGGTGATCTTCGCGATCCCGTCGCCGCTGAGCTCGTAGCGGATGTCGGTCCATTCGCCCTCGGAGGTCCAGTCCACGGCCACGGTGGTGACACTAGCCGGGGTCATGTGGGACGTTCGTGCCGCGATCGAGCTCTACGCGCAGGGGTGGTTTCCCATGGACCACCCCCTCGAGCCCGTGCTCCCGTGGTACGCCCCCGAGGAGCGGGCGGTGTTCGGGCTCGACCCCGCGAGCCGGGCCGCGGTGCGCCGCCGCGTGCGACGCTCCCTGGCCCGGACGCGGGAGCTCGGGCTGCGGATGGACGGCGCCTTCGCGGCGGTGCTGGAGGCCTGCGCGGCGCCCCGCGGCCCCGAGGACGGGCAGTGGATGACCCCGCGCCTCCGGAGCCTGTACCGGGCGCTGCACGCCGAGGGGTGGGCGCACTCGTGGGAGCTGTGGCGGGGGGAGGAGCTCGCCGCGGGGATCCTCGGCGTGAGCGTCGGCCGGGCGGCGATGCTCGAGTCGATGTTCCACCGGGTCCCCGACTCCGGCAACGCGCTGCTCTCGCGCACGCTCGACCTCCTGGGCGAGGCGGGCGTCGAGCTCTGCGACATCCAGCTCCCCACGGAGCACACGCTGCGCCTGGGCGCCAGCCTGATCCCGCGCGCCGAGTACGAGGACCGCCTGGGCGGCGCGCTGCGAAGCTAGGCGCGTGCTCGTCCCCGCCTGGCTTCCGCGCGCCGCCGCCGCGCACCCCGACCGCCCGGCGATCAACGCGTTCACGTACGCGGAGTTGCTGGCGCGTGCGCGCGCACAGGCGCCCGAGCTCGCGCTCCGGGCCGAAGGGACGGACGACTTCGCGGTGGCCCTGCACGCGCGACTCCTGCGCGGGCAGAACACGGTGCCGCGCGACCCCCGCGTCGTCCGCGAGGAGAGGGAGCTCCCGGCGGAGAGCCCAGCCCGGACCGACGGCCTCGTCGACCTCGACGCGCCCGCGCTGCGGCTCCTGACCTCGGGCACGACGGCGGCCCCCAGGCCCGTCGTGCTCACCTACGGGAACCTCTTCTGGGCCGCCCTGGGCTCGGCGGCGGCGCTCGGGCTCGACGTGCAGGAGCGCTGGCTCTGTGCCCTGCCGCTCGCGCACGTCGGCGGGCTGTCCATCCTCACCCGGTCGGTCGTCTACGGGACCTCGGTGCTCCTCCACGAGCGCTTCGACGCGCGGCGTGCGGTGACCGCGGTCATGGAGGAGGGCGTCACGCTCGTCTCCGTCGTCCCCACGATGCTCGCGCGGATGCTCGACGCCGGCCTGCGCGAGCCGCCCGCCCTGCGCTGGGCGCTCGTGGGCGGCGCGCCGCTCGCGCCCTCCCTGCGCGCCCGGGCCGAGGACGCGGGAGTCCCCGTCGCCGAGAGCTACGGGATGACCGAGGCGGCCTCCCAGGCGGTGACCGAGGGCGTCCCGCTGCCCGGGGTCCGGGTCGAGCTCGATGAAGACGGCGAGATCGTCCTCGCCGGGCCCACGATCGCCGGTGGCGGTCCCCTCCACACCGGCGACCTGGGCGCCTGGGATGCCCAGGGCCGGCTCCGGATCGGCGGCCGCAAGGCGGACACGATCATCACCGGCGGGGAGAACGTCGCGCCGCAGGAGGTCGAGCAGGTCCTGCTCGCCCACCGGGACGTGGAGGACGCCGCCGTCGTCGGGCGGCCGGACCCGGAGTGGGGCGAGGCGGTCGTCGCGCTCGTGGTCGGCGGGGTGGGGGAGGAGGACCTCCGCGCCTGGGCGCGCGAGCGCCTCGCCGCCCACCAGGTTCCCAAGCGCGTGGAGCATGTGGACGAGCTCCCGCGCAACGCCGCGGGCAAGCTCGACCGGAATAGGCTCCGCGCATGAGCGAGGACGTCCGCGCCGACCAGCAGCGCTACTGGGAGGCATCATCCCAGCCGTGGGGGGAAGGGGCCGAGGCCTTCGGGCGCCTCGCGCGGCCGGTGACCGAGGGCCTGCTCGCGGCAGCACGGCTCAATCCGGGCCAGCGGGTGCTCGAGCTCGGGGCCGGACCGGGGGAGGTGGGGATCCAGGCCGCCGAGCGGGTCGCCCCTGACGGCGAGGTTCTCGTCACCGACGCCGTCGAGGGCATGGTCGCCCTGGCCCGGGAGCGGACCGCCGGCACGGCCGGCGTGGAGGTGCGCCGCGAGGACGCCGAGGCGATCGACCAGCCCGCCGCGAGCTTCGACGCGGTCCTCTCGCGCTGGGGGCTCATGTTCACCGTCGACCCCGAGGCCCCGTTCCGCGAGTGCCGGCGCGTGCTCCGGCCCGGCGGCCGCCTCGCCCTCGCCGTCTGGGCGCCTCCTGCAGAGAACCCCTGGTTCTCCGTGCCCGGACGGGAGCTGCTCGAGCAGGGCCTGACCGAGCCCCCGCCCCCCGGGGACAACCCCGGCCCGTTCCGCTTCGCCGCGCCCGGCCGTCTCCGGGGCCTCCTCGCCGGCGCGGGCTTCGACGAGGTCGAGGTCGCCCCCCTGCCGTTCTCGGCCCGGTTCAGGAACTTCGACGAGATCTGGGAGCTCAAGCTCTCGCTCTCGAACGGCCTCCGCGACGCCCTCGCGCTGACCCACGAAGAGGGGGCCCGCGCCCTGCGCGCCGGGATCGAGCGCGGCTACGCGCCCTACCAGACCGGCGACGGCGGCTACGAGGTCCCCCTCGTCGCCCTCCTGGGCTCGGCCACCGCATAGTCCGCCGCCCGGGTTAGCCTGCGGCTCGTGCAGGATGCGCCGCGGGAGATGCCGGTCTCGACGGACCCCGCCCGGTTGACTCGCGTCCTCGACCGGGAGGGCGTGGTGGCGGCGGTCATCTTCGGGTCGCGGGCGACGGGCGACCACCGTGAAGGCTCGGATCTCGACGTCGGGGTGTGGCTCGATCCTCTGCTCGGGACGGACGAGCGGCTGCGGCTGCGGCTCGCGCTGGATCGCGCGCTCGCCGAGGCGGGCACATCGGCGCCGGTGGACCTCGTCGTCCTCAACGACGCCTCTCAAGCGCTGCGACACCGTGCTCTGAACACCGGGCGCCGGATCCTCGATCGAGATCCGCGCCGACGCGTACGCCTCGAGACGGACGCGTTGATCAGCTTCCTCGACACCGCTCCCCTGCGGGCGACGCGGGCTGTGGGCACTCGCGCGCGGATCGCCGAGGGACGCTTTGGTCGACGTTGAGCGCATCCATGAGCGGCTCGCCCGGCTAGACCCATTGCTTACCCGGCTTCAAGGGACGCACGAGGCCGGACAGGCTGCCTACCTTGCCGACCCTGACGAGCGTCTCCGCAGCGAGCGCGCCCTGCAGCTCGCCATCCAGGTCTGTCTGGACGTCGGGGCACACTTGGTCGCGGGGCTCGGGCTCGCGCCGCCGGACGAATATCGCGAGACCTTCCTCCGACTCGGGGAAGCCGGTGTGCTCGGGGTGGACCTGGCGCGTCGCCTGGCTGACGCTGCGGGACTGCGCAACCTGCTCGTCCACGGCTACGCCGACCTCGACGACGCGGCGGTCTTCGCCGCGCTCGGCGGCCTCGATGACCTGCGGGCGTTCGCCGCTGCGGCCCTCCGCGCGGCGGAGAGGTCGTAGATTCCGTCGCCGTGTACTACGACGACGACGCGGATCTCTCCCTCCTCGACGGCAAGACCGTCGCCATCATCGGCTTCGGCTCCCAGGGCCATGCCCACGCGCAGAACCTGAAGGATTCGGGGGCCGACGTCGTCGTGGGGCTCCGCGCAGACTCGAAGAGCGTGGAGGAGGCCGGGGCCGCCGGCCTCGAGGTCCTCGACCCCGCCGACGCGGCGTCGCGCGGGGCCATCGTGATGATGCTCGTCCCCGACGAGAAGCACCGCGAGATCTGGGAGGGCTCGGTCCGCGACGGCGTCGCCCCCGGCAACCTCCTGCTGTTCGGCCACGGCTTCTCGGTCCACTACGGCGAGGTCGACGCGCCCGCCGAGGTCGACGTCGCCCTCGTCGCCCCCAAGGGCCCGGGCCACCTCGTCCGCCGCCAGTACCTCGAGGGCTCCGGCGTCCCCGGGCTGATCGCGATCGAGCAGGACGCGACGGGCAACGCCAAGGCGCTCGCGCTCGCCTACGCCCGCGGCATCGGCTGCACGCGGGGCGGCGTCATCGAGACGACGTTCAAGGACGAGACCGAGACCGACCTCTTCGGCGAGCAGGCCGTCCTGTGCGGCGGGGCCTCCGCGCTCGTACAGGCCGGCTTCGAGACCCTCGTCGAGGCGGGCTACGACCCGCAGATGGCCTACTTCGAGTGCCTCCACGAGCTCAAGCTCATCGTCGACCTCATGTACGAGAAGGGCCTGGCGGGGATGCGCTACTCGATCTCGAACACCGCCGAGTACGGCGACTACACCCGCGGAAGCCGCGTGGTCGACGAGCGCGTGCGGGCCGAGATGAAGAAGATCCTGGGCGAGATCCAGTCGGGCGACTTCGCCCGCGAGTGGATCGCCGAGAACCGCGCCGGGCAGGAGAACTTCTCGCGGATGCGCGAGGAGCAGGCCAACACGCAGGTCGAGTCCGTGGGCGGCGAGCTGCGCTCGCACATGGACTGGATCAAGCCCGACTTCTAGGCAGCCCGCGCGGCGCTCGATCCCGACCCCGGAGCATGCCATGACGCCCGAGACCGCCACCTCGCTCGAGATCCCCGCGGACCTGAAGCCCTCCGACGGCCGCTTCGGCTCGGGGCCCGCGAAGGTCCGCTCCGAGCAGCTCGCCCACCTCGCGGCTGCTGAGACGATCATGGGCCGCTCGCATCGCCGGGCGCCGGTGACCGACGTCATCGGGCGCGTCCGCCGTGGTCTGCGCGACCTCTTCGCGCTCCCCGAGGGCTACGAGGTCGCCCTCGGCAACGGGGGCACTACCGCCTTCTGGGACGCCGCCGCCTTCGGGCTGATCGAGCGCCGGGCGCTCCACCTCGTCTACGGGGAGTTCTCCGAGAAGTTCGCCAAGGTCACCCAGGGCGCCCCCTTCCTCGAGGATCCCGTCGTCCTGCGCGCCCCCGCCGGCGATGCCCCGGTACCAGCCCTCGCCGACCCCGACGCCGACGCCATCGCCTGGGCGCACAACGAGACCTCGACGGGCGTGATGGTCCCGGTCGTCCGGCCCGCTGGTGACGCCGTGGTGCTCGTCGACGCGACCTCCGCCGTGGCCGGCCTGCCCCTGGACGCGGCGCAGGCCGACGCCTACTACTTCGCGCCGCAGAAGGGCCTGGGCTCCGACGGAGGGCTCTGGCTCGCGCTGCTCTCGCCCGCCGCGCTGGAGCGCATCGAGGCGATCGAGCGCTGGACCCCGGCCTTCCTCTCGCTGCGGCTCGCGCTCGAGAACTCGCGGAAGGACACGACCTACAACACGCCGGCGATCGCCACGCTGCTCATGCTCGCCGACCAGCTCGACTGGATGCTCGAGCGCGGCGGGCTGCCCTGGTGCGTGGAGCGTACGACCGCGTCCTCCACCCACCTCTACGGGTGGGCCGACGCCCACGCCCTGGCCTCCCCGTTCGTGACCGACCCCGCCAAGCGCTCGCTCGTGGTGGGGACGATCGACTTCCCGGAAGCGGTCGACGCCGAGGCGATCGTCGCCGCGCTGGCCGCGAACGGCATCTGGGACGTCGACCCCTACCGCAAGCTCGGGCGCAACCAGGTCCGGATCGCGATGTTCCCGGCGATCGAGCCCGCCGACGTCGAGGCCCTGACGGCGTGCATCGACTACGTCGTGGAGCGGATCTGAGTGACGCGTGTCCTCGTCGCCGAGCGCATCGCCGAGCCCGGGATCGAGCTGCTGCGCGAGCACTTCGACGTCGACGTCGCCGACGGATGGGCCGACGGCGAGCTCGTGGAGCGGATCGGCGACTACGACGCGATCCTCATCCGCTCGGCCACGAAGATGACCGCCGCGCTGATCGAGCGCGCCGAGCGGCTGAAGGTGATCGGCCGTGCCGGGGTGGGCGTCAACAACGTCGACGTCCCCGCCGCGACCAAGCGCGGGATCGTGGTGGCCAACGCGCCGCAGTCCAACGTGGTCTCCGCCGCCGAGCACACGATCGCGCTGCTCCTCGCGCTCGCCCGGAACGTGCCCCGGGCCCACTCCTCGCTCGTGGCCGGGCGCTGGGAGCGCTCGGAGCTCAACGGGATCGAGGTCGAGGGCAAGGTGCTCGGCGTCCTCGGGTTCGGACGGATCGGCCAGCTCGTCGCGGCCCGCGCGCAGGGGCTGGGGATGCGCGTCGTGGCCTACGACCCCTACGTGGCGGCCGAGCGCTACCGGGAGCTGGGGGTCGAGAAGGCGGAGGACGCGGCCGGCGTGTACTCCCGCGCCGACTTCCTGACGATGCACCTGCCGGTCACGCCGGAGACCGAGAACTGGCTGGATGATGCGGCGTTCGCGCAGATGAAGGACGGGGTCCGGGTCCTCAACGTCGCTCGCGGCGAGCTGCTCGTCGACGCGGCGCTCGAGCGCGCGCTGGACTCGGGCAAGGTCGCGGGGGCGGCGCTCGACGTCTTCCGGACCGAGCCGACCACCGAGCACCCGCTGTTCGGCCGCCCCGACGTCGTCGTCACCCCGCACCTCGGCGCCTCGACGACCGAGGCCCAGGACCGGGCCGGCCTCCAGACCGCCGAGCAGGTCGTCGCCGCCCTGACCGGCGGCACGGTGTCGAGCGCCGTGAACATCCCCGCGGTGGGTGGGGAGGACATGGAGATCCTGCGCCCCTTCCTGCCCCTCTGCGAGCAACTCGGGCGCATCGCCGTGGAGACCGCGCTCAGGCCGTCGATCGACCGGGTGGAGGTCGAGCTCCGGGGCCGGATCGCCGAGCGCGACACCCGCCTGCTCACCACCTCGGTCCTCCGCGGGCTGCTCGGTGGACACGTCGAGGAGGAGGTCAACCTCGTCAACGCCCCCTCGCTGGCGCAGGAGCGGGGGATCGAGGTCGCCGAGACGCGCCAGCCCGCGGCGCGCGACTTCACCGATCTCGTCCGCGTGACGGTGACCGCGGGCGGCGTGCGCGCCCGGGTGGTGGGCACCAACCTCGGCCGGCGCGACCGGCCGCACCTGCTCGAGGTCTGGGGCCAGCGCTTCAACCTCCAGATCGAGCCCCACCTCACGATCCTCCGCTACCGCGACCAGCCGGGCATGATCGGCCGCGTCGGCACCGTGCTCGGCGACCGCGGGGTGAACGTGAGCTCGATGGCCGTCGGCCGGGAGGCGCACGAGGCGGGCGAGGCGGTCATGGCGGTGACCACGGACGCGCCCGTCCCGCCCGACGCGCTGGCGGAGATCCTGGCCGGTGAGGGGTTCACGGACGCCCGGGCGGTCGCGCTGTAGCGCCAGCGGCCGCGTTCACCGTATATCGGCCGGTAGGGTGCGGGAATCCTGACGGGTGGGTGCGGGTGTGGGGCGGTGCGCTTCGAGATCACCGCACCCCTCGTGGCCGCTGCCTACTGCCACTGCACCCGCTGTCAGCACCGGACGGGCACGGCCTCCCAGGCCTCGGCGAGGATCGAGCCCGGCTCCCTCGAGGTCATCCAGGGCGAGGAGCACCTCGCCGGCTGGTCACCTCCCAGGGGCCACGAGAAGGTCTTCTGCCGCGAGTGCGGCTCCGCCCTCTTCGTCCGGAATCCCGAGTCCCGCGACATCGCGGCGGTTCGCCTCGGCGCGCTCGAGGGCGACCCCGGCGTGCGCCCGAGCGCCCACCAGCTCACCGCCTACGCCGCGTCCTGGGAGCCGATCCCCGACGACGGCCTGCCGCGCTTCCCGGAGCGCATGCCGAGCTAGCGGGGGCCGAGGAGCGCATCACCTGATGCGCTAGCGTTTCGTACGTGGGCAATGCCTTCCACATCGTCGAGGCGTCCTCGGAGGGCTGGGCGGTCACCCGCTCGGGCACCGACCGGGACCCCGTCCGCGTGCACCGCACGCGGGCTGAAGCCATCGCGGCCGCACGGCGGCTGGCGCTGAAGAGCGGTGGCGCCGATGTCGTCGTTCACGGCGCCGACGGCCGGATCCGCGAGCGCGACACGGTCGGGGCGGCGACGCTCGACGAGCTGAAGCGCAGCGGTGAGGTGACGCGGCGGCCACCGGCGCGAGCGCCGCGCAGCGAGGGGCCGCGCACGACGTTACGGCTGCCGGACGCGCTGGCGGCGGTGGCCGAGCGCCTGGCGCGCGACTTGGACATCTCGCGCAACGATGCGCTCCTGCGCCTCGCCACGCGCGGCGCGCGGCTCTACGAGCAGGAGCAGAGCATCGCGGTGCGCCGCGCGGAGCGCTGGGCCGCCGTCGTTCCGGGCGTCGTCGACATCGACCACGCCGACTTCCCCTCGCCCGACGACGCGCGGGACGCGATCCTCGCCCCCCGCGACGAAACGGCAGCGGCCGCGAGCTGACCCACCCCGTGACGGCGTTGTGGGACAGCACCCTGGCGTCGCGGCTGCACCCCCAGAGCGAGGTCCTCGATTACATGATCGACCAGGTGGCCCTCGGGACGCCGGTGCGCGTCGCGGCTCCCGCGGTCCTGGAGATCGCCTACGGCTACCAGCGCATGTCCGCCGCTGATGCGCGCTACGGCGAGCTGCTCGGCTGGTTCACGCGCCTGCTGGCCAGCGACGCGTTCTCGGTCGTCGTCCTCGACGGCCGCGCCGCGCTCCTCGCCGGGCGCCTCCGCGGGGTTCTGCCCCATCCGCCAGCCAAGCGCGACCGGCGCTCTGAGACCATGCGCCAGGCGTCCTGGCTGCTCGACATCGAGATCGCCGCGACCGCCTTCGCCGCCGGCCTCGACGTCGCGACCGAGAACCGCGCTGACTTCGAGGTGCTCGGGAACGCACTTGCCGCGCTGTTTCCCGACGCATCCGCGCTCGCCATCGTGGACGGCCCGTTGTAGGAGTGGCAGCCCCTCAGACCACCCGGGCAGACCTAGACTCCGCGTGTGGCGCTCGCGCGATGGCTCGGTGACGGAGACGTGGGCGGCCCGCCGCGCACCGTCCCGGCGTCCGGGGAGCACGAGCTCCGGCCCGCCCGCTCCTCGCATCTCGGTACCGGCACCCTCGCGTGCCCGGCCTGCGATATCCCGGTCGCTCTCGCCGCCGACGGGATGAGACCGACAGACCGGATGACCTGTCCCTTCTGCCGTCACACCGGAGCCGCGCGCGACTTCCTCTCGCTCGCCTCGCCGACACGTCCCGCCCGGGTCGAGGTCCGCGTGGTCAGCCGGCGGCGGTGACCGGAGGAGCCGGCAGGGCCCCGGGCGCCGTGCGCTCTAGGCTCGGCCACCCCGCATCGGCCTGGCGTTCCGCGTGCTCGGCCGCCGCGCCGCCGCGCAGGCCGAAGAGGCGCTTGGCGAGGAGCAGGTAGACGACGACGGCGAGGTTGATCGTGATCGTGACGACCTTCAGCGGCGAGCCCTTGTGGATCAGCTCGTACACCTCCAGCGGCAGCAGCGCCGCTGTCGCGAGGAACGTCAGGTACTCCGCCCAGCGCTTCTGGTACCACAGGCCGACCGCCTCGGCGCCCTCCACCGCGGCGTAGACCGCGACGACGACGCCGATCTTCGTCAGGGTTCCGGCGCGCACCGAGAAGAGGCGGTGGAGCTCGTGGCCGATCCCGTGGCCCGGGTCCCCGCTCGAGCCGACTCCGCCCTGGAGGTCGGCGAGCGCCCGGAACACGGGTCCCCGGAGGTCCGCCCGCTTGGAGGTGAAGAGCAGGATGGCCACCGCGATCGCCGCGAGCACGACGAAGTGCAGGGCCCGGTCGACGGCGATGATGCGCAGGACGACGAGGTCGCGCAGCGCGCGCCCGCGCCGGGGGACCTCGATGTCCTCGCGCGGCGGGAGGGTGTCCCGCGCGGGCCTCCCGCGCGCGGGCAGCGGCAGCCACGCGTCGCAACGTAGGCAGCGGTGCCAGCGCAGCCCCTCCTCGGCCTCGCGCACGACCACGGCGTCCTCGGCGCGAAGCTGCGCCACGTCCTGCCCCAGCAGCTCGTGGCCGCGCACCCCGCACACGAGCAGCTCGTAGTGGAAGCGGGGGCGGAAGCGCGTGGGCTTCGTGAGCCCCGGTGGATGATCGGACGCCACCGGCGTCAGCCGGGGCCGCGCTCGGCCTCGCCCGCCGCGGTGTCCGCCTCGGCGGCGGCGGTCTGGGCGTCGCTGGCGTCCTGCTCGGCACGTTCGGCGTCGCGGGCGGCCTCCTCGGCCCGCCGGCGAGCGGCATCGGCGTCCGTGCGGCGAGACTCCTCCTCGGCGCGGAGCTTCTCGGCCCGGGCCCGCTCGGCGGCCGCCGCCTCCCGTCGGGCGTCACGGGCCGATGCACTCTCGAACCCATACGACACTCCCGGTGGCACCTCGATCCCGTAATGGCTGCCCAGGGCGGCGGCTTCGTGCGGAGAGAGCGCGCCCGCGTCGGCGGGCGCCGGGGCGGCGTCGACCTCCGCCTGGAGGTGAGCGATCCGGATGTGGTCGCGCGACAGGCTCGCCCCCGCGAGGGGGACGAGCGCGGCCTTCCGGCCGAGCAGCCCGTGCTTCACGGCGCCGAAGACGGCCTCGTCGGTCTCGGTGCGGAAGAAGACGTCCGCGAGCTTGCCGAGCTTCTCGCCGTCGCGGTCGACGACCTCCTGTCCCACCCATTGGTCGATGCTTTCGATATGGGGCACGAGGGGAGCGTTCCCCGGTTCCGGGGTCCTTGACCCCCTCGCGGAGCATCGCGACGGCCCGGAGAAGGAGGGCATCAGGGCAGGGCGCCGCGGACCGCCTCGGCGCACAGGTCGCCCGCGACCCGCAGCGGCTCGGTGGTCCGCGTCGCGCGGGCGAGGACGAAGGCACCCTCCAGCGCCGAGAGCGTCGCGAGGGCGAGCTCGCGCGAGCGGTCCTCTCCGATGCCCTCCTGTGCGAAGCGCGCCGCGAGCCCGGCGGTCCAGGAGTCGAAGACGTCGGCGGTGGCCTCCCGCAGGACCTCGTTCGTACTGGCGACCTCGAGCGCCACGGTGGCGATGGGGCAGGCGTCGGCGTAGTCCGTCTCCCGCAGGGTCCCGGCCGCGCCGGCGAAGAAGTCCTCGACGGCGGTCGCCACGTCGGGGGCCGGGTCGAACACGGCGGGCACGAGCTGGGCGTAGAGCGCACCCGACCAGCGGATGACCTCGGCGCCGAGCTGCTCCTTCCCGCCCGGGAAGAAGTGGTAGAGCGAGCCGAAGGGCGCCGCGGCCGCGGCGGCGATCGCCTTGACCCCGGTCCCCGTGTAGCCCTGGCGGCGGAGGAGCTCCGCGGTGGCGGTGATGATGCGCTCACGGGTGGGCGACACGGTCCGCGGAGAGTAGCTAGGGTGGCGCTAGATCGATCTACCAAGTGGGGAGGGCAATGCCGGAGATCGAGCTGAGCGCGGGAACCATCGCGTACGAGGACACGGGAGGCGACGGTCCCGTCGTCGTCTTCCTGCACGGGGTGGCGATGGACGAGACCCTGTGGCGCCACGTGGTGCCCGGCCTGCGCGACCACGCCCGCTGCATCGTCCCGACGCTGCCGCTCGGCGGCCACCGCAAGCCCATGCGCCCCGACGCCGACCTCTCCATCCGCGCGCTGGTCGCCCTCGTCGCCGAGCTCCTCGACCGCCTCGACCTCCGCGACGTGACCCTCGTGGGCAACGACTGGGGCGGGGCGCAGCTCCTGATCTCCGAGGGACGGGCCGAGCGGGTCGCCCGTCTCGTGCTCTGCTCCTGCGAGGCCTTCGACAACTACCCGCCGGGCCTCCCGGGAAAGAGCCTCGCGCTGGCCGGAAGGGTCCCCGGCGGCCTCTACGCCCTGCTCGGACCGCTGCGCATCCGCGCGCTGCGACGCCTGCCGCTCGCCTTCGGGTGGATGTCCAAGCGCGTCCCCCAGGAGACCCTCGACCGCTGGCTGCGCCCCGCCCTCACCCAGAAGGCGATCCGCCGGGACCTGCGCAAGTACGTCACCTCCGACCTGGACCGTCCGACCCTCCTCGCCTGGGCCGAGCGCCAGCGTGCGTTCACGGGTCCGGTGCTCGTGGTCTGGGCCGCCGAGGACCGCGTGATGCCCCGCGCGCACGGCAGGCGGCTGGCCGAGCTCTTCCCGCACGGCCGGCTCGTCGAGATCGAGGATTCCTACACGCTGATCCCGGAGGACCAGCCCGCGGCACTCACCGCCCACCTCCGCGAGTTCCTGTCGGATGAGCATGCCGTCGCGGCGTAGCCACGCCGAGTGGCTCGAACCGCTGTATCCTTGGCACCGTCCATGTCCCGGGCGCTCTCCCTTCGACTTCTCCTCCTCCCCCCTCGGGGGGAGTGATGCGTGGCGGCCGCTGAAGCCGCAACCCGACGGAGAAGAGAAGCGCGAGACCGAGAGGAAGCCCGATGGACGTAGCAGCGCACAACCGAGTCGTCATCTTCGACACCACCCTGCGGGACGGCGAGCAGTCGCCCGGGATCTCGCTCAACACCTCGGAGAAGCTCGAGATCGCCCACCAGCTCGCGCGGCTGGGGGTCGACGTCATCGAGGCGGGCTTCCCCGTCACCTCACCGGGGGACTTCGAGGCGGTGCAGGCGATCTCCCGGGAGGTCGAAGGCCCGATCATCACCGGCCTGGCCCGCTGCTTCGCGGCCGACGTGGAGTCCGCCGCCGACGCGGTGCGCGATGCGGTGCGCCCGCGCATCCACGTCTTCATCTCGACATCGGACATCCACATCGAGCACCAACTGCGCTCCACGCGGGCGGACGTGCTCGGCCAGGCTCGCGCGGGGGTCGCCCACGCGCGCGAGCGCGTCGCGGACGTCGAGTTCTCCCCGATGGACGCCACGCGGGCGGACCTCGACTTCACCGCCGAAGTCGTGGCCGCCGCGATCGCCGAGGGCGCGACGACGATCAACATCCCCGACACGGTTGGCTACACGATGCCCGAGGAGTTCACGGGCTACCTCGGGCGCCTCTACGCGCTCGTACCCGAGCTCCGTGACGTCGTCCTCTCCGTCCACTGCCACGACGACCTCGGGCTCGCGGTGGCCAACTCGTTCGCCGGTTTGCTCGCGGGTGCCCGCCAGGTGGAGTGCGCGATCAACGGCATCGGCGAGCGCGCGGGCAACGCGTCGCTCGAGGAGCTCGTGATGCTGCTGCACACCCGGGGCGACGCCGTCGGCCTGTCCACGGGCGCGAACACGCGGGAGATCGCGCGCACCTCGCGGCTCGTGTCGCGGCTGACGGGCTATCCCGTGCAGCCCAACAAGGCGATCGTCGGGCGCAACGCGTTCGCCCACGAGTCCGGGATCCACCAGGACGGCGTGCTCAAGGAGCGCACGACCTACGAGATCATGGACGCGACGACGGTCGGGCTCGAGGCCAACGCGATCGTCCTCGGCAAGCATTCGGGCCGGCACGCACTGCACGACGCGCTCGAGGAGCTCGGCCACCCGCTCGACGGCGCGGCGCTCAACACCGCGTTCCTGCGCTTCAAGGAGCTCGCCGACAAGAAGAAGCAGGTCACGGCGATGGACCTCGAGGCGCTGGTCACCGACGAGCTCCGCGAGGAGGTGCCCGGCTTCCACCTCGCCTGGTTCGAAGTGGAGGCCTCCTCCCGCCGCCCGCCGCACGCCACGGTCGGCCTGCGCACACCCGAGGGCGACGAGGTCACGGGCTCCTTCACCGGCGACGGCCCGGTCGACGCGATCTTCCGCGCGATCAACGCCGCGAGCGGCCGCGAGGCCAAGCTCCGGGAGTTTCGGGTCGACGCGGTGACCGGTGGTCAGGACGCGCTGGGGGAGACCTCGGTCGTCGTCGAGCACGCGGGGGTCACCGGCGCCGGCCAGGGCGTGTCGACCGACATCCTCGAGGCCGCGGGCCGGGCCTACGTGCGCGCGCTGTCCAACGCGATCCGCCGCGCCGAGCACGCGGAGCGCGGCGAGGCGGTGCCGGCGACGCCCTGAGACCCAGCCGCTCAGCCGGGCGCGAGCGTGGTCAGACCGTGCTCGCGCGCTCCGGCGGCCAGCTGCGCGTCGTAGGTCAGGAGCGCATCGAGGCCAGTCGTGCGGGCCGCCTGCAGGGCCGTGGCGAGGTGGATAGCGTCGAGTGTGCGGACGGTGGAGGGTGGAAGCGACTCGGCAGCCGAGAGGATCGTCTGATCAAGAGGGAAGAGAGCCACCCCGGCGAGAAGCTGATCTGTCTCCGCGAGCCGACCCTCGCGGAGGGCCACCCGTCGGAGTTCCACGCGGAGCAGGCGGCTTGCGATGTGGTGATCGAAGGAATCGAGCTCGCGGAGGATGACCTGAGCATCGGGCTCACCGAGCAGCACGCGCGCGAGAGCGCTCGTGTCGATGTAGACGATTGCCACGGCTCAATGGCCGCGGTCGCGCCGGCTCTCGGCCAGGAAGGCGTCGGTCGTTCCGGCCGGCGCGCTGGAGGGCGGCAACCGGGCCGCGATGTCCTCCAGCCGCTCCGTCGGCACTGTCGCGCCGAACCGCCTGGCGAACTCGGTGTAGGCGTCCGCCACGCCTCCCGCGGGGATCAGTCGGGCGACCACCTCACCACGCTCGGTCACCACGAGATCCTCGCCCTCCTTGACCCGATCGAGGTAGCGGCTCAGGTTCTGGCGAAGTTCACGCACACCCACCGTGTCGGCCATTTGTGCGTCAGACCGTAGCACTCGCGCGGATGCGTCCTCAGGGGCTTCAGGCCGTCGGACCGGCGGCGCCGCCGCGCTGCCTGCGGCTGGGCGGTCGTCGTGCGGTCGAGAGGCGGATCCGCCCGATCTCCGTGGCGTACTCGAGGGAGTCGTCCGAGCCCGGGAAGGCGAGCGCACCCCGGGCCAGGGCGGCCTTCGCGGCGGGGACGGGGACGTCGAACACGATCGGCACGAGCGCCTTCGCTCCGGGCTGGATGGGGTAGGGGTCGTTGCCGAGCAGCGTGTCCTCGCCCGTCTCGTCGTAGGTGCGTCCGTCGACCACGAGCCTGGTGTCCGACGAGAAGTTGTCGATCGCGCCGCGCCCCGTGTCGGTCAGCTCCACGAACACGGCCACGTACGCGCCCTTGGCGCGCTTCACCGTCCCGTAGGCCGTGTGGATGACGCTGCCGGGCTTGACGAGGACCTTCGTGATCCTCCTGCCGCCGAGCTCGATGGGCTGCCCGGCGTCGACGACGTGGACGGTCTTCTCGCCGAGCTTGCACGTTCCCGCCTTCCCGCCGCCCTTCTCGGGCGCGATCCCCTGCCGGGCGCACGGCGTCTCCGCGGGAGGCAGGCTGACCTGGTCGACCGGCTTGCCCACCGCGCTCATCACGCGGTCGATGCGGGTGAACTTCTCGTCGAGCCGGTGCGCGTCGGAGTCGTAGACGAGCGCGAGGTTCTGTCCGTAGAGCTTCGTCGCCGTCCACCCGCTGCCCGAGCGCGACCAGTAGATCCCACTTTCGTCCGGGGCGATGGGGCGCTTCGTCGCCCGGTCCTGGAGCAGGACGCGCCTGCCCAGCTGGGCGCGTATGAGGTAGACCGTGAAGTAGCCGTAGCGGTCGCGGCGCGCCCGCCCGGCGGCGGACTCGTCGTCGGGGAAGTCCAGCGTCTCGAACGACGCCTCGGGCGACTGCCCGGGGCTGGGCTTCACCCGTTGGCCGACGAGCTTGGAGAACGTATCGGAGACCTGGGCCCTGGTGAACCCCTCGATCGGCTTGGTGTCCGCCTTGTAGCGCGCGATGGCGGCCTTGGCGCGGCGCTGGGCAGCCGTCTCCTGCGTGCCCCCACAGCCCACCGCGAGGAGGGCGGTGGCGAGGAGGAGCACACGACCGAGCACGACCATCCGGTCTTGATCTACCCGTTCGGGCCGGATTCGGGAACATCGCCAATCGTCCGGCCCTGGGCGAAGCCCGCGGCGAGCACGCGATCGACGGGCCCGGCGTCCATGAAGTCGTCGCCCATGGCGCGAGCGGTGGCGGCGTCGGGCCCGATCACCCGCACGCGCGCGCCGCGGCGGCGCAGGGCGAGGGCCTCGACCTCGGCGCCGGTCCGTCCCGCGGCGCGCAGGGCGCCCCACACCGAGCGGGGGACGTTGGCCCCGCCCGTGGGGGTCAGGCACAGGACGTGGGTGCCGCGCCCGGCGGGGGCGGCGTCGAGGTTCGTCGGGCTCCACACCCCGCCGTCCACGTACTCCCGTCCGGCGATGGTCACCGGCGCGAACAGCCACGGGACCGCGCAGGAGGCGGCGACCGCCTCACCCACCGTGGCGTCGGGCGCCCCGGGGGTGCCGAGCACCACGCGGCGTCCCCGCGCCCGGTCGAGCACGCAGACCCGGAGTTGGCCGTCCCAACCCGGGCTCCAGGAGTCGACGCGCTCGCGCAGGGCGTCGAGCCGCTGCCCGGCCCGGGGCACGCGCGAGAGGATCCCGGCCCGGAGCAGCGCGCCGCCCGGAGCGGCCGCCGCCACCACGAGGGGAACGAGGGGCGCCGCCCCGGCCACGGCCGGCGCCGAGACCCGCTTGAGCGCGCTGCGGGTGGCGCTCGCCAGGCCCCGCGCGGCCGGGTCCGCGGGCCGGCCGGGGTCGTCGGAGGCGGGTCCCGGGCGCCGGGGAGAGCGCCCCGCCGCGAGGCTCGCGGCGACGATGGACCCGGCGGACGTGCCCACGAGCGACTCGACCTCGCGCAGATCGGCCCCCGCCGCGTCCTCGATCCCGGCCAGGACGCCCGAGAGCCACGCCTCGCCGAGCACCCCGCCCGCGCCGAGCACGAGGACGTCGGGGACGACGAAGGGCATCATCGGGAGGCTATGCGCATACAGCCGTACGTGATAACGTACGCAGCATGTCCGTCGCCCTCGGCCCTCGCGTCCGCGCCCTGCGCGAGGCGGCGCAGCTCTCCCTCCGCGATCTCTCCGAGCACTCCGGCGTCTCGGCGCCCATGCTCTCCCAGGTCGAGCGAGGGGAGACGAGCCCGACCCTGAGCCTCGCCGAGCGGATCGCGAGCGGGCTCGGCCTGCGGCTCTCCCAGCTCCTCCGCCTCGACGAGGACGGCGCGGTGAGCGTGGTCCGCCGCGGAGAGCGCCGGGCGGGCGGCGCCGACGGTCACGCCTACGAGATCCTCACGCCGCCCCTGCCCGGCCAGCGCGCGGAGCTCTCCCACCATGTCCTCGCCGCCGGCGCGCGCACCGGCGGCGCGGGCGATCCGCCCATGCACGAGCCCGGCGCGCGCGAGACCGCGCTCGTCGAGCGCGGACAGGTGGTCCTCCACGTGGACGCCGACCCGATCGCGCTCGGGGCCGGCGACGCCGTGACCTTCGACGCCGACCTTCCCCACCACTTCGAGAACCCCGGCCCGGAGGAGGCGGCGCTGCTCGCCGTCGTCTCCGCGGGCCTGAGAAGGAGCTGAACCATGCCCCAGACGCTGCTCGACAAGATCTGGTCGGCCCACGAGGTCGCGCCGGGCCTGCTCTACATCGACCTGCACCTCGTCCACGAGGTCACGAGCCCACAGGCCTTCGACGGCCTGCGCCTCGCCGGTCGCACCGTGCGTCGCCCCCACCGGACGCTCGCCACCGCCGACCACAACGTCCCCACCGACGGGACGCCGATCGCCGCGCGCATCCGCGATGAGTTGTCGCGTGTTCAAGTCGAGACGCTCGAGCGCAACTGCGCGGAGTTCGGGGTCCCCGTCCATTCGCTCGGCTCCGAGCACCAGGGGATCGTGCACGTGATCGGACCCGAGCTCGGGGTCACCCAACCGGGCATGACGATCGTCTGCGGCGACTCCCACACCGCCACCCACGGCGCCTTCGGGGCGCTCGCGTTCGGGATCGGCACGAGCGAGGTCGAGCACGTGCTGGCCACCCAGACGCTCGTGCAGCCCCGGCCGAAGTCGATGCGGATCTCCTACACGGGCGAGCTCGGCTTCGGGGTCACGGCGAAGGACCTCATCCTCGGCACGATCGGGCAGATGGGCGTCGCCGGCGCCGCCGGCCACGTCGTGGAGTACGCGGGGCCGGTGCTCGGCGGGCTCTCCATGGAGGGCCGCATGACGATCTGCAACATGACGATCGAGGGGGGCGGCCGGGCGGGAATGATCGCCCCGGACGAGACGACGTTCGCCTGGGTCGAGGAGCATGCGGGGATCGCCATACCCGAGGAGTGGAGCGCGCTGCAGACGGAGGACGGCGCCACCTTCGACCGCGAGCTCGAGATCGACGCGAGCGCGCTCTCGCCGCAGGTCACGTGGGGAACGAACCCGGCGATGGTCGCCCCGGTGACCGCCGACGTGCCCGCCCCGCGCGACGACGGCGACGAGCGCGCGCTGGAGTACATGGGCCTCGAGGCCGGCGTGCCCATCCAGGACATCCGCCTGGACCGCGTGTTCATCGGCTCGTGCACGAACTCGCGGATCGGCGACCTGCGGGCGGCGGCGACGGTCGTCGCGGGCCGGAAGGTCGCCCCGGACCTCTACGCGATGGTCGTGCCGGGCTCCGAGCAGGTGCGTCTGCAGGCCGAGGCCGAGGGCCTCGATCGCGTGTTCACGGCCGCCGGCTTCGACTGGCGCAGGGCGGGCTGTTCGATGTGCCTGGGGATGAACCCCGACGTCGCCGCACCCGGCGAGCGTGTGGCGTCGACCTCGAACCGCAACTTCGAGGGGCGGCAGGGCAAGGGCGCCCGCTCGCACCTCGTCTCCCCGGAGATGGCCGCCGCGGCCGCCATCGCCGGGCACTTCGTCGACATCCGGGAGTGGAGCTGAGCATGGACCCCATCCGTCTGATCACCGGGGGCGTCAGCGCGCTGCTGCGCGCCGACGTCGACACCGACCAGATCATCCCCAAGCAGTTCCTCAAGCGCGTGGAGCGCTCGGGGTTCGGCGAGTTCCTCTTCTACGACTGGAAGCATGCGCCGGGGTGGGACCTGCCTGTGAACCCGATCCTCGCCGCGGGCCGGAACTTCGGCTGCGGGTCCTCCCGTGAGCACGCGCCCTGGGCGTTGGAGGACTACGGGTTCCGGGCGGTCGTCGCCCCGAGCTTCGCCGACATCTTCTTCACCAACTGCACGAAGATCGGACTGCTGCCGGTCGTGCTCGGAGAGGAGGACGTGGGCGCGCTGGCCGGGGCGGGGGAGGGGGAGGTCGACCTCGAGGCGCTCGAGGTGCGCTTCGCGGGCCGGGCCGTTCCCTTCGCGCTCGACGAGGACATCCGCCACCGGCTGCTCAACGGGCTCGACGACATCGCGATGACCCTGCAGCGGGAGGAGATGATCACCGCGTTCGAGCGCGAGCGGGAGCGCCGCGGACCGGACGTCGTGGCCCGGGCGTGACGCGCGACTGGGCCGCGGGCACCTACCACCGGGTCTCCGCGCCGCACCTGCTCTGGGCCGACGCGATCCTCGCGCGCCTCCCGCTGCGCGGGGACGAGACGATCCTCGACGCGGGCTGCGGCTCGGGCCGGGTGACCGCGAAGCTCGTCGACCGGGTCCCGCGGGGCCACGTGATCGCGGTCGACGGCTCGCCGGCGATGGTCGCCCAGGCACGGGAGAACCTGCCTTCGGAGGTGCTCGTCCTCGAGCAGGACCTCCTCGCGCTCGAGGCGCCGGAGCCCGTCGACGCCGTCTTCTCGAGCGCGGTATTCCACTGGATCGCCGACCACCCGCGGCTCTTCGCGCGGCTCGCGGCGTCGCTGAAGCCGGGCGGGCGCCTCGTCGCCCAGTGCGGGGGGAAGGGGAACATTGACGGGTTCCGCGCCCAATCCGACGCGATCGCCGCCCGCGCGCCCTACGGCGAGCACCTGGGCGCGTTCGCGGCGCCCTGGAACTACGCCACCCCCGGGGAGACCGAGGAGCGCCTGCGCGCCGCCGGCTTCTGCGAGGCCCGGGCCTGGCTCGAGCCGTGGCCGGTCGTGCCGCCCGAGCCCGCCGACTTCCTGCGGGCGGTCTGCCTCGGCCCGCACCTCGACGCCCTCCCCGAGGAGCTCCGCGACTCCTACGTCGGCGACGTCCTCGCCACGCTCGACGATCCACCCGTCCTGGACTACGTCCGGCTGAACATCGACGCGGTGCGGGGGTAGGTTGTCCGGCGCCCGGTGACCCGCATCGCACTCCTCACCCTCGCGCTGCTGCTGGCGCTCGCCGCCCCGGCCGCCGCGGCGCCGACCCCCGTTGAGATCCTCGCCCCGGCGGGGACGTGACCGTGCCGCATGTGGTCACCCTCCCCGGGGACGGGATCGGGCCGGAGGTCATGGCCCCCACGCTCGACGTGCTCGCGCGCCTCGGCGACTTCACCTGGGAGGAGCACGCGTTCGGTGGTGCTTCCATCGACGCCCACGGCACCGCGCTCACGGACGAGACCCTGGACGCCTGCCGCTCCGCCGACGCCGTCCTGCTCGCGGCGGTGGGCGGCCCGCAGTGGGACACCACCGACCCCGACGCGCCGCGCCCCGAGCAGGGCCTGCTCGGCCTGCGCAAGGGCCTCGGCCTCTTCGCGAACCTCCGCCCCGTCCGCCCGCTGCCCGCCCTCTACGACGCCTCGCCGCTCAAGCGGGAGATTCTCGAGCGGACCGACCTCCTCGTCGTGCGCGAGCTCACGGGGGGGATCTACTTCGGCGAGAAGACCCGGACCGCGGACTCCGCGTCGGACCTCTGCTCCTACTCCCGCGCGGAGATCGAGCGGATCGCCCGGGTCGCCTTCGGCGCCGCCCGCTCGCGGGTGACCTCCGTCGACAAGGCCAACGTCCTGGAGACGAGCCGCCTGTGGCGCGAGGTGGTCCACGAGCTCCACGGCCGCGAGTTCCCCCACATCGAGCTCGAGCATCTGCTCGTCGACAGCGCCGCGATGCGCCTCGTCGCCGCGCCGCGCCACTTCGACGTCCTGCTCACCGAGAACATGTTCGGGGACATCCTCTCCGACGAGGCGGCGATGATCACCGGCTCGATCGGGATGCTGCCGAGCGCCTCACTCGGCGCGGAGGGGACGCCCGGCCTGTTCGAGCCGGTCCACGGCTCGGCCCCCGACATCGCCGGCGAAGGGGTGGCCAACCCGCTCGCGATGTTCCTCTCGGCCGCCCTCATGCTCCGCCACGGGCTTGGGATGGGCGACGAGGCCGCGGCGTTAGAATCGGCGGTCGACCGGGCGCTGGAGAACGGCCTGCGCACGGCCGACCTGGGCGGCTCGGCGACGACGGCCGAAGCGACCCGGGGTGTCCTCGAGAATCTGTCGTAGGAGGCCGTTGTGGAGCAAGCCGACCTCATCTGGATGAACGGGGAGCTCGTCCCCTGGGATGAGGCCAAGGTCCACGTACTGACGCACGGCCTGCACTACGGCACCGGCGTCTTCGAGGGCGTCCGCTGCTACGAGACCGAGCGGGGGCCGGCGGTGTTCCGCCACGCCGACCACGTCGACCGCCTGTTCAAGTCGACCGAGCTCTACTACATGCCGGTCCCGTTCACGCGCGAGGAGATCCGCGCGGCGACGCACGAGACCATCGTGCGCAACGGGCTCACCGAGTGCTACATCCGCCCGCTCGTGTTCCGCGGCTACGGGCAGATGGGGCTGTTCCCGCTCGAGGCGCCGGTGGAGGTGACGATCGCGGCCTGGAAGTGGGGCGCGTACCTCGGGGAGGAGTCAAAGCAGCGTGGCGTCCGCGCCAAGGTCTCCTCCTGGCGGCGCATCTCGCCCGACTCGCTCATCCCGCACGCCAAGGCGAGCGGCCAGTACCTGAACTCGGTGCTGGCGAAGATCGAGGCCCACAAGGGGGGCTACGAGGAGGCGATCCTCCTCGACGACCTCGGGCACGTGTGCGAGGGGTCGGCGGAGAACATCTACGCGGTGATCGACGGCGCCGTGGTGACCCCGCCGCAGACCGCGTCGATCCTCGACGGGATCACGCGCAAGTCGGTGATGACGCTCGCGCGCGACCTCGGCCATCCCGTGATCGAACGCGATCTGGCGCGTGCCGAGCTGACGATCGCCGACGAGGTGTTCCTGAGCGGCACCGGGGCCGAGATCGTCCCCGTGTGCGAGATCGACGACCACGCGATCGGCACCGGGGAGCCCGGGCCCGTCACGCGCGAGGTGCAGCAGGCCTTCGAGGACGCCGTGCGCGGGCGCGACCTCCGCCACGCGGAGTGGCTCGACCTCGTGCCGCTGCCCGCCCGGGCATAGGGCGTTGGCCGCCGTCGAGCTCTACGACGCGACGCTCCGCGACGGCATGGGCGGGGCGGGCATCGCCCTGACCGCCGAGGAGCGCGTCCGCGTCGTGCGCAAGCTCGACGAGCTCGGCGTGCACCTCATCGAGGCGGGCTTCCCGGCGTCGAACCCCAAGGAGGCGGAGCTCTTCGGGCTCCTGGCGCGCGAGGACCTCGTCGCGGCGGAGATCGTCGCCTTCGGGATGACGCGTCGGCGCGGCGTGCGCGCCGAGGAGGACGAGGGTCTGCGGGTCCTCTCGGACTGCTTCGCGGCGGTGTGCACGCTCGTGGGCAAGGCCTCGTTGCACCACGTGGACACCGTGCTCCGGGTCTCGCCCGAGGAGAACCTGGCGATGATCGGGGAGTCCATCGCGTTCCTCGTCGGCCGGGGCAAGCGCGTCCTGTTCGACGCCGAGCACTTCTTCGACGGCTACCGCGCCGACCCGGCCTACGCGCTCGCGGCGCTGCGGGCGGCCGCCGACGGCGGGGCCGAGCGCGTCGTCCCCTGCGACACGAACGGTGGCACGCTGCCCGGCGAGATCGCCGCCGCGGTCCGCGCCGTCCGGGTTGAGCTGCCCGAGGTCGCGGTCGGCATCCACTGCCACAACGACGCCGACTGCGCCGTCGCCAACTCCATCGTCGCCATCGGGGCGGGGGCCACCCAGGTGCAGGGGACGATGAACGGCGTGGGGGAGCGGACGGGCAACGCGAACCTCGTCTCGGTGATCGCGAACCTCCAGCTCAAGCTCGGGATCCACGTGCTCGCCCCCGAGCGCCTCGCCCGGCTCACCGAGGTCGCCCACTTCGTCGACGAGCTGCTCAACCGCGCGCCCGACACCAAGCAGCCCTACGTGGGCCGCGACGCGTTCGCGCACAAGGCGGGGCTGCACGCCGCCGGGGTCCGCACGGACTCCTCGACGTTCGAGCACGTCGCGCCCGGGCTCGTGGGCAACGCGAACGAGCTGCTCGTCTCCGAGCTCAGCGGTCGTGGCACGGTTCTGGAGAAGGCGGGGGACGCCGGCATTCCCCTCGACGAGTCCGGGGCGGGCCGCGTACTCGAGCGCCTCAAGGAGCTCGAGCACGCGGGCTATCAGTTCGAGGCCGCCGACGGCTCCTTCGAGCTGCTCCTGCGCAAGGAGGCGGGCGTCTACGAGCCGCTGTTCCGCCTCGAATCCTGGCGCTGCATCGTCGAGAAGCGTGCCGACGGGAGGGTCGAGACCGAGGCGACGATCAAGATCTGGATCGGCGGGGAGCGCTACGTCCGCACCGCCGAGGGCAACGGTCCCGTCCACGCGCTGGACTCCGCCCTGCGCGCCGCGATCGGGGAGATCCACCCGCACCTCGGAGACATCGCGCTGACGAACTTCAAGGTGCGGATCCTCGACGAGACGAAGGGCACCGGCGCGGTCACGCGGGTCCTCCTCGACGCCGCCGACGACCACGAGCAGTGGGGGTGCATCGGGGTCTCGGAGAACATCATCGAGGCCTCGTGGGACGCCCTTGTGGACTCGCTGGAGTTCGGCATGCAGCCGGCTCGGACCCAGCCCGCTTGATCCCGCTCGCCAAGCCGGTCCTCGGCGAGCCGGAGGAGCGCGCCGTGCTCGCGGTCCTCCGCTCCGGCCAGCTCTCCCTCGGCCCCAAGGTCGGGGAGTTCGAGCGGGCGTTCGCCGCACGCCTCGGCGTCGCCCACGCGTGCGCGGTGTCCTCGGGGACGGCGGGGCTGCACCTCGCGCTGCGGGCCGCCGGCGTGGGGCCGGGCGACGAGGTCGTCACCTCCTCGTTCTCCTTCGTCGCGTCGGCCAACGCGATCCTCTACGAGGGCGCGCGACCGGTCTTCGTGGACATCGATCCGGTCACGCTCAACCTCGACGTCGAGGCCGCGGCGGCGGCGATCGGCCCGCGGACGAAGGCGCTGCTCCCGGTGCACATCTTCGGCTACCCGGCCGACGTGCCCGCCCTGGAGGCGCACGGCCTGCCCATCGTCGAGGACGCGTGCGAGGCGCTGGGCGCCGTCCACGCCGACGGGGTCCCCGTCGGCGGCCGCGGCCATCCCGCGGTGTTCGGCTTCTATGCCAACAAGCAGATGACCACCGGGGAGGGGGGGCTCGTCGCGCTCGATGACGACGACGCCAAGGCGCGGATCGACTCCGAGCGCAACCAGGGCCGCGCGCCCGACATGGGCTGGCTCGACCACGACCGCCTCGGCTTCAACTACCGGATGAGCGACCTCCAGTGCGCGCTGGGGCTCGCCCAGCTCGGGCGCCTGGACGAGCTCCTGGCCGCGCGCGCGCAGGTCGCGACCTGGTATCGCGAGGCGCTGGCCGGCGTGGAGGGGCTGACCCTCCCCTGCGAGGACCACGACTCAAACCGCCGCGGCTGGTTCGTGTGGGTCGTCCAGCTCCCGCCCGGGGTCGACCGCGACGCCACCGTGCTCGGTCTGAGCGAGCGCGGCGTCCAGTCCAAGCCCTACCTGCCGGCGATCCACCTCATGTCGCTCTACCGGGAGCGCTTCGGCCACGGGCCCGGCGAGCTCCCGGTGACCGAGGACGTCGCCGCGCGCTCGCTCGCGCTGCCGTTCTTCCCGCAGATGACCCAGGGCGAGGTCGACTTCGTCGCGGCCGGGCTACGAGCCATACTGGCCGCGTGACGCGCAACCGGCGTCAGGCCAGGACTGTCGGAGCCGTGAGGTTCCTCCTCGCCTGGACGCCGTGGGCGCTCATCGTCCTCGGGCTGCTCTTCCTCGTCCCCGTCGCCCTCTCGGCCGGCCGCGACCCCGAGTCGCGCTGGTACCCGCGGGCCCGCAACGCCTACGCGGGGTGGGGGATCTCGCTCTACCTGCTCGGCGTGATCCTCGGCTCCCAGGTCGCCCAGCTCTACTCGCTCTCGGCTCCGTAGCAGATGAGCTAGTGCACAAGGGACGCCTGGGGGCCGGCGGGCCCGACCCCGCCTTCCACGAGCTCAACCGCTCGCTCGGCTTCGACTGGCGCCTCGCGCCCTACGACGTCGCGCTCTCGCGCGCGCATTCGGCGATGCTCGCGGCGACCGGCATCATCTCCGAGGCCGAGCGCGACGAGCTGCACACGGCGCTCGCGCAGGTGGAGCAGGAGCTCGAGCAGGGCTCGTTCGGGTGGCGCGAGGACGACGAGGACGTCCACGGCGCGATCGAGCGGCGGGTCACCGAGCTCGCCGGGGACGTGGGGGGCAAGCTCCACACCGCGCGCTCGCGTAACGACCAGGTGGCGACCGACGTCGCCCTGTTCGTCCGCGCCCACGCCCGCGCCGCTTGCGACCGCGTCACCGAGCTCATGCGCGCGCTGGCCGACCGCGCCGAGGAGCACCTGGACTGGCCCATGCCGGCCTACACGCACCTCCAGCGCGCGCAGCCCGTCTACCTCTCCCACCACCTGCTGGCCTACGTGTGGATGCTCGACCGCGACCGCGAGCGCCTCGACTTCGCCCGGGCGGCCACGGACGCTCTGCCCCTCGGCGCCGGGGCGCTGGCCGGGGTGAACTTCGCCACCGACCGGGGGATGGTCGCCGAGGCGCTCGGGTTCACCGGCGTGGTCCCCAACTCCCTCGACGCGGTGGCCAACCGGGACTTCGTCCTCGACTTCCTCTCGGCCGCGACGACGTGCCTCACCCACCTGTCGCGCCTGGGCGGCGAGATCGTGCTGTGGTCCTCGCACGAGTTCGCCTTCGCCGAGGTCGCCGACGCGTGGGCGTCGGGCTCGAGCCTCATGCCCCAGAAGAAGAACCCCGACGCCGCCGAGCTCCTGCGGGCCAAGGCGCCGCGGGTGGCGGGGCGGCTGGTGGCCCTCCACGGCGTGCTCCACGGGTTGCCCCTCACCTACAACAAGGACCTCCAGGAGGACAAGGAGGGGCTCTTCGACGCCGCGGACACGCTCGACCTCTGCCTCCGCGCGGCGACCGGGATGGTGCGTTCGCTCACCTTCGACCGCGAGCGCCTCGCCGCGGCGGCGGCCAGTGAGGACGTGGTCGCCACCGACCTCGCCGACTGGCTCGTGCGCCGGGGCACGCCCTTCCGCGCCGCCCACGGCGAGGTGGGCGCCCTCGTGCGCCGGGCGCTGGAGGAGAACCGCCCCCTGCCCGACATCGCCGCCGAGCAGCACGGGGAGGACGTGCGCGAGCTGTGGGCGCCGGGCGCGGCGCTGGAGGGCAAGGTCTCGGAGGGCGGCACGAGCCTCGCCCGCGTGCGCGAGCAGCTCGAGCGCGTACGGGCGCTGCTCTGAGCCCGAGCCCGCCCACCGACGCGGACTTCTACGGACGGGCCGTGGTCCGGGTCGCCCGGGACCTTGTCGGCTGCGTGCTGCGCCACGGCGACACCGCCGGGATCGTCGTGGAGACCGAGGCCTACCACGACTCCGAGCCGGCCTGTCACGCGCACATCGGGCTCACCGCGCGCACGCACGTCCTGTTCGGGGCGCCGGGGACGGCCTACGTCTACCGCTCCTACGGGATCCACGCCCTGCTGAACGCCGTGGCCGAGCCTGCGGGCGTCGGCGCCGCGGTGCTGATCCGGGCCCTGGAGCCCACGGAGGGCATCGCGGTCATGCGGATCCGGCGAGGGGCCGTCCGTGACGCCGAGCTGTGCTCGGGCCCGGGCAAGCTGACCCAGGCGCTGGGGATCGGGCTCGAGCTCAACACGACACCCCTCACCGGGGCGGGCCCGGTGCTCGTCGCACCCCGGCCACCCGGCCTCCGCCGCCCCCGCCTCGTCGCGGGCCCCCGCATCGGGATCACGAAGGCCGCGGAGCTGCCCTGGCGGTTCTCCCTCGCGGGCTCGCCCTGGGTCAGCCGCCCCCGGCCGCCAGCTCCCGCGCCAGGGCGACGTGGTTCTCGTCCCAGCCCTCCGCGCTCCAGCCCCAGGCCAGCGCGTGGGCCAGCGCCCAGCCGCGCACCCGCTCCGGATCGAGCCCGAGGCGCGCGGCGTCCCTGATCGCGAGCTGCTCGTTGCGGACACCGGCCGAGAGGTCGAAGGCAGGCTCGCCGACCAGGGGCTTCGGGTCGATGGCCACCCAGTCTGTGGGGCCGCGGAGCACGTTGCCGCCGTGCAGGTCGCCGTGGAGCAGAACGGGCTCCCCGCCCCACGGTGTGAGCTCACGCAGCAGTTCCACGGCCCGGTCGACGAGGGTGCGCTCGAAGGGGCGGCCGAAGCGCTCCCACGCGGCGGGGATCTCCTCCGCCCAGCGCGCCGCCTCCGCGGTGAGCGCGCGGAACGGGTGGCCGGGCCCGGGCGGCCGCCAGAGCAGGGGAAGGACGCCGAGGAGCGCGTCGCCGGCCGCGTCCCCCACCGCGGGATCGCCCGGCACGACCGCCTCGAGCAGCAGCGCCCGCCGTCCGCGATCCTGGGCCAGGAGCCGGACCGCCCCGCGGCCGTCCCAGGCCGCGAGCGCGTCCCCCTCGTGCTCGCTCTCGGGCCCCGGGGCGTTGAGCTTGAGCACCACCCGGCTCCCGCCGGCCGACCGGGCAGGTACGACGAGGGAGGCGAAGACCTCTCCGAACGGCTCCTCGAGCTCGAGCTCCCAGCGGCGGGCGCACTCCTCGGCCAGCCCGGGGAGGACGGCGAGCCATGCGGCCCCGCCGGGCTCTCCCGACCACCAGTCGAGTGCGCTCGGGAGCTTCAGCCCGACAGCTCTGCGCCCGGCTCGATCCGCGCCGGCCCCTCGAGCTCCACGTCGCCGCGGCACACCACGCCTGCCCCGAAAGCGACATCGCCGCGGACCACGAGCGAGGAGCACTCGCGCAGGGAGGGCGGCCCGTCGGGAAAGCGGGCCTCGAAGTCGTCGACGAGCTTGTAGTGGTCGGGGTCGAGGTCGACTCGGTCGGGCCCGCCGACCCGCTCGACGCGCCCGTCCTCCCCGAGCCGGTAGGCGTCCGAGCGCAGCACCAGCAGGTCGTTCGTGGTCTTCACCGGCGCGAAGCGCCCGCGCGCCACCTCGAGCGCCCGTGCCCCCGAAAAGGCGGCGATGGCGGCGCCCATGGCCGTCTCGATCTGCACCACCTCCGGAGAGCCGGGATCGCCGGGGTCCACCGTCTTGCGGTTGACGATCATCGGCAGCCCGAGCACGCCGTCGCGCTCGCCCAGCGCCGCGGCCAGTGCGCGCAGGTCGACCCACAGGTTGTTCGTGTTGAACCAGGTCCAGCGCTCCGTGTCCTGGAAGGAGTCCACGTCCTCCGGCGGGGTCTGCGCGCTCTCCCGCAGCACCAGGCGCCCGTCGTCGGCGCGGGCGGCGAGGTGCCCGCCCTTGCGATCGGCCGCCGTACGCGGGCAGACCTCCATGAGGAACGGGATCTCCTCGCGGACGATCCACGCGAGGATCCCGGGCTCGAGCACCGCGCCGAGGTTGTCGGAGTTCGAGACGAAGGCGTGGGTGATCCCGCGCTCGAGCAGCGTCGCGAGCATCCCCGAGGTCTCCAGGGCCGTGTAGAGGTCGCCGTGCCCGGGCGGGCACCACTCGAGCTCGGGCCGGTCGGGCCACTCCACGGGCGCGAGATCGTCGGCCCTGAGCTTCGGCTCCTTGTTCTGGAGGAAGTCGCGCGGGACGTCCTGGACGAGCTCGGGGTGCGCCTCGAGCGCCGCCAGGGAGTCCGCCTGCGTGGAGAAGGAGTCCATGAGGACGAGCGGCACGCGGGCGCTCGCGCGCTCGTGCAGCGCCGCGGTCTGGCGGACGATCACGTCGAGGAACGTCAGCCCCTCCCTGACCTCGAGCAGGGACTTGGCCCGCTGCATCCCCATGCTCGTCCCCAGCCCGCCGTTGAGCTTGAGGACCACGGCGCGGTCGAGCGGCGCCTCCCCCGCGTCCAGGTCCTCCGCCGCCGGCACGTCGCCGGGCGGGCGCAGCCCGGCGTCGGGCATGAGCCCCGACTCGCCGGCGTCGAGCAGCCCGTGGTAGTGCGAGAAGGTGCGCACGGCGACGTCGGGCGCGCCGGCCTCGCGCATCTTCTCCTCGGCGGCGCGTCGCCCGGCGGCGCTCACCCCGTGCCACCGCCGCCGCCCGTGCCGCCCACCCCGCCTCCGCCGGTGGGCGGCGGGGTGGGAGTCGGCGTGGGGGTGGGAGTCGGCGTGGGCGCCGGTGTTGTGGGCGTGGGGGTCGTCGGGGTGGGCGCGGGGGCCGGCGTCGGGGTCGTCGGGGTGGGCGCGGGGGCCGGCGTGGTGGAGCTCGGGGTCACCGGCGCCGGAGTGGTGGGGACGGGCGCCACCGAGGAGGTGCCGGGCGCCGGGGCGCCGGTGGCGGACGGGGGGGCCTGCCCCGGGTGTCGCGCCGCGTCGATGCCCAGCCAGGCGGTCATCACGTCGTGCCAGATGAGCGCCGGGTACGTGCCGCCGGCCACCGGCGCGCCCCCGAACTCCGTCTTCATCGAGCGGACCCCGTGCGGGTAGCCCACCCAGACGGCGACGGTGAGCTTGTCGTTCCAGCCGACGAACCAGGCGTCGCCGTAGTTCTCGGTCGTCCCCGTCTTGCCCGCCGCGGGGCCGGAGATCGCCGCCGAGCGCCCCGTGCCCGACTGCACGACGCCGGTCAGGACCTGCTGGAGGGTGGAGGCCACCGGCGCGGGCAGCACGCGCTTGCGCTCGACGGCGTTGGTCTCGATCTCCTTGCCGTCCTTGAAGATCGAGTGGATCCCCACCGGCCCGGCGTCCGACGCGGAGAAGTTCTTCGACGTGATCCGGTTGCCGCCCGCGGCGATCGTCTCGTAAGCATGGGCCATGTCGAGCGGCGTCACGCCCTCGCGCAGGCCGCCGAGGGTGATCGCGAGGTTCTTCGAGACGGGGGTGCGGATGCCCATCGCCTGGGCCTCCTTGGCGATCCGCCGCGTCCCGACCTTGACCCCGAGCTCCGCGTAGATCGAGTTGTCCGAGCGGATCATCGCGCCCGCGAGGGTGTTCGACCCGGTGTAGGAGCCCTCGTAGTTGTTGACGACGAAGTGCTCCTTCCCCCGGGTGTTCGGCACCACGAAGGACTTCCGCTTGGAGGCGAAGATCGAGCTCGGCCCGTAGCCGTGCTGGAGGGCGACGGCGAGCGTGAAGGGCTTGAAGGCGGACCCGGGCTGGCGCTGGCCCTGGGTGGCGAGGTTGAAGGGCTCGGAGGCGTAGTCGTCCCCGCCGACCATCGCGCGGACCTCCCCGGACTTGTTGTCGATCGCGACGACCGCCGCGCTCGGGCCCACCCCGGCGAGGCGGTTGCTGACGGCCTGCTGCGCGGCCTGCTGGAGCTCGAGGTCGAGCGACGTGTTGATCTTCAGGTTCCCGTTGAAGGCACGCTGACCGAGCTTGTCGACCACGAGCTGGCGGACCCAGCTCGTGAAGTACGGCGCCCGCGTGTCCTCGGCCGGCGGGGAGAGCTCGTCCTGCGTGGGCGCCACCTCCTGGATGCCCTGCGCGTAGGTCCGCCGGTCGATGTCGCCCTGCTCGAGGAGCTTGCGCAGCACGACGTTGCGCCGGGCCACGAAGCGCCGCCGGGTGAGGTCCGACCCGACCGGGTCGTAGCCCGAGGGGGAGGAGATGAGCGCGGCGAGCGACGCGGCCTCGACCGGGGTCAGCTCCTTGGCGCAGTAGCGCGCGGGCGGCGTGTTGCACCCGGGGTGGCGCTTGCCGAAGTACACGCGAGCGGCCGACTCGATCCCGTAGGCGCCGTTGCCGAAGTAGACGGAGTTCAGGTACTCCGTGAGGATCTTCTCCTTCGACCACTTGCGCGTGAGGTGGTAGGCGAGCGCGGCCTCCTTGAGCTTCTGGAAGAGCGTGCGGTTGCTCTGGGCCGCGAGCTGGTTCTTGACGAACTGCTGGGTGATCGTCGAAGCTCCCTGGACCGCGCCGCCCTTGACGACGTCCTGGACGAAGGCGCGGCCGATCCCCCGGATGTCCACGCCCTCGTTCTGGTAGAAGCGCTTGTCCTCGATGGCGATGACCGCCTGGCGGACGATCCGCGCGACGTCGTCGTAGCGCACGAGGACGACGTTCTGGTTGCCGGTGAGGACGCCGAGGCGCTGCTTACCCGTGAAGTCGTAGAGGATCGAGTTCTGCTTGTCCCGGATCAGGAACACGCGCCGGTTCTCGAGCTTGGGCAGGTCCGAGGCCACCGCCATCATCATCCCGAAGACCGTCGCGATCAGCGCGAGGGTGCCGAGGCCCCCGAGCAGGAGGACGAGGCGGAGCTTGCGCAGCTTGGGGCGGGCCATCCGCTTGTCGTGACGCCGGCGGCGCCAGGCATCGAGGCGGGTGACGATGGTGTCGTCGGTCATCGGAGGGGTGCGCGCGCCGAGGGCGGGCGCGCGCTGGGGCGGAACCGAGAACCTGGTTATGGGTCCCGCCGGAGGGCAAAGGTAGCATCGGCCGCCACCGTGGACCCCGCCGCGTGGCTGAGCCGGAACGCCGTCGACTGCCTGCCCACCGGCGGGCTCGAGGCGAAGCTCGCCGCGGCCGAGCGGGACGGGCGTCCGCTGCGCGTGAAGCTCGGGATCGACCCCACGGCCCCCGACCTCCACCTCGGGTTCACGGTGGTGCTGGGCAAGCTGCGCGAGTTCCAGGACCTCGGGCACACCGTCGTGCTCATCGTGGGCGACTACACCGCGCGGGTGGGGGATCCGAGCGGACGGGACTCCACGCGGCCCGTGCTGGCGGGGCACGAGATCGACGCCAACGCCCGGACGTTCACCGGGCAGGCGCTGACCGTGCTCTCGCCGAAGCGCCTCGAGCTGCGCCGCAACGGGGAATGGCTCGACATGCGCGCCGAGGAGCTCTTCGCACTCATGCGGACGAGCACCGTGGCGCGGATCCTCGAGCGCGACGACTTCGCCAGGCGCTGGACCGCGCACGCGCCCATCTCCGTGCTCGAGCTGCTCTACCCCCTGCTGCAGGGCTACGACTCCGTCGCCGTCCGGGCCGACGTGGAGCTGGGCGGCACCGACCAGAAGTTCAACCTCCTGCTCGGGCGCGACGTGCAGACGGCCTACGGGCAGCCGCCGCAGGTCGTCCTGACCATGCCGCTCCTCGTGGGCACCGACGGCGAGCGCAAGATGTCCAAGTCCTTGCAGAACTACGTCGGTGTCACCGAGCCGCCCGGGGAGATCTACGGCAAGACCCTGTCGGTCCCCGACGGCGCGCTGGCCGAGTGGTACGAGCTCCTGCTCGGCGAGCCCATGACGGCGGACGCCGGCCCGCGCGACGCCAAGCGCGCCCTCGCGCGCGCGCTGGTGGAGCGCTTCCATGACGCGGACGCCGCGCGGGAGGCCGAGGAAGCCTTCGACCGGGTCCACGTCCGCCACGAGGTCCCGCAGGACCTCGTCGAGGTCGTCGTCGCCGCGCGTGACGGCGTGGTCCACGTCCCGGCTCTCATCGTGGCGGCCTTCGGGGGCTCGTCCAGCGAGGCCCGGCGGCTCGTCGCCCAGGGTGCGGTCAAGCTCGACGGCGACCCCGTCCGCGCGCTGGATCTCCCCCCGGACGAGGTTCACGGGCGGGTGCTCCAGATGGGCCGGCGGCGCTTTGCGCGGATCCGCGTGGCGGAGGGCTGAGGCGCGCTAGAGTCCGGCCGTCGATCAACTCCGGACCGCAGCCTCGTGAAGCGCGGATCGGGCTATACTGATCGGCCGCGCCGAGATCCTTGTGATCCCGGCCGTGCCTCGGGAGGACGACCTCCCTCCGAAGAGCGCGGCGGTCTTTGAAAACTCAACAGCGTGCACTCTCGGCCCAGTCGGGGCCGAGGAGTGTGCTCAGGTTCGACCCGCGCCACGTCGCCAGCGGCGAGGCGCGGTACAAGTAGTCAGAAGACCCTGTCAGGTCCGGCGTTCCTCTCTGTGTACGAGGGCGCCATGAAGGACCATGACGACTTTCCATGAGTAGTTCTTCACGGAGAGTTTGATCCTGGCTCAGGACGAACGCTGGCGGCGTGCTTAACACATGCAAGTGGAGCGACGAACCGGGCTTCGGCCCGGGGCAGAGCCGCGAACGGGTGAGTAACACGTGGGTTACGTGCCCCGATGACCGGGACAACCCGAGGAAACTCGGGCTAATACCGGATGTGCCCTCTCCTCACAAGGGGAGCGGGGAAAGGTAGCTTCGGCTTCCGCATCGGGATCGGCCCGCGGCCCATTAGCTTGTTGGTGAGGTAACGGCTCACCAAGGCTGCGATGGGTAGCTGGTCTGAGAGGACGATCAGCCACACTGGGACTGAGACACGGCCCAGACTCCTACGGGAGGCAGCAGTGGGGAATCTTGCGCAATGCGCGAAAGCGTGACGCAGCAACGCCGCGTG
>JAABUT010000214.1_pt1 | contig 109405 bp, 98 predicted proteins | sample 5559281 | NCBI WGS metagenome assembly JAABUT01 (sample SAMN10711880, study PRJNA513359) | rock metagenome | isolation source: Antarctica rocks | place: Antarctica: Victoria Land, Ricker Hills nord | collected 2016-01-04 | reverse complement strand
GGTTTCCAGCTCCCGGCCGTCGGTGGCACGCCGCCCCTCGACGATCCCGATCGGCAGCACCGCCGGCACCCGCGCCCGGCCAAGCGCCCGCAGCAGGGCGTACTCCCGCTCGGCGGACCACGTCCCGATCTCCTTGACCGCGACCACCGACCGACCGACCCGGACGAAGCGGACGACGTGCCGCGAGATGCCGCGCGGCAGGCCGACCAGCCGATCGACCGGCCAGTACTCGAGGGGGACGTCCCAGGGCAGGTCGAGCAGCTCCGGGTGAGAGGGCGCACCCCTCATCTGCAGAGCCACAGGCAGACCCTGCCACCTGCCGCCCCGACGGCACAGGACAAGTCTGGTGCCCCGATGCCCTACGGCTGCGAGCATGCCCGGCGTGGACGCGCTGCTCGCCGACCCCGAGCCGGTCCCGCACCTGCGCCGCACAGCAGTGCTGCGCGGCCGGGAGTTCCGGCTGCTGTTCGCCGGCCAGGCGGTGTCGGCGCTCGGCGACCGGCTGGTCATCGTCGCCCTGCCGTTCGCCGTGCTCTCGATCCCGGGCGCCGGGCTCTCCGGCGTCGGGCTCGTGCTCGGCGCGAGCGCCCTGTCGCTGGGCCTGTTCGTCCTCGTCGGGGGCGTCGTCGCCGACCGGTTGCCCCGGCAGCTCACCATGCTGGCCAGCGACGCCGTGCGGGCCGCCGCGCAGGGCCTGTCCGCGCTGTTGCTGCTGTCCGGCTGGGCCACCGTCCCCCGCCTGGTGTTGCTGCAGGCGGTGTACGGCGCCGCCGAGGCCTTCTTCCGGCCGGCTCTGCTCGGTCTGGTGCCTCAGGTGGTGGAGCCCGGTGAGGAGCAGCCGGCCAACGCACTGCTCGCCGTCACCTCCACCGGTGCGATGGTGGTCGGTCCCGCCGTGGCCGGCATTCTGGTGGCGACCTCCGGCCCGGGAGCCACCCTGGCGGTGGACGCCGGCACCTTCGTCGTCAGCGCGCTGAGCCTGCTGGCGCTGCGGCCGCGGCGAGCGCCTCGCCCAGCCGGTCCGGTCGAGCGCTTCGGCAGCCAGCTCGCCGGGGGGTGGCGGGAGGTGCGGAGCCGGTCCTGGGTCTGGTCGGTGCTGCTCGCGTTCGGTGCCTACCACGCGTTGGTCCTGCCGGCGCTGTTCGTCCTCGGACCGCAGTACGCCCAGGCACATCGAGGGGGCGCCGCGGCTTGGGGGGTGATCTCGGCCGGTTTCGGGCTGGGGGCCGTCGCCGGGTCCGTGCTCTCGCTGCACTGGCGTCCAGCTCGGCCGGGCCTGGTCATCGCGCTCGCGCTCGCGGCATCTTGCGCGCAGGCCTACATCGGCGTGAGCCCGCTGCCCACCCTTGCCGTCGCCGGGCTGGAGGCGGCGACCGGCATCTGCGTCTCGTTGTGCTTCACGGTGTGGGAGACCGCCCTGCAGGAGCGCATCCCCGAGCAGGCGCAGTCCAGGGTCAGCTCGTTCGACTACCTCGGCTCGGTGGTGCTGATGCCGGCCGGTTACGTCCTGGTAGGCCCACTGGCCCACGCCATCGGTGATGAGTCGACAGGGGTGCTCGCCAGCCTCGCCGGCCTGACCGTCTGCCTAGCGGTGGCGAGCGGCCGCGGTCTGCGAGGGTTGCGGCGCGTCGTACGCGGATCAGGCCAGGGCGACCAGGTCGGCGAGCGCGTCTGACCACTGGTCCTCGACGCCGTCCGGCAGCAGCAGCACCTTCTCCGGCTCGAGTGCCTGCACCGCGCCCTCGTCGTGGGTCACCAGCACGACCGCACCCTTGTACGACGAGAGCGCCGAGAGCACCTCCTCGCGGCTGGCCGGGTCGAGGTTGTTGGTCGGCTCGTCCAGCAGCAGCACGTTGGCGCCGCTGACCACCAGGGTGGCCAGCGCGAGCCGGGTCTTCTCGCCGCCGGACAGCGTGCCGGCGACCTGGTGCACCACGTCGCCGCTGAAAAGAAAGGATCCGAGCACCCGGCGTGCCTCGGGTTCGGGCAGCTCCGGCGCCGAGGTGCGCATGTTCTCCAGCACCGTGCGGTCGGTGTCGAGGGTGTCGTGCTCCTGTGCGTAGTAGCCGAGCCGGCAGCCGTGGCCGGGCAGCACCGCACCGGTGTCGGGAAGCTCGGTGCCCGAGAGCAGCTTGAGCAGGGTCGTCTTGCCGGCGCCGTTGAGACCGAGAACAACGACCCGGGCGCCCCGGTCGATCGCCAGGTCGACATCGGTGAAGATCTCCAGCGAGCCGTAGGACTTGGAAAGCTCCCTGGCCGTCAGCGGCGTCTTGCCGCACGGGGCCGGCTCCGGGAACCGCAGCTTGGCCACCCGGTCCTGAGCGCGCACACCCTCGGTCGCGGCCAGCATCCGCTCGGCGCGCTTCGCCATGCCCTGCGCGGCCTTGGCCTTGGTCGCCTTCGCCCGCATCTTGTCGGCCTGCAAGAACAGCACCCCCGCCTGCTTCTCGGCGTTGGCCCGCTCGCGCTTGCGCCGCTTCTCATCGGTCTCGCGCTGCTGCAGGTAGGTCTTCCAGCCGACGTTGTACTGGTCCAGCTCGGCGCGGTTGGCGTCGAGGTGGAAGACCTTGTTCACCACGGCGCCGAGCAGCTCGACGTCGTGGCTGATGACCACGAGCCCCCCGGCGTGCTTGCGGAGGAACTCCCGCAGCCAGCCGATCGAGTCGGCATCGAGATGGTTGGTCGGCTCGTCGAGCAGCAGCGTCGTCGCCCCGCTGAACAGGATGCGGGCCAGCTCGACCCGCCGCCGCTGGCCGCCGGACAACGTGCCGATCCGTTGGTCGAGCGCCCGGGTCGGGAGACCGAGGTTGCTGCAGATCCGGGCCGCCTCGGCCTCCGCGCCGTAACCGTCGAGGGCGGTGAAGCGCTCCTCGAGCTTGCCGTAGCGCACCAGGACGTCCGGGTCGTCCGGCCGCTCGGCCATCTCGACCTGGAGCTTCTCCATCCGGCGGACGATCTCGTCGAGCCCGCGGGCGGACAGCACCCGGTCACGAGCCAGCACGTCGAGGTCGCCGGTCCGCGGGTCCTGGGGCAGGTAGCCGACCTCGCCGGCTCGGGTGATCGAGCCGCCGGCCGGCAGCGTCTCGCCCGCGAGCGTCTTCGTGAGGGTGGTCTTGCCGGCACCGTTGCGGCCCACCAGGCCGATCCGGTCACCGGGCTGGACCCGGAAGGTGACGCCGGTCAACAGCGCGCGGGCACCGGCACGCAGCTCCAGGTCCTGGACAGTGATCATGGGTTCCTCGGGGGACGACTCGGTCAGCGGGCAGCGGAGCTCGGCCGGCTCAGGAGGTCGTCACGGCTCCAGACTACGGGAGCCGACCGACCGCCCTCATGACCGGCAGAGCTGCGGCAGCACCCAACCGTGGCCGGTCAGACGTTGAAGCCCAGAGCCCTCAGCTGGTCACGACCGTCATCAGTGATCTTGTCCGGTCCCCACGGCGGCATCCAGACCCAGTTGATGCGGACGTCGTCGACGAGCGGAGCCAGCGCCGAGCGGGTCTGGTCCTCGATGACGTCGGTCAGCGGGCACGCAGCGGAGGTCAGCGTCATGTCCAGGGTGACCGTGCGGTCCTCGTGCACCTGCGCGCCGTAGACCAGGCCGAGGTCGACCACGTTGATGCCGAGCTCGGGGTCGACGACGTCCTTCATCGCCTCGATGACGTCGTCCTCCGCCGGCTGCGCCTTCACCGCGTCGGCTGCCGTAGGTGTGGTCGTCTGCTCGGTCATCAGGCCTCCTGTCGCGCGACGGCCTGTGCCGTCGCGTCCTTCCACGCCATCCAGCCCAGCAGCGCGCACTTGACCCGCGCCGGGTACTTCGACACGCCCGCGAAGGCGATCGCGTCCTCCAGGATGTCCTCGTCGGGCTCGATCGTGCCTCGGGACTGCATGAGCTCGAGGAACACCTCGGAGGTCGACAGCGCGTCGGTCACCGGCTTGCCCATGACCAGGTCGGTCATCACCGACGTGGAGGCCTGCGAGATCGAGCAGCCTTGCCCGTCGTACGACACGTCCTGCACGATGCCGTCGCGCACCTGCACGCGCAGCGTCACCTCGTCCCCGCACGTCGGATTGACGTGGTGCACCTCAACGTCGAACGGGTCCTTGAGGCCCTTGTGGTGGGGGTTGCGGTAGTGGTCCAGGATGATCTCCTGGTACATCGACTCCGGAGCCGTCACGTGCCGACCCCCCAGAACCGGCGGACCTGCACGATCCCGTCGAGCAGCGCGTCGATCTCGGCCTCGGTGTTGTAGAGGTAGGACGACGCCCGCGCCGTGGCCGGGACACCGTAGCGGCGACAGACCGGCGCGGCGCAGTGATGGCCGACGCGCACGGCGATCCCGAGCTCGTCCAGCGACTGACCGACGTCATGCGGGTGGACGCCGTCGACCACGAAGGAGACCGCGCTCCCCCGCATCTCGGTGCTGTCCGGTCCCAGCACCGCTGCACCGTCAAGTGAGCGCAGACCGTCGAGAAGCCTCGCGGTCAAGGCGATCTCGTGCTGACGGATCCGGTCCATGCCGATGGCGGAGAGGTAGTCGCAGGCGGCCGCCAGGCCGATGGCCTGGCTGATGACCGGCGTGCCTGCCTCGAACCGCTCCGGCGCCGGCGCGTAGGTCGACTTGCCCATCTGGACGACCTCGATCATCGAGCCGCCACCCATGAACGGCGGCATGGCGTTGAGCAGCTCCGTGCGTCCCCACAGCACGCCGATGCCTGACGGGCCCAGCATCTTGTGGCCGGTGGCCACGTAGAAGTCCGCGCCGAGAGCGGTGACGTCGACGCTCTGGTGCGGGGCGGACTGCGCGCCGTCGACCAGCACGTAGGCGCCGACCTCGCGGGCCCGCCGGACCAGCACGTCAACCGGGTTCTGGGTGCCGAGGATGTTCGAGACGTGCACGAAGGACAGCACCTTGGTGCGCGCGTTGACCAGCTCGTCCAGCTCGCTCAGGTCCAGCCGGCCCTCGTCGTCCAGCGGCAGCCAGCGCAGCGTCGCGCCCGTCCGCTGGCACAGCATCTGCCACGGCACCAGGTTGGAGTGGTGCTCCATCTCGGTAACGCAGACCTCGTCACCAGGCCCCAGGTGGAACGGCGAGCCGGGGGCGGCGTTGCCGAACGAGTAGGCCACCAGGTTGTAGGCCTCGGTGGCGTTCTTGGTGAACACGATCTCGTCGTGCCGGCCGCCGAGGAAGGTCGCGACCGTCGTCCGCGCCTGCTCGTAGCCGTCGGTCGCCTCCTGCGACAGCGTGTGCACCCCGCGGTGCACGTTGCTCCAGTGCTGCTCGACGAAGGCCCGCTCGGCGTCCAGCACCTGCGTGGGCCGGTGCGAGGAGCTGGCGTTGTCGAGGTAGACCAGGGGCCGGCCGTTCACCTGGCGCGCGAGCACGGGGAAGTCGGCACGGACCGCCTCGACGTCGAGCGCAGGCGACAGCAGGGACGTCACAGCCCGACGCCGCCCAGGCTCGGGACGACGCCGGCGGTGATTCCGGACAAGGGCGAACCTGCGGACGGCCCGTACTTCTCGTAACCGTTGGTCTCGAGCTCGTCGGCGAGCCCCTTGCCGCCCGACTCGGCGATCCGGCCGCGGACGAACACGTGCACGAAGTCGGGCTCGATGTAGCGCAGGATCCGGGTGTAGTGCGTGATGAGCAGCGTGCCGGTCTCGCCGGTCGCGCGGACCCGGTTGACGCCCTCGGCGACAATCCGCAGGGCGTCAACGTCGAGGCCGGAGTCGGTCTCGTCCAGGATGGCGATCCTGGGCCTGAGCAACTCGAGCTGCAGGATCTCGTGCCGCTTCTTCTCGCCGCCGGAGAAGCCCTCGTTGACGTTCCGGGTGGCGAAGGCGGGATCCATCTCGAGGGCCGCCATCGCCTCCTTCTGCTCCTTCACCCACAGCCGCAGCTTGGGGGCCTCACCACGGATGGCGGTGGCCGCACTGCGCAGGAAGTTCGACACGGTGACGCCCGGAACCTCGACGGGGTACTGCATCGCCAGGAACATGCCGGCCCGGGCGCGCTGGTCGACGGTCATGGCCAGGACGTCCTCGCCGTCGAGCAGGACCTCGCCGGAGGTGATGGTGTACTTCGGATGCCCCACCAGGCTGTAGGCCAGCGTGGACTTCCCGGACCCGTTCGGCCCCATGATGGCGTGCGTCTCACCGGCCCGGATCGTCAAGTCGACGCCGGCCAGGATCTGCTTGTCCTCGACGCTGACGTGCAGGTCGCGGACCTCGAGCGTGCTCATCGGTGCTCCATTTCCACGAGGACGGCGTCCCCGTCGACGTGTACGGGAAAGGTCTGGACCGGCCTGGTCGCCGGCAGGCCGGTCGGGGCGCCGGTGCGCAGGTCGAAGCGGGAGCCGTGCAGCCAGCACTCGACGGTGCCGTCCTCGACCTCACCTTCGGACAGCGAGACGTCGGCGTGCGAGCACACATCGTCGATCGCGTAGACCTCACCACCGCTGCGGGCGATGCAGACCGCCCGGCCGTTCAGGACCACGCGCAGGGCGCTCTCCTCCTTGAGGTCCGACAGCGCACAGGCCCTCATGCGGCGAGTTCCTTGTCCAGGGCGGTCAGCAGTCGTTCCTCCAGCGACGGGACGCCGATCTGCTGGACCAGCTCGGCGAAGAAGCCGCGCACGACCATCCGGCGGGCGACGTCGGCGGGCAGACCGCGGGACATCAGGTAGAACAGCTGCTCGTCGTCGAACCGGCCGGTGGCGCTGGCGTGACCGGCGCCGGCGATCTCGCCGGTCTCGATCTCCAGGTTGGGCACCGAGTCGGCGCGGGCCGAGTCGGTCAGCAGCAGGTTGCGGTTCAGTTCGTAGGTGTCGGTGCCGGTGGCCGCCGCCCGGATCAGGACGTCGCCGACCCAGACGGTGTGGGCGCCCTCGCCCTGCACCGCACTCTTGTAGGTCACCCGGCTGCGGCAGTCGCTCATCCCGTGGTCGACCAGCAGCCGGTGCTCCAGGTGCTGGCCGGCGTCGGCAAAGGCCAGCCCGAGCAGCGTGGCGTCGCCGCCCGGTGCGTCGTAGGAGACGGTCGGGGTGAGTCGGACGAGGTTGCCGCCGAGGGTGACGACGATGCTCTTGAAGGTGGCGTCGCGTCCCAGCCGGGCGGCGTGGGCGGACAGGTGCACCGCATCGGATGCCCAGTCCTGCAAGGAAACCAGTGTCAGGTGCGCGCCGTCACCGACCCGCAGCTCGACCGCACCGGAATGCGTTGCGCTGCCTGCGTGGTCGAGGACCACGACCGCCTTGCCGAACGGCGCGACGTCCACGACGACATGCCCGTATGACGTGCCGCCGGTGCCGTCGAAGCGCAGGACGACCGGCTCGCTCACCTCACCCTTGACGCGGACGAGGGTGCCCTTGGCGAAGCCGGCCATCGCCAGCGCCGCCGCCTTGTCGGCCGGCACCAACACTGAACCGATCAGCTCGTGATCAGGTCCGATGGTCTCGACGGTGACGCCCTCGGGCGCCGTGACGGTCGGCTCGAGGACCGCGTCGACGACAGCCGAGCCGTCGTGCAGCCCACGTAGGCGGGCGAGCGGGGTGAAGCGCCAGTCCTCTTCACGGCCGGTGATGGGGGCGAAGTCGGCCGGGTCACGCGACAGCACCCGCTCGACGCGGGCATCAGCCGGCTTCTTGGGGGTCGACGCGGCGACGTTGGTGGCGATGGTTCCCTCGACGACGCCGCCGGACCCGGCGAGTGCAGCGCGCTCGGTGACGAGGGCGTCCGTCATGGAGGAGCTAGCCAACGGAGCCCTCCATCTGCAGCTCGATCAGCCGGTTGAGCTCGAGGGCGTACTCCATCGGGAGCTCGCGGGCGATCGGCTCGACGAAGCCGCGGACCACCATCGCCATCGCTTCGGACTCCTCGAGCCCACGGGACATCAGGTAGAACAGCTGGTCCTCCCCGACCCGCGACACGGTCGCCTCGTGGCCGAGCGACACGTCGTCCTCGCGGACGTCGACGTAGGGGTAGGTATCGCTGCGGCTGATGGTGTCGACCAGCAGGGCGTCGCAGACGACGTTGCTCTTCGAGCCGTGCGCCCCCTCCTGCACCTGGACCAGGCCGCGGTAGGAGGTGCGACCTCCGCCGCGGGCCACCGACTTGCTGACGATGTTCGACGTCGTGTTGGGCGCGGCGTGCACCATCTTGGCGCCGGCGTCCTGGTGCTGGCCGGGACCGGCGAAGGCCACCGACAGCGTCTCGCCGGAGGCCCGCTCCCCCAGCAGGTAGCAGGCGGGGTACTTCATGGTGACCTTGGAGCCGATGTTGCCGTCGATCCACTCCATGCGGCCGCCCTCGTGCACGGCGGTCCGCTTGGTGACCAGGTTGTAGACGTTGTTCGACCAGTTCTGGATGGTCGTGTAGCGGACGTGCGCATCCTTTTTGACGATGATCTCCACGACCGCGGAGTGCAGCGAGTCGCTGGAGTAGGTCGGCGCGGTGCAGCCTTCGACGTAGTGCACCGAGGAGCCCTCGTCGGCAATGATCAGCGTCCGCTCGAACTGCCCCATGTTCTCGGTGTTGATGCGGAAGTAGGCCTGCAGCGGGATGTCGACCTTGACGTTCTTGGGCACGTAGATGAACGAGCCGCCGGACCAGACGGAGGTGTTCAGCGCGGCGAATTTGTTGTCGCCGACCGGGATGACCGAGCCGAAGTACTCCTTGAACAGTTCCTCGTGCTCGCGCAGGCCGGTGTCGGTGTCGACGAAGATGACGCCCTGCTGCTCGAGGTCCTCGCGGATCTGGTGGTAGACGACCTCGGACTCGTACTGCGCGGCGACGCCGGCGATGAGGCGCTGCTTCTCGGCCTCCGGTATGCCCAGCCTGTCGTAGGTGTTCTTGATGTCCGCAGGCAGGTCGTCCCAGGACGTCGCCTGCTTCTCGGTGGAGCGCACGAAGTACTTGATGTTGTCGAAGTGGATGCCCTCGAGGTCCGAGCCCCAGGTTGGCATCGGCTTTTTCTCGAACAGCTTCAAGCCCTTGAGGCGAAGGTCGAGCATCCACTGCGGCTCGCTCTTGAGCGCGCTGATGTTGCAGACGACCTCCTTCGAGATCCCCCGCTTGGCCGTCGACCCCGCCACGTCACTGTCGGCCCAGCCGAACTTGTACGTGCCGAGGCCCTCGAGGGCCTGGTCCTGCGTGGTGGTCATGCCTGCTGCTCCCTGGTCATCACGTTCGCGCCTTCCCGGTGGGGATGTGGGTGGTGCACACGCCGTCGCCATGGGCGATGGTCGCGAGTCGTTGGACGTGCACGTCGAGCAGCCGGCTGAGAGCCGCCGTCTCGGCATCACAGAGCTGGGGGAACTCCTGCGCCACCTGCTGCACGGGGCAGTGGTGCTGACACAGCTGGACGCCGAGGCCCCGCTCACTGGTCGAGGCGGCGTAGCCGTCGGCGCTGAGCACCTCGGCCAGCGCCTGCGGGCGGTCCGCCGCCGGCAGGGCGGCAACGCCGGCGTAGCGCTGCACCAGCTCGTTGCCGCGCGCCGCGGCGAAGGCCTCGACGCCGTCGCGTCCGAGGAAGCGCAGGGCGGAGACGGCAAGCGCGTCATAGGCACTGGGACCGGCGGCGTGCCCGGCGTCGGTGAGCGCGTAGAGCCGTGCCGGCCGACCGCGGGTGACGGTCCGACGGCGGGGCTCCCGGGTGCTGACTGCGCCGTCCACCAGCAGGGCGTCGAGGTGCCGGCGGACGGCGGCCGGGCTCAGGGCCAGCCGGTCCGACAGCGTGGACGCGGTGGACGGACCGAGCTCGAGCAGCAGCGCGACCACGCGCTCCCGGGTGCCCGACTGCTCTGCCACGCTTTTCACAACACCAGTGTGCCGTAAATGCTGCCGGGGGTCGAACGCAAGGGTCGAGGGGCCAGGGCCGCACGACCAGCAGGCGACCAGTCCGGGCGGCCGCCTAGCATCACCGCGTGACCGGGACCGCGCTCGAGGTGGTCGACCTGGTCAAGACGTACGGCCGGCGCACCGCGGTCGACGGGCTGTGCCTGACCGCCCGCACCGGCACGGTGCTCGCGCTGCTGGGCCCGAACGGCGCCGGCAAGACCACGACCCTGGAGGTCTGCGAGGGCTTCCGCCGGCCCGACGCCGGCACCGTGCGGGTACTGGGCCTCGACCCTGGGGACCGTGCGCTGCGACCGAGGGTGGGGGTCATGCCGCAGTCCGGCGGCGGCTATCCGGGGCTGCGGACGGCCGAGCTGCTGCGACTCGTGGCGTCGTACTCCCGTCACCCGCTGGACCCCGCCAACCTGCTGGACCGGCTGGGACTGACCGACGTCGCCGGGACGACGTTCCGACGGCTGTCCGGTGGCCAGCAGCAGCGGCTCTCGCTGGCCATGGCTGTCGTCGGCCGCCCCGAGCTGGTCTTCCTCGACGAACCGACCGCCGGGCTCGACCCGCAGGCACGGCGCGGGACTTGGGACCTCGTCCGAGCACTGACTCGCGACGGCGTAACCGTGGTGCTGACGACCCACCTGATGGACGAGGCGGAGGCCCTGGCGGACAACGTGGTGGTCATCGACCACGGCCGGGTCGTCGCCGGCGGCACGGTCGCGGAGCTGACATCGCACGGCGCCACCGGGCAGCTGCGGTTCGCTACGTCGCCGGGGCTCGAGCTGGCCGGGCTGCTCGCCACCCTGCCGGCCGGGACGACCGCGGAGGAGCTCCCATCCGGGCAGTACCTCGTGCAGGGTGAGATCAACCCGCAGCTGCTGGCCGGCGTCACCGCGTGGTGCGCCGCACAGGGCGTGATGGCACATAATCTCAAGGTCGCCCAGCGCAGCCTCGAGGACGTCTTCCTCGACCTCACCGGCCGGGAGCTGCGGGCATGACCGCTTGGACGCCGGGCGCCCTCGCCCCCGACCCCGGTGCCGCTCCTATCGGCCGGATGCTGGCCAGCCAGACCCGCGCGGAGCTGACCCTCACGCTGCGCAACTCCGAACAGGTGCTGCTCAACCTGGTGATCCCGCTCGGCCTGCTGGTCGTGCTGGTGCTCGTCCCGTTCGTCACCGTGACCGGTCGACGGGCCGACTTCTTCGTGCCGGGGGTGCTCGCCCTCGCGGTGATGTCCAGCGCCTTCACCGGCCAGGCCATTGCCACTGGTTTCGAACGGCAGTACGGCGTGCTGAAGCGGCTCGGCGCGACCCCGCTGCCGCGGTCGGTGCTGCTCGGCGCCAAGACCCTCGGCGTCCTGGCCGTTGAGGTCCTGCAGGTGCTGGTCCTGTGCGTGGCCGGCCTGGCGCTGGGGTGGCACCCGCACGGCTCGGTCGGGGGCGTGCTCGCCCTGGTCGCTCTCGGCACCGCCGCCTTCTCCGGCCTCGGGCTGCTGCTCGGTGGGACGCTGCGCGGCCTGACGACGCTGGCCGCGGCCAATCTCGGGTGGTTCGTGCTGCTGCTGCTCGGCGGGGTGGTCTTCCCGCTGTCAGCGTTCGGCGGCGCTGCCGACGTGCTGCGACTGCTCCCGACCGCGGCGCTGTCCGACGGGCTGCGCACCCTGCTGCAGAGTGGACACCTGGTGGGACGCGACCTGCTGACCTTGGCGATCTGGGCGCTCGTCGCCCTGGTCGCGGCGGCAAAGGCCTTCCGATGGGAGTAGCTGATCCCGTGGGCACTGATCGCGCGGTCCCGACCGAGGACGGTGTCGACCTGCATGTCGAGGTCGATGAATGCCCCGGTGCGCCGGTCACGGTGCTGATGAGCCACGGCTTCACCGCTCAGCTCGGCGAGTTCGCCCTACAGCGCGAAGCTCTGCGCGGCCGCGCCCGGGTCGTGGTCTACGACCAACGCGGCCATGGTCGCAGCCCGGCCGGCGGCTGGCGGCATGCCACCATCGACCAGCTCGGGCGCGACCTGCAGGCCGTCCTGGCCGCCGAAGCCGCCACCGGCCCGGTCGTCCTGCTCGGCCACTCCATGGGCGGCATGGCGGTGATGTCCTGGGCCCGGCAGTTCCCCGACGACGTGGGCAGTAGGGTGGTGGGGGCGTTCCTTTTGGCCACCAGCGCCCAGAACCTGGTGACCGGCGGCCCGGTCGGGGTAATGGTCAAGCTGCTCACCCGGCTGCACCTGCTCGGGCTCTACCTGACGCTGCTGCGGCTGTGGAGCCCGCTGCTCCAGCACGTCAAGAAGCCCGGCACCCGGCTCGGCCGCCGCTGGATCAAGCACTACCTGTTCGGCACCGCCGACGCCAACGACCCGGTGCTGGTCACCGAGGTGCAGGCCATGCTGGAGGCGACGCCGTTCACGACCAGCGCGGCTTTCTACCCGACCTTCCTGACCCACGACGAGACCGCAGCCCTGCCGGTGCTCGCCCGCATTCCCACGACCGTCCTCGTGGGTACGGCCGACCGGCTGACCCCGGCGTCGCACAGCCGGTCGATGGCAGCGGACCTCGGAGCGCAGTGCGAGCTGGTGCTGGTGCCGGGATGCGGGCACAGCGTTAACGTCACCCGGCCGGGCATCGTCGACGACGCGATCACGGCGCTGCTTGCCCGGGCCACCAGCGCCCAGCGGCAGGTCGGCTAGCGCTAGCCGCTAGCCGCGAGGCGCACCGCAGCCGAGCCCGGCTCCGGTGCGGCCACGCGCTGGCCGCGAGGGATAGCAAAGCCAGTCCCAGCTCAGGTGCAGCCAGGCCCGGTGCTCCGGTCGCGGCCGGAACGGCCGGCTAGTCCGCGGCCAACCTGGACGGTGTTGCGGCTCATCCCGGTCGGACTCGGCTCGGCCCGCTCTCGCCGACGGACCGGGCCGAAGCACAACGTCAGCCCGGCTCGCGAGCCGTCGTACGACGTCCCGACACCCGACACCCGACCAGTGTCTGATCGTCGGCGCCCGTGTCTGATCGGCGGCGCCCGTGTCTGATCGTCGGACCTGCAGCCAGACTGCTCCGAGCGTGCAAGCGGTCGCGGTGGATCAGACAGCGCGGCGGTGGATCAGACAGCGCGGCGGTGGATCAGACAGGGCCACGGCGGATCGGACGGCCGTACCTGCAGCCGCGCAGCCTGGCAGCCCGGCAGCCACGCCGCAGACGGCCCCTCGGGCGCGCCGGTGTTAGCGGTGGGCTAGCGGCGGTGGGCTCAGCAGGCGGCGGCCGCCTCGGCGCCCGTACGCTGGGCCGGTGAGCACGCGACCGCTGGTCCTTCGCCTCACCCAGGCCGCGCTTGCCCTGCAGGTGCTGCTCGTCGTCAGTGGCACCGCCGTCCGGGTCACCGGGTCGGGGCTCGGCTGCCCCACCTGGCCGCGTTGCACCGGTACCTCGATCACCAACACCGCGGCCCTCGGCAGCCACGGGTTCATCGAGTTCGGCAACCGGTTGCTGGCGGTCGTCCTGGAGGTCGTCGGGCTCGCCCTGGTGCTGGCGGTCCGCCGGCTCGGCGCCCCCCGCGCCTGGCGACGACTCGCCCTTACGCAGGCGATGGTGGTGCCGCTGCAGGCGGTCGTCGGCGGCCTCCTTGTCCTGTCCGGCCTGAACCCCTACGTGCTGATCGCGCACTTCCTGGCCAGTTTCCCGTTGATCCTGGCCGCCGCTGCCCTGCTGCGGCGGGTCCTTGACGACCAGCGACCCGGACGAGCTGCTGTCGTCGACCCGACCGGCACCGCACAGTGGCTGACCCGCGCGCTCGTGGTCGCCAGCAGCGCCGTGCTGATGCTCGGGACACTGGTCACCGGCACCGGTCCGCACGCCGGCAGCCCGGACGTCGCCCGGCTCCCGTTCGACCCGCGGGACGTTACGCAGCTGCACGCGGATCTGGTCTACCTGCTGGTCGGACTGGTCCTGGCCACCGCGCTGGTCACCCGGCGCACTCCCCTGTGGCGCTGGTCCCGGCTGTTGCTGGCCCTGGTCGTCGCGCAGGCCGGGCTCGGCTACTGGCAGTACTTCACCGGCGTGCCCCCGGTCCTGGTCGCCCTGCACGTCCTGGGCGCCGCGCTGGTGTTCACGACCGCGGCGTGGGCCGCCCTGTCCGCGCGGCCCGCCGACGCACCGCTGCCGCGAACCGCTCCGCCGCTCGCGGCGCGTCCCGCAGGAACAGCGACGGCTCGGTGAGCTCGAGCTCCAGCACGACCGGCGAGCCGTCCGGCCCGGGCACCAGATCGACCCGGGCGTAGAGCAGATCAGAACCAGCGACCGTGACCGCGGCCAACGCGACCTCGACCTGCGCGGCTGAGGGCTCCCGGGGCGTCACGACCGACCGGCCGGCGAGGTCCTGCCGCACCCCGGCCGACGCGTCCAGCAAGGCCGCCTTGCACGCGCCGTGCGACACCTGTCCCTCGAACAGCAGCACGGCGGTCTCGCCCTCGGTGTCCACGCCGTCGAGGTACGGCTGAACCATCACCGGCCGGCCGGCGGCCAGCAGCTGCTCGGCGTGCCGGGCTGCCGCCGGCGACGGCTCGTCGTACCGCGCGGTGTCACGCGCGCCGGCGGACACGGTCGGCTTGACGACGAACGGGCCGGCGGGCGGGATGAACCTCTCGCCCGGAGCCAGCCAGGTCGTCGGCACAACGGGCACGCCGGCCCGCTCGAGGTCGCGCAGGTAGGTCTTGTCGGTGTTCCAGACGAGTACGTCGGCGGGGTTGGCCAGCCGCGGTACCGAGCGCGCCCAGGTCAGGAACTCCTCCAGGCGGGAGCTGTAGTCCCACGTGCTGCGGACCACGACGAGGTCGAAGGCCGTCCAGTCCGCACCGGAGTCCCAGACGACCGGCTCGGCCTCGGGCAGCGCGGCGAGCAGCGCGGGGCCGTCCTCACCGAGGTCCGGCATCCAGGAGCAGGTGGCGAGGGCGATCCGCACGTCAGAGGAGCTGGTCGACCGCGACGGCGAGGAACAGCAGCGCCAGGTAGGTGATCGACCAGTGGAACAACCGCATCGGCTGAACCGGCTGCAGGTCCCGGACCCGGCGCTGCAACAGGTGCGCCTCCCGCAGGAAGACCGCCCCCAGCACGACAGCCGCTACGTCGTAGACCACCCCCGAGCCGGACAGGGCGAGCAGCACGGAGGTGGCCACCATCGCCCACGAGTAGGCCACGATCCGTCGTGCCACCAGCTGGGGCGTCGCCACGACCGGCAGCATCGGGACGTCGGCCTTGGCGTAGTCGTCCTTGTACCGCATGGCCAGGGCCCAGAAGTGCGGGGGCGTCCAGAAGAAGATGACGGCGAACAGCACGACCGCCGGCCAGGCCAGGCTGTCGGTCACCGCGGACCAGCCGATGAGCACCGGCATGCAGCCGGCGGCGCCGCCCCAGACGATGTTCTGCGAGGTCCGGCGTTTGAGCACCATCGTGTAAATGCCGACGTAAAAGGCGATCGCGACGTCCGCCAGCAGGGCAGAGAGCAGGTTGGTCGTCAACGCCAACTCGACGGTCGCCAGGACGCCCAGCACCAGCCCGAATAGCAGGGCGGCGGTGGGAGACACCGTGTGCCGGGCGAGCGGACGGCGTGACGTCCGCGCCATGACGACGTCGATGTCGCGGTCCCACCAGCAGTTCAGCGCGTTGGCGCTGCCGGCCGCCAGCGAGCCACCGACCAGCGTCACGGCCACCAGCGACCAGCCCGGCCAGCCGCGGGCGGCCAGCACCATGGTGGGGACGGTCGTGACGAGCAGCAGCTCGATGATGCGCGGCTTGGTGAGCGCCACGTAGGCGCCGGCGCTCGCCCGAGCGCGGTCCAGACCGGTCAGCACCGGCGTGGCGACGGGCGTGCTGTCCGCGATCTCCAGCCGCGTCGTCGTCACATGCCCGACTGTACCGGCCGGCTCCCAGCACCGGCCTGCCGGAGCGGTTGGCGCCTGGGCGGCCGGGGGTAGGTTCGACACCGATGACCGGCCAGGCCGAGTGGGGGACCCCAGAGTGAGCAGCTTCGACTGGACCGACCTCGATCGGCGCGCCGTGGACGCCGTCCGCGGTCTGGCGATGGACGCCGTGGAAGCGGCCGGTTCGGGCCACCCCGGCACCGCGATGAGCCTCGCGCCGGCGGCCTACCTGCTGTTCCAGCGGCTGCTCCGGCACGACCCGAGCGACCCGGCGTGGACCGGTCGGGACCGCTTCGTGCTGTCGTGCGGGCACTCCAGCCTGACGCTGTACTGCCAGCTCCTGCTGTCCGGTTACGGCCTGACTCTCGACGACCTGGCGCACCTGCGGCAGTGGGGCTCGCTCACCCCCGCCCACCCCGAGCGGGGGCACACCCCGGGCGTCGAGGCCACCACGGGTCCGCTCGGCCAGGGGATCGGCAACGCCGTGGGCATGGCGATGGCGGCCCGCCGTGAGCGCGGCCTGCTCGACCCGGACACCGCACCCGGCGAGAGCCCGTTCGACCACACCATCTGGTGCTTCGCCTCGGACGGCGACCTGGAGGAGGGCGTGTCCGCCGAGGCGTCCTCGCTGGCCGGCACGCAGCAGCTGGGCAACCTGGTGTTGCTCTGGGACGACAACCACATCTCGATCGAGGACAACACCGAGATCGCCTTCACCGAGGACGTCTGCGCCCGGTACGAGGCCTACGGCTGGCACGTCCAGCGGGTCGACTGGCTGTCCGCCAAGGGCAAGTACGTCGAGGACGTCGCCGCCCTGAACGACGCCTTCGTGCGGGCCCAGGCCGTCACCGACCGGCCCTCGTTCATCGCGCTGCGCACGATCATCGGCTGGCCGGCACCCAACCTACAGAACAGCGGCAAGGCGCACGGCTCCGCCCTCGGCGAGACCGAGGTGCAGGCCACGAAGAAGATCCTCGGCCTGGACCCGGCCCGCAGTTTCCAGCTGCCCGACGACGTGCTCGCCCACGCCCGCGAGGTCGTCGCCCGCGGCCGGGAGGCTCATGCCCAGTGGTCGCAGGGCTTCGACGCCTGGAGGTCCGGCAACCCCGAAGGCGCCGCGCTGCTCGAGCGACTGCAGACCCGGACCCTGCCGGCCGGCTGGGCCGAGGCGATCCCGACGTTCCCGGCGGATGCAAAGGGGATCGCCACGCGCAAGGCGTCCGGCAACGTCCTGGACGCCCTCGCCCCGATCCTGCCCGAGCTGTGGGGCGGCTCGGCGGACCTGGCCGAGAGCAACAACACCTCGCCCAAGGGGCAGCCGTCGTTTCTGCCGGCGGACCGGCAGACCAAGGCGTGGTCCGGCGGCTCGTACGGCCGGGTGCTGCACTTCGGGATCCGCGAGCACGCCATGGGTGCGATCATGAACGGCATCGCCCTGCACGGCGGCACCCGCGTCTACGGCGGCACCTTCCTGGTCTTCAGCGACTACATGCGCGGCGCGGTGCGGCTGGCTGCGCTGATGGGGCTACCCGTGACCTACGTGTGGACCCACGACTCCATCGGGCTGGGCGAGGACGGCCCGACCCACCAGCCGATCGAGCACCTGACCAGCCTGCGCGCCGTACCCGGGCTCGATGTGGTGCGGCCGGCAGACGCCAACGAGACCGCGGTCGCCTGGCGCACCGTGCTCGAGCACACCGACCGCCCCGCCGCCCTGGCGCTCACCCGGCAGAACGTCCCGACGCTGGACCCCGAGCTGGCCAAGAACGCCAGCAAGGGCGCGTACGTCCTGGCCGAGGCCTCGAACGGCCAGCCGACGGTCCTGATCATGGCCACCGGCTCCGAGGTGCAGATCGCGCTGGCAGGTCGCGACCTCCTGGAGGCCGAGGGCACCCCGACGCGGGTGGTGTCGGTGCCCTGCCAGGAGTGGTTCCGCGAACAGGACACCGCCTATCAGCGCACCGTGCTGCCGCCCGACGTCAAGGCGCGAGTGTCCATCGAGGCCGGCATCGCGATGAGCTGGCGCGAGTGGCTGGGCGAGGCCGGTGAGGCGCTGTCGATCGAGCACTTCGGTGCCAGCGCGCCGTACTCCGTGCTGTACGAGCAGTTCGGCCTGACCGCGGACCGGGCCGTGGCCGCCGCACACGCCTCGATGTCCAAGCTCGGCATGACCTCCGGCTCCACGACCGGTAACTGACTCCCTCGACAGCAAGGACCGACATGACCGACGCCCTGGCCGACCTGTCCGCCGCCGGAGTGGCGGTGTGGCTCGACGACCTGTCCCGCTCCCGGCTGAGCTCGGGGGGGCTGGCCGACCTCCTCAGCGACCAGCACGTCGTGGGGGTGACGACCAATCCCTCAATCTTCCAAAAAGCGCTGTCGGACGGCGCGGCCTACGACGGCCAGGTCCGCGATCTCGCGCTGCGCGGCACCGACGTCGGCGAGGCCGTGCGTGCCCTGACCACCTTCGACGTCCGCTGGGCCTGCGACGTGCTCCGGCCGGCCTATGACAGCAGTGACACGGTCGACGGCCGGGTCTCGATCGAGGTGGACCCGCGGATCAGCCACGACAGTGACCGCACCGTCGCTGAGGCGAAGGCGCTGTGGTGGTTGGTGGACCGCCCGAACCTGTTCATCAAGATCCCGGCTACCAGGAAGGGGCTGCCGGCGATCACGAAGACGCTGGCGGAAGGCATCAGCGTCAACGTCACGCTGATCTTCTCCCTCGAGCGGTACGACGCGGTGATGGACGCGTTCCTGGCTGGAATGGAGCAGGCCCAGGCGAACGGCCATGACCTGGCCGCGATGGGATCGGTGGCCTCGTTCTTCGTCAGCCGCGTCGACACCGAGATCGACAAGCGCCTGCCGGCCGACTCCGCCCTGCGCGGCAAGGCCGCCATCGCCAACGCCCGGCTGGCCTACCAGCACTACGAGTCGGTGTTCAGCTCCGACCGCTGGCAGGCGCTCGCAGCCGCGGGCGCCAAGCCGCAACGGCCGCTCTGGGCCTCGACGGGCGTGAAGGACAAGGCGTACGACGACACGCAGTACGTCGTGGAGCTGGTCGCAGCCGGCGTCGTCAACACGATGCCGGAGGCCACCCTGGACGCGGTCGCCGACCACGGGAAGATCTCCGGCGACACCATCACCGGGAACTACGCCGACGCGCAGCAGGTCCTGGACGACCTGCAGGCCGCCGGCATCGACTACGACGAGGTCGTCGAGCTGCTCGAGGTCGAGGGGCTGCAGAAGTTCGAGGACGCCTGGAACGAGCTCATCGAGTCCGTCACCGCCAACCTCGAGAAGGCCGGGGCGGACGTGTCCGAGCAAGGCAGCACGTCCCCAGCCGGCGACGGCCCCGCCGCCGCCTCCCGGGAGGGCAGCGCGTGACCGTCACCGTGACCGTCCAGGGGCTCGAGGACTCCACCGGCGCGCTGACCGGCGTCGCGCAGCGGCTGGTCGACCACGATGCCACGCTCTGGGGCCTCGAAGCCGAGTCCGAGGCTGCCGTACGACTGGGGTGGCTGGACGTCGTCGACGTCGCCCGCGGCTTCCTGCCCGAGCTGTTGGCCCTAGGGGACGCGCTGCGCGCCGAAGGTGTCGACACGGTCGTGCTGTGCGGTATGGGTGGCTCGTCGCTGGCGCCGGAAGTCATCTGCAAGGTGGCGGGTGTGCCGTTGACGGTGCTGGACAGCACGCATCCTGACCAGGTGCGCGCCGCCCTGTCGGGTGAGCTGTCCCGCACCGTCGTCGTGGTCTCCAGCAAGAGCGGAGGCACCGTCGAGACCGACAGCCAACGCCGGGTGCTGGTGGAGGCGATGACCGCGCAGGGCATCGACGCGGCCTCGCGGGTGGTCGTCGTGACCGACCCCGGCTCGCCGTTCGAGCAGCTAGCCACGGACGAGGGCTACCGGGCCACCTTCCTGGCCGATGCGCGGGTCGGTGGTCGCTACAGCGCTCTCACCGCCTTCGGGCTGGTCCCCTCCGCGCTGGCCGGCGCGGACGTCGAGTCATTGTTGAGCTCGGCCGAGCAGCTGCTCCCCACCCTGGCCGCCGATGACTCCCCGGCGCTGCGGCTCGGCGCCGTGCTGGGCGGCAGCGGACGGGACAAGGTCTGCCTGGACGCCTCCGGCTCGGACCTGCCGGGCTTCGGTGACTGGGCGGAGCAGCTCATCGCGGAGTCCACCGGCAAGCTCGGCAAGGGGCTGCTGCCGGTCGTCGTGGACGCCTCCTCGCCGGAGCTGACCGACCCGGCTCCGGACGTACACGTCGTGCGCCTCGGGACCGAGGTGCCGCCGGTCGGCACCGCGGTCTCCGGCGCCCTCGGCGAGCAGCTCCTGGCCTGGGAGTTCGCGGTCGCCGTGGCCGGCAAGGTGCTCGGCATCGACCCGTTCGACCAGCCTGACGTCGAGAGCGCCAAGCAGGCGACCCGCGGCCTGCTGGACGCGCAGCCCGAACCCGAACCCCCGGTGTTCGTCGACGGCGGCGTCGAGGTGCACGGCACGACCGGCCTGCTGGACGGCGTCAGCGACCTCGCCGGGGCGGTCGACGCCCTGCTGAGCACGCTCGAGCCGCGGGGCTACCTGGCGGTCATGGCCTACCTCGACCGGTTGAGGGACGGCGCGCTGGCCGAGGTGCGGGACCCACTGGCTCGTCGTACGTCCCGTCCGGTGACGTTCGGGTGGGGGCCCCGCTTCCTGCACTCCACCGGGCAGTACCACAAGGGTGGCCCCCCGATCGGGTCGTACCTGCAGGTCACCGGGCTGGTCATCCAGGACCTCGCCATCCCGGACCGGCCCTTTACCTTCGGCACGCTGATCGCCGCCCAGGCGGCAGGCGACGCCAAGGTGCTCGCCGACAAGGGCCGTCCCGTCCTGCGGTTGAACGTCACGTCGGCGACCGGCCTCGCCCAGGTGACGCAGGTGCTGTCGCGATGACCAACCCAGCGTCCAGCCCAGCGGCCGTCGCACCGGTCAACCCGCTGCGCGACCCGCGCGACCGCCGCCTGCCACGCGTCCCCGAGCCCTGTGCCCTCGTGGTCTTCGGCGTCACCGGTGACCTGGCCCGCAAGAAGCTGCTCCCGGCCGTCTACGACCTGGCCAACCGCGGGCTGCTGCCACCGGGCTTCGTGCTGCTCGGGTTCGCCCGCCGGGACTGGGGAGACGGTGACTTCGAGCAGATCGCCAAGGAGGCGGCGCGCAAGGGTGCGCGCACGGAGTTCCGCGAGGAGGTGTGGCAACGGCTGTCCGAAGCCACCAAGTTCCTGCCCGGCTCCTTCGATGACGACGCCGCCTTCGACACCCTCGCCCAGATGCTCAAGGACCTGGATGGCTCGCACGGCACAGGTGGCAACGCCGCGTTCTACCTGTCCATCCCGCCGAACGCGTTCCCGACCGTGCTCAAGCAGATGCAGCGGACCGGGATGGCCGACAACTCCGAAGCGCAGAGCTGGCGGCGGGTCGTGGTCGAGAAGCCGTTCGGGCATGACCTGGCCTCAGGCGTCGCGCTCAACGAGCTGGTCGACGAGGTGTTCACCGCCAAGGACGTCTTCCGGATCGACCACTACCTGGGCAAGGAGACCGTCCAGAACCTGCTGGCGCTGCGCTTCGCCAACACGCTGTTCGAGCCGATCTGGAACGCCCATCACATCGACAGTGTCCAGATCACGATGGCCGAGGACGTCGGCATCGGCACGCGGGCCGGCTTCTACGAAGGCACCGGAGCAGCGAGGGACGTGCTGCAGAACCACCTGCTGCAACTGCTGGCGCTGACGGCGATGGACGAGCCGGTCGGGTTCGACGCCGAGTCGCTGCGCACCGAGAAGCGCAAGGTGCTGGGGGCGACCCACCTGCCCAAGGACCTGGCCCACCACGCCGTCCGCGGGCAGTACAACCAGGGCTGGCTGGCCGGCGAGCGGGTGAAGGCCTACCGCGCCGAAGAGGGCGTCGACGCCACCTCGAACACCGAGACCTTCGCCGCCCTCCGGCTCGACGTCGACACCCGGCGCTGGGCCGGGGTGCCGTTCTACCTGCGGACCGGCAAGCGGCTGCCCCGTCGGGTGACCGAGATCGGCATCGTGTTCAAGAAGGCGCCGCACCTTCCGTTCGCCAAGTCTGACACCGAGGAGCTGGGCAGCAACCAGCTCGTCGTACGCGTGCAGCCCGACGAGGGCGTCACCCTGCGGTTCGGCTCCAAGGTGCCCGGCACGACGATGGAGGTCCGCGACGTCGCGATGGACTTCCTGTACGGCGAGGCGTTCACCGAGAACTCCCCGGAGGCCTACGAGCGGCTGCTGCTCGACGTCCTGCTGGGTGACGCGTCGCTGTTCCCCCGCAACGAGGAGGTCGAGGAGTCCTGGCGGATCGTCGACCCGATCGAAGCGCTGTGGGAGTCGCAGGACGACGGCCCGGAGCTCTACCGCGCCGGTGAGTGGGGGCCAAAAGGCGCCGACGAGATGCTGGCCCGTGACGGCCGAGCCTGGCGACGGCCGTGATCTGGAGGCGGTTGTGACGACACTGTGGGACGTGAGTGGGACTGACGTCGTCAAGGCGCTGGCAGCCGAGCGGCGGCAGAGCGGCTCGGTCTCATCCGGGTTGGCGTTGACGCTGGTCGTCGTCGTCGACGAGAAGCGGGTCGCTGAGGCAGAGGCCGCTGCGACCAGGGCCGCAGCCCAGCACCCCTGCCGTCTGCTCGTCGTCATACGACGACGTCCGGACGCACCCGAGCCGCGCCTGGACGCCGAGGTGCTCATCGGTGGACGGCTCGGACCGGGCGAGGCGATCGTCATGCGGATGTACGGCCGGCTGGCGCTGCACGCCGAGTCGGTCGTGCTGCCGCTGCTGGCCCCTGACGCACCGGTCGTCACCTGGTGGTTCGGCGAGCCGCCGAGCCGGATCGCGCACGACCCGCTGGGCGTCGTCGCCGACCGCCGCGTCACGGACTGCATGGCGGCTGCCGATCCGGTCGCAGCGCTGCAGCGACGCGGCGTCGACTACGCGCCGGGTGACACCGACCTGGCCTGGACCCGGACCACACTGTGGCGCGGGCTGTGCGCCTCAGCCTTTGACTCCCTCACCGACCAAGCCACCTCGGCGATGGTGTCGGGCGAGGGCGACAACCCGAGCCGGGCGCTGCTGGCCGGCTGGTTCGGCAGCCGGCTGGGCCTCGACGTGCAGTCAGAGGACACCCCGGGTCCAGGTGTCACCGGACTGCGGGTTCAGCTCGAGGACTGCCTGCTGGACATCACCCGGACCGATGGACGGACCGCCACGCTGTACCGGACCGGGCAGCCGGATCGGGTAATGCCCTTGCCCCGCAGGGATCTGGGTGACCTGCTGGCTGAGGAGCTGCGTCGGCTCGACGCCGATGAGACCTACGCCGAGGCGCTGGAGGTGGCCACCGGGCAGCAGCGGCTTTCGGAGCGGTCCGCGGTCCGGACCCATGTCTGGCAGGACCCGGCGGAGGCCGGCGCGCTGGACCCGGCGCTGGCCCTCAGCTGATGTCGCCGGCGCCGACCGTCGTGGTGCATCGGGACGCCGAGCTGCTCGCCTCGGCGGTCGCGGCGCGGCTGCTCACCCGGCTGGTCGACGCCCAGACCGCCCGCGGGGCCGCCTCGGTGGTGCTGACCGGCGGCACGATCGGCATCGCCGCCCTCACCGCGCTGCGCGCCTCGCCCGCGCTGCATGCCGTCGACTGGTCCGCCGTGGACGTGTGGTGGGGTGACGAGCGCTTCGTGGCCGCTGACGACGCCGAGCGTAATGACCGCCAGGCCCGCCGAGCCCTGCTGGACGCCCTGCCGCTGGACCCGGTGCGGGTACACCCCGCCGAACCGCACGGCGGGCGGGACGGCACGGACGCCGACGCCGCTGCCGAGCGCTACGCCGCCGAGCTGGCTGCCGCAGCGCCGCACGACGCCGAGGTCCCGACCTTTGACGTCCTGCTGCTCGGTATGGGGTCAGAGGGCCACACGGCGTCGATCTTCCCGGAGTCCCCGGCGGCCCATGACGAGCGGACCGCGTTCGCTGTGCACGGCTGCCCCAAGCCGCCACCGACCCGCATCTCGATGGGCTTCGCCGCGCTGTGCGCGGCCAGAGAGGTGTGGCTGGTGGTCAGCGGCGCCGAGAAGGCCGCCGCCGTGGCGATGGCGCTGTCCGGTGCCGGCCGGGTGCAGGTGCCTGCTGCCGGTCCGATCGGCCGTCAGCAGACGCTCTGGCTGCTCGACGAGGCAGCGGCATCCGAGCTTCCGCGCGGCCTGCGCCGGCTCTGAGCCGCTGAGCCGGCGCTGAGGCGACCCACAGCGTCCCGAGATGGCTCTGCCTACTTCCCGCGGAGCTTGGCGAGCGCCTCGGCCAGGATCGCCTCGCCGTCCTCCTGGTTGCGCCGCTCACGGACGTAGGCCAGGTGCGTCTTGTACGGCTCGTTCTTCGGCGGCGCGGGCGGTGCGTCCCGGTCGCGGCCGGCGGGGTAGCCGCAGCGCGGGCAGTCCCAGGTGTCCGGCACGGCGGCGTCCTCGGCGAAGGACGGCCGGGTCTCGTGCTTGTTGGCGCACCAAAAAGACATCCGGCGACGCGGGGCCTCCTCACCACGCTCGGCCTCACCCATCGGGCCGGCACCTACGCGGCTGCCTCGGATCGCGTTGCCGCCTGCCACGGGTGCTCCTCTGTCATCGGTAGTGCGCGTCCTGCTTGGTCTCCCAGTCTACCGACGGGGAGCAACGTTCAGGCCTGCTTGAGCAGCAGGCCGAGAGCCACGATGCAAACCGCCCAGACCAGCCCGCAGATCACGGTGAAGCGGTCCAGGTTCTTCTCGACGACCGCACTGCCACCGAGAGAGGACGAGACGCCGCCGCCGAACATGTTGGACAGGCCACCGCCCTTGCCCTTGTGCAGCAGCACGAGTGCCATCAACAGCAGGCTCGTGACGATCAGCACGACGGACAGGAACGTGATCATCGCGGGCGCTGCCTTCTCTTGACTGGCGGAGTCCTCAGCATAGGTGGCGCACCGCGCTCACTCCCCGAGCCGGCAGATCCTGGCGAACTCCGCGGCGTCCAGCGAGGCTCCGCCGACCAGCGCCCCGTCGACGTCCGGCTGCTCCATGAGGTCGCCGACGTTCGTGGACTTCACCGACCCGCCGTACAGGATGCGGGTGCTGTCGGCCGGCGCCCCGAGCCCCGCGAGCCGGGTGCGGAGGGCTGCGCAGACCTTTTGTGCGTCTTGCGGGGTCGCGACCTTGCCGGTGCCGATGGCCCACACCGGCTCGTAGGCCAGGACCAGGCCGGACAGCACCTCGGCCGGCACGCCGTTCAGCGCGCCGTCCAGCTGGTCGCAGCAGTGCGACACCTGGCCACCGGCCTCGCGGACGTCCAGGCCCTCGCCGACGCATAGGATCGGGACGAGCCCGTGCCGGCCAGCGGCCAGCACCTTGCTGCGCACGACCTCGTCGGTCTCGTCGTGGTGCTCGCGCCGCTCGGAGTGCCCGACGGCGACGTAGGTGCAGCCCATCTTGGCCAGCATGGCGCCGCTGATGTCACCGGTGTAGGCGCCGCCATCGTGGGGCGACAGGTCCTGAGCGCCGTAGCCGAAGCGCAGCTTGTCGCCGTCGACCAGGGTCTGGACGCTGCGCAGGTCCACGAAAGGCGGCAGCACCACCACCTCGACCGCGTCGAGGTCCCGGTCGGACAGGCTGAACGCCAGCTTCTGCACCAGAGCGATGGCCTCGAGGTGGTTGAGGTTCATCTTCCAGTTGCCGGCCATCATCGGTCGGCGACTCACGTCAGCACCTCCAGCCCGGGCAGGACCTTGCCCTCGAGGTACTCCAGGGAGGCGCCGCCGCCGGTGCTGATGTGGGTGAAGCGGCGCTCGTCGATGCCGAGCGCGCGCACCGCGGCGGCACTGTCACCGCCACCGACGACGGTCAGGGCGCCGGCCAGCGACGCCACCGTCTCGGCGACCCCACGGGTGCCCTGCGCGTACGGCGCCATCTCGAAGACCCCCATCGGCCCGTTCCAGAAGACCGTTTTGGTCCCCCGCAGGTGCTGGCTGAACAGCTCGACCGACCGCGGTCCGATGTCCAGTCCCATCCGGTCGGCCGGGATCGCCGTGGCCTCCACGACCGCGTACGACGCATCTGCGGCGAACCGGTCCGCGGCGACGACATCGACCGGCAGGGTGACCTTGCCGGACGCGAGCAGATCCCTGCACTGGGCGAGCATCTGGTCCTCCAGCAACGAGCTGCCGACGCCGTGCCCCTGTGCCCTCAGAAACGTGAAGCACATGCCACCGCCGACCAGCAGCTGGTCGACCTTCGGCAGCAGCGCCTCGATGACCTGGATCTTGTCGCTGACCTTGGAGCCACCGAGGACCACGACATAGGGCCGGGCCGGGACACCCGTGAGCCGCTCCAGGACCGCGACCTCCGCCGCGACGAGCGGCCCGGCGGCATGCGGCAGCCGCTCTGCGACGTCGTAGACGCTGGCATGCTTGCGGTGCACTGCCCCGAACGCATCGTCGACGTAGAGGTCGGCGAGGCCGGCCAGGCGGTCCGCGAGCTCGCCTCGTACCCCGTCGTCCTTGCTGGTCTCCGCCGGGTCGAAGCGGACGTTCTCGAGCAGGACCAGCTGACTGTCAGTCAGCGCCTGCACGGCGGCGAGCTGCTCCGGTCCGCCGAGCCGGCCGGCGAGCAGCGGCACGTCCTGGCCGAGCAGCTCGCCGAGCCGAGCCGCGACCGGCCGCAGGCTGTACTGCTCCGCTGGCGTCCCCTCGGGCCGGCCGAGATGGGCCGTCACGACGACGCGCGCGCAACGGGCCAGCAGGCCCCGTAGCAGCGGCAGCGAGGCGTTGATCCGACCGTCGTCGGTGATGGTGCTGCCGTCCAGCGGGACGTTCAGGTCCGACCGGACCAGCACCCGCCTGCCGGCGACGTCGAGGTCGGCCGCGGTCCTCAAGACAGGCGCGACCCAACGAGGGCGGTCAGGTCGGCGAGCCGGTTGGAGTAGCCCCACTCGTTGTCGTACCAGCCGACGATCTTGACCTGGCTGCCCTGCGCCATCGTGAGAAGGGAGTCGAACGTGCAGGACGCCGGTGAGGTGACGATGTCCGAGGAGACGATCGGGTCGTCGGTGTAGACCAGGTAGCCCTTCAGCCCGGCCTCGCTCGCCTCCTTGAAGGCAGTGTTGACCTGCTCCTTGGTGGCCGGTGTGGTCAGCGTGACGACCAGGTCGGTGACCGACCCGGTCGGGACGGGAACGCGCATGGCGAAGCCGTCCAGCTTGCCCTTCAGCTCGGGCAGCACCAGCGCGGTGGCCTTCGCGGCGCCGGTCGAAGCCGGGACGATGTTCAGGGCAGCAGCGCGGGCACGGCGCAGGTCCTTGTGGACGTTGTCCTGCAGGTTCTGGTCGGCCGTGTAGGCGTGGATCGTGGTCATCAGGCCGTTCTCGATGCCGAACGAGTCCGAGAGGACCTTGGCCATCGGCGCCACGCAGTTGGTGGTGCAGGAGGCGTTGGACAGGACGACCTGCGACCCGTCGTACGCGTCGTCGTTGACGCCCATGACGATCGTGAGGTCCTCGTCGCTGGCCGGGGCGCTGATGATGACCTTCTTGGCGCCTCCGGAGTCGACGTGCTTGCGGGCGTCGGCGGCCTTGGTGAAGAAGCCTGTCGACTCGATGACGACGTCCACGCCGGCGTCGCCCCACCTGATGGCGCCGGGGTCGCGCTCGGCGAAGCCGGTGAGCGCCCGGCCGTCGACCGTGATCACCTTGCCGTCGTGCTCGACGATGCCGGGGTAGCGGCCCAGGACGCTGTCGTACTTGAGCAGGTGTGCCATGGTGGCGACGTCACCGAGGTCGTTGAACGCCACGATCTCGACGTCCTGGCCGCCGGCCTGCACGGCCCGGTAGAAGTTACGACCGATCCGGCCGAAGCCGTTGATCCCCACGCGGACGGTCACTCGTGCTCCTCGGTGTCGACGGCGCTGTCGTGGCCAGCGAGGCTACAGACCCTGAGACCGGCGGCGGTAGCCGGTCAGGCGACCCGAGCAGGCGCCTCCGTGCGCGCACTGGCCCGGAGCGCCGTCAGCACCCGGCCCACCGCCTGCAGGTCCGACAGGTCAGCCGGCCACGGCCAGCGGTCCGTGACCAGGTGGTAGGGCACCGCCTCCGCCAGTGCCGCCGCACAGGCCATCGCGCCGTACGACGCACCGGGCGGCGCAGCCGGCCGGTGCTGCGCCTGCTGCTCCGCGGACTGGGGGACCTGACGGCCGTCCCGCGGCGCGAGCAGCGGCAGCTCGGCGCCTCCCTCCCAGCGGGCTCCGAGCGGACCCGCTTCCAGGCGGGCGGTCGCGAAGGACAGCCGGGCCAGCGGCGGTGCGCCCCCGTGGCTGACCAGCGTCGTGGCACCGCCCTCGTGCAGAAGCGCCCAGGCGACCGGCAGCCCCTCCCCGAGGCTGGGCGCGGGCAGCGGCGCCGGGGCTGCTACGACGGCCACCACCTCGCCGCACCACGACCGGGCAAGGTCGACGAGCTCGGCGGCAGCGACCGGGCCGCGCGGCCAGCCGCGAACGGTGGCCTGCAGGACCGGGCCGGCGGCCAGGGGGAGGGCGGCCGCGACGGACAGGGCCCAGGGCTCCCAGCGCTGTGCCAGCCCGACGGCCACCTCACCGATCGTCTCCCCGCCGGCGGCCGGTCGTCGCGGGTCGTCGGCGCGGGCCGGGCCGGGGTCGGTGACGGCCCGGGCGGCCCGGAGCAGCTCGGGGTCGAGCGGCGCCGGTCCGGGCAGCAGCACGTGCAGGCCACCGGCCAGCAGGGCCGGCAGGTGCATGGCCAGCAGGTCATCGCTGCCGTCGAGGGCGACGGCGTCCAGGTCGGCATCGGCCAGCAGCTCCTCGAGGGAGGTGTACGACGGCAGGTCCGCCGGGTCGTCGTACGGCATCGTGGTCAGCGCGCCACGCACCTGCCAGCCGGCGGCGCGTAGCAGCTGCCCGTCGACGGCGCCGGCCAGCGCGATCGTCGGCAGCCTCACGCCTGCCTCACCCCTGGCCCACCTCACCGATCATGGGCATGTGGTCGTCGGGCCGCGCTCAGCTGCCGACCGCTTTCGCATGATCGGTAGGGCAGGGGAGGTCACGGCCCCAGCATGTCCACGGTGACGCTGGCCTCGGTGTCGGGGATACCGGTGTCCGAGGCGTACTTGTCGGCCATGGCCAGCAGGCGGCGGATCCGGCCCGCCACTGCGTCCTTGGTCATCGGCGGGTCGGCCAGTGCGCCGAGCTCCTCCAGGGAGGCATTGGTGTGCTCGATGCGGAGCCGGCCGGCCTGCAGCAGGTGGTCGGGCGCATCATCACCGAGGATCTCGAGGGCCCGGGCGACCCGCGCACCGGCGGCGACGGCTGCCCGGGCGGAACGGCGCAGGTTGGCGTCGTCGAAGTTGGCCAGCCGGTTGGCGGTGGCCCGCACCTCACGGCGCATGCGCCGGTCCTCCCAGGCGATGAGCGCCTCGTGCGCGCCGAGCCGGGTGAGCAGCACCGCGATCGCGTCACCGTCGCGGACCACGACGCGGTCGACGCCGCGCACCTCGCGGGCCTTGGCCTGCACCCCGAGCCGGCGGGCGGCGCCGACCAGAGCGAGCGCGGCTTCGGGTCCGGGGCAGCTGATCTCCAGCGAGGACGAGCGGCCGGGTTCGGTGAGCGAGCCGTGGGCGAGGAAGGCGCCGCGCCAGGCCGCCGCTGCGTCGCAGATGCCGCCGCTCACGACCGACGGCGGCAGGCCGCGGACGGGGCGGCCGTTGCTGTCCAGCAGCCCGGCCTGGCGGGCCAGCCCGTCACCGTCCTTGGTGACCCGCACCACCCAGTGGTTGCCCTTGCGCAGCCCACCGGGCGCCACGACGTGCACGTCACTGGCGTGCCCGTAGACCTCCGCGATCTCCTTGCGCAGCCGGCGAGCGGTGCTGCCGGCGTCCAGGTCGGCTTCGACGACCACCTTGCCCGCGACCAGGTGCAGGCCGCCGGCGAAACGCAGCAGCGAGGCCATCTCGGCCTTGCGGCAGCACGGCCGGGTAACCTTCAGCCGTGACAGCTCGTCTTTGACTGCGGACGTCATCGCCACGCGGTCCCCCTCACGTTGCTGGTGATCTGGCGGTACGCGTCGGCGAGCCGCTGCGAGTCGTGGCGGGGCGTGCCGTCGCCGAGGGCGAGGGGGGCGAGCACGAGCCGCCCACCCACCGCCTCCACGGCCGACATCAGACCACGGCTTTCCCGAACCGCCTCGGAGTCCGCCAGCACGACGTCCGGCACCAGGTCGCTGGCGTGCGCCGCCAGCACCTCCAGGTGCGCTTCGGGGCTGAAGCCGGCGGTCTCACCGGCCTGCTCGGCCAGGTTCAGCACGATCACCCGCAGGGCGCGGGTCGTCACCAGCGCCTGGCGCAGGTCCGGCACCAGCAGGTGCGGCAGGACGCTGGTGAACCACGAACCGGGACCGAGCACGACGACGTCAGCGTTCAGGACCGCCTGGACGGCCTCGCGGCAGGCCGGCGGGTCGGCCGGTTCGAGGTGGAGGGCGGCGACGTCGCCGGCGGTGGTGGCGACCGCGACCTGACCGACGACCCGTCGTACATCACCCCGGTCGTCGGGGTCTAGGCCGATCACCTCGGCGACGATCCGCAGCGGGACGCAGCTGGCCGGCAGCACCCGGCCACGGGCACCGATGAGCCGGCCAACGAGGTCGAGGGCCGGGACGATCCCGCCGGCCGTCTCGGCCAGACCGGCCAGGATTAGGTTGCCCACGGCATGACCGCCGAGGGGGCCCTCGCCTGGGAAGCGGTGCTGCAGCAGCTGCTGCCAGCTGGTCGCCCAGTCATCAGTGCCGGCCAGCGCGCACAGCGCCATCCGCAGGTCTCCGGGCGGCAGCAGGCCCAGCTCGTCGCGCAACCGACCGCTGGAACCGCCGTCGTCGGCCACGGTGACGATGGCAGTGAGATCGTCCGTGACCTGGGTCAGCGCCTGCAGCGAGGCAGCCAGGCCGTGCCCTCCGCCGAGGGCAACGGCCTTCACTCCCGCCCCAGGTCGCGGTGCTGCACCTGTACGTCAACTCCTGGACCGCCGAGCCGGGTCACCAGCTGCTCGCTCATCGCCACGCTGCGGTGCTTGCCGCCCGTGCAGCCGACGGCCAGCAGTGCATAGCGCTTGCCCTCCCGCAGGTAACCGGTGCTCAGCAGCCGCACCAGCTGCTCGTACTGGTCGAGGAACTCGGTCGCGCCGGGCTGGGACAGCACGTAGTCACGGACCGCGGAATCGAGGCCGGTCTGCGGCCGGAGCTCGGGCACCCAGTGCGGGTTAGGCAGGAAGCGGCAATCGACGACCAGGTCGGCGTCGACGGGCAGGCCGTACTTGTAGCCGAACGACAGCACCGTCAGGTGCAGGCCGGCCCCGGCCGCGGCAGCGTCGAAGGCGTCCGCGACCCGCCGACGAAGGTCGTAGACGTTGAGCACGCTGGTGTCCAGGACCAGGTCGGCCTCAGCGCGCAGGTCCCGCAGCAGCTCGCGCTCGCGCGTGATGCCGTCGACCAGCCGGCCGGCGCCCTGCATCGGGTGCGGCCGCCGGACTGAGTCGAAGCGCCGGACCAGGGCCTCGTCGGAGGCCTCCAGGAACAGCACCCGGGCACGGATGCCACGGGCAGCCAGCGCGTCGAGCGCGCTGCGCAGGTCGCCCGGGAACGGCGTGGCCCGCAGGTCGGTGACGACCGCGATCCGGTCGACAGCGCCGTCCCCGAGCTCCACCAGGGTGCCCAGCAACGACGGCGGGAGGTTGTCCACGACGTACCAACCCAGGTCCTCCAGGCAGTGCGCGGCGGTGGAACGGCCGGAGCCGGACAGGCCGGTGACGACGACCAGCTCCGGCGACGTCACGCCCTGACCTCGCCGGTCTCCGGGTCGAAGGCCGGTAGCCCGGTCACCGGACCCGCGAGTGCAGCGACCACCAGCTCCGCCGTACGACGTCCCACTCCAGGCACCTCCAGGACCTCGTCGAGAGTGGCCGCCTTGAGCCGCTTGACGGAGCCGAAGTGTCGCAGCAGCGCCTTACGACGGGTCTGGCCGAGACCCGCGACGTCATCGAGGGCACCGGCGGTCATGGCCTTGGAGCGCTTCTGCCGGTGGTAGGCGATGGCGAAGCGATGGGCCTCGTCGCGGACCCGCTGCAGCAGGTACAGCCCCTCGGAGCTGCGCGCCAGGATGACTGGCTCGTCGAGCCCGGGCAGCCAGACCTCCTCGAGGCGCTTCGCCAGCCCGCACAGCGCGACATCGGTGATGCCGAGCTCGTCGAGGGCACGCTGCGCGGCGGCGACCTGCGGCAGCCCGCCGTCGACGACCACGAGCTGCGGCGGGTAGGCGAACCGGCGAGGTCGGCCGGTCTCGGGGTCCAGCGGTGAGCCGACAGCCGGTTCCTCGTCCTGCAGGTGCCGGGCGAACCGGCGGGTGAGCACCTCTCGCATCGACGCGGTGTCGTCCTGGCCGCCGCGCACCGCGAACCGGCGGTACTCGGACTTGCGGGCCAGGCCGTCCTCGAACACGACCATGCTGGCCACCACGGACGTGCCCTGCAGGTTCGAGATGTCGAAGCACTCGATCCGTAGCGGTGCGTCACCGAGTTCGAGCGCCTCCTGGATCTCGGCCAGCGCCTTGGAGCGGGCCGTGAGATCGCTGGCCCGCTTGGTCTTGTGCAGAGCGAAGGCCTGCTTGGCGTTGCGCTCGACGGTCTCCATCAGCGCCCGCTTGTCGCCGCGCTGGGGGATCCGCAGGTCGACGTTGGCGCCGCGTAGCTGCTTGAGCCACGCAACGATCGCCGCACCGTCGGGAGGCAGCGCCGGCACCAGCACCTCGCGTGGGACATCGGCGCCGGCTCCCACGCTGACGCCGGCGCCAGGAGTCATCCGCCGCTCGACGTCCAGCTCGTACTCCTCCTCGTCCTCGCCGTAGACCTGCGAGAGGAACTGGCCGATGAGCTCACCGGTGGTGACGTCCTCGACCTTGTCCACGACGTAGCCGTGCTGCCCACGTACCCGGCCGCCTCGGACGTGGAAGACCTGCAGAGCAGCCTCGAGCTGGTCCTCGGCGATCGCGATGACGTCGGCGTCGGTGCCGTCGGCGAGCACGACGGTCTGCTTCTCCAGTGCCCGCTTGATGGCACCGACGTCGTCGCGCAGCCGGGCGGCCCGCTCGTAGTCCAGATCGCCTGCCGCTGCGGCCATCTCGCGCTCGAGCCGCTTGACGTAGGGGCCGGTGGAACCCGACATGAAGTCGCAGAAGTCGTCGACGATCCGGCGGTGTTCCTGCTCGCTGACCCGGCCGACGCACGGCGCGGAGCACTTGCCGATGTAGCCGAGCAGACACGGCCGGCCGACTTGACCGGCGCGTACGAACACACCCTTGCTGCAGGTGCGGGCTGGGAAGACCCGTAGCAGCAGGTCGAGCGTCTCCCGGATCGCCCAGGCATGGGCGTACGGCCCGAAATAGCGCACGCCCTTCTTCTTCGGGCCGCGCATCACCTGCAGCCGTGGGACGTCCTCGCCGAGGGTGACCGCGAGCGAAGGGTAGCTCTTGTCATCGCGGTACTTGACGTTAAAGCGCGGGTCGAACTCCTTGATCCAGGAGTACTCCAGCTGCAGGGCCTCGACCTCGGTCGTGACGACGGTCCACTCCACGGCGGCTGCGGTGGTGACCATCTGACGGGTCCGCGGGTGCAGGTTCGTGACGTCCTGGAAGTACGACGACAGGCGGCTGCGCAGGCTCTTGGCCTTGCCGACGTAGACCACCCGACCGGTCGCGTCACGGAACTTGTACACGCCTGGCTCGACCGGGATCGTCCCCGGCGCGGGCCGGTAGGAGGACGGATCTGCCACCGCCCCAGACTACGTCCGGAGGAACGTCGGCCACACCGGGTTGGCGGCGTACGACGACGTCCGGAGGGAAGCCGGCCCACCCGGTTGGCGGCGTACGACAGTCCGGTGCCACCCTGGCCCGAGCGGCCGGTTGGCGGTGTACGACGGTCCGGTGCCACCCTGGCCCGAGGGCTTGCCGACCGAGGGGGGACGACCTGTGCCGTCCGGCGCTGTCGGTCTCGGTCGTCGTGGACGACGGCGCCCACGCGTCGCCGGGGGTCACGACGATCGTGCGGCTGGCGTGGCAGGCGGACGACCCGTTCGCGATCTCGTTGCGACTGTCGGCGCAGCCGGACCACCCGGCGTTGCCCCGCGGCGAGTGGGTCGTCCTGCGCGACTTCCTGCGCTACGGCCTCGAGGAGCCGACCGGTGACGGCGCGGTCCGGATCTGGCCGGACGAACTGCGCGACCGGATCTGGCTGGAACTGGCGCACTTCGGCCGGCCAGCCTGCATCTCGCTGCCGCGTACAACGGTGCGAGGGTTCCTGGACGAGACGGAGCAGGTCGTGCCCAGCGGCTCGGAGCGCAGCGCCGCCGCCTTGGACGCCCTGCTCGAGCGGCTGCTCCACTGAACCGCTCGTGTCGTCGGTGGCCGCTGAACAGAGCCAGCGCGTGCCGGACAGCGCCAGACATCTAGGGTGCACCAAGCAGCCAGCGTTCGGCTGGCGGTCCCACCCTGTTCAGGGTCGGGACGTGACCCGGTCCGAGCCGACGATCGGGTGACAACCCGACCCTCGGCGGGCCGTCCGACGGCAGGTTGGGCGGCAACTGGCCCAGGGTCGGGACGTGACCCGGTCCGAGCCAACAACCCGACCCTCGGCGGCCGCGCGGAGTCAGCGCGCGGCAGCAACGACCTTGCGGGCCCGGCTGGGCTTGACGACCTTGGCGGCTGGCGCCGGCGCGACTGGAATGCCCCCCCGGTCCGACCGGTCCTCCTGGTCCGGGCTTCCCTCCCGGTCCGACTGGTCGTCCCGGTCCGACCGGCCCTCCGGGACTGCAGGCGGAGTCGGGGCGAGCGACGCCTGGCGCCTCGGGTGCGGCCCCGGCGCGAGCGGCTCGCCACCAGGGTTGGCGGCGTGCGTGCCGCGACCAGCGAGCACCTCCTTGAGGAAGCGCCCAGTGTGGCTGTCCGGCACCTTGGCGACCTGCTCAGGGGTCCCGGTCGCCACGACCAAGCCGCCGCCGGAGCCGCCCTCAGGCCCCATGTCGATTACCCAGTCGGCAGTCTTGATGACGTCCAGGTTGTGCTCGATCACCACGACGGAGTTCCCTTGGTCCACCAGGCGGCCGAGCACCAGCAGCAGCTTGCGGATGTCCTCGAAGTGCAGCCCGGTGGTCGGCTCGTCCAGGACGTAGATGGTCCGGCCGGTCTGGCGTTTCTGGAGCTCGCTGGCCAGCTTGACGCGCTGCGCCTCGCCGCCGGACAGGGTGGGGGCCGGCTGCCCGAGCCGGACGTAGCCGAGGCCGACGTCGTTGAGCGTCGTGAGGTGGCGGGCGATCGCGGGCACGGCCTCGAAGAACTCGGCGGCCTCCTCGATCGGCATGTCGAGCACCTGCGAGATGCTCTTGCCCTTGAAGTGCACCTCGAGCGTCTCGCGGTTGTAGCGCGCGCCGAGGCACACCTCGCACGGGACGTACACGTCCGGCAGGAAGTTCATCTCGATCTTGATGGTGCCGTCGCCCGAGCAGGCTTCGCAGCGGCCACCCTTGACGTTGAAGGAGAACCGCCCCGGCAGGTAACCGCGCACCTTGGCCTCGGTCGTCTCGGCGAACAGCTTGCGCATGTGGTCGAACACGCCGGTATAGGTCGCCGGGTTGGAGCGAGGCGTACGGCCGATCGGGGACTGGTCGACGCGCACGACCTTGTCCAGGTGGTCGAGCCCGTTGATCCGGGTGTGCCGGCCGGGAACCTCGCGGTTGCCGTTGAGCTGGTTGACCAGCACGGCGGCGAGGATGTCGTTGATGAGGGTCGACTTGCCCGACCCGCTGACGCCGGTGACCGCCACCAGCTGCCCGAGCGGGATGTCGACGGTCACGTCCTGCAGGTTGTGCTCGCGGGCACCGACGATGGTCAGCTGCCGTTTGCGGTCGCGCGCGCGCCGCATGGTCGGGACCTCGATCGACCGGCGGCCGGACAGGTACATGCCAGTGATGGACCGCTCCGATGCCAGCAGGTCGGCCACGGTGCCGCTGACGACGACCTCTCCGCCGTGCTCGCCGGCACCCGGGCCGATGTCGACGATCCAGTCGGCGGTGTGAATGGTGTCCTCGTCGTGCTCGACGACGATGAGGGTGTTGCCCAGGTCGCGCAGCCGGACGAGCGTCTCGATCAATCGCCGGTTGTCGCGCTGATGCAGACCGATGCTCGGCTCGTCGAGGACGTACAGCACCCCCACGAGACCAGAGCCGATCTGGGTCGCGAGCCGGATCCGCTGCGCCTCGCCGCCGGCCAGCGTGCCTGCGGCGCGGTCGAGCGAGAGGTAGTCGAGGCCGACGTCGAGCAGGAAGCCCAGCCGCGCGTTGACCTCCTTGAGAACCCGCTCGGCGATCATCCGCTGCCGGGCGTCCAGCTCGAGGGTGCGCAAGAAGTCGGCACAGTCGCTGATCGACAGCGCGGCGATCTCTGCGATCGACCGTCCGGACAGGGTGACGGCCAGGACCTCGGGCTTGAGCCGCGCACCGTGGCACGCGGGGCAGGGGACCTCGCGCATGTAGCCCTCGTAGCGCTCCCGGCCGCTCTCGCTCTCGGCCTCCCCGTGCCGCCGCTCCAGGAAGGTGATGACGCCTTCGAAGGCGGTGTAGTAGCTGCGTTCCCGGCCGTAGCGGTTGCGGTACCGGACGTGCACCTCGGTGTCGTGGCCGTGCAAAACTGCATGCCGCTGCTTGGCGGTGAGGTCGCGCCAGCGGGTCTTGAGGGTGAAACCGAGCGCGTCACCGACGGCGGTGAGCAGCCGGCCGAAGTACTCGATGTTGTGCCCGCTGGACCACGGCTGGATGGCACCCTCGGCGAGCGTCTTGTCCGGGTCCGGGATGACCAGCTCCGGGTCGACCTCCTTGCGGGTGCCGAGCCCGGTGCACTCCGTGCACGCCCCGAAGGGGGAGTTGAAGGAGAACGAGCGAGGCTCGAGCTCCTCGAACGACAGGTCGTCGTAGAGGCAGGCCAGGTGCTCGGAGAAGGTCCGCTCGCGCTCGGCGTCACCCTCCGGCTTGTCGACGAACTCGAGCGTCAGGAGGCCGTTGCCCAGCTGCAGCGCGGTCTCGACCGAGTCGCTGAGCCGCCGCTTGCTGGACTCCTTGACCTGCAGGCGGTCCACGACGACCTCGATGGTGTGTTTCTCCTGCTTCTTCAGCCGTGGCACGTCGGTCAGCGCGTGAACGACGCCGTCGACCCGCGCGCGCGAGAAGCCCTTGGTCTGCAGCTCCGCGAACAGGTCGACGTACTCCCCCTTGCGTTCGCGGACGACCGGGGCGAGCACCTGGAAGCGGGTGCCCTCGTCGAGCTCGAGGATCTTGTCGACGATCTGGCTGGGCTGCTGGCGTGCGATGACGCGGCCACACGTCGGGCAGTGCGGCGTGCCGGCGCGGGCGAACAGCAGCCGGAGGTAGTCGTAAACCTCGGTGATCGTGCCGACCGTCGAGCGGGGGTTGCGGTTGGTCGACTTCTGGTCGATCGACACCGCTGGCGACAGGCCCTCGATGAAGTCGACGTCGGGCTTGTCCATCTGCCCGAGGAACTGCCTGGCGTAGGCGCTCAGCGACTCGACATAGCGGCGCTGACCCTCGGCGAAGATCGTGTCGAACGCCAGGCTGCTCTTGCCCGAACCGGAGAGCCCGGTGAACACGACCAGCGCGTCGCGCGGCAGGTCCAGGGAGATGTCCTTGAGGTTGTGCTCGCGCGCGCCGCGCACGACCAGCCGGTCAGCCATGAGGTCCCAACGAAGAGGAAACGGTGCCCCAGGCTAACGTCGCTGTCCGACAGGACGCTTCCCAGATCAGCTGCCGAGGAGACCGTGTGACCGCCTACACAGGGGCCGTCGAGGTCGGTGGCCCCGCCGACGTCCGGGAGCTGCCACGGCTGCGGATCACCAAGGTCGCGACCAACCCCTTCAACAACAACTGCTACCTGCTGCGGTGCTCCGCGACCGGCGCGACGCTGCTGGTCGACGCGTCGGGTGACGCCCCGGTGCTGCTGGACCTGCTCGGCACGGACCCGCTCGTCGGGATCCTCGAGACGCACGGCCACTGGGACCACCAGCAGGCGCTGGCCGAGGTGGTCGCCGCCACCGGCGCCCCGGTCCTGGCCACCGCCGCGGACGCCGCGGACCTCCCGGTCGAGCCCGCCCGCCTGCTCGAGGACGGCGACCTCGTCGAGGTCGGCCAGGTCCGCCTCACCGCCATCGCGATCACCGGCCACACGCCCGGTTCCGTGGCACTGCTGTACGACGCCGACCCGGCCGCGCCGCACCTGTTCACCGGGGACTCGCTGTTCCCCGGCGGGCCCGGCAACACCGAGAAGGACGCCGTGCGGTTCGGGACGCTGATGGATGACCTGGAGCGCAAGGTGTTCGGCCGGCTGCCGGACGCGACCTGGGTCTACCCGGGCCATGGTGGTGACACGACCCTCGGCGCCGAGCGGCCGTCGCTGCCGGAGTGGCGCGCCCGCGGCTGGTGACCCCCGGCGGCCTCGTCGCTGCCGGAGTGGCGCGCCCGCGGCGGGTGCCCCCGGCGGCCTTGTCGCCGCTGGAGTGGCGGGCCGTGGCGCTACAGGCCGCCGGCCCGCCACTACAGGTTCAGGGCTGCCCGCGTGGCCGGTCCAACGACGCCGTCCGCCGTCAGGCGGTGTGCCCGCTGGAAGGCGATCACGGCGGCCCGGGTGACGGGTCCGAAGGCCCCGTCAGCCGTGATGTGCAGCGCGCGCTGCAGCGCCACCACAGCTGCGCCGCTCGCGCCCTGCTGCAGCAGCCCCGAGCTGTGGATGACCACCGGAGCCGGCGCCGTGACGTGAGAGGTGGACGCCAGGACAGCAGCCAGTGCCGACCAGGTCGCGGTACTCGTCGCACCCGTCGCCGGGAGGTGGTGCGCAGACTGGAAGCGGACCAGGGCTGCCCGCGTCAGCGGTCCGAAGTCCCCGTCCGCGCCCACGTGCAGCACCCGCTGCAGCGCCACGACAGCGGTGCCGCGGCTGCCCTGGCTGAGCACGACCTTGAAGTAAGGCGCCAGCGGCGAGACAGGGCCGGGTTTCCCGACGACGACGGGAGGCAGGACCACCGGCGGCGGCGGGACAGGCGTGGGCACCGGACCGATCTGGGCCATGCCGCCCGACACGAACGAGATCATGTCGGCCCGCACGGCGGACGTCACCGTGCCGGTGACGGGCAGGTACCGGCGCCGCTCGTACAACAGCACCATGCCGCGGGTGGCCGAACCGAACTGGCCGTCCGCCGCCGTCCCGCCCAGCGCCCGCTGGAACGCCACCACCCCAGGACCGGTCGAGCCCTGCGCCAGCACGGTGGCCGGTGACAACCGTAGAGCGGCGATGACCGGTGACGTGATGGGGAGCGGGCCGGCTGCCGGGCAGGGCACGCGGTTCGGCGTGCTGGTCGGGACCGCGAACATCTGACCCTGGGCGACGCACGGGCCGTAGTCGTCGGCCGCCACCCTGCCGGTCCAGAACGACGTGACACCACGCGCGCCCGCCCAGGTCATGCTGAAGTGCACGTGGTCCTGGTGACACGCAGTAACGCCCGAGCAGGCGTACGGCCGCCAACCGGCAGCCACGTCGTACACGCCGAAGATCTGCTTGTTCCAGATCATGTACATGACGCCGAGCCGGCGGGCGTTGGCCGCCTTGTTCCCCAGCTTGTCGGGGGCCAGCAGCCAGGCGGTCAGGGCGTTGACCTGCGCCACCTGGACCGGGTTGCTCGTACTGACCCGCCAGTCGAACGCGCGACCCTGCGTGTGCTCCGAGGTCGACGCCTCGGAGGCGCAGTCACGGACGATCCCCGACGAGCCGGTCCCGGCGTAGGTGTTCTGCAGCAGAGCGGCGAACCTCACCACGCCGGGCTTGGCGACCGGGTCGCACGAGTTCGCTGCCACGTAGGGCGGCATCGGCTCGAGGCCGACCGGCAGCTCGACCGACGGCACCGGCACCGGCAGCGGCGGGGTCGCGGCGGAAGCCGGTGCGGCGAAGCCGCCGAGGGCGAAGACGGGACTGGCGGCGAGGGCCAGGGCCAGCAGCTGAGGGGTACGACGGGCTCGGGAGAGGGTGCGCATTGCCCGTTCTTCGGCCACCCTGCCGGGTGACTTGACCCCCGATCGGGGCAGCCCTCAGGTGTCGCTGGCCTCGCGGGCCCTGGCGGTGCGCAGCGACAGGACGGTCGTCAGCCCGAGAATGACGACGATGACGCCGAGCGACACGCTGGTGGACGGCACCGGGATGGCCGTGAAGCCGTTGCCGTGGGCGGCTTCCAGGATCAGCTTGAGCCCGATGAAGCCCAGGATGACGGCCAGTCCCACCGAGAGGTGGACCAGCCGCTGCACGAGGCCGCCGACCAGGAAGTACAGCTGCCGCAGGCCCATCAGCGCAAAGGCATTGGCCGCGACGATGAGGTACGGGTCCTTGGTCACGCCGAAGATGGCCGGGATGGAGTCGAGCGCGAAGACCAGTCCCGTCACCGACACCGCGATCATGGCGAGCAGCAGCGGGGTGGCCTGGCGCCGGCCGTCAACCTTGGTCGTGATGTGGTGCCCGTCGAACTGCTCGGTCACCGGCAAGACCCGGCGCGCGAGCCGGACGACGGGGTTCTCCTTGGCGTCCCCCTGGTCGTCGCTGCTACGGACCAGGCTGACGGCGGTGTAGAGGAGCAGGGCGCCGAACACGTAGAAAGTGGCGGTGAAGCGCTGGGCGGCTGCCGAGCCGGCCAGGATGAACGGCCCCCGCAGCAGCAGGGTGCCGATGATGCCGACGAGCAGCACGCTGCGCCGCTGCGGCTCGGGCACCTGGAAGCTACCCATCAGGATCAGGTAGACGAACAGGTTGTCGACCGACAGCGAGTACTCCAGCACGTAGCCGGTGAGGAACTGCCCGGACGCCGCACCACCGGAGAAGACCAGCAGCCCGAGGGCGAAGGCCAACGCCATGCCGACGTAGAGCACGACACCGAGGGCGGAGCTGCGGGTCGTCGGGACCTCGTCGTCGTCGCGGTTGCCGATGACGAGGTCGGCCACGATGACGAGGAGCAGGCCGAGCAGGGTGGCGACCCAGACCCAGGTGGGGACAGTGAGCACGGGCACTCCTCCGGTAGGACACGGTCGTCCGACCGGAGGTCTCTCCCGACCCACCGGAGCTGCTGGTGGGTCCGCCGCGTCCGGGTCCCGGAGGACCGTGCTGACGACCGCGACGTGACGGGGATACTCCCCTCCGACGTCCCCCATCCTAGCTGAGGAGCTGCGTGCTCGACGAGGACCTGCTGGCCGTGGCGGCCCGGACCAAGGGCTTCCTGCCCGATGACGAGGCAGCCGCCCTGTACCAGGCCGGTGCGTCCGCCGGACCAGGCCTGTGGCTCGAGATCGGGACGTACTGCGGGAAGTCCACGGTCCACCTCGGCGCGGCCGCCCGCTCGGCCGGCGCGCAGCTCGTCACCCTTGACCACCACCGCGGATCGGAGGAGAACCAGCCGGGCTGGGAGTGGCACGACTGCTCCCTGGTCGATCCGCACACCGGCCGGCTCGAGACGCTCCCGGCCCTGCGCCGCACCCTGTGGGACGCAGGTCTGGACGACGTGGTCACCGCCCTCGTCGGTACGACGCAGCAGGTCGGCAGCTGGTGGACGTCCCCGCTCGCCCTGCTGTTCCTGGACGGCAACCACACCGAGCAGGTGGCCCAGCACGACTACACCGCCTTCGCACCCCACGTGCTGGTCGCTGGCCTGCTGGCCGTGCACGACGTCTTCGAGGACCCGGCCGACGGCGGCCGGCCACCGTGGAACGTCGTGCGCAGGGCGCTGGACAGCGGTGCCTTCACCGAGGTGTCGACGACCGGCTCCCTGCGGGTGCTGCGCCGGTCCGACGTGCGAGTGACCTGACCGACCCGGGAAGGGCCGCCGGGCTGGTCGGTCGCCTCGGTGACGGTCTCGCACCGCAGGTCGCTCAGTCGGACAGCGCCGCCCCCGAGCCCGCACGCGCGTCGCTCAGCCGGACAGCGCGTTGAACCCGACCCCGCACCGCGCGCAGTTCAGCCGGACAGCGCGCCGCACTCGACGTCATCGGAGGTGCACGCACCGGCCGGCAGCAGGACGCCGGTCGGCAGCCCAGCCCCGGCGAACAGGCCGAAGGTCGGGCCGCCGGCCAGCGCGTCTGCGGCGAGCACCATCGCCGCGGACGTCCAGGACGACCGCTCTACCGGCCAGCGAACGCCTTCGTCGAAAACCAGCCCGGTCCAGTACGACCCGTCATGCTCGCGCAGGTGCTGCACCTCGAGCAGCAGCTGCCGCGCCCGGTCGGGGTCACCGGACACCAGCAGCGCCAGGGCCAGCTCGGCGGTCTCGGCGCCGGTCACCCACGGCCGGTCCGACACGCAGCGGCAACCCACGCCGGCCACGACGAAGTCATCCCAGCCGGCGGCGATCCGCGCGACCGCGGCCGGTCCCGTCAGGCAGCCCCCGAGCACCGGGTAGTACCAGTCCATCGAGAAGCGGCTCTTGTCGACAAAGGCCTCGGGGTGGTGGACGACCGCGTGCTGCAGCCGGCCGGCCGCCAGCTCCCACTCCGGTTGCGGATCCGCCAGCAGCTCGGCCAGCGCGATGCCGCACCGCAGCGACTGGTACATCGACGAGGAGCCGGTCAGCAGGGCCTCCTGCCGGTAACCGCCTGGCCCGCGCGACCACAGCACCTCACCGCCGGGCGCCTGCGAGTCCAGCACCAGGTCCAGAGCGCGCCGCACGTGCAGCCACATCTGCTCCGGCAGAGCGCGGTCGCCGGTGACCAGCCACCACTGCCAGACGCCGACGGCGACGTAGGCGCACTGGTTGACGTCAACCATCGGGTCGAGCACCGACGTCTCGTCGTACGACGTGGCCCAGGAACCGTCGGCGGCCTGGGTGCGGCGCAGCCAGGAGTAGGCCCGCCTCGCCTGCTCGACGTGGCCGCCGAGCAGCAGGGCCATGGCGCACTCGACGTGGTCCCAGACGTCGGTGTGGCCGTCCGGCCAGGGCAGCGCGCCGCTGGGCTGCTGCGCCGACGCGATGGTGTCGACGGTCTGCTGCAGCTGCGCGGCGGTCAGCACACCCGCTGGCGCGCGCAGCTCAGGCCGCCGCACGGGTGCTGTCCAGCGGCTTGCGCAGGTAGACGACGAGCGACTTGCCGACGAACGGCTGCATGACGCGCTCGGCGAGGCGGGTCACCAGCGGCTGCTTGACCATGTCCCAGACCAGCATCGCGTGGTACGCGCGGACCAGCGGGTTGCTGTCGTTGGTGACGCCGACCGCGCACTTGAGCCACCAGTACGGCGCGTGCAGCGCGTGCGCGTGGTGCTCGCCTTCGTAGTGCAGCCCGGTGCGCTCCAGGCGGGACCGCAGCTGGGAGCCCTTGTAGATCCGGACGTGGCCGCCCTCGACCTCGTGGTAATCGTCGGATAGCGCCCAGCAGAGCTTCTCCGGACCCCATCGCGGGACGGTGACGGCGATCAGGCCACCGGGCTTGAGGACGCGGAACAGCTCCGCCATCGCGTCGGTGTCGGCCGGTAGGTGCTCCAGCACCTCGGCCGCGATCACCCGGTCGAAGCACGCATCAGTGAACGGCAGCCGATAGGCATCACCCCGGACGGCCTGCGCGGTGGCGCCCGGCGGGACCTCGCCCTCGAGCTGCAGCGCGCCGAACATCTCCTGAACCTCGCGCAGGTCCTTCTCGCTCATATCCAACGCCACCACGTCGGCGCCGCGACGGGCGACGGCGAAGGCGTGCCGGCCGCCACCAGCACCCATGTCCAGGACCCGGTCCCCCGGACCGACGGGGAGCTTGTCGAAGTCGACGGTCAACACGGGCTCTCCAGGTAGTCGCTGTACCAGCGGGCGGTCTGCGCGGCGACCGCACGCCAGGTGAAGTGCTCGATGACCCGCTGCCGGCCGGCGGCACCGAGGCGGGCGGCCAGCTCGACGTCGTCCAGGACCCGCGCGATGGCGACGGCGAGCGCCTCGCTGTCGCCGGGGGGCACCGACAGCGCCGCGTCCCCGACGACCTCCGGCAGCGCGCCGGCGGTGGTGGCCACCAGCGGCGTGGCGCAGGACATCAGCTCGACGGCCGGCAGGCTGAAGCCCTCGTACAGCGACGGGACCACGCCGACCTGAGCGGAACCGAACAACTGCACCAGCTCCGCCTCGGAGATGCCAGCAACGAACCGGACCGAGTCCTCGAGGCCCAGCCGCTCGATCGCCGTGGCCACCGCACCGCCTTCCTTGGCCCGGCCGACCACGATCAGCTCGACGGCACGCTCCGTGCGCAGCTTCGCGACCGCCTCCAGCAGCGGGACGATGCCCTTCAGCGGGACGTCGGCGCTGGCTGTCGCCACGATCCGGCCGGGCACCCGGGGCTCGGGAGGGGGGACGAAGACCTCATGCTCGACCCCCACCGGGACGACGCGCATCCGCGCCGGGTCGGTGCCGAAGTCCCGCACCACGTCGTCAAAGGAGCTCTGCGAGACGGTCAGCAGGCTGGGCATCCGCCGCGCCACCCGGGCTTGCATGGCCAGGAAGGAGTACCAGCGCCGGGTGCTAAACCGCTTCCGGAAGCCGTGCGCTGCCGCCAAGTCCAGCGTCCGGTCGACGGTGATCGGGTGGTGCACGGTCGCGATCACCGGCAGGCCGTCTCGCTGCATCAGCAGCATGCCGTAGGCCAGCGTCTGGTTGTCGTGGACGATGTCCGGCTGATCGGTGCGGGCGCGCAGCAGCAGCCAGGCACGCAGCGAGAAGGTCAGCGGCTCCGGGAAGGCCGCCGTCGCCATGATCACGAACTCGAGGACGTCCACCCAGGAGCGGAACTCCCGCCAGTGCGGCACCCGGAACGGGTCCGGCTCGCGGTAGAGGTCCAGCGACGGCACCTGCGTGAGCCGCACGCCCGCATCCAGCTCCGGGTACGGCGGGCCGCTCAAGACCTCGACGTCATGGCCGAGCGCGGCCAGCTCACGGGACAGGTGGCGGACGTAGACGCCCTGGCCACCGGAGTGCGGCTTGCTGCGGTAGGAGAGCAGGGCGACCTGGAGCGGACGGTCACCCACGCGTGCTCCTTACCTCGACGGAAGGGCCGAGAGTACCGGGGGGTCACCTCACGGCCGGTCCGCGCCGAGGCCTAGGGTCCTGGCCATGCGGATCCTGGTGCTGGGCGGGACGTCGTTCGTCGGTCGCGCGATCGTCGAGGACGCGCTCGGGCGCGGGGACGAGGTGACGCTGTTCAGCCGTGGCCAGACCGGCAGCGAGCTGTTCCCGGACGTCGCTCGGGCCGTGGGCGACCGTTCGACCGGCGACTACACGGCCCTCGCGGACGGCAGCTGGGACGCCGTCGTCGACGTCAGCGGCTACGTCCCGCGGCACGTCCAGGAGGCGGTCGCGGCAGTCGGTGACCGCGTCGGGCGCTACCTGTTCATCAGCACCGGCTCGGTCTACGACCGCTCGCTCGCCGTCGACGGCCTCACCGAGGACAGCCCACGGCTGCCGGCGGAGCGGAGCACCGAGCAGATCGACGGCGACACCTACGGGCCGCTGAAGGTGGCGTGCGAGGACGACGTGCGGTCGCTGCTCGGTGCCCGCGCCACCGTCGTCCGCCCCGGCATCGTGGCCGGGCCGCACGACCCGACCGACCGCTTTACCTGGTGGGTCCGCCGGGCCGCCCGCGGCGGGACGGTGGCGGTGCCTGGCCGGCTGGACCAGCCGGTGCAGGTCGTCGACAGCCGCGACCTCGCTCGGCTGGTCACCACGCTGCTGGCCGACGACCGGGACGGGACGTACAACGCGGTCGGCCCGCAGCCGCCGGTCGACCTCGGCGGCCTGATCCAGGCCTGCGCCGCGGCGGCCGGCACGACCGTGGATCTGGTGGCAGTCGACCAGTCGGCGGCCGAGCTCCCGCTGGTCCTGCCGGCCGACGTCAGTTGGGACGTGATGTTCCGGCGCGGCGCCGACGCTGCGCACGCCGCCGGGATGCCGGCCACCCCGCTGAAGACGACGGCTGGCGACGTGCTGACCTGGGACCGCGAGCGGGGCGAACCGGTGCTGGCGCAGGAGCTGTCCGCCGCGCGCGCGGCGGAGCTGCTCGCAGCTAGCTGAGCGTGCTCCCGCGGGCCCCCCACCGGGCCGGCCGTCGTCGGGCTGACCCCCGGTTGCCGGAAGGGTCCCGAAACGCGCAGTCCCGAACGCCGTACGGCATGTCGGTCGGCTCCTGCAGGATCTCCGCGCCGGCCGCCCGGACCCGCTCGAAGGCGGCGTCCAAGTCGGAGACCCTGAACAGGGTGCCGGACAGCACCCCTTTGCTCATCAGCTCGCGCAGCTGCGCCCCGTGCGCCGCACGCCCTATCTCGGGGATCCCGAGGACCACCTCGACGTCGGGCTGCTCGGGCGAGCCCGGCTTCTTCGTTCCTGCTCGGACCCGCGGGCTGCGACCGTGGGTGCGGGCGACGCATCCCGGGACCGAGGCCAGCGCGGAGTGGTCGCGGTCCCGGTAGCTGCTCGGGCTCTCCCCCACTACCGCGCGGAAGCGTGAGCCGAACGAGCCGAGCGAGGTGCAGCCGACCGCGAAGCAGACCTCGGTGACCGAGAGCGTCCCGAGCCGCAGCATCGCCTGCGCCATCTCTATCGGCCTGGTCATCAGGTAGCCGTACGGCGTCTCGCCGTAGGCCGCGCGGAACGTGCACGAGAAGTGTGCCGGCGACATCAAGGCGGTGCGGGCCATCGCGGGCACGTCCAGTGGCTGCGCGTCATCGCGGTCCAGCAGGTTATGGGCCCGCCGCAGGTGCGTCAGGTCGGCGGCCGGCAGCGTCATCGGACGCCCGCCGCGTCCATGCCGCGCAGCTCCTTTTTCAGCTCGTTGACCTCGTCCCGCAGTCGGGCCGCCAGCTCGAACGAAAGCTCCCGGGCCGCCTCGTGCATCTGGTCCTGCAGCTGCTGGATGAGCTGGGCCAGCTCGGCGCGGGGCATGCCGGCCAGCCGGGCCGCGGCGGTGCCGCCCTTGGACGACATCCCGGGGACCGGCGCCTTGCCGCGGGACTGGTTTCGACCACCGCCACCGAGCAGCTCCGGATCTTCACGCACGATGTCGTCCAGGATGTCGGCGATCCGCTTGCGCAGCGGCTGGGGGTCTAGACCGCGCTCGGTGTTGTAGGCGACCTGCTTGGCCCGCCGGCGGGTGGTCTCGTCGATCGCCTTGGCCATCGACGGCGTGATCGAGTCGGCATACATGTGCACCTGGCCGGACACGTTGCGGGCAGCCCGGCCGATGGTCTGGATCAGCGACGTCCCGGACCGCAGGAAGCCCTCCTTGTCGGCATCCAGGATCGCGACCAGCGACACCTCCGGCAGGTCGAGGCCCTCGCGCAGCAGGTTGATGCCGACCAGCACGTCGTAGACGCCCTGGCGGAGCTCCTTGAGCAGCTCGATGCGGCGGATGGTGTCGACCTCGGAGTGCAGGTAGCGGACCCGGATGCCGAGGTCGAGCAGGTAGTCGGTGAGGTCCTCGCTCATCTTCTTGGTCAGCGTGGTGACCAGCACCCGCTCGCCCTTGTCGGCCCGCAGCCGGATCTCGTGCACGAGGTCGTCGATCTGCCCCTTGGTCGGCTTGACGACGATCTCGGGGTCGACCAGCCCGGTCGGGCGGATGACTTGCTCGACGACGTCGCTCCTGACCCGGGAAAGCTCGTACGGCCCCGGGGTAGCCGACAGGTAGACCGTCTGCCCGGTGCGCTGGAGGAACTCCTCCCAGCGCAGGGGCCGGTTGTCCATCGCGCTGGGCAGCCGGAAGCCGTGGTCCACCAGCGTGCGCTTGCGGCTCATGTCGCCCTCGAACATCGCGCCGATCTGCGGGACCGTCACATGTGACTCGTCCAGGACGAGCAGGAAGTCCTCGGGGAAATAGTCGAGCAGCGTGTGCGGCGCGGTGCCCGGTGCCCGACCGTCGATGTGGCGGGAGTAGTTTTCGATGCCGTTACAGAAGCCGACCTGGCGCATCATCTCCAGGTCGTAGGTGGTCCGCATCCGCAACCGCTGCGCCTCGAGCAGCTTGCCCTGCCCCTCCATCTCAGCCAGCCGGTCGGCCAGCTCCAGCTCGATCCCTTGGGTCGCCCGCTCCATCCGCTCGGGTCCGGCGACGTAGTGGGTGGCCGGGAACACGAACACCTCCTCGTGGTCGGCGATGATCTCGCCGGTGAGGGGGTGCAGCGTCATGACCTTCTCGATCTCGTCACCGAACATCTCGATGCGGACCGCGAGCTCCTCGTAGACCGGGAAAATCTCCACCGTGTCACCACGGACCCGGAACGTCCCGCGGGTGAAAGCCAGGTCGTTGCGGGTGTACTGCACGTCGACGAACCGGCGCAGCAGCTTGTCCCGCTCGACGGTGTCACCGACCCGCAGCCGGACCATCCGGTCGACGTACTCCTGCGGCGTGCCGAGCCCATAGATGCAGGAGACCGAGGCGACCACGATGACATCACGACGGGTCAGCAGCGACATCGTCGCGGAGTGCCGCAGCCGCTCGACCTCCTCGTTGATGGAGGAGTCCTTCTCGATGTAGGTGTCGGTCTGCGGGACGTAGGCCTCGGGCTGGTAGTAGTCGTAGTAGCTGACGAAGTACTCCACCGCGTTGTGCGGCAGCAGCTCGCGGAACTCGTTCGCCAGCTGGGCGGCGAGGGTCTTGTTGGGGGCCATCACCAGCGTCGGCCGCTGCAGCTGCTCGACCAGCCAGGCAGTGGTCGCGCTCTTGCCGGTGCCGGTGGCGCCCAGCAGCACGACGTCGGGAGCGCCGCCCCGCAGGCGCTGCGTGATCTGCTCGATCGCGACCGGCTGGTCACCGGCCGGCTGGTAGTCCGAGACGACCTCGAAGCGGCGCGTCGAGCGGGCCAGGTCGGTGGCCAGCCGGGGCACCGTCGGGGTGGCGCCGTGCGCGCCGAGGATGATTTTCTTGGCGTCCGAACGGGCGGGAGCAGTCACGCCACCACGCTACGTCGGCCCACCGACAGTGTCGCCAGGCCGACCGATCGGCTGGGGCGGCCCACCCACCAGGGCCGGAGTCAGCGGCCGGCCAGCTCCTCCCACAGCCCGCGGACCTGCTGCTCGAGCTCCGCAGGCGTTCCGTCGTTGTGCAGCACGCGGGTAGCGACAGCCAGCTTGTCGGCCAGCGGCGCCTGCGCCGCGATCCGCGCACCCGCGTCGGCCTCGCTCATCCCGCGCAGCCGCACCAGCCGGTCGAGCTGGACCTCCGGCGACGTCGCCACCACCACCACCTCGTCGTACGCCTTAACCAGGCCGTTCTCGACCAGCAGCGGGACGTCGTGGACCAGCACCTGAATGCCGTCCTCCTCAGCCCGCGCGACCAGCGCCGCCGTGCGGGCCCCGACGACCGGGTGCACGATCGCGTTCAACCGGGCCAGCGCCGTCGGGTCGGCGAACACGACAGCCCCCAGCGCCGGCCGGTCCAGGCTGCCGTCCGCCAGCAGCATGCCGGCCCCGAACTCCTCGACCACGCGCGCCAGCCCCGGCGTGCCGGGGGTCACCGCCTCGCGGGCCAGCAGATCGGCATCGACCACAACAGCGCCGTACGACGCGAGCAGCCGGCTGACCGTGGACTTCCCCGACCCGATGCCACCCGTCAGCCCGGCCGTCAGCACGCCCCGAACGTAGACGAGCCCCCACACCCGTCAGGGCCGAGGGCTCGCCAGGTGAGCTGGGGACTACTGCGCGCCGCCCGAGAGCTTCTCGCGCAGCGCCTGCAGCGCCTCGTCGGTGGCCAGGGTGCCACCGCTGACCGCCGGAGCCGGGGCCGCGGGACGTGCGGGGGCGTCACCCTGGGGGTCGCCACCCTCAGGGTCGCCCCCCTCCGACTCGCCCTCGGTGCCGCTGGCGGAGGAGTAGCTCGTCGGTACGGCGGCCTCCGCGTCGGCCTGCTGCATCCGCTTGATCTGATCCTGGTGGGCCTGGAAGCGCTTCTGGGCTTCGGCATACTGCTTCTCCCAGGCCTCCTTGGCGGACTCGAAGCCGGGGAGCCAGTCACCGGTGTCGGGGTCGAAGCCCTCGGGGTAGATGTAGGTCCCAGTCTCGTCGTAGGTCGCGGCCATGCCGTACTGCGCCGGGTCGAAGTGCTCCTCGGCCTGGACGCCGTTCTCGTTGGCCTGCTTGAGTGACAGCGAGATGCGACGGCGCTCGAGGTCGATGTCGATGACCTTCACGAGCAGCTCGTCACCGACGTTGACCACCTGCTCCGGGATCTCCACGTGGCGCTCTGCCAGCTCGGAGATGTGAACCAGGCCCTCGATGCCCTCGTCGACGCGCACGAATGCACCGAAGGGGACCAGCTTGGTGACCTTGCCGGGCACCACCTGGTTGATCTGGTGGGTCCGGGCGAACTGCTGCCACGGGTCCTCCTGCGTCGCCTTCAGCGACAGCGAGACGCGCTCGCGGTCGAGGTCGACGTCGAGGACCTCGACGGTGACGTCCTGCCCGACCTCGACGACCTCCGACGGGTGGTCGATGTGCTTCCAGGACAACTCCGAGACGTGCACGAGGCCGTCCACGCCACCCAGGTCGACGAAAGCGCCGAAGTTGACGATCGAGGAGACCTGGCCGCTGCGCACCTGCCCCTTCTGCAGCTGCGACAGGAACGAGCTGCGGACCTCGCTCTGCGTCTCCTCGAGCCACTGCCGGCGGGAGAGAACGACGTTGTTGCGGTTCTTGTCCAGCTCGATGATCTTGGCCTCGAGCTCCTTGCCGACATAGGGCTGGAGGTCGCGCACACGGCGCATCTCGACCAGGCTCGCCGGCAGGAAGCCCCGCAGACCGATGTCGAGGATCAGGCCGCCCTTGACGACCTCGATGACGGTGCCCTTGATGACCTCGTCGGCCTCCTTCTTGGCCTCCACCTCGCCCCAGGCGCGCTCGTACTGCGCGCGCTTCTTGGACAAGATCAGGCGCCCCTCCTTGTCCTCCTTCTGGAGGACGAGGGCCTCGATGAGGTCCCCGACGGAGACCACCTCGTTGGGGTCCACGTCGTGCTTGATGCTCAGCTCGCGCGAGGGGATGACGCCCTCGGTCTTGTAGCCGATGTCGAGCAGGACCTCGTCGCGGTCGACCTTGACGATGGTGCCCTCGACGATGTCGCCGTCGTTGAAGTACTTGATCGTCTCGTCGATGGCGGCGAGGAAGTCCTCCGCGCTCCCGATGTCGTTGATGGCAACCTGGGGGGTGCTGGGGCCGTCGAGAGGCGTAGTCGTCAGAGTGCTGGTCAAGGAAGATGCTCCGGAGGCGGGGGGCTCGTCACCGACCCCTGGTGGGCCGGTCGGGGGGCATGCCGACAGCAGCCGGTCACACGTGCATCCAGACTACGCGCATGGACGATGCGCGGTCGACGGAACCGAACGAGGCGACCGGCGTGCAGCATCGGGCAGCCGGGCCGGCCGAGAGCGCCCGTGCGAACCGGCTCTGGTGGGACGCCAACGCGGACGACTACTACGCCGAGCACGGTGCCGTCCTCGGCGACGCCGACCTGCTGTGGTGCCCGGAGGGGCTGCGCGAGGCAGACGCCCGGCTGCTCGGGGACGTCCGCGGCCGGGACGTGCTGGAGGTCGGCTGCGGCGCCGCCCAGGGCGCCCGCTGGCTGGTCGGGCAGGGCGCCCGGGTGACGGCCTTCGACATCTCGATGGGTCAGCTTGCGCAGGCGAGGCGGCTCGACGAGCGCACCGGTACCCGGGTCCCCTGGCTGCTGCAGGCCGATGCCCAGGCACTCCCGCTCGCGGACGCGTCGTACGACGTGGTGGGCAGCGCGTTCGGGGCGATCCCGTTCGTGGCCGACGGCGCCGGGGTGGTGCGCGAGTGCGCCCGCGTGCTGCGGCCCGGCGGCCGGCTGGTCTTCTCGGTGACCCATCCGCTGCGCTGGGTGTTCCCGGACGACCCCGGCCCAGCCGGCCTGACGGTGCGGCAGTCGTACTTCGACCGGACGCCGTACGTCGAGGTCGACGACGCGGGGCGGGCGGTCTACGTCGAGCACCACCGCACGCTGGGTGACCGGATCCGGGAGCTGGTGGCCGCCGGCTTCGTGCTGGACGACGTCGTCGAGCCCGAGTGGCCGATGGGGCGCACCCAGGAGTGGGGGCAGTGGTCGCCGCTGCGGGGACGGCTCGTCCCGGGAACCGCGATCTTCCTCGCCCACCGGTGACCGGATCGGTCAGGGCGCGGGATCCCAATGGACGACCTTGAGCTGGGCCAGCTCGTCGAGCAGCTCCGGGCCGTAGCCCAGCCCTTGCCCGCTCCCCCGGTGCGGGTGCGCCGCGCCGCCGGGCGCCCCGCCGAAGACGGCGTTGACCTTGACCGTGCCAACCGGCAGCTCGCGGACCGCCCGCTGCGCATGGCCGCGGTCCTTGGTGAGCACCGTGGCCGCCAGGCCGAAGTCCGACGAGCAGGCCGCCACCAGCGCCTCGTCGTACGACGTGACGGTTGCGCACCGCGGCCACCGGGCCGAACGTCTCCTCGCGCATGACAGCCATGTCGTCGGTGCAGTCAGCCAGGACGGTCGGCGGGTACCACGCACCGGGGCCTTCGGGGACGAGCCCGCCGGTGAGCACCCGGGCGCCGGCTGCCACCGCCTCCCCCACGTGCCGCGCCACCACGGCCCGTTGCCGCCGGTCGACCAAGGGGCCGATCGAGAAGCCCTCCGCCTCAGCCACCAGGGCGGCGAGGAACGGCTCAGCGACGTCCGCGTGCACGTAGACGCGCTCCACGGACACGCAGATCTGGCCGGCGTTCGCGAAGGCACCGACGGCCACCTGCCCGGCGGCCCATGTCGGGTCGACCCCGGAGTCGACGAGGCAGGGGTCCTTGCCGCCGCCCTCCAGGACCGCGTGCGCACCGGTCGCCGCCGTGGCCTGCCGGATCGAACGGCCGGTCTGCGAGGAGCCCACGTGGTAGACGACGTCGACGCCCACGTGGGCGGCCAGCTCTGCGCCGGTGCTGCCGTCGCCGTGCAGGACCTGCAGGACGCCGGGCGGCAGCTCGGCCGCCAGCACCTCGGCCAGCAGGGCACCGCACAGCGGTGTCCGCTCGCTCGGCTTGTAGACGACGGTGTTGCCCACGCACAGGGCAGCGGCCAGCCCCTGCAACGAGATGGCAACCGGGTCATTCCACGGGGTGAGTACGGCGCAGACGCCGCGCGGTTCCCAGGTCATGACATCGGTCGCGTTCCAACCGCCCTGCAGCGCCCGGCCGCGGTGCAGGGGACCGAGCTCGGCGTACTGCTCGAGGGCGCCGATCCCGGCGTCGACCCCGCCCCGGCTGTCACCGAGCGGCTTGCCTCCCTCGCGGGACTGCAGCTCGGCCAGCTCGTCGGCGCGCTCTCTCAGCGCCCGTGCCGCTGCCTTGAGCATCGCGGACCGGTCGCCAGCCGACGTACGTGCCCAGCCGCACGTGGCCTTCTGCGCTCCTGTGACCGCGGCCTCCACCTCGGCCGGGCCGCATAGCGGAACCTGCCCGACCAGGGAGTCGTCCCGCGGGTCGAGCACGTCGAGCAGGGCACCCGGGCCGGGAAGGGCGCGGCCGTCGAGCAGGAGCGGGGTTGGTGCGTGCGGCACGGGACCTCCGAAGTGTGCGGCTTGTGCTCGGCGGCTACCCGTAGCCCCGCTCGGGAAACGACGACGAGCTAATGGCCCGCGTCGTCCCAGGTACGGCCGACCCCGACGCTGATGTCGAGCGGCACCGACAGCGGGTACGCCTCGCCCATCTGCTTGCGTACCAGGGCCTCGAGCTGCTCACGCTCGCCGTCGGCCACCTCGAGGACCAGCTCGTCGTGGACCTGCAGCAGTAGCCTTGACCGCATGCCCTGCTCCCGCAGCGCATCCGCGACGCCCAGCATCGCGATCTTGATGATGTCGGCGGCTGAGCCCTGGATGGGGGCGTTCAGCGCCATCCGCTCGGCCATCGATCGGCGCTGGCCGTTGTCGCTGTTGAGGTCCGGCAGGTAGCGGCGCCGGTCCAGCAGCGTGGATGTGTAACCGTCCTTGCGGGCCTGGGCGACGACGTCGCGCAGGTAGTCCCGCACGCCGCCGAACCGCTCGAAGTACGCCGTCATCTGCTCCTTGGCCGCCTCGGAGGTGATGCGCAGCTGGGCGGCGAGCCCGAAAGCCGACAGCCCGTACGCCAGGCCGTAGGACATCGCCTTCACCCTGCGGCGCAGCTCCGGGTCGACCTGCTCGACCGGCACGCCGAAGGCCCGGGAAGCCACGAAGGTGTGCAGGTCCTCCCCCGTGGTGAAGGCCTCGACCAACCCGGCGTCCTTTGACAGGTGCGCCATGATGCGCATCTCGATCTGGCTGTAGTCCGCCGTCATGAGCGACTCGAACCCGGGGCCGGCGATAAAGCCGCGCCGGATCTCCCGGCCCTGCGCGGTACGGATCGGCACGTTCTGTAGGTTCGGGTTGTCGCTGGACAGCCGGCCGGTGGCCGCGACCATCTGCTTGAACGTCGTGTGGATCCGGCCGTCATCGGCGACCGTGGGCAGCAGCTGCTTCTCCACGACCATCAGCAGCCGCGTCATCTCGCGGTGCAGCAGCAGCGCCTCGATGACGGGGTGGGTGCCGATCAGGTTCTGCAGCGCGTCGGCGTCCGTGGTCCAGCCGGTCTTGATCTTCTTGGTCTTCGGCAGGCCGAGCTCGTCGAACAGCAGCGCCTGCAGCTGCTTGGGCGAACCGAGGTGGAACTCGTGACCCACGGTGGCGTAGGCGTCCTCGGCGGCCAGCGTGACCTGCTCGCGCAGCCGGTCCTCGAGCTCGGTGAGGTGCTCGACGTCCGCGGCAATGCCTGTCCGCTCGCAGTCGGCCAGCACCTGCACCAGCGGAAGCTCCACGTCCCGCAGCAGGGCGGTGCCGCCGCGTCGTACCAGGTCGGCGTCGAGGGCGACGGCAAGGTCGGCGACTGCACGGGCCCGGACAGCGCCGTCCTGCACGCCGGTCTGCTGCTCACCGCCGTCGAAGCTGAGCTGGCCGTCGTCGGAGGACTCCGCCCGCATCTCGCGGCGCAGGTAGCGCAGTGCCAGGTCCCCCAGGTCGAACACGCCCTGACCGGGCAGCGCCAGGTAGGCCGCCAGCGCGGTGTCACTGGTCAGGCCGGCGACGTCCCAGCCCCGCGCCGCCAGCGCCAGCAGCGGGCCCTTCGCGTCGTGCATCACCTTGTCCACCGAGGAATCCGCAAGCCAGGCCCCCAAGGCGCGGTCGTCGTCCTCGGCCATCTGCTCGAGGTCGATGAACGCGACGTCGTCAGCGCGCGGCGGCTCGTCCTCCGGTGGCGACTGCGCCGCGACCGCCAGCGCGTTGGCATCACCGGTACCGCGGCCCCAACTGCCACGCACGTGCAGCCCGACGCGTACTCCCCGCGGCAGCGAGGCCAACCAGCGACCGACCTCACCGGGTCCGAGCACCCGGCACTCCACGTCGAAGCCCTGGTCGGCCTCCGGCTCGACGGCCGACAGGGTGGCGTAGAGGCGCTCGCGCAGAACGCGGAACTGCAGCGCGTCGAAGACCTTGTGCACCTCGTCGCGGTCCCACTGGCCGAGCCGCAGCTCGCCGGGGTGCACATCCAGCGGGACGTCCCGGACCAGCTCGGTCAGCTGTCGGTTGCGGACCACGTTCGCGACACCGGCACGCAGGTTGTCGCCCACCTTGCCCTTGACCTCGTCGACGTGGTCGACCAGGTGCGCAACGTCGCCGTACTGCTGGATGAGCTTGGTGGCGGTCTTCTCGCCCAGACCCGGGATGCCGGGCAGGTTGTCGCTGGGATCACCTCGCAGGGCCGCGAACTCGGGGTACTGCGTCGGGCTCAGGCCATACTTGTCCTGCACTGCCTCCGGAGTCATCCGGCGCATGTCACTGACGCCGCGGCTGTTGTAGAGCACCGTTACCCGCTCGTCGACGAGTTGGAAGGCGTCCCGGTCGCCGGTGACGATCAACACATCCATCCCGTCGGCTGCCGCCTGGGTTGCCAACGTCGCGATGACGTCGTCGGCCTCGTAACCCTCCGCCGTCACCACCGGGATGCGCAGCGCGTCGAGCACTTCCCGGACCAGTGACACCTGACCCTTGAAGTCGCTTGGCGTCTCCGCTCTGCCGGCCTTGTAGTCGCTGTACGCGGCCTGCCGGAAGTTGCTCCTGGAGACGTCGAAGGTCACCGCGACGTGGGTCGGGGCCTCGTCCCGCAGGACGTTGATGAGCATCGCCGTAAAGCCGTAGACGGCGTTCGTCGGCTGCCCGGTCGTGGTCGAGAAATTCTCGACCGGGAGCGCGAAGAAGGCCCGGTAGGCCAGCGAGTGGCCGTCCAGCAGCAGCAGCCGGGAACGCGCAGGGGTCTCGTCGACGGCCACGGGGCCATCCTAGGGACGGCGCGCGGAACCCTCCCCTGGCACGGCGGGGCGTTGCAGGACCACCGTGCCAACCCGCGCTGTTCGTCCGGGTCGGCCCGGCCGACGGCGCGCGACGTGCTCGATCGACCGCTCCCCCAACGCCAGCTGCCGGCGCACGACACCGACCGGTGCGGTCCGCCGGACAGCCAGCGGTGCGAACCCGAGGCGGGCGAAGAAGCGGTTGGCCTCGCGGGAGTGCGGGTGCACCGACACCACGAGCTGGTCCACCCCCTGCTCCTCCGCGAAGGCCGTCGCCGCCGCGACCAGCGCCTTGCCCGCCCCGCGGCGGCGGTGCCGGTCCGAGACGACCGCATGGCTCATGTGCACAGCCGGGATGTCCAGCAGCGCGTTGGCCGAGGCCACCGTGAACAGCGCCATGCCGAGCGGCTGCTCAGGCTCACCCTCCTTGCCGTCGACCGCCAGCACCAGGTAACGGGCCGGGTCGGCGATTGCCTCCAGGTAGCGCTGCTCCAAGCCCGCCCGACCGGCGCTCACCCGCGAGCGCCCGGTCTCGCTCGGCATGACCTGCTCGCGCAGCTCGTCGCCGAAGGCCAGCAGAGCCGGCAAGTCCAGCGGCGTCGCAACGCGCACGCGTACAAGGCTCCAGGGCACGGGCGTCTCCGAGGTCAAGGGGCGGTGGGCCGGCTGTCGCTGCCCCGAGGACCACCTAGGCTCCCCCGAGCAGCGCCACCCTACTGCTGCGGGGCCTTCGGTCCAGACCCCGGGAAGAGGGAGGCAGCTGGTGCTGCGAGGAGCAGGCACGGCGCTCAACGTCGCCACCGTGCTGGTGGGATCCGGTCTCGGTGTCGCCCTGCGCGGGCGGTTGCCGCAGCGCACCCGCGGAACCGTCACCGATGCGCTCGGTTTGGTGACGCTTGTCATCGGCGGCCTCAACGTCGCGAGCGGGCTGTCAGACCCCGCCTACATCAAGGCGGTCAGCAGTGGCGGGACGCTGCTGGTGGTCCTGGGCGCGCTGCTGCTGGGCGGCATCGCCGGATCGCTGCTGCGGGTGGAGGATCGCCTCGAGTCGCTGGGTGGCGTCCTCCAGCGCCGGCTCACCCGCGGCGCCGGTGAGGGGCGGGCCCGGTTCGTCGAGGGCTTTGTGACCGCCTCGCTGGTGTTCTGCGTCGGCCCGCTCGCCGTCCTCGGGCCACTGTCGGACGGACTGGGGCGGGGCATCGACCAGCTGGCGTTGAAGAGCACGCTCGACGGGTTCGCCGCCCTGGCCTTTGCTGCCAGCTTGGGGTGGGGGGTGGCCGCCTCGGCGCTGTCCGTCCTGGTCGTGCAAGGGATCCTCACGCTGCTGGGCGCCCTGCTCGGCAGCCTGCTGCCGCTGGCCCTCGTGGCGGCCGTGACTGCCACCGGAGGGGTGCTCCTGCTCGGGGTGGGTCTGCGGTTGCTGGCTGTGAAGGCTGTCCCCGTCGGCGATCTGCTGCCCGCGCTGATCGTCGCGCCGCTGCTTGCGCAGGCGGTTTCGGCGTTTCGTTGACCCGGCCTCGACCACAGGTCTAGGGTTCATCCCGACGGGTCCGGTGCAGCCGAGTAGAGAACGTCTGGGGTCGGGGAAGACTCGGATGGAGCCAAAGGCCGCACCGGACCCGCACAGCAGCTGACAGACACTCACGCCTCGGGCCTTCCGCCTCTTGGCCCTCAGTTCTCGCCGAGGGCCTTCCGCCACTTGCCCCTCAGTCCTCGCCGAGGTAGGCCTTGCGCACGTTCTCGTCGGCCAGCAGCTCGCGGCCGGGACCGGTGAGCACGATCCTCCCGGTCTCCAGCACATAGCCCACATCGGCCAGCGACAGGGCGGCGGAGGCGTTCTGCTCCACCAGCAAGATGGTGGTGCCCTGCTCCTTGAGCTCCGCGATGGTCTCGAAGATGAGCTGGATCATCAACGGTGCCAGGCCCATCGACGGCTCATCGAGCATCAGTAGCCGGGGCCGGCTCATCAGCGCACGGCCGATCGCCAGCATCTGCTGCTCACCACCGGACAGCGTGCCTGCCTTCTGCGCCCGCCGCTCGAGCAGCCGGGGGAAGCGCTCGAAGACACCGTCGACGTCCTTGACGATCGACTGCCCCTTGCGGCTGTACGCGCCGAGCTCGAGGTTCTCCTCGACCGTCATGAGCGGGAAGATCCGGCGCCCTTCCGGGGCGTGCGCCACGCCCTGCTTGACAACGTCGTGCGCTGCCATCCGGTCGAGCCGCTGACCGTCGAACACGACCTCCCCCGCGAGCGGCCGCAGCAGCCCAGACAGCGTCCTGAGCGTCGTGGTCTTGCCCGCACCGTTGGTGCCGATCAGGGTGACAACCTGCCCCTGCTCGACGTCCAGGCTGATTCCCTTGATCGCCTCGATCGCGCCGTACGCGACCCGGAGGTCACGCACTTCCAGCAGGCTCACGCGGTCGTCCCTCCGCTGCCCTCGGCTGGCTGGCCGAGGTAGGCGGCGATGACCCGCTCGTCGGACTGCACCTCGTCGGGCGTGCCCTCCACCAGCTTCTCGCCCTGCACGAGAACCGCCACCCGGTCGCACAGGCCGAACACGAAGCGCATGTCGTGCTCGATCAGGATCACCGCGATGCCGCGCCCCTGCACCGCCCGCACCAGCTCGCGGGCGGCGGCGGTCTCGTTGGGGTTCATCCCGGCGGTCGGCTCGTCGAGCAGCAGCAATCCGGGGTCGGTGGCGAGCGCCCGGGCTATCTCCAGCCGCCGCTGGTCGCCGTACGGCAAGCTCTTGGCCAGCTCGTCCCTGATCCTGCCCAGGCCGACGAACGTCAGCAGCTCCCGGGCCGCCTGCTCGGACTCCCGCTCCTCGCGGCGGTACCGCGGGCCGCGGCCGACGGCGGACAGCACGCCCGCCTTGGTCCGGGTGTGCCGACCGACCATGACGTTCTCGGTGGCCGTCATGTTCGGGAACAACCGGATGTTCTGGAAGGTGCGGGCGACGCCCGCCCTGGTGATCAGATCCGGCCGCCCCGGCAGCTGCTGACCGCGGAACGTCACGGTGCCGGCGGTTGGGCTCTCCATACCCGTCAGGCAGTTGAAGAACGTGGTCTTGCCCGCACCGTTGGGACCGATGAGACCGACGACCTCACCCTCGTCGACGCTGAGGGACACGTCGTTGACCGCGGTGAGGCCGCCGAAGCGTTTCGTGACCGAGGTGGCCTCGAACACGCTCACGCCGACACCTCCGTGTGCGCCGGCGGCGGGGCGAGCGCGTCGCCCCCGCCATCGCTTTCGTGGAACTCCCGGGCGCGGCGCTTGCTGGCCACCAGGCCCTCCGGCCGGAAGCGCATGAGCAGGACGAGAACGACCCCGAACACCAGCAGGCGCAGGTCCTGCAGGAAGCGCAGCTTCTCGGGCAGCAGGTAGAGGACCGTGGCGCCGAGCAGCGCGCCGGGCACGGTGCCCATGCCGCCCAGGATGACCGCGGCCAGCAGGAGCGCGGACTCCAGGAAGGTGAAGGAGTCGGGGGCGGCCACCTTGACGACGTGCGCGTCGACCGTGCCGGCTGCCCCGGCCAGGGTCGCACCGAGGGCGAAGGCCAGCAGCTTCAGGCGCGTCGTGTTGATGCCGGTCGCGGCAGCCGCCAGCTCGTCCTCGCGGATCGCCACCCACGCACGACCGATTCGCGACTCCGACAACCGCAGGAAGGCTGTCATGACGGCTGCGACGAGCAGGATCTCCAGCCAGTAGTAGTTGGCCTGGAATGGCAGGTCGATCCCGAACAGCGAGTGGTTGGCCCCGAAGCTGAAACCCCCGAGAGCGAGGTCCGGCACGTTGCTGACGCCGTTGGGCCCGTTGGTCAGCGACGGGCCGGCCGACCCGTCCAGGTTGTTGACGGTGATCCGGAAGATCTCCCCGAAGCCCAGGGTGACGATCGCGAGGTAGTCCCCGCGCAGTCGCAGGGTCGGCGCCCCGATCAGCACCCCGAACAGGCAGCTGACGGCGGCCCCGAGGACGATGACCAGACCGAAGGGCAGGTGCACGTGCACCACGCTGGTCAGGCTCCCGCTGACGATAGCCGCGACGTAGGCGCCGACCCCGAAAAAGGCGATATAGCCCAGGTCGAGCAGGCCCGCGAGCCCGACCACGATGTTGAGCCCGACGGCGGCAGCGGCGAACACCCCGATGCTGGCGGCGATCCGCAGTGAGTATCCCTGGCCACCTTGGGTGAACGGGAAGACCGCCGCCGCGATAAAGGCGGCACCGACCAACACTTTCGTGTGCCGCTTGGTGATGACGCCGCAGGCGGCGAGCAGACCCAGCCGTGATGCGGTGAGCATGATGCCGCCGATGAACAGCAGGAACGCGAGGAACTGGCTCTCGTTGGTCAGGTCCTCGAGCGAGACCGCGCCGAGCAGCTTGTGCGGCGGCGTGCCAGCCGCAATGTCGGAGGTCGGGATACCCAGTCCGACGACGAAGACGATCAATCCCGCGGCAGCGGCCGCGACGGTGATCAGCAGCTCGACGGGCAGGCGCCAGGAGGCATCGGGCAGGGCCGCCGGTGTCGTCCTGACCGGCACCGCGTCCTCCAGGGCGTGGGCACCCACGGCGTACAGCAGACCCCCGACGGTCGCGACCAGCACGCCGTAGCCGACGTTGACGATGCCGCCACCGGCGTAGGCGATGAACAGCAGCGTCAGCAGCGTGATGACCAGGGCGAACGTCCCGCTGGCGCGCGTCGCGCGTGCCCTGCCGGGGAGCGGCCGCAGCAGCAGACCGACAGCGGGCAGACAGAGCAGCAGGACGTACAGCCGGGCGCCACCCGGGACGGTGTTGAGCATTTTGCCGGGGAAGCCGGGGTACTGCGACCAGGGCAGGAAGCAGGCGATCGCGAGCACCGCGGCGCCACCGAGGGCGAGCGGGCGGGCGAATGGTCCGACCGCGCTGTGCAGCCCCCGGCTCATGCCCGTGCCGCCACGCGCTCGCCGAGCAGGCCGGACGGCCGGAAGACGAGCACCACGATGAGGACCACGAACGCCCAGGCGTCCTTCCAGGCCCCACCCGCGAAGGGCGCGGGAGCGTACTGGGTGGCCAGGACCTCGACCAGGCCGAGCGTGAAGCCACCGAGCACGGCACCCGAGATGTTGCCGATCCCACCGAGTACAGCGGCGGTGAAGGCCTTGATGCCGGTCAGGAAGCCCATCTTGAAGTCGACCTGGCCGAAGCGCAGGCCCTGGGCGACCCCGGCGACGGCGGCCAGCCCGGCGCCAAGCACGAAGGCGGTGACGATGATGCGGTCGATGTCGACGCCCATGAGGCGGGCCGTGTCAGGGTCCTGCGCAGTCGCCTGCATCGCGCGGCCGGTGCGGCTGCGGCGGACGAAGGTCGACAGCGCCAGCATGCCGATGACCGCGACGACCACGGTCAGCAGATTCGGCGCGCTGATCGTGGCGCCGACGCCGAGGTGGAACTGGTAGTCGGGGTTGACCAGCTGGGGGAAGTTCCTCGCCGACTTGGCCTGCGGGTAGAAGTTGCGCACCAGCTCCTGCAGCCCGATCGAGACGCCGAGCGCAGTGATGAGGGGGGCGAGCCGGGGGGCACCGCGCAGGGGCCGGTAGGCGAACCGCTCCATGAGGACGGCGGCGGTGATGCTGACTGCCATGCCACCGAGCAACATGACCGGGAGGGCCACACCGGTCGGGGTTCCGGTCGGGAGCGCCAGGTAGGTCGTCAGGGCACCGAAGCCACCCAACATGAAGATCTCACCATGCGCGAAGTTGATCAGCTGCACAATGCCGTAGACCATCGTGTAGCCCAGGGCGACCAAGCCGTAGGTAGCGCCCAGCACCAGCCCGTTGATGAGTTGCTGCAGGAGGAGCTGCACAGTTCCCCTTTCGACGGCGGCGAACGGTGCGACGAGGGGCGGCGACCGCACGGTCGCCGCCCCTCGTCGTCGGGCCTACTTGAAGCTGTCGGTCTTGGCGGGGACGAAAGCCCCGTTCTTCACCGAGTAGACGGTGAGGACCTTGTTGTTGGTGTCACCGAACTGGTCGAAGCTGATGTGGCCGGTCACGCCGTCGAAGTCCGAGCCCTGGACCTCCTTGGTGACCGCGTCGCGCAGTCCCTGGCCCGTCTTGCCGTCGGCGGTGGCCTTGACGAGCGCCTTGATGATGGCGTTCGCCGCGTCGTACGACGCGGCACCGTACGGGTCCGCGGGGTCGGCGTACTTGGCCGCCGCGTAGTCGGACAAGAACGTCTTCGCCGAGGCCAGCTTGTTGGTCGGCGCCCCCAACGCGGTGGCGTAGTCGCCCTCGGCGGACTTGCCGGCGATGGTGATGTACTTGTCGGCGTCGACGCCGTCACCGCCCATCAGCGGGATGTTGAGGCCGGATGCCTTCAACTGCTTGGTGAGCAGCGAGGCCTCTGGGTACTCCCCGCCGTAGAACAGGAAGTCCGGCTTCTGCGACTTGAGTTTGGTGATGGTCGCCGAGAAGTCCTTGTCACCAGGGTTGATGGTCTCGGTCTTGAGGACCGTGGCACCGTCCTTGGCGGCCTCCTTGGCAAAGGACTCCGCGAGGCCCTGCCCGTAGGCCTTCTTGTCGTGGACGATCGCGATCGTCTTCTTCATCAAGGTGCCGGTGGCGAACTTCGCCGCGAACGGGCCCTGGATGTCGTCGGTGGCGACGACCCGGAAGTAGCTCTTGTACGGCCGGCTCTGGGTGCCACCGGTGGCCAGCGCGCCACGACCGGTCAAGTCGATCCCGGAGTTCGACGGGGAGATGATCGCGAGGTCGGCCTGGGACATGACCGGCGCGACCGACTTGGCGACGCTGGAGTTCAGCGGGCCGACGACCCCCACGACGCTGCTGTCGGAGACCAGCTTGGCGGCGACGGTTGCCCCGACGTCGGCCTTGGCCGTGTCGTCCTGGGCGTCGATCTTGAGCGTGTAGCCCTTGACCGTCTTGTTGTCGTTGGCCTGCTTGACGGCGAGCTCGACGCCGTTCTTGATGCCGTTGCCGACGGCGGACAGGTCACCGGACAGCGGGGCGACGATGCCGATGGTCAGCGTCTTGCTGCCCCCGCCGCCGCCCGCGCCGGTCTCCTTTTTGGCGGAGCCGCAGGCGGTGAGCGCGAGGGCGCCGATGACCAGGGGTGCGATGAGTCGGGTCGTTCGGGATGCGTGCACGGGACCTCCAGCACAGGAGAACCGGGACGTCCGGCCCTCGGGCAAGTTCGCGGCAGACCGTACGCACCTCCGGAGCGTTCCGCGCGAAGACGCGAGGAACTTTCTCGGGCCGTTGCCGGTTTGTGACCAGACGGGCGGACGGAAAGGGACGGACCGCCCGTTGCTGCAGGTGACCCGGCGGGCGGTGAACTCAGCCCTGCGGGCCGAGCCGACCCTCGACGACGTCCTGGGCGACGGCCCGCATCGGGCGCCGCTGGTCCATCGACGTCCGCTGGACCCACCGGAAGGCCTCGGGCTCGGTGAGTCCGTGCGCGGTCTGCAGCAGGCCTTTGGCGCGTTCGACCGTCTTGCGAGTCTCGAGGCGGCCGGTGAGGTCGCTCACCTCGGCCTCCAGAGCCCGGAGCTCGGCGAAGCGGGAAATCGCCATCTCGAGGGCCGGGAGGAGGTCCTGCTTCGAGAAGGGCTTCACGAGGTAGGCCATGGCACCGGCCTCGCGGGCGCGCTCGACGAGGTCACGCTGGCTGAACGCGGTCAGCACGACGACCGCGGCCAGCCGCGCCTCGACGACCTGCTGGGCGGCCGAGATGCCGTCGAGGACCGGCATCTTCACGTCGAGGATCACGAGGTCCGGGCGCAGCTCGCGGGTCAGCCGCACGGCGGTCTCCCCATCGCCGGCCTCGCCGACCACGACGTAGCCCTCCTCCTCCAGCATCTCCTGGAGATCGAGGCGGATCAGCGCCTCGTCCTCGGCCAGGAGCACGCGGCGGGTGGGGCTCTCCACGACGGGCAGGCTACCGCCGTAGGCTGGCTGGGCTCCGGGCCCCCGTCGCGCAACCGGCAGACGCACGGTGCTCAAACCACCGACAGTGTGGGTTCGAATCCCACCGGGGGCACTGTCCTGATGGCAGGGCCAGCCGGCAGGTCAGTAAGACGACAGCGACCGGCAGCTAGGTGGAGGGGCGTGGCGGCAGCGGGTCACCGAGCCGCCAGACGCGCACCGCGTTGGTGGTTCCCACGGTCGAGGGCGGGCTGCCGGCGACGATGGCGACCACCTCGCCGACGGTCATCCGGCCGAGCTCCAGCATGGCGGTGTCCACCTGCCGCACCATCTCATCGGTGTGCTCGACCGCCGGCACCAGGAAGGTCTCCACTCCCCACACCAGGCACAGCTGGCTGCGCACCTCCGGGGTCGGTGTGAAGGCCAGCAGCGGGATGGCCGAGCGGTGCTCGGCGAGCAGCCGCGCCGTACCGCCGCTCTGGGTGAACGCCACGAGGGCGCGGGCACCGACCGCGGTGCCCACCTCGGAGGCGGCTCGGGCGATGGCGGCCGCGACCGTGCGCGGCTGCGGCCCCAGGGTGGCCATGGCTGAGAGGTTCTCCTCGGCCGCGACCACGATGCGGGCCATGGTGGCCACGGACTCGATGGGGTAGGCACCGACGCTGGTCTCACCGGACAGCATGACGGCGTCCGCGCCGTCCAGGACGGCGTTCGCCACATCGCTGGCCTCGGCCCGCGTCGGCCGGCTGTTCACGATCATGGAGTCGAGCATCTGGGTCGCCACGATGACCGGTTTGGCGTGCTCACGGGCCATCGCCACCGCTCGCTTCTGCACCAGCGGCACCCGTTCGAGCGGCATCTCCACACCGAGGTCCCCGCGGGCGACCATCAGGCCGTCGAACGCCATGATGATGGCTTCCAGGTTGTCGACCGCCTGTGGCTTTTCGATCTTGGCCAGCACCGGCAGGCGCCCGCCGGCCACGTCCATGATCTCGTGCACCCGGTCGATATCCGCGGGACCGCGCACGAAAGACAGTGCGACGATGTCGGCGCGCAGGGTGAGCGCGAAGCGCAGGTCGGCCTCGTCCTTGTCCGACAGCGCCGGCACGCTGACGCCGACCCCGGGCAGCGACAGTCCCTTGTTGTTGGACACCGGGCCGCCTTCGGTGACCAGCAGCCGCACGTCCGGACCGTCGACGGACAGCACCCGCAACCCGACCCTGCCGTCGTCGACGAGCAACCGGTCACCGACGGTGACGTCGCCCGCCAGCCCGGCGTAGGTCGTGGACACCCGGTCGTGCGTCCCCGCGCAGGGATCGGTCGTGACGGTGACCGTCTCCCCCGTGGCCCAGACCTCCGGACCGGCCGCGAACGTGCCCAGCCGGATCTTGGGGCCTTGCAGGTCGACCAGCACACCGACGCCGCGGCCGCTCTCGTCGCTGGCCTGCCGCACCCAGCGGTAGGCCTGCTCGTGGTCGGCGTACGAGCCGTGGGAGAAGTTGAGCCTGGCGACGTCCATGCCGGCGTAGACCAGCGAGCGCACGCCTTCGTACGACGCGACCGCCGGCCCCAGAGTGCAGACGATCTTGGCGCGCCGATTCACCCGCGTCACACTAGGCCGCACCGGCCACGTGCTCGGCTATCGGCTGGTCGGCAGGACCGGGGCCGGCAGCGTGGTGTCGCCGCCGAGGTACCGGTCGACGGCGGCGGCCGCCGAACGCCCCTCGGCGATCGCCCAGACGACGAGTGACTGGCCGCGGCCCATGTCCCCGGCCACGAAGACGCCGGCCCTGCTGCTGGCCCAGCCGCGGTCCCGGGCGACGTTGCCGCGCCCGTCCAGCTCGACGCCCGACTGCTCGACCATTCCGTTCTGCTGGGGGCCGGTGAAGCCCATCGCCAACAGCACCAGCTGGGCCGGCAGCACCCTCCCGGTGGCGGGCAGTGGCACCGGCCGGCCGTTCGACATGTCGACCTCGACGACCTCCAGGCCCTCGACGGCGGAGGTCCCTGTGAAGCGGACGGTGCTGACCGAGAACACCCGTGCGCCACCCTCCTCGTGTGCGCTGGAGGTCCGCAGGATGGTCGGCCACGTCGGCCAGGGCGTTGCCGCCGGCCGGGAGGGCGAGGGTTCCGGCATGATCTCGAGCTGGGTGACGGAGCGGGCCCCCTGCCGGTGTGCGGTTCCGAGGCAGTCCGCGCCGGTGTCGCCGCCGCCGATGATGACGACGTCCTTACCCTCGGCTGAGATCGGCGGCCGCTGCAGGTCGCCCTGCTGCACGCGGTTGGCCGGCACGAGGTAGTCCATCGCCAGGTGGATCCCGGACAGCTCCCGGCCTGGAACCGGCAGGTCCCGGCCGAGCGTCGAACCGCCGGCCAGGACCACGGCGTCGTACTGCGCCTGCAGGTCCTCGACGCTCAGATCGGTGCCGACGTCAACACCGGTCCGGAAGGTGGTGCCCTCGGCCCGCATCTGGTCCAGCCGCCGGTCGAGGACGGCCTTTTCCATCTTGAACTCCGGGATGCCGTAACGCAGCAGGCCGCCGATGCGGTCGGCCCGTTCGAGGACGGTGACGTCGTGGCCGGCGCGGGTGAGCTGCTGGGCGGCGGCGAGCCCGGCCGGACCGGAACCGACCACCCCGACGGTGCGGCCGGTCTTCTCCAGGGCCGGCTGCGGGACGATCCAGCCCTCGGCGAACGCACGATCGGCGATCTCCACCTCGACCTGCTTGATCGCCACGGCTGCACCATCTCCCGTCGGCCCAGGGATGCCGAGCACGCAGGCGGCCTCGCACGGAGCGGGGCACAGCCGACCGGTGAACTCCGGGAAGTTGTTGGTGGCGTGCAGCCGCTCGATCGCCTCCTGCCAGTCGCCTCTGTAGACCAGGTCGTTCCACTCCGGGATGAGGTTGCCCAGCGGACAGCCGTTGTGGCAGAAGGGGATGCCGCAGTCCATGCACCGGGCGGCCTGATCCTGGGCGGCCTGCTTCGGGAACGGCTCGTAGACCTCCCTCCAGTCCTCGATCCGCACGTCGACCGGACGCCGGGCCGGAGTGCGGCGGTCGAGCTTGAGGAAGCCCTGAGGGTCGGCCATGTCTAGCTCCCTGCCTTGACGAGGTCGGCGAGGTCCTCAGCGACGGCCAGCTCGGCGAGCACCCGCTTGTAGTCGCGCGGCAGCACCTTGGTGAAGCGCTCCATCTGGTCGAGCAGCGCACCCGCCACCGACGAGCCGGTGGCCTCGGCATGCTCGCTGAGCAGCTGGCGCAGCGTCTCCCGGTCGCCGTCGTCGCAGGGCTCCAGGTCGACCATCTCGAGGTTCACCTTGCGCGGGTCGAGGTCGACGACGTACGCCGTGCCACCGCTCATCCCGGCCGCGATGTTGCGCCCGGTAGGGCCGAGGATGGCGACCCGGCCGCCCGTCATGTACTCGCAGGCGTGGTCCCCGACGCCCTCGACGACCGCCGTCGCGCCGGAGTTGCGGACCGCGAACCGCTCGCCGACGATGCCACGGACGAACAGCGAGCCAGACGTCGCGCCGTACAGCAGAACGTTGCCGGCCACGACGTTGTCCTCCACGACGAAGACGGAGTCCCGGGGCGGCCGGACGGTGATGCGGCCGCCGGACAGGCCCTTGCCGACGTAGTCGTTGGCGTCGCCCTCCAGGTGCAGGGTGATGCCGCGCGGCAGGAACGCGCCAAAGGACTGGCCGGCCGAGCCGGTGAAGGTGATGGCGATGGTGCCCTCGGGCAGCCCCTCACCGCCGTGCCGGCGGGTCAGCTCAGAGCCGAGCATCGTGCCGACCGTGCGGTTGACGTTGCGGACCGGCAGCTCCAGCACCGTCCGGCTGCCGTCGGCCAGCGAGCCCTCGCACAGCTGCAGCAGCGTCTGGTCGAGCGCTCCGTCGAGGCCGTGGTCCTGCTCCACCTGCCTGGTCAGCGGTGTGCCGGCCGGCAGGTCCGGTACGTGCAGGACCGGCGACAGGTCCAGGCCGGCGGCCTTCCAGTGCTCGATGGCACGTCGGGTGTCGAGGACCTCGGCGTGGCCGACGGCCTCCTCGATGCTCCGGAACCCCAACCGGGCCAGGTGCTCACGCACCTCCTGCGCGAGGTACTCGAAGAAGGTGACGACGAACTCGGGCGTGCCGGTGAACCGCTCGCGCAGCACCGGGTTCTGGGTGGCCACGCCGACCGGGCAGGTGTCGAGGTGGCAGACGCGCATCATGATGCAGCCGCTGACGACCAGCGGGGCGGTCGAGAAACCGAACTCCTCGGCACCGAGCAGCGCGGCGATCACGACGTCGCGCCCGGTCTTGAGCTGGCCGTCGACCTGCACGGTGATCCGGTCGCGCAGCCCGTTGAGCAGCAACGTCTGCTGCGTCTCGGCCAGCCCCAGCTCCCACGGCGCACCGGCGTGCTTGAGGGAGGTCAGCGGGGACGCGCCGGTCCCCCCGTCGTGGCCGGAGACGAGCACGACGTCGGCGTGCGCCTTGGACACCCCCGCAGCGACGGTGCCGATACCGACCTCGGCCACCAACTTGACGTGGATGCGAGCGGCGGAGTTGGCGTTCTTGAGGTCGTGGATGAGCTGGGCGAGGTCCTCGATCGAGTAGATGTCGTGGTGTGGCGGCGGACTGATCAGGCCGACACCGGGCGTGGAGTGCCGGGTCTTCGCGATGTACGGGTTGACCTTGGCACCCGGCAGCTGGCCGCCCTCGCCCGGCTTGGCGCCCTGGGCCATCTTGATCTGGATGTCGCTGGCGTTGACGAGGTACTCGCTGGTCACGCCGAACCGGCCGCTGGCGACCTGCTTGATGGCGCTGCGCCTGGCCGGGTCGTACAACCGCTCCGGGTCCTCGCCGCCCTCACCGGTGTTAGACCGGCCGCCGAGGCGGTTCATCGCGACGGCCATCGTCTCGTGCGCCTCTGGCGAGATCGAGCCGAGCGACATGGCACCGGTGTTGAAGCGGGACACGATCGCGTTGATCGGCTCGACCTCCTCCAGCGGCACGGCCGGGCGCAGCCCCTCGCGCATGGTGAACAGCCCGCGCAGGGTGCCGGCCCTCGCGGACAGCGCGTCGACCTTGCCGGTGTAGTCCTGGAACACGTCGTACTGCTGGGTGCGGGTGCTGTGTTGCAGGGCGAAGACCGTCTCGGGGTTGAACAGATGCACCTCGCCCTCACGCCGCCACTGGTATTCACCACCGACCTCGAGCCGACGGTGGGCGCGCTCTGTGCTGTTGACGGGGTAGGCGTGGCGGTGGCGGGCGGCGACCTCCTCAGCGATGACCTCCAGGCCGATCCCGCCGAGCCGGGAGGTCGTGCCGGTGAAGTACTCCTCGACGAGGTCCTGCGACAGGCCGAGGGCCTCGAACACCTGCGCACCGGTGTAGGACGCGATCGTGCTGATGCCCATCTTGGACATCACCTTGAGCACGCCCTTGCCCAGCGCCTTGATGAGCTGCTTCTGCGCCTGCGCGTAGGACAAGCCCTGGATGGCGCCGTCCCGGACGAGGTCCTCGACGGTCTCCATCGCCAGATAGGGGTTGATCGCCGCAGCGCCGTAACCGACGAGCAGCGCCACGTGGTGCACCTCGCGGACGTCACCGGCCTCGACGACCAGACCCACGCGGGTGCGGGTCTGCTCGCGGATGAGGTGGTGGTGCACTGCGCTGGTCAGCAGCAGCGACGGGATGGGCGCCATCGACTCGGTCGAGTCACGGTCAGACAGCACCACGACCCGTGCTCCGGCTGCGATCGCCGTGGACACCTCGCGGCGCGCCCGGTCGAGCGCGTCACGCAGCGCCTCTCCCCCGCCGCCGACCGGGTAGAGGCCGTGGACCACGACGGCTGAGAAGCCCGGCATGTCACCGTCGTCGTTGCAGTGCACGATCTTGGCGAGCTCGTCGTTGTCGATGACCGGGAACGGCAGCACGATCTGCCGGCAGGAGGCAGCGCCCGGCTCCAGCAGGTTTTGCTCCGGGCCGATCGTGCCGGACAGGCTGGTGACCAGCTCTTCGCGGATGGCGTCCAACGGCGGGTTGGTCACCTGGGCGAACAGCTGGCTGAAGTAGTCGAACAGCATCCGCGGGCGTTCCGAGAGCACCGCGACCGGGGTGTCGGTGCCCATCGACCCGATCGGCTCCGCGCCGCTGCTCGCCATCGGCTGCAGCAGCAGGCGCACCTCCTCCTCGGTGTAGCCGAAGGTCTGCTGGCGGCGCAGGATCGAGTCGTGTGAGTGGACTACGTGCTCGCGCGGCGGCAGCTCGTCCAGTGGGACCAGGCCGCTGTGCAGCCAGTCGGCGTACGGCTGGGCGGCGGCCAGACCGGCCTTGACCTCCTCGTCGTCGACGATCCGCCCGGCGGCGGTGTCGACGAGGAACATCTTGCCGGGCTGCAGTCGGCCCTTGCGCACGACCTGGTCGGCCGGGATGTCGAGCACGCCGACCTCGGAGGCCAGCACGACGCGGCCGTCGGCCGTCTCCCACCAGCGGCTCGGGCGCAGGCCGTTGCGGTCCAGCACGGCGCCGATGACCGTGCCGTCGGTGAAGGTGACGCAGGCCGGTCCGTCCCATGGCTCGATCAGCGAGGAGTGGAACTCATAAAAGGCGCGCCTGGCCGGGTCCATATCGACGGCGTTCTCCCACGCCTCCGGGACCATCATCAGCACCGCGTGCGGCAGCGACCGACCGGCCATGTGCAGCAGCTCGAGGACCTCGTCGAAGCTGGCGCTGTCCGAGGCTCCAGGGGTGCAGATCGGGAACAGCCGCGACAGGTCGTCGGGTAGGTCGGCCGGCCCGCGCAGCAGCGCCTCACGGGCCCGCATCCAGTTGCGGTTGCCCTTGACCGTGTTGATCTCACCGTTGTGCGCGATGTAGCGGTAGGGATGCGCCAGCGGCCAGCTCGGGAAGGTGTTGGTCGAGAATCGGCTGTGCACCAGGGCGATGGCGCTGACATAGCGCTCGTCCGACAGGTCGGTGAAGAACGGCTGCAGCTGGCCGGTCGTGAGCATCCCCTTGTAGACCACGGTGCGCGTCGACAGCGACGGGAAGTACGTCCCCGTCTCGTGCTCGGCCCGCTTGCGCAGCACATAGGCCCGCCGCTCCACGGCGTAGGACGTCAGTGACGGGTCCGCGGCCGCCAGGAAGACCTGCCGGAAGACCGGCATCACCGCACCGGCCGTCCGGCCGACGCCGGCCCCCTTGGGGTCCACCGGGAGATCGCGCCAGGCGATGACCAGCAGGCCCTCCTCGGCAGCGATCCGCTCGATGCCGAGCTGGGCGTCCACAGCAGCGCGCGGGCCGGTGGGCAGGAAAGCGGTGCCGACGGCGTACAACCCGGCCGGGGGAAGCTCGGCGGCGACGACGGCCCGGTACAACTCGTCCGGTACCTGCGTCAGCACGCCCGCCCCGTCGCCGGACTCGGGCTCGCTGCCGGAGGCGCCGCGGTGCTCCATGTTGCGCAGCGCGGTCAGGCCCTGCACGAGGATGTCGTGGCTGCGGCGGCCGGCGATGTCGGCGACGAAGGCGACCCCGCACGCGTCGTGCTCGTGGGAGGGGTCGTAGAGGCCTTGGGCCCTGGCCATGGCGGTGCCTTTCCGTCGCGGTGCGGCGTGCGGGTGCTGGTGTGCGCAGCCGGGACGACGGTGGCCCAGATGTCAGCGAGGTTACACGAACGAGGTGGTCGCTGAACGGTGCCCGCGGCTGCTCGCGCCCGCCGAGAGGGCTGGGTGACGGTCGAGCTGCGGCTGCGTCAGGCGTGGGGGAGCTCCGCCGGACCGGCAGCTCAGATGCCGGTGCCCACGGCACTGCCGACCAGGTAGGTCAAGCCGGCCGCGGCGGCGCCCAGGACCAGCTGCCTGGCGCCGGCGTACAGCAGCGAGCGGTTGGTGAAGCGGCTGACCAGCGCACCGGCGGCGAACAGCGCGATGCCGCCCAGCAGGACCGGGAGCAGCAGGGTCGTCAACCCGAGCAGGTAGGGCAGCAGTGGTACCAGGGCGCCGATCGAGAAGGCCACGAACGACGACCCGGCCGCGAGCCACGGACTGGGCAGGTCGTCGGGGTCGACGCCGAGCTCCTCGCGGGCGTGGATCCGCCAGGCCTGCTCGGGGTCTGCGCTGAGCTGCCGGGCGACCTCGTCGGCGAGCGCGGAGTCGAGGCCTCGGCTGCGGTAGATGTCGGCGAGCTCGGCCTGCTCGGCCTCCGGGACCCTCGCGATCTCGGCCTTCTCGATCTCGATCTCGGCGCGGGTGAGCTCCTCCTGCGAGGCGACCGAGGTGTACTCCCCCGTGGCCATCGAGAAGGCCCCTGCGGCGAGCCCGGCGAGACCGGTCAGGAGCACCACGCTCGGGGAGGCCCCGCCACCGGCCACACCGGCGATCAGCGCGGTGTTGCTGACCAGCCCGTCGGTCACCCCGAAGACCGCCGGCCGCAGCCAGCCGCCGGTGACGTCCCGGTGGTCGTGGTGGTGCTCGCCCGTCGTCCGGCCACTGCCGGGCGTGCTCGTGCTCAGATCCGTCACGTGCTTGAGGGTACGTGGACCGGTTCAGCCGGCGCGGGTTCGACCGACTCGGTGCGGCGCCGGCGTAGGAGATAGCCGAGCGCGACGGCGAAGACCAGGCCGCTCACGTAGTCGTTGAGGCGGAGCCCCAGGAACCGGTGCGCGTCGTCGATGCGCAAGGCCTCGATCCAGCCGCGGCCGACGGTGTAGGCAGCGACGTACAGCGCGAAGGCCTTGCCGGGTGCCAGTCGCCAGCGGCGGCTGGCCCACAGCACCAGACCCGCCACGCCGAGGTCCCAGATCGCCTCGTAGAGGAAGGTGGGGTGGAAGGTGGCGTAGCGCTCGTAGTCGACCGGCCGGTTCTGTACGTCGATGCGCAACCCCCACGGCAGCGTCGTCGGCCGGCCGAACAGCTCCTGGTTGAAGTAGTTACCGAACCGGCCGATCGCCTGCGCCACCGCGATGCCCGGTGCAGCCACGTCGGCGAACGCGAGCGGCGACAAGCCCCGGCGACGGAGCACAACCGCGGAGGTCAGGACACCACCGAGGACGCCGCCCCAGATCCCCAGCCCGCCGCGCCAGACGTACAGCGCCGCGATCGGGTGGCCGCCCGCACCGAAGTAGGCGTCCGGGCTGGTGACGACGTGGTAGATCCGGCCACCGACCAGCCCGGCAGGGACACCGACGCTCGCGACATCGGCTACCAGGCCCTTCTCGCCGCCGCGGGCGACCCAGCGCCGCTCGGTGAGGATGACCGCCACGACGACCCCGAGCAGGATGCAGCCGGCGTAGGCGCGAAGCGGCAGGGGGCCCAGGTGAAGCACTCCGCCGGATGGGCTGGGGATCGACGCGAGGAGCATGCCGCTCAGCCTAGGAGCGACGCCTGCCCGCTGCGCGCGTCAGCTGCGGGTGCGCCTGCGGACCCCTGCCGCCAGGTCATGGGCCAGGTCGGCCACGGCAGCCGGGCCACCGTCGCGCAGAGCGACCACGAGTGCGGAGCCGACGATGACGCCGTCGGCGTACGCCGCGACCCCGGCTGCCTGGTCGCCGTTGCTGACACCCAGCCCGACGCACACCGGCAGGTCGGTGTGGGCGCGGGTGCGGTCGACCAGCTCCTGCGCCCGGTCGCCGATCGCAGCCCGGGTGCCGGTGACACCCATCGTGCTGGCGGCGTAGATGAAGCCGCGGCTGGTGCGGCCGACCACCGCGATCCGCTCGTCGGTGCTGCTGGGCGCGACGAGGAAGACCGGGTCGAGCTCCTCCTCGTCGGCCGCGGCCAGCCACGGGCCGGCCTCCTCCGGGATCAGGTCGGGGGTGATGGCCCCGGATCCACCCGCGGCCCGCAGGTCCTTTGCGAACCGCGCCGGGCCGTATTTCTCGACCGGATTCCAGTAGCCCATCACCACCACGGGCGCCTGGTCGCTGACCACCCGCACCGCGTCGAACACCTTCGCCACACGGGATCCCGCGCGCAGCGCGGCATCCACGGCGACCTGGATCACCGGACCGTCCATGCCAGGGTCGCTGTAGGGGACGCCGACCTCGACCAGGTCGACGCCGCTCTCGACCATCGCCAGCATGGCTTCGACGGACCCGTCGTACGACGGGAACCCCACTGGCAGGTAACCGATCAAGGCCGCCCTGTCCTCGTCGCGGCAGCGGGCGAACAGCTCGTCGAGACGGCTCACGGCTGCTCGCCCTCAGTGGCGCGCACCTGCTCTGCCTCGAGGATCTCCTCGGTGGTGACGACGCCGAGGTAGCGGGCGATGGTGTCGACGTCCTTATCGCCGCGACCGCTCGTGTTGATGATGATGACGAGGTCCTCGGCGCGCCGGCCCGCGGCGACCTGGGCCCGGCCCCAGTCGCAGGCGCCGGCGAAGGCGTGGGCGGTCTCGATGGCGCACAGGATGCCCTCGCTCGTGGCGAGCTTCTTAAGCGCCTGCATCGCCCAGTCATCCGAGATTCCGCTGTAGGTAGCCCTTCCGCTGTCACGCAGCCAGGCATGCTCGGGCCCGACACCGGGGTAGTCCAGGCCCGCGCTGATGCTGGTGGTGTCCAGGGTCTGGCCGTCGTCGTCCTGCATGAGGTAGCTGCGGGAACCGTGTAGGACGCCGGGTGTACCGGCCGTCAGCGGCGCGGCGTGCCGCCCCGTCTCGACGCCGTCACCGCCTGCCTCGCAGCCGACCAGCTCGACCGCCTCGTCCGGGATGAAGGCGTGGAAGGCGCCCATCGCGTTGCTGCCACCGCCGACGCAGGCTACGACGGCATCGGGCAGCCGACCGACCAGCTCGAGGCACTGCTGGCGCGCCTCGACACCGATGATGCGCTGGAAGTCCCTGACCAGCATGGGGAACGGGTGCGGACCGACAACGCTGCCGATCGCGTAGTGCGTCGTCTCGACGTTGGCGACCCAGTCACGGAACGCCTCGTTGGTGGCGTCCTTGAGCGTCTGGGTGCCGGTGGTGACGGGGATGACCTCGGCGCCGAGCAGTCGCATGCGGGCGACGTTGAGGGCCTGCCGCCGGGTGTCCTGCTCGCCCATGTAGACCGTGCAGTCGAAGCCGAACAGCGCCGCCGCGGTGGCGGTCGCGACGCCGTGCTGCCCGGCGCCGGTCTCGGCGATGACCCGCTGCTTGCCCATCCTCTTGGTCAGCAGCGCCTGTCCAAGCACGTTGTTGATCTTGTGGGAGCCGGTGTGGGCGAGATCCTCGCGCTTGAGCAAGATCCTGGCGCCACCGGCATGCTCCGACAGCCGGCGGGCGTCGGTCAGCGGCGTCGGGCGGCCCGCATAGGTCGTGAGCAGCCGGTCGAGCTCGGCGAGGAAGACGGGGTCGCGCTGGCTCTGCTCGTGCGCGGCCGCCAGCTGGTCCAGGGCGGCGACCAGGGCCTCGGGGACGAACCGGCCGCCGTAGGGGCCGAAGTGTCCCGCCGCGTCGGGCAGCTCACTGGGGGTGCCGGGGATGCGGAACAGCTCGGTCATTCGTGACCTGTCGACGGATGCGCGCCGGCGGTGACGAGCTCGGCCACCGCCTGGCGAGGGTTGCCGCCGACCACGACTCCCTCGCCGACGAGGACCGCATCGGCACCGACAGAAGCGTAGGCCAGCAGGTCGTGCGGCCCGCGCACCCCCGACTCGGCGACCTTGACGACGCCTTCGGGAATGGCCGGGCTGAGGCGTCCAAACACGCCACGGTCGACCTCGAGCGTCCTGAGGTCGCGGGCGTTGACCCCGACGACCCGGGCGCCGGCGTCCAGAGCGCGGGCCAACTCGGCTTCGTCGTGCACCTCGACCAGGGCGGTCATGCCGAGGGACTCGGTGCGCTCCAGCAGGCCGACGAGGGCGTTCTGCTCAAGGGCGGCGACGATGAGCAGGACGAGGTCCGCGCCGTGCGCCCGCGCCTCCCACACCTGGTAGCTGGAGACAACGAAGTCCTTGCGCAGCAAGGGGACATCCACCCTGCCCCGCACCGCGTCGAAGTCGGCCAGGCTGCCTCCGAAGCGCCGCCGCTCGGTGAGGACGCTGATGACAGCGGCTCCCCCGGCCTCGTAGTCCTGGGCCAGTGCGGCCGGGTCGGCGATGGCCGCCAGCGCACCCTTGCTGGGGCTGCTGCGCTTCACCTCGGCGATGACCGCGACCCCCGGCTGGCGCAGCGCGGTGAAGCCGTCCAAGGCGGCCGGCCGCGCAGCCGAGCACTGCTTGAGCCGGTCCAGCGACCTGGCCTGCTGACGTACGGCGAGGTCCTCGCGCACCCCGACGAGGATGTCGTCGAGCACGCTCACGCGCAGTCCCCTCGTCCGCCGGCACCGGTCCCTGCCGGACCCTGGCCACGGTAGTGCGGCGTGCGCCCGGTCCGTCCCGCGGGTCCGGTTGCCCTGGTACGGCTGTGGCGCGCAACCGCCGGCCGAACAGTTAGCCGGTGGGGTCCTCGCCGCGGTCCAGGGCGTCCCACACGCCCCTGTCGGTGACCGGCGGCTCCGGGTCCGCCTGCCGGGCCGCCGGGGCGTCGTACGCCGTGGACAGCGCCGCCCAGGCCCGGCCACGCACCGCCACCAGCAGGCCGGCCACCGTGATCAGCAGTCCCCCGAGCAGGCATAGCCACGGCCACGGACCGAGGTGCGGTGCGGCCGGGACGTGCACGGACACCTGCCGGCCAAGCTCGGCGCGCTGCACGGTCCCGCGCTGGTCGACAAGCAAACGGACGTGAAGGACGACCATGCCGATGCCGGCCAGCAGCACGAGCGCGCCGACCAGCACCCTCCCGGCCCGGCGCGCGGCGAACAGCGCGGCGATCCCAGCCAGGGCGACGAGCGCCAACGGGCGGCCACCCGGGACCAGCAGCGCGCCGGTCAGCCGCTCGGTCGATGACGGGAGCGGCGGCGCCTCCGGCAGCGGGTAGGCCAGCCAGGTCCGTGACGCGGCCAGCAGCACCAGGCCGGCTCCGGACAGGGTCAGCAGCACCGCCAGCCGCAGCTCCCTGCGAGCGCTACCGCCGGTGGCCAGGTCGCTCTGGCCCGCCACCCGCCGAGCGCTCACGCGGGTCGCAGGGTGGCCGCGGCCGCGATCGCGCGCAACACCGCGGCCGCTTTGTTCTCGGTCTCCGCCAGCTCGGTCGTGGGATCACTGTCGGCGACCACCCCGCCGCCGGCCTGGACGTACGCCCGGCCGCCGTGCAGCACCGCGGTCCGGATGGCGATGGCCATGTCCAGGTCACCGGAGGCGCCGAGGTAACCCACGCAGCCGCCGTAGAGGTTGCGGCGCACCGGCTCGAGCGACTCGATGATCTCCATCGCCCTCGGCTTGGGCGCCCCCGACAAGGTGCCGGCCGGGAACGTCGCGGTCAGCACGTCAAAGGCCGAGCGGCCCTCCGCGACCGCACCGACCACAGTCGACACGATGTGCATCACGTGGCTGTACCGCTCGACCGACATGAACTCGACGACGTCGACCGTGCCAGGCGTGCAGACGCGCCCGAGGTCGTTGCGCCCGAGGTCGACGAGCATCACGTGCTCGGCACGCTCCTTCGGGTCCGCCAGCAGCTCGACGCCAAGGGCGGCATCGTCCTCCGGCGTCGCCCCTCGCGGCTTGGTCCCCGCGATCGGGTGCAGCACCGCCTTGCCACCCGTCACGGTGACCAGCGCCTCCGGCGAGGACCCCACCACGTCGTAGGGCGACTCGCGGCCGGCGAAGCGCAGCAGGTACATGTACGGCGACGGGTTGCTGGCCCGCAGCACCCGGTAGACCTCCAGCGCGTCCACGTCGGTCTCCACCTCGAAGCGCTGTGACAGCACGACCTGGAAGGCGTCCCCGGCCTGGATGTGCTCCTTGACGGTCTCCACCCCTGCCCGAAAGTCCTCAGCCCTGGTACGCCGCACGACGGTGGGCTCGGCAGCCAGGTCGGCCACCGCTACGGACGGCTCGCTCGGCTGCGACAGGGCCGCGGCCATCGCGTCGAGGCGGCGCACGGCGTCGTCGTACGACCCGCCCCGGACCACGTTCGCGATCAGCAGGACCGTGCCGTCGCTGTGGTCGAGGACGGCCAGGTCGGTGGCGAGCAGCATGGTCAGCTCAGGCATCCCGAGCTCGTCGGGCGCGGTGCTCGGCAGCCGCTCGAGCCGGCGGACGGCGTCGTACGCGAGGTAGCCGACCAGGCCACCGGTGAACGGCGGGAGATCCTGCTGGGCAGGCGATCTCAGCAGCGCGTCGGCCTCGCGCAACGCCTCGAGCGGGTCGTCCGACGTGGTGGCGAGGCCATCACCGAGCCACAGCGTGCGGCCGTCCTGCTCGGTGAGCACGGCTGCGCAGTGCACGCCGACGAAGCTGTACCGCGACCACTGCCTGCCCTGCTCGGCGCTTTCCAGCAGGAAGGTCCCTGGCCGGTTGCCGGCCAGCTTGCGGTAGATGCCGACGGGGGTCTCGGCATCGGCCAGCAGCCGCCGGGTGACGGGGATGAGCGGCTGGTCCAGCAGAGCGAAGTCGACCGCGGATGGGGAGGTGACCCCGAGCGTCACGGCCGCGCGCCGACGACCGCCGGCAGCTGCACGGCATCGAAGCAGGTCCGGTCACCGGTATGGCACGCGCCGGTGCCGGCCTGGTCGACCTTGACCAGCAGGGTGTCTCCGTCGCAGTCAAGTCGGACCTCCCGGACCCACTGCTGGGAGCCGGAGGTGTCGCCCTTGACCCAGTACTCCTGGCGGCTCCGCGACCAGTACGTCGCCCGCCCGGTGGTGAGGGTGAGATGCAGCGCCTGGTCGTCCATCCAGCCGACCATGAGCACCTCACCGGTGTCGTGCTGCTGGCAGACGGCCACCACCAGGCCATCGCGGTCGCGCTTGAGCCGACCGGTGATGGCCGGGTCGAGGTCGGTGGGACGGACGCCCGTGGTCATCGGCGGTCCATCGTCAGTCATCGGCTCATCTTCCCAGACAGCAGCAGCGGTCCTCCGACGGCGAGCGCCAGCCCGATCAGGGACAGCCCGCCGAGGGCGACCGGCAACGAGCTGGCTGCGCTCACCGCACCGACCAGCGGCGGCCCGGCGACGAAGCCGGCGTAGCCCAGCATGCTGACCACGGACAGGTCGGCGCCCTGCCGGCCGGGGGCGGCGCGCGCGCCGACAGCCGAGTAGAGCACCGGCGCGATGACCGAGGTCCCGGCGCCTGCCAGCACCAGGCCGGCCAATGCGAGCACCGCCGTCGGGGCCGTGGCGACCACCAGGACGCCGACGGACAGCAGGCCGGCAGCGGCGCTGACCGCCCGAGCGTCGGAGAACCGGCGCGAGATCGTCGTGCCGGCGAGGCGCCCGATCGCCATCGCGGCGGCGAACAGCGCCGGGCCTAGGCCGCTCACGGCCGGGCTGGCGTCCAGCCCCCGCTCGAGGTGCAAGGCGCTCCAGGACTGGATGGCGTCCTCGCACAGGAACGCACCTGCGGTCAGGGCTCCGATGCCGACCAGGACCCAGGGCAGCCGCCGACCACGCGCTGCCTGCTGCTCACCCGCTTCCACCGGCCGGTACGCAGGCTGACCGACACCGACCACCAGCACGACGACCGCCACGACGAGCAGGATCGGAAGCGGTCCCGATCCGGCCTCCCGAGCCAGACCGGCCGACGCGCTGCCGACCAGCACCCCGGCGGAGAACGCACCGTGGCCCACGCTCATCAGCCGGTCGGTCTGGACCCGCTCCCAGCCGGCGGTCGCGGTGTTGACCACCACGTCGAGGGCACCGGTGGCCAGCCCCAGCAGGACGAGGCAGCCGACGAGTGCACCGAGCGAGTGCGCGAGCGCCGGCAGCGGGACGGCTGCGGCGAAGGCGAGCAGCGAGCCGGGCAGCGCGCGGCGAGCACCGAACCGGTCGACCAGGCGGCCCGCCACCGGCATGACGGGCACCGCTGACAGGGCGATGGCACCCAGGGCCAGGCCCAGCTGCCCGTCCGAGACGTGCGCCTGCGTGCGCACGGCCGGCAAGGTGGCCGCCCAACAGCCCCAGAAGACGCCGAAGACGCCGAACGCCGCCAGCAGGCCGCGACGCTCGGCCACCCGCCCGTGCCGGGCCGTGACGGTCAGGACGCTCATCGGGACTGGTTGACCCAGGAGGCGTGCAGGTGGGCGTAGGCGCCGGGCACACCGACGAGCTCGGCGTGCGATCCGCGTTGGACGACGACACCCTTGTCGACCACCAGCACCTCGTCCGCGGCCTCGGCGGTCGAGAGTCGGTGCGCGATGGTCAGCGTCGTACGACCCCGCGTGAGGGAGTCCAGAGCGCGGGCGAGCCGCACCTCGGTCGAGGGGTCGACGGCGCTGGTGGCCTCATCCAGGACCAGCAGGTCCGGGTCGGCGACGTATGCACGGGCGATCGCGACCAGCTGTCGCTCACCCACCGACAGGTGCTCCCCGCGCTCGCCGACCCGCGAGGCGATGCCTGCCGGCAGGGTGGCGAGCCAGTCATCCAGGCCGAGCTCGGTGAAGGCCAGCGCGATCTGCTTGTCGGTCGCGTCCGGCCGGCCGTACCGGACGTTTCCGGCCACGGTGGTGTCGAACAGGAAGCCGTCCTGCGGCACCATCACCACCCGCTGGCGCAGGGAGGCGAATGACACCTCGTCGAGCGGGGCGCCGGACAGCAGCACCCGGCCGCCGGTCGGGTCCATCAGCCGGGTGAGCAGCTTGGCGAACGTCGTCTTGCCGCTGCCGGTCTCGCCGACGACCGCCACCCGCTGCCGCGGCGCGATCGACAGGTCGACGTCGTGCAGCACGTCCGGGCCGCCGGGGTAGGCGAAGCGTACGTGCTCGAAGCGCACCGCGAGCGCCCCTGCCGGCAACACCACCCCGGGCGACGGGTCACCCACATCGGTCGGTGTGTCGAGGATGCCGAGGACCCGCCGCAGTCCGGCGATGGCGTTCTGTGCCTCGTTCAGCACCTCGGTCGCGACCTGCACCGGCTGCACGAACAGCGTGACGAGGAACAGGAAACCCACGAGCCGGCCGACCGACAGCTGGCCGGTGATGCCGAGCAGGACGCCGACGACCACGACGGAGCCGTTGGCCAGCGCGGTCGTCAGCTCACCGCTGCAGAAGGTGGTGGCGGTGATGGCCTGGGCGCGGGTCTGCGCCTTCCTGGTCCGCTCGACGGCCAGGTCGATCCGCTCCGCGGTTCGGGCCTGGGCGCCGTACGCCCGGATGACCGGGGCACCCACGACGGTCTCGCTGACCGCGCCGAGCATCTCCCCGATCCGCTCGCGCACCACCCGGTAGGCCACCTGCAGCCGGCGCTGGAACACCCGCAGCGACAGCACCAGCGGCAGCATGCAGAGGTAGACGACCAGGGTCAGCTGCCAGGACCAGAACAGCATCAGGACGGTGGCCAGCACGACCTGTCCGGCGGACACCACCATCAGCAGGCCGCCGAACTGCATGAAGGTGCTGATGGTGTCGACGTCGCCGGTGACCCGGCTGACCAGCGACCCACGCCGCTCGGTGGCCTGGTGCAGCACCGACAGGTCGTGCACGCGGCGGAACGCCCTGGTCCGCAGCGCCAGCAGCCCGTCCTCGGTGGTGCGGTACAGCCGCACGTTCATCAGGTAGCTGCACACCGCGGTCGCGGCCACCGCGAGCGCCGCCAGCCCGCAGGCCTGCCGCACCAGCCCCAGGTCCGGCCCGGTCCTGCCGCGCAGCCCGTGGTCGATCGTCTGCTGCACTGCCACGGGTACGACGATCCGGCCGGCGGTCGCCACGAGCGCGAGCAGCAGGGTCGTGCCCAGCCCCTTGCGGAACTCCGGAGCCAGCCGGAGGCCGTGCGCCAGGACGGCGAACGAGCCGCGCTCGACCTCGCTGTCGATGGTCGTCGTCATGCGGTGACCTCGTCGCCGGCGTGCTCGGCGGCGCGCTCGACCTCGGCCCGCTCGTAGGCGGTCACCAGGTCGCGGTAGCCGGCGCACCGCTCGCGCAGCTCGTCGGAGCTGCCGCGGTCCACGACCCGGCCGCCGTCCACGAAGACGACCTCGTCGGCCAGCGCGATCGTGGCCCGGCGGTAGGCGACGACGACGACGGTGCCCGCAGTGCCACGTAGGCCGACCAGGATCCGCTGCTCGACGGTCGGGTCGACGCTGCTGGTGGCATCGTCAAGGACCAGCAGGCGGGGCTGCCGGGCGACAGCCCGGGCAAGGGCGAGGCGCTGGCGCTGACCACCCGACAGCGTCGTACCGCGCTCCCCGACCACGGTGTCGAGGCTGTTCGGCAACGCGGCGACGAAACCGTCTGCCTGCGCGATCCGCAGCGCCGCCCAGACGTCCTCGTCGGCGATCTCGGCCCCGAGGGTGACATTGCCGCGGACGGTGTCGTCGAACAGGAAGGTGGTCTGCGGCGCCAGCGCGCAGATGCGGGCCACCCCGCCCGGCAGCAGGTCCCGGACGTCGGTGCCGTCGTAGCGGACCGCACCGGCGGTCGGGTCCACCAGCCGGACGAGCAGGGAGGCGATCGTCGACTTGCCTGAGCCGGTGGGGCCGACGACCGCGATGGTGCGGCCCGGGGCGACGTCGAGGGTGACGTCATGCAGCACGGCGCTGCCCCCGTAGGAGAAGTCGACGCCCTCGGCCTCGACCCGCGTCGGGCCGGAGTCCGGCGGCTCGGTCGTGCCGTGCTCCTGCGCGCCGACGGCCTGCACGACACGTTGGATGCGGTCCCAGCCGACGACGCTGCGGGGTAGCTCGTTCAGCACCCAGCCGATGGCGCGCACCGGGAAGGCGAGCAGCGTGAACAGGTAGGCGACGCGGACCAGGGTGCCGCTGGTGAGGTCGCCGGAGGCCACCCGCGAGGTGCCCACCACCAGGACGAGCAGCACACCGATGACCGGCAGCGCTTCCATGAGCGGGTCGAACAGCCCGCGCACCCGCCCGACCTGCACGAGGGTGTTGCGCAGCTCGCGGGCGCGCTCGGTGAAGCGCTCGGTCTCGCTGGCCTCGCGGCCCAGCGTCTTGACGACCAGGGCACCGTCGAACGACTCGTGGGCGACCGTGCTGACCTCGCCCCTGAGCTGCTGCGCCCGCGTCATGAGGGGCGACATCCGGCGGGCGTAGACGACGGTGAGGACCGCGACCGCCGGGAAGATGACCGAACCGACGATCGCCAGCACCGGGTCGGTGACGAACAGCAGGACGATCACGGAGACGAGCATCAGGACGACGCCGACAGCGAACGGGAACGGCGCGATCGGGTACCACGCCGCCTCGACGTCGCTGTTGGCGTTGCTGAGCAGCTCCCCGGTCGGGTGCTGCTGGTGCCACTCCAGCGGCAGCTCGAGGTAGCGGCGGGTGACGCGGCGGCGGTAGGTGGCCTGCAGTCGGTACTGCATGACGCCCGCGCCGAGGCGGCGGGCGATGATGCCGAGGACCTTGAGCGTCGCGACACCGAGGATCAGCAGCGCGGCCGAGGCCAACGTGCCGGCGCGGGTGTGCCCGGTACGGAACGCCGGCTCGATGACCGTGCCGGTGATGTGACCGAAGACGTACGCCTGAGCAATCGTCATCCCGCCGAACAGCGCACTGCCGGCCACGCTGAGCGCGAAGATCTGCGGCTCCTCCCGGACAGCGACCCACAGCACGCCGAAGCCGCGCCGCAGGACACCGCGGGGGACGGCGGGGGCAGGACTCACAGATCTCCTGAGGTACGGCGGGTGGCAGGGCTGCTGGCGTGCTGGCGTGCTGGCGTGCTGCAAGGGCCAGCACACAGTCTGGCTGCGTTCTTCCCCGGCCACTCGGAGGCACCGACGCCCCTGGCCGCAGTGCTTGGAGCGGGCGCGGACTGACCGGCGTCACGCCCAGGCATGATCGACAGGGACCTGCTGCGCGACCCGCCAGGCGTGTCCTGCCTCGATCCCCTGGTAGTCATCACCATCGGCGATGTCACGGCCGGCCCTACGGCTCGGCAACATCACGGCCGGCCCTACGGCTCGGCGATGTCGTAGTGCAGCTCGCGGGCGAGCAGCCGTAGCTCGGGCACCAGGTCCAGGTCGAGCAGCGACCGGTCATCCAGCAGCCGAAGGTGTGGCCGGGCTCGCTCCCACAGGGCCACGCAGTCCTCGCCGGTGTGCCAGCCGCTGTAGAGGATGCCGTGCGCGGCCGTCTCGTCGTACAGGTCGCGGGCGATCCGTTGGGTCAAGGCCCGGTCGCGGGTCCGAAGGGCGCCCGCCGGCACCCCCAGCTCTATGGCGGCCAGTCCGCGGGTGTCGGCCAACAGCAGGGGGACGCTCCCTTCGATCAGTCCGACGCGATGGCTGGGAGCTGGCGCGATCCGGCGGAGGTCGCCGAAGACCTCCGCGACGGCGCAGCGAAACGTCGAGGCGACGTAGCCGACGCCGTGCCGCGGCGCGCGCCGGGGCGCGCCGGCGGGGTGGTGGTCGAACCGGCCGGCCGGGGACGGGCCGTAGTGCCGCTGCCCGAGCGCGTCGGCGTACCAGTCGTGCAGGTAGACCCGCAGCCAGGAGCAGCCGGCCGGCACCTCGCGCAGGACCGGCGTGCCGGGCAAGCTCACGAGCCGCCGACGTAGCCCGCCGCGTCGACGACCCGGTCGACCTGCCCGGCCCGGAGCAGCGCGAGCGGCGTGTCGCCGAGGTGCCGCGACTCCAGCTCGAACCAGCGGACCAGCGACAGCAGGTCGTGGACCTCGACTGGCAGCGCCTGCCACGCCTGAGCGACCCCCGGGAGCACGTCGTGTTCACGCAGCTGCCAGGCCGGGTAGCGCCAGTCGCCCTTGAGCTGGAAGGCCACCAGCCGGCGCCCGGTGCGGCGCTTGGTCACGGCTGCGCTGCTGATGCCGAGCCTGCTGGCGACCTGCGCCGTCGACAGACTGCCGGCCAGCAGCGAGGCCCGCAGCGCGACCCAATCCCGCAGCGTGCCGGCCCGGATCTCCGCCACCTGCTCGGGCGTCTGCGACCGGATGTAGGACGGCAGATTGGCAGGCCGGGTCCGCTGGGCGTCGGCGGCCGCCGCCAGCACGGCCGCCTCGATCGCCAGCTCGTCGGTCCCCGAGGCGAACTGCACCCGGTGCGCCAACGCTGCGACCTGCTGCTCGAGGGACATGCTAATCAGTGTAAGGTTGCTTAGGTTATTGCGCAACCAGCCCTACCGAACAAGGTGGCCCGCTGTTCGTAGCGCGTCCTTGACCTGGCCGACCCCCAGCGTGCCGAAGTGGAAGACGCTCGCCGCCAGCACCGCGTCAGCCCCGGCGGCCACAGCTGGCGCGAAGTCCGCCAGCAGCCCGGCACCGCCGCTGGCGATGATCGGGACGCTGACCTCCGACCGCACCGCCGCCAGCAACTCCAGGTCGTACCCGCGCCGCGTGCCGTCTGCGTCCATCGAGTTGAGCAGCACCTCGCCGATGCCGAGCTCCTCACCGCGCCGCGCCCAGCCGACGGCATCGATCCCCGTGCCCTGCCGGCCACCGTGGGTGGTCACCTCGAAGCCGCTGTCGGTCCTGGGCGCGCAGCGGGCGTCCACCGACAGGACCAGGACCTGGCTGCCGAACCGGCGGGCGATCTCGGTCAGCAGCTCCGGGCGGGCGATCGCGGCGGTGTTGACGCCGACCTTGTCCGCTCCAGCCCGCAGCAGCCGGTCCACGTCCTGCACCGACCGCACTCCCCCGCCGACGGTCAGCGGGATGAACACCTGCTCGGCGGTGCGCCGGACCACGTCGTACGTCGTCTCCCGCGAGCCGCTGCTAGCGGTGATGTCGAGGAACACCAGCTCGTCGGCGCCCTCGGCGTCGTAGAGCCGGGCCATCTCGACCGGGTCACCGGCATCCACCAGGTCGGTGAAGTTGATGCCCTTGACGACGCGGCCGGCGTCCACGTCGAGGCACGGAACGACCCGGATCGCGACAGGCACCCTCGCCACGCTAGTGCGCCGTACGGTGATCGCCGTGGTGCTGCCGCTGGTCGTCCTGGTCCTGGTCCTGCTCGTCGTCCTGCCGATCGTCGGCGCCGCCGTGAGCTCGATCGTCGGCACCCTGCTGTCCGGTCTGGTGGTCGGTGCGCTCGGCCGGCTGGTCGTCCCGGGTCGGCAGCCGCTCGGCTGCTTCGTGACCTCCCTGGTCGGGATCGCGGGCTCGCTGCTGGGCGCCCTGCTCGCCCAGCGGCTGCATGCGGGGCGGCTCGGGACGTTCGTGCTCGAGGTCGCTGCAGCGGCCCTGCTCGTCGTGCTGATGGTGCGCCTACGTCTGCGGCCCGGCTTCGGTCGGCAGTCCGGCTCGTTCCCGCGGCGCCGCTGACCTGCTGGCGTCGGCCGCGGACGATCGTCAGTGGACGGCGGCGAGTGCCTCCGGAAGCGTGAAAGCCCCGGCGTACAAGGCTTTCCCGACGATCGCGCCTTCCACGCCCGGCACCCCGGCGATCGCGACCAGGTCGGCCAGCGAGGAGACCCCGCCGCTGGCCACGACCGGCTTGCTGGTGGCCGCGCACACTTGCGCCAGCAGCGACAGATTCGGGCCGGTCAGCGTGCCGTCGCGCCGCACATCGGTGACGACGTAGCGGGAGCAGCCGTCCCGGTCCAGCCGCTCCAGCACCTCGAACAGCTCACCGCCGTCCTGCGTCCAGCCGCGGGCCGACAGCGTTGTCCCGCGTACGTCGAGGCCGACCGCGATCCGGTCGCCGAAGCGGGCGATCGCCGACCTCACCCAGTCCGGTGACTCCAGCGCGGCGGTGCCCAGGTTGACGCGCGCGCAGCCGGTCGCCAGCGCCGCCTCCAACGAGGCGTCGTCGCGGATCCCGCCGCTCAGCTCGACGCGCACGTCGAGGTCGCCGACCACGCGGGCCAGCAGCTCGCGGTTCGAGCCGCGCCCGAACGCCGCGTCCAGGTCAACCAGGTGCACCCACTCGGCACCATCGGCCTGCCACTGCCGGGCGGCCTCGAGCGGGTCGCCGTACGACGTCTCCGACCCGGCCTCGCCCTGGACCAGCCGCACGGCCTGGCCACCTGCTACGTCGACGGCGGGGAGCAGCTCCAGGGCGGTCACCGGTGCCCTCGCATCGAGGGGCTGGAGACGACGACCAGGCAGGCCCCGGTGAGGACGGCGATCGCGAACCGCTGGCCGAGGCCGTCGAACAGCTGCCAGGCAAGGACCTGGGCGGCCAGCCAGCCGGCGAGCAGGGCGCAGCGGGTTCGGGTCGGTAGTGCGCCGTACCGCCGCCGGCGAACTGCTCGTCGCGTCACAGCGACCGCACCCAGTTCTGCAGCAGGTGGGCGCCGGCGTCACCGCTTTTCTCGGGGTGGAACTGGGTGGCCGACAGCACGCCACGCTCCAGGCCGGCGGCGAAGCACTCGCCGTGTTCGGCGACCGTCGTCAGGCAGTCGGGAGCGGACCGGGCGGCGTAGCTGTGCACGAAGTAGAAGCGCTCGCCCTCGACGCCGGCGAACAGCGTCGAGCCGGGGGCCACGTGCACGGTGTTCCAGCCCATGTGCGGCACGACGGGAGCCTCCAGCCGCGTGACGTCACCCGCGACGATCCCGAGGCCCTCGGTGGTCTCACCGTGCTCCAGTCCGCGCTCGTAGAGCACCTGCATCCCGACGCAGATCGCCAGCACCGGCCGCTTCTTGCGCAGCCGGTCCCAGACCACCGTGCCGCCGCGCACGGCATGTAGCCCACGCATGCAAGCCGCGTAGGCGCCGACACCGGGCACGACCAGGCCGTCGGCCGTCGCCGCCGCTGAGAGGTCCTTGGTGACGGTCACGTCGGCCCCGGCGCGGTGCAGCGCACGCTCCGCGGACCGCAGGTTGCCCGACCCATAGTCGAGGACGACGACCGTGCTCACCGGATGCTCACCGGATGCTCACCGGAAGCGCACCGGAAGCTCACCGGCGGGCTCGACCGGAAGCTCACCCGGAAGCTCAGCAGAAGCGCGCTGGCTGCTCACCGGCGCCAGGCCCAAAAGGCCAGCCCGATGCCGCCGAAGGCGCCGGCCAGGTAGAGCAGGTAGAGCGCCCAGATCACGGGGCTCGCCCGGTCACAGGATGCCCTTGGTGCTTGGCACCCCTACCACCCGCGGGTCGAACTCGACAGCGGTCCGCAGTGCGCGGGCCACCGCCTTGAACTGTGCCTCGACGACATGATGCGCATTGCGGCCGGACAGCACCCGCACGTGCAGGGCGATGCCGGAGGTGGCGACGAAGCTCTCCCAGATGTGCTTGGTCAAGGTGGTGTCGTACGACCCGATGAGCTCGACCAGGTTCGGCTCGTCGTGCACCAGGTATGGCCGGCCCGACAGGTCGATAGCGGCCTGCACCAGGCACTCATCCAAGGGCACCAGCGCGTCCCCGAACCGGCGGATCCCGGCCTTGTCGCCGAGCGCCTCCTTCAAGGCCTGGCCCATCGCCAGCGAGGTGTCCTCGACCGTGTGGTGCGCGTCGACCTCGAGGTCACCCCTGGTGACGACTGTCAGGTCGAAGCCGCCGTGCCGCCCGAGCTGGCCGACCATGTGGTCGAAGAACGGCACGCCGGTGTCGGAGCTGGACCGGCCGGTGCCGTCCAGGTCGAGCTCGACGCGGACGTCGCTCTCCTTGGTGGCGCGCTCCACGAGTGCCCTACGGGTCATGGGGTCAGGCTATCGGGGCGGCCCGCTTACGCTCGGGTGCGTGCCCCGGGTCTGGGCGGCCGCGCCCGCTGTGTTCGTGCTGCTGTGGAGCACCGGCTTCGTCGGGGCCAGGTACGGGCTGCCGTACGCCGACCCGTTCCTGTTCCTGGCGGTCCGGTTGGCCATCGCCTCGGCGGTGCTCGGCCTGGCGGCCGCGGTGACCGGCAGCCGGCTGACTCGCGAGCAGACCGGCCGGGCCGTGGTGTCCGGGCTCCTGCTGCATGCGACGTACCTCGGCGGGGTGTTCTGGGCCATCTCGCGCGGCACACCGGCCGGTGTCTCGTCGGTGGTCGTCAGTCTGCAGCCGGTTCTGGTCGCGGCGCTCGCGGCCCGGTTGCTCGGCGAGCAGCTCTCACGGCGGCAGTGGCTCGGGCTCAGCCTCGGTGTGGTCGGCGTCGCGCTCGTCCTCGAGCCCGGGCTGCATGGCTCGCTGCCGGTCGTGGGGGTGGTGGCCTGCCTGGTGGCGCTGGCCGGCGGCACAGCCGGCACCCTGTGGCAGAAGCGGCACGGTGACGGGATCCCTTTGCTGTGGGGCACCAGCGTGCAGTACGCCGCAGCCACAGCGGGGCTCGCCGCGTTGTCCCTGCTGACGGAGCCGGGCCACATCGCCTGGACCGGGCGCTTCGTCGGCGCCCTGGCCTGGCTGGTCGTCGTGCTGTCCATCGGCGCTGTGCTGCTGCTGCTGGCGCTGCTCCGGCGCGGCACCGCCAGCAGCGTGTCGAGCCTGTTCTACCTGGTGCCGCCGGCCACGGCACTGGAGACCTACCTGCTGTTCGGCGAGCGACTCGCGGCGCTGTCCATCGTCGGGATCGCGGTCGCCGCCCTCGGCGTCGCCCTGGTCGTGCGGGCGCCAAAGGGGTTGGCGAGCCGTAGCCTGGGGACCAGGCAGGCATGCGACTCGGACGAGCAGGGCTCATCGGTGCGGCAGTCAGCTTCGCGCGCAGCGAGCGCGGGCAGCGGATGATCCGCGACGCCCGCCAGAAGTACGACACGCCCCAGAACCGCGACAAGGCCCGGCAGGCGCTGGGAAACCTGCGCGGTGGCGGCCGTCGCCGGCCGTACTAGCCACAGCCACTGACACCGCTGGTCGGGCCGCAGGGCCCCTGACCCGGTACTGGTCGTGGAGGGGAGCGCGCCGTGGGCAGCAGGCGGGTGGAGACGGCACTGCCCGAGGGTGACCTGATCGCCTTGGCGGACCCGGTCCGGAAGTACCTCGCCCGGCATACCGACGACCCGCATGAGCTGGAGGACCTCACGCAGGAGGCGCTCGCCCGCGTGTGGGAGGCGCGCGCCCGGATCGACCGGTCGGTCGCGGCGTCGTACGCCGTGGCGACGGCCCGCAACCTCGTCCTCAGCGAGCGGCGATACGACCAGCTACACCGGCGCCATCAGCACCGACCCCTGGAGATGCCGGCAGGTCCCTTCCCGGAGGAGGCCGCCCTCGAGCAGGAGGAGCAGGCCGCGGCCGCACTGCGGGCCCTCGACGAGCCTGACCAGGAGTTGCTGCGGGTGCACTACGTCAGCTCGGGTGGCGCGCCGGTCCGGTCAGAGGACAGGGGTACGCCGTCCCCGAGCCGCGTGCCCCCGGCGTCACGTCTCGACTGGCGCGGTTCGCAACGTCATCGCGTTTTTCCGAGCTGGGTCTCGTGTTGTCCCGGACGAGTTCAGGGCGTCTGGATGTCGCACGAACATCGCCGACGTACGGCGGACTGCGACCAGCCCGACGCGACGGACTTGAGATGTCGCACGAGCATCACCGACGTGTCGCGGACTGCGCCAGCCCTACGCTGAGCTCAGCGGCCAGGGGTCTCCCCAGCGGACGGCCCGGGCGGCCCGGTACTCCGCACCACGGCTCTTCGGGACCGGAACGGTCGTGAGCGCCGGCCGCTCGGCGCAGACCTGCAGCTCCACCAACCCCTTGCGGATCAACGGGTGCCGCACGACCCGCCCGGCCGGCCGGCCGGCGGGTGCCGACCCGGCCACGACGTAGGAGAACTTCTCGTCCTCGTAGCCCCGGTCCACGCCCTTGGCGACCCGATGCACTCGGGAGCGTTCGAGCCGGACCGCCATGTGGCACCAGTCCGATCCCGACATCGGGCAGCGCAGGTCGTGTGGGCAGGGCGCCAGCACGCTCCGGCCGCTGCCGATCAGCACGTCCCGGGCAGCCAGCACCCGGCGGTAGCCAGCCGGCGTGCCCGGCTCGACAACGACGACGACAGCGCGGCTGGCAGCAAGCCGCCTTACCAGGTCGGCCCTTGGTCGCTCGGCCAGCTCCCCCAGGACGTAGGAGACGGTGACGACGTCGGCGTCGATCTCCGCTGAGCTGACATCGTCCGACCGCCACTCGGCGTCCCGCACCGTCCCTGTCGTGGACGCCGCAGCAAGCCGCCGGCCGAGCTCGAGAACAGGTAGCGCACCCTCGACAACGACCGCAGACGCCAACGACGGCCAGGTCAGCGCGGCAGCCCACAGCGCCGAGCCGGTCCCCCCGCCGAGATCCAGCAGCGTGCGAGGTGCGACCACCCCTCGGACCTGGGCTAAGGCAGCGCTCACCGCGGCGAACGTCGCGGGCATGCGGTACGCCGCGTACGCCGCCGCGGCCGCGTCGTCGTGCAGGTGCGGCGACGAGGGCACGTCGCCGGTGCGGTAGCGCTCGCTGAGCCGGTCGGTGGCCCGGACGAGGGCGCCGGACGGCAGCTCACCCCGCAGACCGTCAAGGGCGGCGCGGCACTCGGGAGGAAGGTCATGCACCCCGCTGCCTGTCACCGCCGGGGACGCTCAGCGCACGGGCGCGGCCGAGCGGTGAGCCCGGCCGACTGACTCCTCAACCGGCGACCTCGCTCAGCGCCGTCAGGAACGCCGTGGTCTCCTCGGCAGTCCCGGCGTTGACGCGCAACCAACCCGCCAGTCCCGGGCCGGTCGAGACGTCCCGGACCAGCACCCCCCGGTCGAGCAGCAGCTGCCAGACGCCGCTCGGCGCGGGGAACGGCCCGAACAGCAGAAAGTTCGCGCCGGTCGGCACCGCGGTCAGCCCGAGGGCCTCGATCCCGGTGATGATCCGGTCCCGCTGGACCTTCACCGCGTCGACCGTCGCGAGCAGCTCGTCGGTGTGTGCCAGTGCCACCCGCGCCGCGGCCTGGGTGAGAGCCGACAGGTGGTAGGGCAGTCGGACCAGCCGAAGCACGTCGACGACCTCGGCGGAGGCGGCCAGGTAGCCGAGCCGCAGCCCCGCCGCGGCGAACGCCTTCGACATCGTGCGCGACACGATCAGCCGCGGGTGACGGGCCAACAGGGTGGTCGCGGACGGGCCGCTGCCGAACTCGGCGTACGCCTCGTCTACGACGACCATGCCGGCGCTGGCCGTGCACACCGCGTCGATGACGTCGAGCCCCATGACCGTGCCGGTCGGGTTGTTCGGTGTGGTGAGGAAGGTGATGGCCGGCCGGTGTTCCGCGACGGCGGCGGCGGCGGCGACGGCGGTCAACGAGAAGTCGTCGGCCCGCGGCACACCGGTCCAGCCGGTCGAGGTACCGGCTGCCAGCAGCGGGTGCATGGAGTACGACGGCTCGAAGCCGAGCGCGGTCCGGCCCGGTCCCCCGAACGCCTGGCAGACCTGCTGCAGCACCTCATTGGACCCGTTGGCCGCCCACACCTGCTCGACCCGCAGCGTCACCCCGGTCACCCGGGACAGGTATGCGGCGAGGGCCGTGCGCAGCAGCACCGCCTCCCGGTCCGGGTAGCGGTTGAGGGTCGCCGCCGCCCGGCCCAACGCGGACCGCAGGTCGGCCACAAGGGCCGCCGACGGTGGGAACGGGTTCTCGTTGACGTTGAGCTGGATCGCCTGGGGCAGCTGCGGCGCGCCGTACGCGACCCGGCCGACGAGGTCGTCCCGGACCGGCAGGCTCACGAGCGGCGCACCCGCACCTGGACGGCCTCGACATGTGCCAGCAGGTCCTCCGCTCCACCCAGGGCGGTCAGCAGCGGCGCGACGGTGGCAAGCGCCTCAGCGGAGTATTCCACCAGCGACATCCGCTTGACGAAGCTCTGCGCCGACAAGCCGGCGGAGAACCGGGCGGTGCCGCCGGTGGGCAGCACGTGGTTGGAGCCGGCGAGGTAGTCCCCGAGCGACACCGGCGTCGACGGCCCAACGAACACGGCACCGGCGTTGCGCACCCGCCGGGCGCGCTCGGGGGCGTCACGGGTGATGACCTCGAGGTGCTCGGCGGCCCAGGCGTCGACCACCTCGAGCCCGTGATCCAGGTCGTCCACCAGCACGTGCGCCGACTGGCCCGCCAACGCCGTCTCGATCCGCTGGCGGTGCCTGGCGGCGGGCACCTGCTTGCCCAGCTCGACGTCGACCGCGTCGAGCAGCTCGACCGAGTCGGTGACCAGCAGGCAAGCCGCCAGCGGGTCGTGCTCGGCTTGCGCCACCAGATCCGCCGCCACCGACGCGGGTACGGCGGAGTCGTCGGCCAGCACGGCGATCTCCGTCGGGCCGGCCTCGGAGTCGATGCCGCAGCGGCCCTGAACGAGCCGCTTGGCCGCGGCGACGTAGACGTTGCCCGGCCCGGTGATGATGTCGACCGGCTGGCAGCCCTCGACGCCGTAGGCCAGCATCGCAATCGCCTGCGCGCCACCTACGGCGTAGACCTCTTCGATGCCGAGCAGGGCGCAGGCCGCCAGGACCACCGGGTTCGGCAGGCCGCCGAACTCGGCCTTGGGAGGGCTCGCCACAGCCAGCGAGCCGACGCCGGCGACCAGCGCGGGCACGGCGTTCATCACCACCGAGCTCGGGTAGGCGATCCGGCCACCGGGGACGTAGAGCCCGACGCGGCCGACGGGCACCTCGCGCTCGGTGACGGTCGCGCCATCGACGACGTGGACCACGACGTCGTCCCGCAGCTGGGCCTGCGCGACCGTGCGGGCCCGTCGGATGCTCTCCTCCAGCGCCGCCCGCACGGCGGGGTCGAGCTGTTCGAGCGCCTGGTGCAAGGCCCCGGCCGGCACCCGGAGGTCGGTCAGAGCGACACCGTCGAAACGCTGCGTGGCCTCGCGGACCGCCTCGGACCCGCGATCGCGGACGCCGTGGACGACCGGCCGCACCTGCTCGACCGCGACGGTGACGTCGAGCGCTGCGCGTGGGAGCACGGTGCGCGGGTCGGTGTCGCGGCGTCCGCGCAGGTCGATCCGGGTGAGCACGGCACACTCCTGGTGGGCGGGCTGCCCAGCGTATCGACGGGCCGGCCGGGTGCGGCCCGGGCACCGGCCGCCGTACCGTCGACAGGTGCTCCCGTTGTTTCCACTCGGCTCCGTGTTGTTCCCCGGCCTGGTGCTGCCCCTGCACGTGTTCGAGGAGCGCTACCGCCTGCTGGTGCGCGACCTGCTGGAGCTGCCGGAGGACCAGCGGCAGTTCGGCGTCGTGGCCATCCGCGAGGGCCGCGAGGTCGGGACCGACGGCGTATCCGCTCTGTTCGAGGTCGGCTGCACCGCACGGCTGCGCCGGGTCGAGCCGTACGACGACGGCCGTTACGACCTGGTCACCGTCGGCGCGGAGCTGTTCCGGCTGACTGCCCTGCACGAGGGCACCTCGGACCGGCCGTACCTCACCGGCGAGGTCGAGTGGCTGCCGGACACGGCTGGGAACGACGACGAGGCGACGCTGCTCGGCGCTCCGGTGCGCGAGGCCTACAGCAGCTACCTCGACGCCCTCGGTGAGGCAACCGGCCAGCAGGTCCAGGTGCCCGATCTGCCGGCCGACCCGCTGGTCCTCAGCCACCTGGTCGCGGCCACCATGCTGCTCGACCTCGCCGACCGGCAGGACCTGCTGGAACAGCCGGACGGCCGGACGCGGCTGCGCAAGGAGCTGAGGCTGCTGCGCCGCGAGGCCGGCTTCTTGTCGGTGCTGACCGCCGCGCCGGCGCCTGAGCTGGCCCGGACGCCGTACAGCTCGAACTAAGACCGGTGCTAGTCCAGCTCCTCGGGCCGGACCAGCGCCGGGACGAGGAAGGCCGCCAGCGCCCCGACCGGCCAGCCGACGAGCACCCAGGGAGCGCGCAGCTTGAGGAACAGCGGCACCGAGCCATGGGCCGTCGGGTCGTGCAGCAGGGCCTGTACGTGGGCCTTGCCCGGCCGCACACCGACGACCGAGGCGACCTTGGCCGCCAGCAGGCCACCGACGAGCAGGCCGAGGACGGTCCAGGGTCCGCCCCGGCGGGCCAGCAGCCAGGCGAGCACCCCGGTTACCAGACCGGCCACCACCACGACGACCAGGAAGGTCCCGTCGGCGCCGATGAACGCCTTGCCCTCGAGGCCCTGGGCGGCCGGACCGTCCGGGCCGAGCTGGACCGACAGCCGTGGGGCGACCAGGCTCCAGACCAGCCCGATCGGCGCGCCCAGCAGCACGCAGCCGGCGACCAGCGCGCCGGACGTGCGTAGGTCACGCTGCCACCGGCTCATGCCCGCACCGCTCGACGCAGGGCCGCGCTCGCGAGGGCCAGCGACAGCACCGCCACGACGGCGCAGACCAACAGGTCCCGCAGCAACAGCACCGGGTCGGGGTGCCGGGCGTAGGAGTCGGCCAGGGCGTCGGTGGCGTAGGTGCTCGGCACGACGGCCCGCACGACGCGCAGCACCAGTGGCAGCCGGGCGTCCGGGATGATGCCGAGGAACAGGATGGCCGACATGCCGAGCTGACCGGCGACTGTCGCGAGCTCCGGCCGCGGCGCCAGCAATCCGAGCAGAGCGCCAAGGGCCGCCAGCGACGCCCCGGCCAGTGGCAGCACCAGCAGCAGGATCCACAGGTGGCCGAGCGGCAGGCCGTACAGCAGCGAACCGGTGATCGCGGTGACAACAGCGCCGGGCACCGTGAAGGTCGCGTACGACGCAGCCGTCGCTAACACCACGGCGGCTGACGACACCGGCAGCGCGGCGTAGTGGTCCAGCCCGCCCGATCCCTTCAGCATTCCGAAGCGCTGCGCCAGCAGGTTCAGCGCGACAAAGGCGACGACCAGCACGGTGGCGCCGGCCACGACCTGCCGGCTGGTGCTCCGGCTGCCCTCGTCGACGACCCCGCGCAGCAGCAGCAGGATGCCGACGGACTGCAAGGTGGCGACGAACAGCAGCGGGCCACGGGCGGCCCTGGCGCGGCTGACCTGCCCTGCGTAGAGGGCCGTCAGGGCGGCAAGCGGACCTGGCGCGGGGGCGAGGGGGACGGTGCTCACCCGCGCTCGAGGTCGCTGTCACGGCCACCGAGGGCGAGGTAGACGTCCTCGAGGGTGGGGGTGGCCAGGGTGAAGTCGTCCAGGGCAGCCAGGGCGTCCCCAGTGGTCAGGCTGGTCAACGCCTCGCGGGCCTCGGCGGCCGGCAGTCGCAGGCTCCAGCGCCGGCCCTCGACCACGGCCCGCTCCTGCAGTGCCCGCACGACCGGTCCGTCGTACGGCGCGTCGCGCCAGACGAGGTCGAGCCGGACGTCGTCGCCGACGGCGGCCTTGAGGCGGCCAGGAGTGTCGCAGGCGATCACGCGGCCGCGGTCGAGGACGGCGACCCGGTCGAGCAGCGCCTCGGCCTCCAGCACGTTGTGGGTGACTAGGACGACAGTGGTGCCCACGGCGTCGCGGCGGCGGCGCAGCGCGTCCCAGACCAGCCGGCGGGCGATCGGGTCCAGTCCGGCGGTGGGCTCGTCCAGCACCAGCAGCGGGCGCTCCCCCACCAGCGCCGTCGCCACCAGCGCCAGCCGGCGCTGCCCGCCCGACAGCTTCGTCATGGGCCGGGTCGCGACGGCTGCCAGGCCGAGCTCGTCGAGCAGCTCGGCGGTGCGGGCGCGGGCGTCGCGGGTCGACACGCCGCGCAGCCTCGCCGTCGTCTCGACGGCGAGGCCGACCGGAAGCTCGACGAGCGCCGGCTCCTCCTGGGCCAGCCAGGCCACCAGCCGGGCCGCGGTGCGGGCATCACCGGTGACGTCGTGACCGAGCACGTGCACGGTGCCGGATTCGGGCTTGAGCACGCCGACCAGCTGACGGACGAAGGTGGTCTTCCCAGCGCCGTTGGGACCGAGCAGTCCGAACACCTCGCCGCGCGGCACCTCGAGGGACAGGTGGTCGCTGGCCATGACGTCGGGGGCACCGCGTCGACCCCGGTGCCGGCGCACCAGGTCATGGGCGGAGACGGCCGGCGGGCCGGCGCTGCCCGTGACGCCGGTGCTGCTCGCGACGCCGCTGCCGGCCACGACGCCGGTGCTGTCCGTGACGCCGGGGCTGCCCACCACGCCGGTGCTGTCCGCGGTCGCGCCGTCGCCGTGTGGTGCGGCGGACGTCACCGTCACCGTGGCCGCTCCCGATCTTCGAGCCGGGCGTGCGCTCCGGCTCCGCTACGGTACGCGCCAAGGATGGCGGACGCTGTGCGGCGCTACTGCCAGGAGTCGGCAGCGCGCCAGACCAGGATGTCGAGTATGCGCAGCTGGGTGAGGTGCGCCCCGGCCTCGGCGGCGGTGGCCTGCAGCTCGGCGAACGCAACGCTCTCACCCTGCAGGTCCTCGCGCATCTGGGCGCACAGCCCACCCATGAAGTCCTGCCACGACCGGTCGGTCGACCGGGCCAGCACGCCTGGACCGGTGTAGGCCTCGAAGATCCGGCTGTCGTAGATCGGCACCAGGTCCGGTCGCTTGCGGTGCAGCACCTTGCTGACGATCGTGCCCCGCACCCCCCGGCCGGCGTACCTCGGCTCGTCAAGGATCCCGAACAGCCCGGCCACGCACAGGACGTGGTCGTCGTCGGCGTCCTGCAGGGCGACGGCCGGCAGGTCGGCGACCGCCTCCAGCGCCGGCAGCATCTCGCGCAACAGGCTGAAGCGGCCGGCGTCGACGTGGACGCCCATCAGGGCGGGCGCCAGCAGGTCGCCGTCCACCAGCTCGGCGGAGGCGTTGGTGACCAGCAGGTCGTAGGCCGGGTAGCTGTAGCCGTTCCGGACGTCGACGTAGTCGAGCAGCACCTCGTCGGGGTGCTCGACGAGCAGGCTGCCAGCGCACAGCTTGATGGGATCCACGCCACCAACCCTAGGCGCCTGGGTGACGGGCACACATGACACGCTGAGCGGATGACCGGGCAGGTGACCGCACCCAGCAGCATGACCCGGACCACGCCGGCGGAGCGTGCACGGGTCGGCTGGCTGGCGGCCTTCGTGCTCGCGGTCGTCGTCGGTCACCACGTCGGAACGCTGCTCAAGCCGCTGGGCTCGGCAGGGCGGCACGTCGAGTGGGCTGACCTGGTCGATCTCCTGGTGCCCTACGCGGTCGTCGGCTCGGCGCTCGCGGCGTTGCGGGCGTGGGGAGCGCCCCGGCGGTCATGGCTGCTCGCCGGGGTCGGCGGCGTGGTCTACGTGCAGGGCCACGGGGTGCATCTGGCCGCCAACTCGATCGGCAACGCCCGGGGCAACGCCCAGCCGGTCCACCTGTGGGACGAGGTCGTCGGTCATTACCTGTGGTACGTCGGGCTCTATCTGCTCGTCCTCGCGCTGGGCACCGCAGCCCCGGCGCTGACCAGCAGCTGGCGCTGGCCGCTGGCCGCGCTGTTCGGTCTGACGAGTGCGACGAACGGCATCGAGGGCGGTACCGCCGTACTGACGCTGGTGGTGTCGCTGACATTCGTCGGATGGGGGCTGCGACGGCGGAGCGACGCCCTCGTCGCGGCCTGGACACTGACCGCGGTGCTGCTGACGGGGTGGGGCGTCTACTGGCAGGGCTTTCCGCAGTTCAGCGAGCTGGGCTGGATCTAGGCGACCTGGAACTGAGTCGTATCAGCCTGCGACCGGCAGGCAACTTGGACCGAGCAAGGCCTTGAGGTCGGCGTACAGCGACGCGGTCGCGCTCACCCGCAACCGGTCGTCGAGGCGCACGACCGTCGTGCGGCCGCCGTTGACGAGCTGCAGGTGCACCTCTGTGGTGCCAGGGTGCGAGCCGAGCACCTCCTTCAAGCGCTCGACGACCGGCGGGGTGCAGCGCGGCGTCGAGATGCTCACCACCACCGGCCCCCGAGGGCCGATCGACACGTCCGGCACCGTGATGTCGCTGGCGATCAGCTTGGGGGTGTCGTCCCGCTTGTCGATCCGGCCGCGGATGAGCACGACCGCATCCTCGACCAGGTGGACTGCGGCGCCGGCGTAGGTGGCCGGGAAGAACAGCACCTCGACGGCGCCCTCGAGGTCCTCGAGCTGCACCTGCGCCCAGGGGTTGCCCTGCTTGGTGATCTTGCGGTTGACGCTGGACAGGATGCCGCCGACCACCACGCTCGTGCCGTCGGCCAGCTCCGACAGCGCCGACACCGGGCAGTCGACCGCGCCGGCGATGACGTGCTCGATCCCGAACAGCGGGTGGTCACTGACGTAGAGCCCCAGCATCTCGCGCTCGTAGGCGAGCAGGGTCGCCTTCTCCCACTCCCCCACCGGGATCCGGACGTCGAACATGCCGCCACCGAGCGTGGCCGGGCCGGCGTCGGGATCACCGGTCGGGCCGGCCGGTCCCCCGTCAGCGAGGCTGAACAGGTCGTACTGACCGATCGCCTCGGCCCGCTTGGTGTCCAGGCAGGCGTCGATCGCCTCGGCATGCACATGGACCAGGCCCTTGCGGGTGTGCCCGAGAGAGTCGAACGAGCCGGCCTTGACCAGGGACTCGACCGTCTTTTTGTTGCAGGCGACGACCTCGACCTTGTTCAGGTAGTCACCGAAGTTGGCGAAGCGCCCCTTCGCGGTGCGGGTCGCGACGATCGAGCCGACGACGTTGGTGCCGACGTTGCGGATGGCCGACAGGCCGAAGCGGATGTCGGTGCCCCGCGGCGTGAAGTCGCTGTCGGAGTCGTTGACGTCCGGCGGCAGCACCTTGATGCCCATGCGCCGGCACTCGGCCAGGTAGAGGGCCGACTTGTCCTTGTCGCCGGAGACCGACGTGAGCAGCGCGGCCATGTACTCGGCCGGGTAGTTGGCCTTGAGGTAGGCGGTCCAGAAGCTGACCAGGCCGTAACCGGCGGTGTGCGCCCGGTTGAACGCGTAGTCCGAGAACGGGACGAGGATGTCCCAGAGCGTCTTGATGGCATGGGGGGAGTAGCCGCCCGCCCGCATCCCCTCGGAGAACGGGACGTACTCCTTGTCCAGGATCTCCTTTTTCTTCTTGCCCATGGCGCGACGCAGCAGGTCGGCGGACGCGAGGGTGTAGCCCGCCAGCTTCTGGGCGATCGCCATGACCTGCTCTTGGTAGACGATCAGGCCGTAGGTGTCGCCGAGCACGTCCGCGAGCGGCTCCGCCAGCTCAGGGTGGATCGCCACCACCGGCTTGCGACCGTTCTTGCGGTCGGCGTAGTCGTTGTGCGCATTGGCGCCCATCGGCCCGGGCCGGTAGAGCGCGCCCACCGCAGAGATGTGCTCGAAGGTGGTCGGCACCATCGCCCGCAGCAGCGAGCGCATCCCCCCGCCCTCCATCTGGAACACCCCGAGGGTGTCACCGCGCGCGAGCAGCTCATAGGTCGGCCGATCGTCGAGGGTGAGCTCCTCCAGCACGACCGTCTCGCCCCGGTTCGCCGCGACGTGCATCAGCGTGTCGTCGAGCACGGTGAGGTTGCGCAGCCCCAGAAAGTCCATCTTGAGCAGGCCGAGCGTCTCGCAGGCCCCCATGTCGAACTGCGTGATGATCGCGCCGTCGGCCTCCCTGCGGTGGATCGGGATGACGTCGAGCAACGGCTCGCGGCACAGGATGACGCCGGCGGCATGCACGCTCCACTGCCGCTTGAGGCCCTCGAGGCCGAGCGCGGTGTCCACGACGGCCTTGGCGTCCGGGTCGCTCTCGTAGAGAGCGCGGAACTCGCCGGCCTCTCCGTACCGCTTGTGGCTGGGGTCGAAGATCCCCGCCAGCGCCATGTCCTTGCCCATCACCGGTACGGGCATCGCCTTGGTGAGCTTCTCGCCGGTCGAGAACGGGTAGCCGAGCACCCGCGAGGCGTCCTTGACGGCCTGCTTGGCCTTGATGGTGCCGTAGGTGATGATCTGCGAGACCCGCTCCTCGCCGTACTTCTCGGTGGCGTAGCGGATCATGTCGCCGCGCCGGCGCTCGTCGAAGTCCAGGTCGATGTCGGGCATCGAGATGCGCTCGGGGTTGAGGAACCGCTCGAACAGCAGCTTGTGCTCGATCGGGTCCAGCTCGGTGATCGACAGGGCGTAGGCGACCAGGGAGCCGGCCGCGGACCCGCGACCCGGACCCACCCGGATGCCGACGGACTTGGCGTAGCGGCACAGGTCGGCCGTCACCAGGAAGTAGCCGGGGAAGCCCATCTGGCAGATGACGTCGACCTCGTAGTCGGCCTGCACCCGGTGGGTCTCAGGCACGCCGCCCGGAAAGCGCTGGACCAGCCCGACGTGGACCTGCTCACGCAGCCAGGTCTGCTCGTCGTAGCCCGGTGGTACGTCGACGCGCGGCATCAGGTCGGCGCCCTCGTTGAAGCTCACCTCGCAGCGCTCGGCGACCAACAGCGTGTTGTCGCACGCCTCGGGCAGCTCGCGCCACAGCAGCCGCATCTCGGCCGGGGTCTTCACGTAGAAGTCGTGGGCGTCGAGCTTGAAGCGCCCGGGGTCGGCCATCGTCTTGCCCGATTGGACGCACAGCAGCACCTCGTGCGCCTTGGCATCGGCCTGCTCCACGTAGTGCAGGTCGTTCGTCGCCAGCAGCGGCAGGCCCAGGTCCTTGCCGAGCCGGAGCAGGTCCTTGTGCACCCCGCGCTCGATGGCCAGGCCGTGGTCCATCAGCTCGCAGTAGAAGTTGCCGGCGCCGAAGATGTCGCGGAACTCCCCGGCGGCCCGCCTGGCTTTGTCGTACTCCCCCATCCGCAGGTAGGTCTGGATCTCCCCCGATGGGCAGCCGGTCGTGCCGATCATGTCGACGGCGTGCTCGGCCAGCAGCTCCTTGTCCATCCGCGGCTTGTAGTAGAAGCCCTCGAGCGAGGCCAGCGACGCCAGCCGGAACAGCGCCTGCATGCCCCGGGTGCTCGTCGAGAGCATCGTCATGTGGGTGTAGGCACCGCCGCCGGAGATGTCGTCCTGGCCCCCCGCACCCCAGCGGTGCCGGGTCTTGTCGAAGCGGCTGCCCGGCGCGAGGTAGGCCTCGATGCCGATGATCGGCTTGACCCCGTGTGCCCTCGCCTTCTTCCAGAAGTCGTAGGCCCCGAACACGTTGCCGTGGTCGGTCATCGCGATGGCCGGCATGCCGAGCTCGACGGTCTTGGCGAACAGGTCGTCGAGGCGGGCCGCGCCGTCGAGCATGGAGTACTCGGTGTGCACGTGCAGGTGCACGAACGAGTCGCTCACGCTCTTGCCTCCGGGCGGGTCACCAGTGGTGCAGCGGTCGGTCCGAGGGAAGGCGGGCCGTGCTGTGCAGGGGCGTCATGCTGCCACGGGGCACCGACAGTCCGGGGTACGACGCACCGGTCGTCCCGACCACGCTGGCAGCAGGACCGGCGGCGCCCTGGCCGGTCAGCGCGGTGCTGCGGGGGCAATGGTCGGCGTCGGTGGCACGACCGCCCTGGCCGGGTAGCCATACGCGCTGCGGCCACCGGCCCACGGCATCTCGGTGAGGTAGCCGGCCAGGCGCCGGAGGTCGGCGGCACCATCCAGCAGCTGCGGTCGGACTGGCTGCTGACAGACGCGCGCGCCTCCTGATCACGATGTCGTTGGCCAGCAGCCGGTCCGCGGCCTAGCGTCAGGGGTGAAGGAGGTCCGACATGAGCAAGGACAAGCAGGGCCGCGAGGCCAAGAAACCCAAGAAGGGCGCTGTCGCGGCGCCCAAGCCCGTCGTCCGCCCGGCTCCGCCGGCGAACTAGGGGCCGTGCGGGAAGCTCCGCATCAGCGGAGTCGTGCGCCTTGAGCTACAGCACCTTGCGCATCGACACATGCTCGATGCCCGCTTCCAGGTAGGGCTCGCCGAAGGCGGCGTAGCCGGCCCGCTCGTAAAAGGCGCGGGCATGCAGCTGCGCGTGCAGTTCGACCGCGGTCAGCCCGCGTTCGCGGGCACGCTCCTCCAGGCGGGCGAGCACCCGGGCGCCGACGCCCCGGCCGCGGGACTGGGCAGCCACCGCCATCCGCCCGATGGTCCCGTCCGGCAGCAGCCGACCTGTGCCGACGACCATCCGGTCGAGCCCCGCCACCACGTGGTCGCTGACCCCGTCGAGCTCGTCGCGTTCCAGGTCCGCCGGCACGTCCTGCCCGACGACGAAGACCTCGTGCCGCAGGGCGAACACCGCTGGCAGGTCCTCAGGACCGGCGAGCCGTACGTCCACGCTCATCCGGCCGGCGTCTTGGGTTCCGGGACCGTTGTCGTGACCTCCGGTAGCAGCGGGACGACCGTGGCACCGCGCAGGTCCGATCCGGCCGGGGCGACCTGGACCGCGCGGACACCGGCGGAGGTCGCCAGCTGCTGCAGTGCTGCGGGTGGCTCGTCGACGACCGCAGCGTAGACGCAGGCACAGGCCGACGCGTACGCCGCGGACTCCAGCTTCGCGGCCTTGGCCAGCGAGGAGTAGAGCTTCTGGAAGGCCTTCTCCTCCTCCGTCGAGGCCGTGATGGTGTCGACGTAGCCCTGGTACTCCTTGCGCGCCGCCTCCCGACCGGTGGCCGTCTGGCCGTAGACGCGAGCCAGGTCGGAGCCGAGATCGGTCACGTCGACCGGCAGCTGCGACGCCTCAGCTCCGGCTACCGGCGCCCGCAGGAAGACGCGGCGCACCGACTGGCCGCCGAGCAGCGCAACGGCCTGCGCAGGCGTGACGTAGGACGACAGGCTGACCAGGGCCAGCCGGGACGCGGGATCCTTACCGACACCGGACAGGTCCGCTGCCGAGGAGGTCAGGTAGTCCGCGACCGGTGTGCCAACGGCCGGGCCGAGCACGACCGGTCCCGCACTCGGTGCAGCACTCGGAGCGGCAGGTGTCGGCGCGCTCGAGGCCACCGCCAACTGCTGTCGGCTCTGCTCTCGGGCGCGGGCGCTCTCCCGCGACACCACGACGACCGTGCCGGCGAGGAAGACCGCGCCCACCACAACCAGCCCGAGTTGCGGGACGTCGCGGACCAGGGCCAGCGGACCGCGACCGGCGTACCGCTCGTCGAGCCGTCGCAGGCGGCCCGGGGGGCGACGGGCTCCCGCCCCGCTGGACTGCTTTCGCCCTAGTCGGTAGCGCGCCGCCCCCGCCCGGTCGGCCATCCGCGGCACGAGCCGCTTATCGAGATCCCGCAGGCGGCTCACGACAGCGCGGCGATCGTGTCGAGGGCAGCCTGCAGGTCCGCCGCGTAGGGGCTGACGAACTCCACCCAGCGACCGTCGTCGGGGTGCGCGAACGACAGCCGGACGGCGTGCAACCACTGCCGCTGCAAGTGCAGACGGTGGGCCAGGGTGGGGTCCGCGCCGTACGTGATGTCACCGACGCACGGGTGCTTGAGCGCCGACATGTGCACCCGGATCTGATGGGTGCGGCCGGTCTCCAGGTGGACCTCGAGCAGACTGGCGTGCCGGAACGCCTCGAGCGTCTCATAGTGCGTGACGCTGTCCCGGCCACCGCTGACGACCGCGAACTTGTACGCCGACGCCGGGTGCCGGTCGATCGGTGCGTCCACCGTGCCGGCCAGCGGGTCCGGATGGCCCTGCACCAGGGCGTGGTAGCGCTTGTCGACCGCCCGCTCCCGGAAGGCGTCCTTGAGCACCGTGTAGGCCCGTTCGCTGGTGGCCACGACCATCAGTCCGCTGGTGCCGACGTCGAGCCGATGGACGATCCCCTGCCGCTCCTCGGTACCGCTGGTGCTGATGCGGTGCCCTGCGGCGGCCAGCCCGCCGATGACGGTCGGACCGTCCCAGCCAGGGCTGGGATGCGCGGCCACACCGACCGGCTTGTCGACGACCAGGATGTCGCCGTCCTCGTGGACGACCCGAAGCCCCTCGACCACCTCCGGCGGGCGGGTAGGGACCCGCTCCGGGCTCGGGAGGTCGACCTGCAGGGTGGCACCGGCGAGCACCCGGTCGCTCTTGCCGCGGACCCGCCCGTCCACACTGGCGCCACCCTGCTCGATGACGGTGACGGCGGCCGTGCGAGAGAGGCCGAACAGCCTGGACAGCGCGGCGTCGAGGCGCAAGCCGTCGAGCCCCTCGGGCACAGGCAGGGATCGGCGCTCGGTCACGCCACCATCATCGCCGCTCCGGTGCTCCGGCGGCCCGGCGACTGCCATCGACCTCGATACCGCGCAGAGACAGCAGCACCGCGAGCACCGCACCGACGGTGATGCAGCTGTCGGCGACGTTGAACACCGCGAAGTGCGGCAACTGGATGAAGTCGACGACGGCACCCCTGCCGATGCCCGGTGCGCGGACCAGCCGGTCGAGCAGGTTGCCGACCGCGCCGCCGAGCAGCAGTCCCAGGGTGAGGGCCCAACCGGTGCTGCGCAGACGGGGCAGCGTACGGACGATCACCACGACGACACCGGCGGCCACGGCGGTGAACACGACCGTCGCCCCCTGCGCGAACGAGAAGGCCGCACCGCTGTTGCGCGACACCGAGAAGGTGAGGAGCCCGCCCAGCAGTCGCACCGGCTGTCCGCCCTCCAGTCGCGCGACGACTACGGCCTTGGTCACCACATCCGCAACGACCGCGAGCAGGGCGACCATGAGCAACAGGGCCTTCGGCCTCAGCGCCGCTCCTCGCGCTGCTTGCAGCTCACGCACAACGTCGCCCGCGGGAACGCCTGCAGGCGGGCCTTCGGGATCAGATTGCCGCAGTTCTCGCACCGGCCGTACGTCCCGACGTCCAGTCGCGCCAGTGCGCGCTCCACCTGACTCAGCAGGTCGCGGCTGTTGTTGGCCAGCGACATCTCGTGCTCGCGCTCGAACGTCTTGGTGCCGGCATCGGCCTCGTCCCCGGAACCCTCGCTGCTGTTGTCCCGCTGGATCGCCGCGCTCTGCTCCTCCGCGTCGTCGATCTCGCCGCGCAGCTCCTTGACCTGGTCCTCCAGCTCCGCCCGAACCGCGCCGAGCTCGGCCTTGGTCCAGGCCCCCCGGCCGGAAGAGCGTGTGGCTCCGGGTGCCGCCTTCGTGGTGCTGGCAGGGGTAGCCGCCTTCGCCGGAGCGGCCTTCGGCTCCTTGGCGGGAGCGGCCCCGGTCGACTTCACGGGGGCCGCCTGAGCCTTGGTCGCCTTGGCGGGAGCCTTCGCCGTGCTCGCGGCTGCCGCTGCCATGTCCGCCAAGGCAGCCTTCGGCGCCTTCGCGGAAGCAGGCTCAGCCACCTTCGCCGGGGTGGCCCGCACTGTCTTGGCTGGCGTGGCCTTCGCCTTCGCCTTCGCCTTCGCCGGTGGCTTCGCCGCTTCCGCGGGTGCCTTCACCACCTTGCCGGGGGTGGCCTTCGCTGCTTTGGCCGGCGTGGCCTTGGCTGTCTTGGCCGGCGTGGCCTTGGCTGTCTTGGCCGGCGTGGCCTTGGCTGTCTTGGCCGGCGTGGCCTTCGCCGTCTTCACCGGCGCCTTTGCTTGCGCGGCCGCTGGGGTCCTGGCTGCGCCGGCCTTCCGCGCGACCGCAGGTCCGGCCGGGTGACCCTTGGTAGGCGCCCTTTTCCCTGTCTTGGCCGGGTCCTTCGCTCCCGCCGCGCCCTGAGCGGCGGCACTGCTCACGAGGGGGCCAGTGGCCGGTCCCGGCGGGGCCGGCGTCCTCGCCGTACCGTCGTTGTCCTTGCCACGACCCAACGCGGCGCGCGGCCGTCCGCCGATGCCGGCGCGCTCCGTGGTCATCCGAGCCTCCTGAACGGGTACGGGCAAGATCCGGCGCAGGATACGTGCCGCGCCGGGGCCCGTCGAAGGACCGCGCCGCAGCTGCCGGTCACCGATCATGCCGGAAGGGCGCGGACCGGACGGAGGCAGCCATGGACCCGGATGAGCGGGCCTTTCAGGCGTTGTACGGCCGCGTGCAGCCGTGGTCGCTCGCCATGACCGCTGAGCGGTTGCGGGGACTGCCCTGGTGGGTCTGCGGCGGCTGGGCGCTGGAGCTGGCTACCGGGATCTCCCGTGCCCATCACGACCTGGACGTCGCGGTCCCCCGCCACGATCTCGGGCGGATCGCGGCCCAGCTCATCGACCACCACCTGTGGGTCGCTCAGGACGGCAGCCTGACCCCACTGCCCCGGTTCGACTCCCTGCCCGACGACCACGAGCAGCTCTGGGTACGACGCGATGCCGACTCCCCCTGGGTGCTCGACCTTCTCCTACAACCCGTCGACGGCGACACCTGGGTGTTCAAAAAGGACGGCCGGGTGCGGGTGCCGATGGCTGAGGCGGTGCTGACGACCGACGGCATCCCGTACCTCGCGCCCCAGATCGCGCTGCTGCACAAGGCGCACCTGCGCCGACCGAAGGACGAGTTCGACCTCGCCGCGACGCTGCCGGTACTGTCCGAACCCGCCCGCCGCTGGCTGGGTGACGTCCTGGAGCTCGCCCAGCCGGGTAACCCCTGGCTCGACCGGGTGCGGTCGGACTAGGCTCCGCACGTCGCGCTGACGGGGACGAGTAGCGCCGGACGCAGCCATGAGCGACCTGGGGACGGTGCGAGCCCAGGGGCCTGGCCGGTGTGAAGATCACCTCCCGAGCGGCACCTGCACGACCAGAGCGGGCGCCCAGCCGGGAGCCAAGGAGGGTGGTACCGCGGGGCAGGTCTTCGGACCGGGCTTCGTCCCTTCGTCGAGCACCAGCGACGAGGGAGACGTCTCATGGACAAGCTGCCGCCCCAGGTCGACCTGCCGGCCCTCGAGCACGAGGTGTTGGCCCGTTGGGACCGCGACGACGTCTTCCGCCGGTCCCTGGAGCGGACCGGTGGCGGCGAGCCCTGGGTGTTCTACGAGGGACCGCCGACCGCCAACGGAAAGCCGGGCGCGCACCACGTCGAGGCCCGCGCCTTCAAGGACCTGTTCCCCCGCTTCAAGACCATGCAGGGCCGGCACGTGCCCCGCAAGGCCGGCTGGGACTGCCACGGGCTCCCGGTCGAGCTGGCGGTCGAGAAGGAGCTGGGCTTCTCCGGCAAGCCCGACATCGAGTCCTACGGGATCGCCGAGTTCAACGCCAGGTGCAGGGAGTCGGTGCAGCGGCACGTCGGTGAGTTCGAGCAGCTCACGCGGCGGATGGGTTACTGGGTCGACACCAACGACGCCTACTGGACGATGGACTCCGCGTACGTCGAGTCGGTCTGGTGGAGCCTCAAGCAGATCGCCCACAAGGGGCTGCTGGTGGAGGACCACCGGGTGGCGCCGTACTGCCCCCGCTGCGGGACCGGGTTGTCGGACCACGAAGTGGCACAGGGCTACCAGAGCGTCGTCGACCCCTCGGTCTACGTCCGCTTCCCCGTGACCTCAGGGCCGCTCGCCGCGCAGGGCGCGGCGCTGCTGGTCTGGACAACGACGCCGTGGACCCTGGTGTCGAATACCGCGGTGGCCGTGCACCCGGCGGTCACCTACGTGGTAGCCCGGACGGCCGACGACGAGCTCTTGGTCGTCGCCGAGCCGCTGCTGTCGGTGCTGGGCGAGGGCGCTCAGGTGCTGGAGCGCTTCCCTGGCTCGGCGCTGGAGCACACGACGTACTCCCGGCCCTTCGACTTCCTCGAGATCACCGGCGCCCACTACGTCGGGCTGGCCAACTACGTCACGACCGAGTCGGGTACCGGCCTGGTGCACCAGTCCCCCGCCTTTGGCGCCGAGGACCTGCAGGTGGCGCGCACGTACGGCCTGCCGGTGGTCAACCCGATCCGGCCGGACGGCACCTTCGAGCCCGACGTCCCCCTGGTGGGTGGGCTGTTCTTCAAGGCGACCGACCCGCGGCTGGTGCAGGACCTGCAGGCGCGTGGGCTGTTGTTCCGTGAGCAGCCCTACGAGCACCCGTATCCGCACTGCTGGCGCTGCGACACCGCGCTTCTCTACTACGCGCTGCCGTCCTGGTACGTCCGCACGACGGCGATCAAGGACCGGCTGCTGGAGGAGAACACCAAGACCGACTGGCACCCGCTGACGATCCGGACCGGTCGTTACGGCGACTGGCTGGACAACAACGTTGACTGGGCGCTGTCCCGCAACCGGTATTGGGGCACTCCGCTGCCGGTCTGGCGGTGCCCGAACCGGCACGTGACCGTGGTCGGCTCACTGACCGAGCTGTCGCAGCTGTCCGGCCGGGACGTCACGAACCTGGACCCACACCGGCCGTACGTCGACGACGTGACGTTGCCGTGCCCGACCTGCGGAGCCCAGGCGCGGCGGGTGCCGGAGGTCATCGATGCGTGGTACGACTCGGGCTCGATGCCGTTCGCCCAGGTCGGCTACCCGCACAGCGGGGTCGAGCCGGCGTACCCGGCGCAGTTCATCTGCGAGGCGATCGACCAGACCCGCGGCTGGTTCTACACGCTGATGGCGATCGGCACGCTGGTCTTCGACCGCTCGTCGTACGAGACGGTGCTGTGTCTCGGCCACATCCTGGACGCCGAGGGCCGCAAGATGAGCAAGCACCTGGGCAACGTGCTGGACCCGTTCGATCTGATGGAGCGGCACGGCGCCGACGCTCTGCGGTGG